>Ga0114939_10000191_pt1 | contig 52606 bp, 67 predicted proteins | sample AshMeaCrysSpring_FD_87196 | JGI IMG/M metagenome (GOLD analysis project Ga0114939, IMG submission 87196) | Groundwater microbial communities from Big Spring, Nevada to study Microbial Dark Matter (Phase II) - Ash Meadows Crystal Spring | ecosystem: Environmental > Aquatic > Deep subsurface >...
CTATCCGCTATCCGCCAGCCGCTTTCCCGATTTCCGCGCGCATGGCGGCGATCGTGGCACGGTAGTCCTTCGCGCCGAAGATCGCCGAACCGGCGACGAACGTGTCCGCCCCGGCCGCCGCGACCGCGCCGATGTTTTCGACCTTGACCCCGCCGTCCACCTCGAGGCGGATCTCGCGGCCGCTGCGGTCGATCATCTCGCGCACGCGCGCGATCTTCGGCAGCGCTGCAGGGATGAACGACTGGCCGCCGAACCCGGGATTGACCGACATCAGCAGCACCATGTCGATCTTGTCGAGCACGTGGTCCAGCCAGTTCAACGGGGAGGCCGGGTTCAGCACGAGGCCCGGGCGGCAACCGCACTCGCGGATGAGCCCGATCGTGCGGTCGACGTGCTCGCTCGCCTCGGGATGAAAAGTGATCCACGTGGCGCCGGCCCTGGCGAAGTCGGGCACGATGCGGTCCACGGGCTTCACCATCAGGTGTACGTCGATGGGCGCGGTGATGCCGGCCTTGCGCAGCGCCTCGCACACCAGCGGTCCGATCGTGAGGTTCGGCACGTAGTGGTTGTCCATCACGTCGAAGTGCACGATGTCGGCCCCGGCATCGAGCACCGAACGAACCTCCTCGCCGAGGCGCGAAAAATCAGCGGAAAGAATCGATGGGGCGATCCACGGCTGCAGCATGACGGGGCTCCAGGGCAGGCTCTGCGGAAACTCTAGCAGGCGGCGCGCTCACTTGATCCCCCGGTGAGTGCGTACCAGTTCGTACGCCTCGAGGATGCGCCTCGTGCGCTCGTGGGCCGCCTCGATCATCGACTCCGGCAGGCCGTTGGCGACGAGCTTGTCCGGGTGGTTCTGGCTCACGAGACGGCGATAGGCCTTGGTGACTTCCGCATCCGGCGCGTCCGGCACCACGCCGAGCACCTGATAGGCATCGGCGAGGCGGTCCGACTCGGGACGGGCGGACGCCCCGGAGCCGGTTCCCGGCCGACCGTGCATGCGCAGCATGGCTTCGAGCGCCGCGAACTCGATGGCCGAGACGCCGAGTGCATCGCAGATGCGCGCGAGCACGGTTCGCGACGGCGGGCTGAGGCCGCCACCCTGCAGGGCGGCCTCGAGCTGGATCTGCACGAAGAGTCGCACGAGGTCCTCGCGACCCACCGCCGAGGCACGCAGCTCGCGCAATGCCGCGTCGAGCGGAAAGTCGGGCCGCTTGCCCTGGTTGTAGAGATCCATCGCGAGCCGTCGCTCGCGCTCGCCCAGTGAGAAACGGCGCATCGCGTCGCGCGCCGCATCGATCTCCCGCTCGGTGACGCGCCCGTCCGCCTTGGCGACGTGGCCCATCGCCTGGAAGGTCGCACGGAAGAAGGCCTCGCTCAGGTTGCGCGGGCTTCCGGTCGAGCCGCCGGACGGGCGGCCTCGCGCCGACCCGGCGGCCTGCCGGTCGTAAAGGTGCCCGATGACGAACCCGACGATGCCACCGAGCAATCCACGCCCGATGATCGTGCCGAGAATCGCTCCGATCAGCTTTCCGTACCAGCCCATGGTTTCCTTGACCGCCGGGGAAGGCCCCTGCAACACTGGCCGCGCGACGCGGCGCAGTATGGTATCAGCCCGCCGCGCGCTTCCCGCCCACCGGACGATCTTCATGACCCTGAGCACCGACCGACCCTCACCCCCGATGCACGAGTCGAACCTCCGCGGTCTCACGCGGCTGCACCAGGGCAAGGTTCGCGACATCTACGCCATCGACGACCGGCACATGCTGATCGTGACCACCGACCGGCTGAGCGCCTTCGACGTCGTGCTCCCCGACCCGATCCCGGGCAAGGGCCGCGTGCTCACCACGATCTCGAATTTCTGGTTCGGCCGTACCCGACACGTCGTGCCGAACCACCTCGCGGACCTGCCGCTCGAGCGCGCAGTACCCGACCCCATCGAGCGCGCCGCGATCGCCGACCGCAGCATCGTAGTGCGGCGCCTGAAGGCCCTGCCCGTGGAAGCCGTCGTGCGCGGCTACCTGATCGGCTCGGGCTGGAAGGACTACCAGCGCACGGGCGAGGTCTGCGGCATCCGCCTGCCGGCCGGGCTGCGCATGGCGGACAAGCTGCCGCGGCCGATCTTCACGCCATCGACGAAGGCCGCCAAGGGCCACCACGACGAAAACGTCGACTTCGCAGAAATCGAGGCAGCGATCGGAGCCGATCTCGCCGCCAGGGTCCGAGACACGGCGATCGCACTCTACGAGTTCGCGGCAGCCCATGCGCTCGAGCGCGGCATCATCATCGCGGACACGAAGTTCGAATTCGGCGTGGACGAGCAAGGCACGCTCACGCTGATCGACGAGGCGCTCACGCCCGACTCGTCGCGCTTCTGGCCGGTGGACACCTACGCGCCCGGCTCGAGCCCGCCCTCCTTCGACAAGCAATTCGTGCGCGACTACCTCGAGACGCTCGACTGGAACAAGACGGCGCCCGGCCCGCGGCTGCCGGCTGACGTGATCGCGAAGACCAGCGAGAAGTACGCGGAGGCGTTGCGGCGTTTGACGGCGTAGGCGCGCCTGACGGATGGTTCTCGACGAACTCGGCCCCTGTTCGGCGTGTAATCGCCGAGCGTCTCGTCCCGATGGGCCGCGGGCGGGGCGTCGCGAGGCAGGGATGCCGAGCGCGAGCCCCAGGGATGGGTTCCTGGCGTCCCCGCCCGAGGCCCATCGGGACGAGGCGCTCAGGAATTACGCGACGCCCAGGCCGCAATGACCCGGTGCAACTCCCGGACCCCGTCCGTCAGCGCCGCCGGCCCCGGTTGCAGGATGATCGACGATTTGACCTCGTGCAGTTCGTCGTCCCGCACCGCGGGTACGTCGGCCCAGCCGGGGCGCTCGCGAACCGCGCGCGGGCTGAACTTCTTGCCGCACCACGATCCGAAGACGACGTCGGGAGAGCGCCGCACGACCTCGAGCGGGTCCGCGATGATGCGGTTCTTCCCGAGCGGCTGGAGGGCGAGTTCTGGGAACACGTCGTCCCCTCCCGCGACGCCGATCAGCTCCGACACCCAGCGGATCGCGGAAATCTGCGGCTCGTCCCACTCCTCGAAATACACGCGCGGGCGGCGCGGCAGCGACGCCGCCGCTACCCTCACCTCGTCGAGCCCGGCCTCGAGTTCATCGACGAGCGCAGCCGTCTTCGACTCGCACCCGATCATCCCGCCGAGCGTGCGGAGCATGCGCAGGATGTCCGCGACGCTGCGCTGGTTGAAGACGTGCACCTCGATCCCGCACCGTACCAGCTCGGCGGCGATGTCCGCCTGCAGGTCCGAGAATCCGAGCACGAGGTCGGGCTCGAGCGCGACGATTCGCTCGAGCTTCGCGCTGGTGAACGCCGAGACTTTCGGCTTCTCCCTGCGCGCCCGCGGCGGCCGCACCGTGAAGCCGGAGATGCCGACGATGCGCCAGTCCTCGCAGAGCAGGTACAGAGCTTCGGTCGTCTCCTCGGTGAGGCAGACGATGCGTGAAGGGTATCCACTCCGGCGCAGGTGGGTCATCCCGGTAATCTAGCACCCGGCCCGTTGCACTTGCCCGCTCCCGGCGGCCGTGCAACGCTTGACCCGCTGTGTCCAGCCACTCGCACATCTTCCCGTCCCTGCACCTGCGCATCGAGCACTGGCTATTCGACCTGCCGGAGCGGATCGGCGGCCCGCCGTTGCGCCTCGCGGCCACGCCGCTTCGCTACCTGTACGCGCTCCTGCGCGACCTCGCACGCGGCGATCTCGGCCTGCGCGCGATGAGCCTGGTCTACTCCACGCTGTTCGCCATCGTTCCGGTCGTCGCGGTCGCGTTCTCGGTGCTCCAGGCGTTCGGCTACCACCGCGAGCTCGAGCCCGTGCTGTTCGAGTTCCTGCGCCCACTCGGGGACCAGGGCTACCGCCTCACCGCGCAGATCATGCAGTTCGTCGAAAACGTGCAGGGCACGCTGCTCGGAACCGTCGGCTTCGTGATCCTGCTCATCACCGTGTTCTCGACGATCCAGAAGGTCGAGGAGGCGCTCAACTTCGTCTGGCACGTCGAGCGCCCGCGCAGCCTCGCGCGGCGTCTCACCGAGTACGTGGTGGTGATGCTGGTGGTACCCGCGCTCGCCGTATTCGCGATGGTCATGCTGGCGAAGATCGAGGCGAGCGACGTGGTCGCGCGGCTCTCGGGCCTCGCCGCCGGCGACGGCGCGGGCCGGTCGCACCTCGCGCCGTACCTGATGATCATCGGCCTCTTCGCGTTCGTCTACCTCTACATGCCGAACACCCGGGTGCGGCCCGTCCCGGCGCTGGCCGGTGCGCTGGCCGGTGGCTTCCTGTGGGCGGCGGTGGGCGCACTGTTCACGCGCATCGTCGTCTACTCCGCGAAGACGGCCGCGATCTACGCCGGCTTTGCGGTCGTACTGCTGTTCCTGTTCTGGCTGTACGTGAGCTGGCTGATCCTGCTGCTCGGTGCGCAGCTGTCGTTCTACGTCCAGCACCCCGAGCACCTGCGCACGGGCCACGCGGACATCCCGATGACGGGATCGCTGCGCGAGCGGCTCGCGCTGTCCATGATGCACCTGGTGGGTGAGCGGTTCGTCGACGGCGGGCCGCGCTGGACGGTGAACGCGCTCGCCGAGAGGCTGCGCGTGCCGGCCGTCGTCCTCGGCGAGGTGATCTCCGCCCTCGAGTCGCACGGCCTCGTGCTGACGGCCGAGGATGACACCGTCGTCCCGGCGCGCGACCTCGGATCGATCACGCTCGCCGCGATCCTCGACGCGATCCGGCACGAAGTCCCCGATCCGCGCCGGCCGGACCTGCGTCCGGTCGCGGCCGCGGACGCCGCGGCCGGCCAGGCCGACCAGGCACTGCGCGAGAGTCTCCACGGCCGCACGTTGCGCGACCTGGTCAGGCCCGACGGCTGACCCCGGGCCCGTTCAGTCGCCCGCGACGGTCATCTCCTCGACGAGGATCGAGCCGGTGCGGATGCCGCCCCGCACGTCGACGTCGGAACCGACGTCGGCAATCGCGCGGTACATGTCCTTGAGATTGCCGGCGATCGTGACCTCGTGCACGGGGAAGGCGATCCGGCCCTCCTCGACCCAGAAGCCCGCGGCGCCGCGCGAATAGTCGCCGGTGACGCCGTTCACGCCCTGCCCCATCAGCTCGGTCACGAGCAGGCCGCGCCCCATGAGCGCGAGCATGCCGTCGAAGTCGCACCCGCGCCCCGCGACGATCAGGTTGTGGGTCCCGCCCGCGTTGCCCGTGGTTCGCAGCCCGAGCTTGCGTGCTGAATAAGTGCTCAGAACGTAACCGAGCACGACCCCGCCAGCGACGAGTTCGCGGTCGCCGGTCGCCACGCCCTCGTGATCGAAGGGCGCACTCGCGAGCGCCTTGGGCAGGTGCGGCCGCTCGGAGATCGCGAACCAGTCGGGAAAGACCCGTTGCCCGGCCGCATCGAGCAGGAAGGACGCGCGGCGATACTGACTGCCGCCCCGGATGGCTCCCACATAGTGGCTCACGAGCCCGCGCGCCACGTCGGGACTGAACAGCACGGGCGCCTTCGTCGTGCCGAGCTTGCGGGCGCCGAGCCGCCGCACGGCCCGCTCGCCGCTGCGACGCCCGATGCTCGCGACGTCCTCGAGCTCGCGCCAGTCGCGCACGGTCGAGTACCAGTAGTCGCGCTCCATCGCCTCGCCTTCCGTACCGAGCACCGCGCAGCTGACGCTGTGCACGGTGCCGGGATAGGCCGCGAGGAAGCCGTGCGATGTGCCGTAGGCGCGCACGCCGCGGTGCGTGCTGACGCCGGCGCCTTCGGAGTTGGTGATGCGGCCGTCGACGTCCATCGCCGCGGCCTCGCATTCGAGCGCCAGTTCGCAGGCACGCTCCGGCGTGATGTCCCAGGGGTGCGACAGCTGCAGGTCGGGAATTCTGATCGCGAGCGTGTCGGGATCCGCGAGGCCCGCACAGGGGTCCTCCGCGGTGTAGCGCGCGATGCTGCAGGCCTTGGCGACCGTCTCCTGGAGGCCCGCCGGGCTCAGATCGGCAGTGCTCGCCGATCCCTTGCGCGTACCGAAGTAGACCGTCACGCCCATGCCGCGATCGCGCTGGTACTCGACGGTCTCCACTTCGCCGAGACGCACGGATACCGACAGGCCGACGTCCATGCTTACGGCTGCCTCGGCCTGCGATGCGCCGAGCGCCTTCGCCTCCTTGAGCGCGATCTCGACGAGGGCCAGCAGGTCGGCTCCGTGCGCTTCGGGCGTCAGCGATCGTTCGATGGACATGGTGCGGCCTGGACTCGAGGGACGCCAATTCTAGCAGCGGCCGGAGGCGTGCCCGAGCGTGCTAGCATCGCGCGCGGAGGCACGATGAGCGGACGATCGGACGATATCGAAGATCTCGAGGACTTCGACGAGCTGCCGAGCAAGAGCGAGCTCAAGCGGCAGAGCCGCGACCTCCAGGACCTCGGCTGGGCGCTGGTCGAACTGCCAGAGGCCGACCTCGCGGCGGTGCCGCTGCCCGACGACGTGCGCGAGGCCGTGCTCACCGGCCGGCGCATCACCGCCGGCGGCGCCAAGGCCCGTCACCGGCTCTACATCGGCAAGCTGTTGCGACGGATCGACGTGGAGCCGATCCGTGCGGCGCTCGCCCGGCGCAGCGAGATCGACCGCCAGCGCATCCTCCGCGAGAAGTCGTTCGAGCAGTGGCGGGACCGGCTGCTCGCAGACGAGGCCGCCGCCTGGACCGAACTCGCGACTCTCGTGGATCCCGCGTCACTGCAGCCGCTGCGGTCGCTCGCGCGCCAGGCCCGGGCCGAGCGTGACGCGGCACGCCCCCCCGCAGCCGCCCGGCAGCTGTTCCGGCGCCTCCGCGAGGCCCTGACGCCGGCCGAATAGAGCACCGCGGCCGCGGTGATACAATGCCGCGGTGAAACCGCTGGTTGGAATCATCATGGGGTCGACCTCCGACTGGGAGACCCTCAAATCGGCGTCCGAGACCCTCGCCCGCCTCGGCGTTTCCCACGAGACCCGCGTCGTGTCCGCGCACCGGACCCCCGACCTCCTGTTCGAGTACGCATCGACTGCCCGCGAGCGCGGACTCGAGGTCCTCATCGCGGGTGCCGGCGGCGCGGCGCACCTTCCCGGCATGACGGCCGCCAAGACGTCGCTGCCCGTGCTCGGCGTGCCCGTGCAGTCGAAGACGCTGAACGGCATCGACTCGCTGCTCTCGATCGCGCAGATGCCCGCCGGCATCCCGGTCGGCACGCTCGCGATCGGTGCTGCCGGCGCGACCAACGCGGCGCTGCTGGCCGCCGCGATCCTAGGCAACTCGCGCCCGGCGATCCGCGAGGCGCTCGAAGCGTTCCGCGCCGAGCAGACCCGCAAGGTGCTCGCCCACCCGGACCCGAGCCAGCCGCCCTCGCCATGAGGATCGGCATTATCGGCGCCGGCCAGCTCGGTCAGATGCTGGCGCTCGCGGGGTATCCGTTCGCGCTCCGCTTCCTGTTCCTCGACTCGAGCGCGGACTCGCCCGGCGGCCAGGTCGGCCCGATCGTCACGGGAGCGTTCGACGACCCGGCGAGTCTCGAGCGACTCGCCGCCGGGACCGACCTCGTCACCTACGAATTCGAGAACGTGCCGGTCGCGGCACTCGAGGCCGTCGCGAAGTCGCGCCCGTGCCACCCGCCCGTCGAGGCCCTGCGCGTGTCGCAGGACCGGATGCTCGAGAAGGAACTGTTCGGCCGGCTCGGCATCCCGACGCCGCCGTTCCGTCCGGTGGACAGCCTCGCGGACCTTCGAACCGCGGTCGCGGAACTCGGCCTGCCGTGCGTGCTCAAGACGCGACGCCTCGGCTACGACGGCCGCGGTCAGCGCTACCTGCGCCGCGCAACCGACGTGGACGCCGCCTGGGAAGCACTCGGCGGCGTACCGCTCATCCTCGAGGGCTTCGTCGACTTCGATCGCGAAGTCTCGATCATCGGCGCGCGCAGCACGCGCGGCGAGACCCGCTGCTACCCGCTCGCCCGAAACACGCATCGTGAGGGCATCCTGCGCGTGACCGTCGCGCCGGCCGGGAATTCCCGTCTGCAGCAGGCCGCGGAACGCCACCTGCGTCGCGTCATGGACCACTTCGACTACGCGGGCGTGCTCACGATCGAGTTCTTCGTGCGGCGTGGCCGTCTCATCGCGAACGAGATGGCGCCGCGGGTGCACAACTCCGGCCACTGGACCATCGAGGGCGCGGTGACCTCGCAGTTCGAGAACCACCTGCGGGCCATCCTCGGGATGCCGCTCGGCGAGACGCGGACGGTTGGCCCGTCGGCGATGGTGAACTTCATCGGCACGATGCCCGACCGCGACCGCGTGCTCGCGCTGCCGGGCGTCCACCACCACGACTACGGCAAGGCGCCGCGCGCCGGCCGCAAGCTCGGGCACGCGACGATCGTGGCGAAGTCGGCGGCCGAGCGCGACCGCATGCTGCGCCGCCTGCTGCGCCTGACGCCGCGCTGAGGGCGTGCCGGGTGCCTGGAGTGTGACGGACGGCCCAAATCCGGCGGGCCGATCTTTTATAGTAGGGTCTGGAGCACCGGATGTACCTAGAACACTTCCAGCTCAGGGAACTGCCGTTCCGGCTCAGCCCGGACCCGTCGTTCATGTACCTGAGCCAGATCCACTCCCGCGCCAAGGCGTACATGGAGTCGACGATCTGGTTCACCGACGGGTTCGTCGTCATCACCGGCGAGATTGGCTCGGGCAAGACGACGCTCATCGAGACCTTCCTGAAGGAACTCGAGCAGGACGTCGTGGTCGCGCAGATCAACCAGACGCAGGTCTCGCCGATCGAGTTCCTGCAGACAGCGCTCGCGCAGTTCGGCTTCAGCCCGTTCAGGATGCGCAAGGCGGAACTCCTCGCGACCCTGAACCAGTTCCTCATCGAGCAGTACGCGAACGGCCGCAAGGTACTGCTGATCGTCGACGAGGCACAGAACCTGAGCAACAAGGTGCTCGAGGAAGTGCGCCTGCTCTCCGGTGTCGAGACGACGAAGGAGAAGGTGCTGCGCATCATCCTCGCGGGGCAGCCGGAGCTGAACGAGAAGCTCGACTCGCCGGAGCTCGTGCAGCTCAGGCAGCGCGTGCGGCTGCGCTTCCACCTGACCGCGCTCAGCGAACCGGACACCGTGGAGTACGTCCGGCACCGCCTGCGCATCGCCGGTGCGGAGGAGCGCGAGATCTTCGAGCCCGAGACCTTCCCGGTCCTCTTCCGCTACACCGGCGGCATCCCGCGGCTCGTCAATACGCTCTGCGACACGGCGCTGCTCGCCGCCTTCGCCCAGGATCGCACGTCGGTCTCCACCGAGGACATGCAGGCGGCGGTGAACGAGCTGCAGTGGGTCGAGTACGCCGCGCGGACGTTCTCGCAGCTGAACGCGGTGATGGACGACACGGCCCCGCAGGAGCAGCCGCCGGTCGGGCGCCTCGTGCTGTCCCTGAAGGGTGCGCAGGTGAGCGAGACCTACCTCGTGCCCGGCCGCGTCGTGATCGGCCGCACCTCGGACAACGACCTGCAGATCGAGAGCAAGTACGTGAGCCGCCACCACGCGCAGGTCATGACGACCGTCGACGGCAGCTCGATCGAGGACCTGAACTCGACGAATGGCATGTTCGTCCGCGGCAAGCGCGTGCGGCGCCACCGGCTGCAGGAAGGCGACGTCGTCAAGCTCGGCATGCACGAACTCGCCTATCACCGGGCCGAGCCGCCGGGCACGCGGACGACCGTGCTGCCGGAAGGCGAGGACGACGACGAGGACGAGGGCGCCGAGTACGAGGATCAGCGCGAGGCCTGAGGGCTCACTCGTCGATCGAGCGGGTGTCGTACTCCGACTGCGTGGTCCGGTAGTCGCGACGCCGCATCCACAGTACCAGCCCGCCCGTGAGCCCGAGCCCGCCGGCCAGCATCAGCAGGCCGTGCGGCGCGTCATCGACCAGGAAGGCCGCGGCCAGCGCCAGCGCACCGGCCCCCATGTAGAGGTAGGGCAAGGCCTCGTACAGCGGCCGCGGGAACCACATCTCAGCCGGTCCCGCCGACCGTGAGCCCGTCGATCCGCAGCGTCGGCTGGCCGACGCCCACCGGCACGTCCTGGCCTTCCTTCCCGCACGTGCCCACGCCGTCGTCGAGCTTCAGGTCGTTGCCGACCATGGAGATGCGCGTCATGACGTCCGGTCCGTTGCCGATCAGCGTCGCGCCCTTCACGGCCGGACCGAGTCGACCGTTCTCGATCAGGTACGCCTCGCTCGCCGAGAACACGAACTTGCCCGAGGTGATATCCACCTGCCCGCCGCCGAAGTGCCGGCAGTAGAGGCCCTTCTCGACCGAACCGATGATGTCCCCCGGCGCGTGCGGCCCGGGCAGCATGTAGGTGTTGGTCATGCGCGGCAGCGTGAGGTGCGCGAAGGACTCGCGACGCCCGTTGCCCGTGGGAGTGACGCCCATCAGCCGCGCGTTCAGCTTGTCCTGCAGGTAGCCGCGCAGGACGCCGTCCTCGATGAGCGTCGTGCAGCCCGTCGGCGTGCCCTCGTCATCGACGTTGAGCGAACCGCGGCGCGCGGCGAGCGTGCCGTCGTCGACGACCGTGACGCCGGGCGCCGCGACGCGCTGGCCGATGCGACCGGAGAAGGCGGAAGTGCCCTTGCGGTTGAAGTCGCCCTCGAGCCCGTGACCCACCGCCTCGTGCAGCAGCACGCCGGGCCAGCCCGGGCCGAGGACCACGGTCATGGTTCCCGCCGGCGCGGGCACGGCCTCGAGGTTGACCTGCGCGGAGCGCACCGCCTCGCGCACGAGTTCGCGCCAGCGGTCGCCCGCCAGGAACTCGGTGTAGGCGAAGCGCCCCCCGCCGCCCGCGTAGCCCTGCTCGCGTCGGCCGTCCTGCTCGATGATCACGGAGACGTTGAGCCGCACGAGCGGGCGCACGTCGGCGGCGAGCGTGCCGTCGCTCGCGAGCACGAGCATGGTGTCGTGCGAGGCGCTCAGGCTCGCCATCACCTGGCGGATGCGCGGGTCCAGGGCACGCGCCTCGCGGTCGATGGTCTCGAGGAGCCGCACCTTGGCACCGTCGTCGAGCGTCTCGACCGGGTCGATCGGCAGGTAGAGCCCATGTCCGCCCCGGGCGCGCCACGACTGCAGCGATCCACTTGCGCCCGAGCGCGCGATCGCGCGCGCCGCGTGCGCCGCCTCGAGCAGCGCCGGAAGCACGATCTCGTCGGAGTAAGCGAAACCGGTCTTCTCGCCGGCGAGCGCACGGACGCCCACGCCCTGGTCGATGCTGTGGGCCCCGTCCTTGACGATGCCGTCCTCCAGCGCCCAGGACTCCTCGCGGATCATCTGGAAGTAGACGTCCGCGTAATCCACGGCGTAACCCATGACGTCGCCGAGGATGCGCGCCACGCCGTCCTCGTCGAGGCCCGCGGGCATGAGGAGCGCGGAACGCGCGAGGGCGAGCGGGTCGCCCGCAAAAGCGGCGGTCGACGGTGGCGACGGCGGCGAGAAGAGCGCAGGCGGGATCGAGGGTCGCTGGGTCATCACGGCAGGAGGCGCCTGTGGTGCAGGGAAGGGAAATTCTGCCTGACCTCGCGCTGCCGGTGGAGGTCGATGTCGGCCGTGACGATGCCCGTGCCGCGCGGGAGACGGGCGAGGACCCGGCCCCAGCAGTCCACGATCATCGAATCACCGTAGGTTTCCCGGCCGTTCTCGTGGAAACCCGACTGTGCCGGGGCGACGAGGTGGGCCAGGTTCTCGATCGCCCGCGCGCGCAGCAGGGTTTCCCAGTGCGCGCGGCCGGTGGGAGCCGTGAACGCGGAGGGCAGGCAGAACCACTCCGCACCCATCTCGAGCAGGCGGCGGAAGAGTTCCGGGAAGCGGACGTCGTAGCAGACCGCGAGACCGAGGCAGCCGGCCGGCGTGTCCACGCACACGGGCTCGGCCCCGGGCCGCACGGATGCCGATTCCTGGTAGCGCTCGTCGCGGCCCGGAACCGCCACGTCGAAGAGGTGGATCTTGTCGTAGCGCGCAACGCGCCCGCCCGCCGCGTCGAACACGAGGGTCGCGGCCGCCACCCGCGCCTCGCCAGTGACCCGCAGCGGGATCGTGCCGCCGATGATCCACAGTCCGAGCTCGCGCGCCCGCGCGGCGAGAAACGCCTGGATCGGCCCCGCGCCGTCGTCCTCGGCGATCGCGAGCTTGTCGGACTCGGCGAGGCCCATGAACGCGAAGTTCTCGGGCAACGCGGCCACGACGGCACCGCGCTCGCGCGCCTCCGCGAGCAGGCGTCCCGCGAGCTCGAGGTTGAGCTCGAGATCCGCGCCCGAGGTCATCTGCAGGGCCGCGACGACGGTCATGGCCGGGCTCGCGTGTCGGTTGCCGTCACATGAGTACGACGTCGTACTGGTCGAGCATGTAGAGCGACTCGGTCTGCAGACGGATCGGCTTGCCGAGCTGCACCTCGAGCTCGCCGAGCGCGGCGGATTCCTCGTCGAGCAGGCGCTCGATGACGTCCTGGTGCGCGAGCACGAGGAGTTGCTGCAGGTCGAATTGCGCGGCCTGACGCAGGACCTCGCGGAAGATCTCGTAGCAGACGGTCTCCGGAGTCTTGACGAAGCTGCGTCCCTCGCAGGCCGGGCACGGCATGCACAGCTGGTGCACGAGGCTCTCGCGCGTGCGCTTGCGCGTCATCTCGACGAGCCCGAGCGGCGACACCGCCGAGAAGTGCGTCTTCGCGTGATCCTTCGCGAGGGCCTTCTCGAGGGCCTGCAGCACCTGCTTGCGGTGCTCCTCCTCCTCCATGTCGATGAAGTCGATGATGATGATGCCGCCGAGGTTGCGCAGCCTGAGCTGGCGGGCGATGGCGACGGCGGCCTCGAGGTTCGTGCGGTAGATCGTCTCCTCGAGGTTGCGGTGGCCCACGTAGGCGCCCGTGTTCACGTCGATTGTGGTGAGCGCCTCGGTCTGGTCGATGATCAGGTAGCCGCCCGACTTGAGCGCCACCTTGCGCTCGAGCGAACGCTGGATCTCCTCCTCCACCCCGTGCAGGTCGAAGATCGGCCGGCTGCCCGTGTAGCGCTCGACGCGCGCGCCGAGGCCGGGCATGAAGGTCGCGGCGAATTCACGCATGCTCTCGCAGGAGCGTTCGTCATCGACGAGCACGCGGTCCACGCCCTCGCCCACGAGGTCGCGCATCAGCCTGAGCGGCAGCGGCAGGTCCTCGTGGACGAGCGCGCCCTGCGTGGCGCCGCGCGCCTTGTCCGTGAGCACTTCCCACAACTTGCGCAGGAACAGCATGTCCGCGGCGAGGGCCTCGAGCGCGGCGCCCTCCGCCGCCGTGCGCACGATGTAGCCCCCGGTCGCGCCCGGCGGATTCAGCGAGTTCACCGTGTCCCGCAGGCGCTGGCGCTCGGCCTCATTCTCGATCCGCGCCGACACGCCGACGCCGTGGCCGAACGGCATGTACACGAGGTAGCGCGACGGGATCGTGATGAAGGTCGTGAGTCGCGCGCCCTTCGTGCCGAGCGGGTCCTTGAGCACCTGCACCAGGATGTCCGCGCCCTCGCCCACCAGCTCGCGGATGCTGTCCGTGCGGGGCGCGTCGCCCGAACCCTCGGCGTCGGCGGGCTGCACGATGTCCGACACGTGCAGGAACGCCGTACGCTCGAGGCCGATGTCGATGAACGCGGCCTGCATGCCGGGCAGCACGCGGGACACCCGGCCCTTGTAGAGATTGCCGGTCAGGCCGCGCTTGCTTGCGCGCTCGACGAAGAGTTCCTGCAGCACGCCGTTCTCGAGCAGGGCGGCCCGCGTCTCGCGCGGGCTGACGTTGACGACCATCTCGGTGCTCAAGCGGCGGCCCCTCCCGTGACGAGGCACGGCACGTCCGCGAGCAGTTCCCAGGTCTCGCAGAGCGGCAGGCCCACGACGCCCGAGTAACTGCCGGCGACGTGACTGACGAAGATCGCGGCCAGGCCCTGGATGGCGTAGCCACCCGCCTTGTCCGCCGGCTCACCGGTGCTCCAGTACCACTCCATCTCGGCGCGGGCGATGCGCCGCAACGTGACGCTGCTGCTGCTGACTCGGGCCGCGGAGCCGCCCGGGTGGATCAGTGCGACGGCGGTGTGCACCTGGTGCGTGCGCCCCGAGAGCCGGGTCAACATCTCGATCAGGTCCGCGCGGCCTGCGGGCTTGCCGAAGACTTCGCCTTCGAGGGCGACGGTGGTGTCGGCGGCGAGCACGGGCCGCCGTCCGTCCGACGGCAGCCGGTCCCACAGCACACGCGCCTTCTCCTCGGCCAGCCGCAGCACGTACTCGACCGGCGCCTCGCCTGGCCGCCACGTCTCGTCCACGTCCACCGGGCGCACTTCGTGCTCGACGCCGACCTGGCGCAGCAGTTCGCTGCGCCTGGGCGACGCCGAAGCGAGCAGCACGCCGGGCGGGCGACCCACGCCGCGCTCAGCCGTAAGTGACGGTGGCTTCGAGTCGCCGCTCGGCCACCAGCGAATTGCTGATCAGGCAGACGTGCTCGGCGCGCTCGACGGCCTTGAGGGCTTTCTCGTGGTCCGTGCCCTCGGGCACGACCAGGGCCGCCTTGACCAGGATCTGCGTGAAGCGAGTCTTGCCCTCGACGCGCTCGAGCGTGCCCTGCACCTCGCACTTGAGCGACGTCCAGGACAGCTTCTGCGCCCGGGCGACGCCGCGGAAACTCAGGATGACGCAATCGGCGACCGCTCCGCACAGCAGCGTCTCGGGGGACCAGCGGTCGCCCGGTCCATCGAACTCCGCGGGAGGGGCGGTTGCGAGTACCGGCAGCCCGGGCGAGGAAAGCGAAACGTCCCCCTCGGGGGTTCCGTCGGTCTGGACCGTGTAGATGTGCGGATACGGGTGCATGGCGCTTCCTGCATTGGAACCAGTCCGCCATTCAAGCGCGCCGGGCCGGTGCTGTCTACCACGCAGGCCGCGAATTCAGGCGCGATGGTAGGGCTGCCCCTTCAGCACGGTCACCGCTCGGTACAGGGCCTCGGCAGCCACGACCCGTGCGAGGCCGTGCGGCAGGGTGAGCGGCGACAGCGACCAGCGGAGCACTGCCCTCGCGTCGACCTCGGGCGCGAGCCCGTCCGGCCCGCCGATGCAGAACGCCAGAGGCTGGCCCGTGCGCGCACGGTCCTCGAGCCACCGCGAAAGCTGTTCCGTGTCGAGCGCGCGCCCTCCCACCTGCAGGGCCACGATCGCCGGGCGGTCACCGGCGGCCGCGAGCATCCGCTCGCCCTCGGAGGCAATCGCGCGGGCCGGGTCGCCGCGGCCGCGCTGGCCGAGCGGGATCTCCACGAGTTCGAGCCGGTAGTCGCCACGCAGCCGTCCCGCATAATCCGAGAACCCGGCATCGACCCAGGCCGGCATGCGCGTGCCGGCCGCGATGAGGCGCATCAGCACGGGCGCCCCGCAGTCAGGCCGCGGCCGCCCCGCCCTCCCAGAGCTTCTCGAGCGCGTAGAACTGGCGCACGCGCGGCAGCATCACGTGCAGCACGACGTCCTGCAGGTCGAGGAGCACCCATTCGCCATCGCGCTCCCCTTCCAGGCCGTAGGGCCGGAACCCGGCCTCCTTGCAGCGCTGTACCACGCGGTCGGCGATCGACTTCACGTGGCGGTCCGAGGTGCCGCTCGCGACGACCATCGTGTCGGTGATGTCCGTGAGTCCGCGCACATCGAGCGCCTTCACGTCCACCGCTTTCATGTCAGCCAGCGCGTCGAGCACCACGTCCCGGAGGGTCGGCTTCGCCTTCGGCCGCGTCTTCTTCGCAGCAGCCCTGACGGGCGTCTTGCGCGCCGCGGTCTTCGCCGCGCGTGGCGCCTTGGCCTCGGCATCCGTCCTGCGTCGTGGAGTCTTGCGCTGTGCCGCCATGCTCACCTCTTGGTCGTGTGTGTGTAACAGCCGGTCGTCCGGATGATGTCGCGCACCGCGTCCGGCACCAGGTACCGGGGATCGCGGCCGTAGAGAATGATGTTGCGCAGGTCGGTCGAGGAGATCTCGAGCTGCGTGACGGGGTGCACGAAGATGCGGCCGGCCGCGGACTCGTGCAGCTCGGCGGCGCGTTCGGCGCCGTGCGAGCGCAGCAGCTCGCCGAGCATGCCCGACGTCGGCGCGCGCCAGCCAGGCCGGTGCGCCACCGCCACATGGGCGAGTTCGAGGATCTCGCGCCAGCGGTGCCAGGTCGGCAGGCCGTGGAACGCGTCCATCCCGACGACCAGCACGAGCGGGCGCGCCGGCACTTCGGCTCGCAACTCCGCGAGCGTGATGACCGTGTAGGACGGCCCGACGCGACGAACCTCGCGGTCGTCCACCTCGAACCCCGGCTGGTCCGCAATCGCGGCACGCACCATTTCGAGGCGCACTGCGGCGTCGGCGAGCGGCACGTCGCGGTGCGGCGGATTCCCGGCGGGCAGGAACCTGAGTTCGCCGAGCGACAGCACCTGCATCAGCTCGAATGCCGTGCGCAGGTGCCCGTAGTGGATGGGATCGAAGGTGCCACCGAAGATGCCGAGGGGTCTCATGCGGCCAGCCGCAGGCCGGCGATCCTCGCGACCAGCCCCTCGATCTCGACCCACGCGTCGCCGCGCAGGCTGCCCTTGGCGACCCGGTCGGCGCGGGCGAGCGCCAGGATGAGCGCATCGATCCGGCGACGATCGAGCCGCGACAATGCCGCGCGGATCGGCCCCTGACGCGAGGACCAGACCTGCGCCGTGCGGAACGCATCCTCGAGCGAACGCTCGCGTCCGGCCACGAAGGACACTCGCGAAAGGGCGCGCAGGTCCTGGGCCAGGGCCCAGAGGATGAGCGGCGGTTCCTGCCCCTCGGCCCGCAGCCCCGCGAGGATGCGCAGCGCCCGTTCGGCCTGGCCCGCGAACGCTGCGGCCGACAGCTCGAATACGTCGTAGCGCGCGCTGTCGGCGACGAATGCCGCGACATCCTCGGTGCCGAGCGTCTCGCCCGGCATCAGCAGTCCGATACGCTCGACCTCCTGCTGTGCGGCGAGCAGGTTGCCTTCGACCCGGTCGGCGAGGAGTTGCGCGGCCGCAGGCTCGATCTTCACGCCGCGCGCCGTGAGACGCTCCCGGATCCAGCCCGGCAGTGCGCCGCGCTCGACCGCCTGGGTTACGACGAGCATGCCGTGGCTCTCGAACGCCTTGACCCAGTTGGTGTTCAGCGATTTGCGCTCGAGTTCGCCGGAGACCAGCAGGACGGTGTCGGCAGGGGGCTGCGCGGCCAGCGTCGCGAGCACGTTTTGCGAGGTGACGTCGGGTGCGGAGTTGAACTTGAGCTCGATGAGGCGGCGCGATGCAAACAGCGACAGGTTCGCCGAGTCCCGCAGCAGCTGGTCCCAGTCGAACCCGCGCTCGATGAAGTGGACCTCGCGGTCGGAGTAGCCCGCCTCCCGGGCTGCCTGCCGCACCGCGCCGGCCGACTCGGCGATCAGGAGCGGCTCGACGCCGGTCACCAGGTATGCGCTACGCAGGCCGCGTGCGAGGCCCGCAGGCAGGGCGTCCGGGGTGGTTCTCACTGCCCGGAGAATCTCACGCGCACCTTCATCCTGGGGCGCGGCCTGGGGGTTGGCTCGGCATGCGCGTCCGATTATGCAGCCTTGACCGGGGTCGTGCCAGCCGCTAGCGTGCGGCCCCTTCCCGGCTCCCTGGGCCCCGGACATGGCCGTCCCGGCGATCGAACTGCGCGACCTGGCCTTCGGGTGGCAGGCCGCAGAACCCCTGCTGTCGATCCCCGATTTCGCCGTCGCGCGCGGCGAGCGGGTCTTCCTGTACGGGCCGAGCGGCAGCGGCAAGAGCACCCTGCTCGGACTCGTCGGCGGAGTCACCCGACCGGATCGCGGCGTGATCAGGCTCCTCGGCGAGGATCTCACGGCGATGTCCGGGTCGCAGCGCGACGCGTTCCGCGCCGAGCACGTCGGATTCATCTTCCAGCTCTTCAACCTCGTCCCCTACCTGTCGGTGCTGGACAACGTTCTCCTGCCGCTGCGTTTCTCGAGGCGGCGCCGCGAGCGGATCGACGACCCACCCGCGGAAGCGCGCAGGCTCCTCGGCGCGCTCGGCCTCGAGGGCGAGCGACTGGCCGGCCGCCACGTGACCGAACTGAGCGTGGGCCAGCAGCAAAGGGTCGCCGCCGCCCGGGCACTGCTCGGCCGTGCCGAGATACTCGTGGCCGACGAGCCGACGTCCGCCCTCGACGCCGATGCGCGCGATTCGTTCCTGTCGCTGCTCATGCGGGAGTGCGCCGCTGCAAGGACGAGCGTGCTGTTCGTGAGTCACGACCGCTCGCTCGGGCGGCATTTCGACCGGGTCGTCGCTCTCACGGCGACCGGCGTCGAGCCTGCGCCGGGGGCGCAATCGTGAGCGCGCTGCCCGGGCTCGCGCTGCCGAGCCTCTGGAACCGGCGCGGGACGGCCGCGCTCACGGTGTTCGCGATCGGCGTCAGCGTCGCGCTGCTGCTCAGCGTGCAGATGCTGCGCTCGTCGGCCAGGGAGAGCTTTTCAGGCACAATCTCCGGCACGGATCTGGTGGTCGGGCCGCGCACCGGGCCCGTGAACCTGCTTCTCTATTCCGTCTTCCACATCGGCGAGCCCGCGGCCAACGTGTCCTGGGCGAGCTACCGTCTCGTGTCCGGTCACCGCGACGTCGCCTGGACGGTGCCCCTCGTGCTCGGTGATTCGCACCGCGGGTTTCGCGTCGTCGGCACCGACGCGAACTTCTTCACGCATTATCGTTACGCGGGCGGCAAGCCGCTGCGCCTGGCTGAAGGTCATCCGCCGCAAGGCTCGGGGGAGGCCACGCTCGGCCACGAGGTCGCGCGCGCACACGGATACCGCCCGGGGGCGCCGATCGTGCTGGCGCACGGTCTCGGAGCCGGGAGTTTCCTGCAGCACGAGGACTCTCCCGTCCGCGTGGCAGGGGTCCTCGCCCCGACGGGGACGCCCGTGGACCGCGCCGTCTACGTGGACCTCGCCACGCTCGAGGCGATCCACGGCCCGGCGCACTCCGGCCCGGAGCCGGCGGCCATCACCGCGTTCCTCGTGGGCATGAGGAATCGCGACACGACGCTCGTGATGCAGCGTGCGCTCAGCGAGTACCGGGGCGAGGCGCTGCAGGCCGTGATCCCCGGCGTCGCACTCGCCGAGCTGTGGCGCGTCGTCGGTATCGTGGACCGCGTGCTGCTCGCGGTTTCCGCCTGTGTCGCCCTGGCCGGGCTTCTCGGCCTGCTGGCCGCGATACTCACGAGCCTGAACGAGCGACGCCGCGAGATGGCGATCCTGCGCTCCGTCGGCGCGCGGCCCCGGCACATCTTCGGCCTGCTGCTCCTCGAGGCGGGCCTGCTGGCGGCGGCCGGTGCACTGGCCGGCATCGGGCTCGCATACGGTCTGCTGCTGCTCGCCCGTCCCTGGGTCGCGGCCCGCTACGGGCTCGAACTCGGCCTGCGGCCCCTCGGCTTGACGGAACTCGCGATCCTCGGTGCCGTGATCGGGGCGGCGCTCGTGCTGAGTGCCTTCCCGGCATGGCGGGCGTATCGCGTCGCGCTCGCCGACGGACTGAACGTCCGGCTCTGAGGGTCTGGCGATGGGGAAGCATGGACTGCCCGGGCTCGCGTGGACGCTGCTGCTCACGGCCTCCGTGGCTTTCGCCGCGGTAAGGCAACTCGAGTGGAAGGACCTGCTCCCGGCCGATGCACGCGGCACGGCGTCGCCGTCGCAACCCGCGCCGCTGCACGATTACCTGCTCGGCGAAGACTCGCCGGCCGCGCTGCAACCGACCGACGCGCGGGTGAACCCTGAGATCGACGGGCGCACGGTCCGGTTACCCGGCTTCATCGTTCCACTCGAGATCGACGCCGAGGGGCGGGTGACGGAGTTGTTCCTCGTCCCCTTCTTCGGCGCCTGCATCCACGTCCCGCCGCCCGCGCCCAACCAGATCGTATACGTGATCCTCGCCGACCCGCTCGAACTCGGATCCATGGCCGACGCCTACTGGGTCACCGGGCACATGCGCGCGACGAACCGCAAGACACGCCTCGGGGCATCGGCCTACGAGATGACGGGCGCGCGAACGGAGCGTTACGAATTCTGAGACCGCACGGGGCGCACGAACGCTAGAATCAGGTCATGAAAACCCTCTACCCCGCCATCGAACCCCACCGCAGCGGCTGGCTCGAGGTCGCGCCGCGGCACCAGGTCTACTGGGAAGAATGTGGAAACCCCCGCGGCAAGCCGGCGGTGTTCGTGCACGGCGGCCCCGGTGCCGGCGCGGACCCGCGTTCGCGGCGTTTCTTCGACCCGAAGCGCTATCGCATCGTCGTGTTCGACCAGCGCGGCTGCGGCCGCAGCCGGCCGCACGCGAGCCTCGATGACAACACGACCTGGCACCTCGTCGCGGACATGGAGCAGCTGCGCCGTCACCTCGGCATCGAGCGCTGGCTGGTGTTCGGTGGCTCGTGGGGCTCGACGCTCGCCCTCGCCTACGCGCAGTCCCACCCGAAGCGCGTCAGCGAGCTTGTGCTGCGCGGCATCTTCATGCTGCGCAGGTGGGAGATCGACTGGTTCTACCAGGAAGGTGCCAGCGCGATCTTTCCGGACCGCTGGGAGCAGTACCTCGCCGCGATTCCTCCTCGCGAACGCGGCGACCTCGTCGCCGCCTACTACCGCCGGCTCACGAGCCCGAACCGCGCGACGCGCGTGCGCGCAGCCCGCGCCTGGTCGATCTGGGAAGCGGCGACGAGCTACCTGCAGACTGACGAAGCCAGTATCGACAAGTGGGGCGAAGAGGACTTCGCGGTCGCGGTGGCACGAATCGAGTGCCACTACTTCGTCAACAAGGGATTCATGCGCCGGGAGGACCAGCTGCTGCGCGGCGTGGCGAAGATCCGCGACATTCCGGCGGTGATCGTGCAGGGTCGTTACGACGTCGTCTGCCCGATCCGCACGGCCTGGGACCTGCACCGCCGCTGGCCAGAGGCGGATTTCCGCGTCGTGCCGGATGCGGGCCACTCCGCCCTCGAGCCGGGCAACACCCACGAGCTCGTGAGCGCGACCGACCGGTTCGCTAGCGCGGCAGCGACTCGAGGCGGCGCAGCACGAGGTCGGCGAGGTCGCGCGCCATCGCGTCGCGCAGGATCCGCTCCTCGCGGTCCTTCGCGAGCACGTCCGACTCGCTGAAGCTGATCGCGCGGGTGAGCTCGATCGGCTGCGGGGCGACGACCTGCTCCGTGCCGCGCTCGACCGAGAACTCGACCGAATAGAAGATCTGGTATTCCTGGGGCGTGTTCCGCGCGGACACGGAGAGCACGCGCCGGCCCGTGCGGTCCTGGGTGATGCGAACCACGACGTCGGCCTCGCCCGCGTTGTCGGCGACCCGGGCCCCTGCGCCGTCGATGGCCCTGCGCAACTCCACCGCGAACGGTGTCAGCTCGTCCCTGGTCGCGACGAACACCTGGTCCAGGCCCTCGGGCAGCGCGGTCGCGCCCTGCATGCGGAAGCCGCAGCCGGCGAGGGCCAGCACGAGCGCTACCGGGGCGAGCCAACGCGGCACCCTCGGCATCACGCTCACACGACCACGTTGGCGAGCTTGCCGGGCACGTAGACGAACTTGCGCACCGGCCGGCCCTCCATGAACTTCTGCACGTTCGCGTCCGCGAGCGCCGCGTCGCGCACCTCCGACTCGCCCGCGCCCGACGGCACCGTGACGCGCCCGCGCAGCTTGCCGTTCACCTGCACGACCACCTCGATGGTGTCGCGCGCGAGCGCCGACTCGTCCACCACGGGCCAGCGTTCGTCGACGACGGGACCCTCGTGGCCCAGTTCGCGCCACAGGGCATGGCAGGCGTGCGGGACGACGGGCTGCAGCACTAGCACGACGGTATCGAGCGCCTCCTGCATCACGGCCCGCCCCTGCGGCGAGCGGTCGTCGAACTTCGCCAGCGAGTTCATCAGTTCCATCACCGCGGCGATCGCGGTGTTGAACGTGCGCCGGCGGCCGATGTCGACCGTGACCTTGGCGAGCGTCTCGTGCACCTGGCGGCGCATGTCGCGCTGCGCCGGCGTGAGCGCAACCCGGTCGACCGTGCCCGCCGCGGCCGGCCCCTGCGACACGTGCTGGTGCACCGCCTTCCACAGGCGCTTCATGAAGCGGAACGCGCCCTCAACGCCCTCGTCCGACCACTCGAGCGACTGCTCGGGCGGCGCGGCGAACATCATGAACAGGCGTGCTGTGTCGGCGCCGTACTGCTCCACCAGCGACTGCGGGTCGACGCCGTTGCCCTTCGACTTCGACATCGTGCCGATGCCGCCGGATTCGACGGGCATCCCGTCCTCGCGCAGCACCGCGTCGATGCGCGCGCCCTTCTCGTCCACCTGCACGTCCACGTCGGCCGGGTTGTAGTAGACGATGCGCCCCGACGCGGGCTTGCGGAAGAAGACCTCGTTCAGGACCATCCCCTGCGTCAACAGGTTCGTGAACGGCTCGTCGAGCGCGGTGAGCCCGAGGTCGCGCATCACCCGCGTCCAGAAGCGCGAGTACAGCAGGTGCAGGATCGCGTGCTCGATGCCGCCGATGTACTGGTCGACGGGCAGCCAGTATGCCGCTCGCCCATCGACCATCGCGCCGGCGTTGTCCGCGCTCGCGTAACGGAAGTAATACCAGGAAGAATCGACGAACGTGTCCATCGTGTCCGTCTCGCGCCGCGCCGGCCGGCCGCACTTCGGGCAGGTGCAGGCGAGAAACGCCTCGTTGCGGTTGAGCGGGTTGCCGCTGCCGTCCGGCACGCAGTCCTCGGGCAGGACGACCGGCAACTGGTCGTCCGGCACGGGCACGTCGCCGCAGGTCGCGCAGTGGATGAGCGGGATCGGGCAGCCCCAGTAGCGCTGGCGCGAGATGCCCCAGTCGCGGAGCCGCCAGTTCACGCGTCGCCGGCCGCGTCCGTTCGACTCGAAGTACTTCGCCATGGCGTCGAACGCCTCGTCGAAGTCGAGTCCGTCGAAACGCCCGGAATTGATCAGCCGGCCGTGCTCGACGTAGGCGCCGGCGTCGAGGTCGACGAGGCTGCCGCCCTCGGGCTGGATCACCTGGTGGATGCGCAGCCCGTAGCGCCGCGCGAACTCCCAGTCGCGCTGGTCGTGTGCCGGGACCGACATCACGGCGCCGGTGCCGTAGCTCATCAGCACGAAGTTCGCGACCCACACCGGCACTTTCTCGCCGGTGAACGGGTGGATGGCATCGATGCCGAGCGGCATGCCGCGCTTTTCCATGGTCTCGAGCGCCGCCTCGGTGACGCCGGTGCGCTGGCACTCGGCGATGAAGGCCTGCAGGTCGGGATTGCCCTCGGCTGCGCGCCGCGCGAGCGGGTGCTCGGCCGCGACGGCCATGTAGGTGACGCCATAGAGCGTGTCGGGGCGCGTCGTGTAGATGCCGAGCGGTTCGGCGCCCTCGACCTCGAACTCGAGCTCGAGGCCCTCCGAGCGGCCGATCCAGTTCGCCTGCATGAGCTTCACGCGCTCGGGCCAGCCGGGCAGTGTGTCGAGCGCCGCGAGCAGTTCCTCCGCGTACTGCGTGATGCGGAGGTAGTACATCGGGATCTCGCGCTTCTCGACGAGGGCCCCGGTGCGCCAGCCGCGCCCGTCGATGACCTGCTCGTTCGCGAGCACGGTCTGGTCGACGGGGTCCCAGTTCACGACGCCGGTCGTACGGTAGGCGATGCCCTTCTCGAGCATCCTGAGGAACACCCACTGGTTCCAGCGGTAGTAGTCGGGCCGGCAGGTGGCGACCTCGCGCGCCCAGTCGATGCCGAAGCCGAGCGACTTCAGCTGCTTCTTCATGTACGCGATGTTGTCGTACGTCCACTTCGCCGGCGGCACGCCGTGCGCCATCGCCGCGTTCTCGGCGGGCAGCCCGAAGGCGTCCCAGCCCATCGGCTGCAGGACGTTACAGCCCTGCATGCGCATGTAGCGCGCCAGCATGTCGCCGATGGTGTAGTTGCGCACGTGACCCATGTGCAGGCGCCCGCTCGGATAGGGAAACATGCACAGGCAGTAGTACTTCGGGCGCGTCGCGTCCTCGCCGACGGCGAAGGTGCCGTGCTCGTCCCAGTAGCGCTGGGCACTCGGCTCGATGGCCGCGGGATCGTATCGTTCCTGCATGGGGTCGTCGGCGGCTGTCTGGAACCGCCAAGGATACCCGACCCGCTAGGCCGCGACGAACTCATGGACCCCGTCGGCGCGCTCGCGACGCTCGAGCGCCCCGCTCGAGCGCAGGTAGTTCAGGTGCGCCACGGTCTCACCCATCGCCAGCACCCGGTGGAAACCGCGCAGCGGTCGGCCGAAGAGCACCGGCAGCAGGTCGTACGCGGTGCGCGGCTCGGCGCAGACGCGCCGGAGTTCCTCGAGCTGCCGGAGGTGGTGATCGCGGACGTCCTCGAGGCGGGGGTGCAGGCCCCGGAATGGCCGGCCGTGCGACGGGAGCACGATCGTGTCCTCCGCGCACGCCTCGAGCCGCTGCAGCGACGCGAGGAACGCGCCCAGCGGGTCCGCCTCGGGGCGCCCCGAGATCACGCTCACGTTCGGCGAAATCGTCGGCAGCACCTGGTCGCCGCTCACCAGCAACCCGCCCGCGGGATCGTGCAGGCAGAGGTGGCCGTGGCAGTGACCTCCCGTCTCGATGATCCGCCAGTCGCGCCCACCTGCCAGGAAGGTATCGCCGTCCGCGGGCGCGTGCGAGAGTGCCGGTGCCCCGTCGAACCACAGGTCGGGACGCAACGCGGTACCCCTGGCCGGACCCTGCTCGACCGCCATCCCGTGCGCCGAGAGGAACCGGCGCATGCGCTCCTCGATCGCCGCAGGCTCCGCGGCGAGGAAAGCGGTCACCGACTCGTGGGAGGCCGCCGACATCCAGACCTCGGCGCCGTGGCGCCGCTCGAGCCAGGTCGCGAGACCCATGTGGTCGGGGTGGTCGTGGGTGACGAAGATGCGGCCGAGCCTGCGGCCGCGGAGCACGTCGCGCTCGAGCGTGTGCCAGGCCTCGCGGCAAGGATCGAGCGCCATGCCGGTGTCGACGAGCGTCCAGCCGTCGCTCTCCTCCATGAGCCACACATTGATGTGCGTCGGTTCCATGGGCAGCGGGATGCGCGCCCAGTGGAGCCCGGGCACGACCTCGGTCGCGCGGCCGGCCGACGGCGGCTCGATCGGCAGGTAGTCGAGTTCACGGCGCGGCGAGGGGTATTTCTCACCGGTGTGCGTGATCGGGCCGTGCTTCTCGCTCATGGACTCCTCGCGTGGCGGCGCAAGGCGCCGGCGAATCCGGCCGCGAGCCCGAGCGCGAGCAGCACGAGCACCGGCACGTTGCCGAAGCGCACGTAGGGCGTGAGCCCGACGCGCGGCACGACGCGACCGGTGAGAACGCCCGGCTCGAACTGCGGCAATGTCTCGAGCAGCGAGCCGTCGTGGGCGATGAGCGCCGTGACGCCGTCGTTCGTCGCCCGCAGCATCGGCCGCCCGGTCTCGAGCGAGCGCATGCGGCTGATGTCGAGGTGCTGGTGCGGGGCCGACGAGTCGCCGAACCAGGCGTCGTTCGTGACGTTCACGAGCAGCGTCGACTCGCGCACCGTGCGGATCTGCTCGGCCCCGTACGCGTCCTCGTAGCAGATGGTCGGAGCGAGCCGCTCGCCGCCGGCCGCGAGCGGCGGCGGGTCCTCGGGACCGGCCTCGAAATCCGAGTACGGCAGGTTCATGAGCCGCATCCACTCGCGCACGAACGCTGGCACGGGAAAGAACTCGCCAAACGGCACGAGTCGCCGCTTGTAGTACCACTGCTCCGCCGGGGAGTACGCGACGATCGCGTTGTGCAGCGCGCGCGTCCCGGGCTCGCGGCGCACGAGGCCGGAGACGAGGGACGAGCCCTGCGCCTCGGCGAGCCCGCGGACGCGGTCGAGGTATTCCTGCACGTCGTCCGCGAGCGCGGGAATCGCCGATTCAGGCCACACCACGATGTCGGCACCGAGGTGTGGCAACGTGAGTGCGAGGTAGAGGCCCATCGTGCGCTCGCGCTCGCCCGGCACCCATTTCATGGTCTGCGGCACCGCGCCCTGCACGAGCGCGACCGAGACCTCACGGTCCGTGGGTCGGGTCCATTCGAGGCGTCCGAGGACGAGCGCGCCGCCCCACAGGGCCGCGAGCACGACGATCGCCACGACTCGCTCCGTGCGACCGCCCGCGACGAGCGCCACGAGCGCGCCGGCGCTCACCGCCACGGCCAGGCTGACCGCGAAGACGCCGCCCAGCGGCGCGAGTGCCGCGAGCGGCGTCTCGAGCTGCGTGTAGCCGAGGGCGAGCCACGGGAATCCGCTCAGGATCCAGCCTCGCAGCCACTCGGCGCAGACCCAGCCCGCCGGCAGCAGCACCAGCCATCGTCGCACCCCTCCCGCCGGACCCCAGCGCACCGTGGCATAGCCGTGCAACGCCGTGTAGCTGCCCATGATCGCGACCAGGCCGAGCATGAGGAAGAGCGCGACCCACACCGGTGCCTGCCCGATCAGGTGGACGCTGTGGTAGATCCAGTACGTCCCGGCCAGGAACGTGCCGCCCGTGAATAAGAATCCGCGCCAGGCCGCGGTCCGCGGCGTCGCGCCCTGCCACAGCCAGAACAGCACGGCCGGACTCAGGAACGCGAGCGCGACGAGGTTCGTCGGCGCGAAAGCGAGCGCGAGCAGGAGGCCGGCGGCGAGGGCCAGCCAATGTCCGCCGCGGGCGGTCAATCGGTGCCCGGCGTCTTGAGCTCGACGTCGCGCGGCGTCGTCACGCGCAGGGTCTCGATCCGGCGCCGGTCGGCCCGCACCACCTTGAGCTCGAGGCCGCCGATCTCGATCGCCTCGCCACGGCGCGGCATGCGGCCGAGCTCGTGCAGGACCAGCCCGCCGATCGTGTCGAACTCCTCGTCCGAGAACCGCGTGCCAAAGGCGGCGTTGAAGTCCTCGATGCGCGTGAGGGCCGGCACGGTGAAGGTCCGTTCGGACTCCTTGCGGATGCCCTCGCCCTCGTCCACGTCGTACTCGTCGCCGATCTCGCCCACGATCTGCTCGAGCACGTCCTCGATCGTGAGCAGGCCCGATACGCCGCCGTACTCGTCGACGACGATGGCCATGTGGTTGTGGCTGACGCGGAATTCCTTGAGGAGCACGTTGAGTCGCTTGCTCTCGGGGATGAACACCGCCGGGCGCAGGCACTCGCGGATGTCGAAGTGTTCCTCGTCGCCCTGAGCGAAGTAGCGCAACAGGTCCTTGGCCAGGAGTATTCCGGCGACCTCGTCGCGGTCCTCGCCGACCACCGGGAAGCGCGAATGGCCGGACTCGATGACGACCGGCAGGATGCGCTCGGGCGGCTCGTCGCGCTGGATCACGACCATCTGCGAGCGCGGCACCATCACGTCGCGCACCTGGATCTCGGACACCTCGAGCACGCCCTCGAGCATCGCGAGCACGTCGGCGTCGATCAGGCCCCGCTCCCGCGCATCCTCGAGGACCTCGGTCAGGTCCTCGAGATCCTGCGGCTCGCCCGACAGGGACTCGACGAGCCGGCGCAGCCAGCTGCCCGCCGGACGGGAACGCTCTTCGCTCATGGATGAGGATCGGTGACCGGGAGGTAGGGATCCTGATACCCGAATCCCCGCAGGATTTCCACCTCGAGCCGTTCCATGGCATGCGCGGCACGCGGCCGCTCGTGGTCGAACCCGTGCAGGTGCAGGATCCCGTGCACCACCATGTGAGCCCAGTGCGCCGGCCGCGTCTTGCCCTGCTCGCGCGCCTCGCGGGCCACGACGGCCGCACAGATCACGAGGTCGCCGAGCTCGCCTTCGAGACGTCGGCCCTCGGCAGAGGAAGGGAACGACAGCACATTCGTGGGGCGGTCCTTGCCGCGGTACACGCCGTTCAGTCGGCGGCTCTCGGCCGGGCCGACGACCCGGATGCAGGCATGGCGCACGCCCGTCGCCGCCTTGCGCCTCGCGCCGGCGAGCGCCCCGATCGCGGCGAGGTGTGCCGCCACCGACCAGCGCCGCAGCGCGGGACGGGCCGGCACCCAGGGCCGCACGGCGGCGAACTGCACCTCCACGTCGAACGCAGCGGCAGCGTTCACGGCCCGTGCTCCGGCTCGCCTGCCTCGCGCTCGTAGGCCTGGACGATGCGCTGCACGAGCGGGTGGCGGACCACGTCGCGCGCGTTGAAGAACGTGAACGCCACGCCCTGGACGCCGCGCAGCACCTCGACCGCGTGACGCAGGCCGGAGCGCTGGTTGCGCGGCAGGTCGATCTGGGTGATGTCGCCGGTCACCACCGCCTTCGAGCCGAAGCCGAGGCGGGTGAGGAACATCTTCATCTGCTCGACCGTCGTGTTCTGCGCCTCGTCGAGGATGATGAAGGAGTCGTTGAGCGAGCGGCCGCGCATGAACGCGAGCGGCGCGACCTCGATCACCTGCCGCTCGACGTTGCGCGCCACCCGGTCGAAGCCGAGCATCTCGTAGAGCGCGTCGTACATGGGGCGGAGGTAGGGGTCGACCTTCTGCGCGAGATCGCCCGGCAGGAACCCGAGACGTTCGCCCGCCTCGACCGCCGGCCGCACGAGCACGATGCGCCGCACGGACCCCGACTGCAGCGCCTCGACGGCGCTCGCCACGGCGAGATACGTCTTGCCCGTGCCCGCGGGACCGATGCCGAAGGTGAGGTCGTTCAGGCGGATGTTGTCGAGGTACAGGCGCTGGTTGTCGCCGCGCCCGCGGATGCCGCCCCGCTGGGTCTGCACCACGACGTCCTCGACCGCGCCACGGGGCTCGCCCGGCGACGGGAACCCGAGTTCCTGCACGCAGAGGTGGACGCGCTCGGGCGACATCGTCTCGCCGGCCGACAGCTCGAACATGCGCCGCAGCACGGCCTCGGCGTTCGCGGCGGAGCCGGGCGGGCCGTAGACCTGCAACTGGTGCCCGCGTCGCCGCACCTCGACGCCGAGCCGCTCCTCGACGTGGCGCAGGTTCTGCTCCATCGGGCCCGCGAAGTTCGCGAGCCGCGCGTTGTCGGCGCCCTCGAGCGAGATCTCGCGGACCTCGACCTGCGCGCTCAAGCGATGCTCCGCTCGGGCTCGGCGAGCCGGCCGCGGAGCGAATTCGGCATGGCCTCGGTGATCGCGACGTCGACGAACCGGTCGATGAGCGACGACGGGCCGTCGAAGTTGACCCAGCGGTTGTTCTCGGTGCGGCCCGCGAGCTGGCGCGAGTCGCGACGCGACGGGCGCTCCACCAGCACGCGCTGCACGGAGCCAACCATGGCGCGGCTGATGGCCAGCGCCTGCGCGTCGACGCGTTCCTGCAGTCGCTGCAGGCGCTGCAGCTTCTCGGCGTGGGGCACGTCGTCCGGGAGCGATGCCGCAGGCGTGCCGGGCCGCCGGCTGTAGATGAAGCTGAAGCTCTGGTCGAAGCCGACCTCCTCGATGAGCGCCATCGTCGCCTCAAAGTCGCGCTCGGTCTCGCCGGGAAAACCGACGATGAAGTCCGAGGACAGACTGATGCCGGGACGCGCCTCGCGCAGCCTGCGGATCTTCTGCCGGTACTCGAGCGCCGTGTGGCCGCGTTTCATCAGCGCGAGGATCCGGTCCGATCCGCTCTGCACGGGCAGGTGCAGGTAGCCCGCCAGCTGGGGCACGTCGCGATACGCCTCGACCAGGCTGTCGCGGAACTCGACCGGATGCGAGGTCGTGAAACGGATGCGCTCGATGCCCGGCACCTCCGCCACGAAGTAGATCAGGGCGGCGAGATCCGCCCGGCCGCTACCCGGCAGTTCGCCGCGGTAGGCGTTCACGTTCTGCCCGAGCAGAGTCACCTCACGCACGCCCTGGCGCGCGAGACCGCGCACCTCCCCGAGCACCTGAGGGAGCGGACGGCTCACTTCCTCTCCCCGCGTGTAGGGCACGACGCAGAACGTACAGTACTTGCTGCAGCCCTCCATCACCGAGACGAACGCGGTGGCGCCGCTCGCGCGCGGCTCGGGCAGGCGGTCGAACTTCTCGATCTCCGGGAAGCTGACGTCCACCACCGCGCGGCCGCTGCGCTTCAGCTCCGCGATCATGTCGGGCAGCCGGTGCAGCGTCTGCGGGCCGAACACGAGGTCCACGAACGGCGCGCGGGCCGTGATGCCCTCGCCTTCCTGGCTCGCGACGCATCCGCCGACGCCGATGATCAAGCCGGGCCGCTGCTGCTTCAGGAGACGCCACTGGCCGAGCAGCGAGAACACCTTCTCCTGTGCCTTCTCGCGCACGGAGCACGTGTTGAGGAGCAACAGGTCCGCCTCGGCCGCCTCGTCGGTCGACTCATAGCCGCCCGTGTCGCGCAGCACGTCCGCCATGCGGGCGGAATCGTACTCGTTCATCTGGCAGCCGAAGGTCCTGACGTGTACTCGGGGCATGGGCCGACCCGCGCGGATCGATCAGAACGGGATGTCGTCGTCGAAGCCCTCGTCCCGGCTTCCGCCAGCAGGGGCGGCCGGCCGCTCGCCACCGGCCGCTGCGCGCGGCTCGGCGCGCGACTCCGTGCCGGCACCGCCGCCCGCTCGGCCGCCGAGCATCTGCATCTCGTTCGCGATGATCTCGGTCGTGTAGCGGTCGCGGCCTTCCTTGTCCTGCCACTTGCGCGTGCGCAGCCGGCCCTCGACGTAGACCTGCGAGCCCTTGCGCAGATACTCCGCCGCGATCTCCGCCAGGCGGTCGTACATGACGATGTTGTGCCACTCGGTCTGCTCACGCTGCTCCCCCGTCTGCTTGTCCTTCCAGCTCTCGGAGGTCGCGATGCTGAAGTTGGTGACGGCCTTGCCGCTCGGCATGTAGCGCGTCTCGGGGTCCTTGCCGAGGTTACCGACCAGGATGACTTTGTTGATACCGCGTGCCATGGCGTTTACCCAGATGGAAAGGATTCGGATTTTACGGCACCGGGGGGTCCCGGCGGTAACCGCGAATCAGCTGTCTTCGCGCAGGAATGCGTCGCCGCTGCGGGCAGCCACCGCCACCACGCACCACGCGGCGGCCACGGCCGCGCAGCCCCAGAACACGCCCGGCGTGCCGAACCGTCCCAGCAGGACGCCCCCGGCGGCGCCTCCCAGGAAGGCGCCGAGGAATTGCGAGGTCGCGAACATGCCGAGCGCCGCCCCCCGGTCACTTGCCGCAACGGACTGAGTCAGCAGCGCGGGCAGGCGCGCCTCGAGGAAATTGAAGACCGCGAAGAACAGCGTCAGCGCGGCGAGTACCCGCCACAGGTTCGCGTGGTCCAGGCCGAGCCACGCCTGCGCGACGCACAGCAGCGCGACTGCGAGCACGAATGCCTGCCGCGCCCGGCCGCCGCGCTCCGTCGCGAGCACGAGCGGTATCGTGCCGGCGAGCGACACGACGAATACCCCCAGGTAGACCTTCCAGTGGCCGGCGGCCGGCACGCCGAGGTCGAGCGCGAGTACCTGCGGCACGGACAGGAAGGTGGCGGTCATGACGAAGTGCAGCGCGAACATTCCCGCGTACAGGGGCCGCAATGCCGGACGCACGAGCAGTTCGGCCAGTCCCGCCAGCCGCCGCGAATCTTCGCCGCCGCTGCGCACGGGCCCCACAGGCACGGCGAGCGTCAGCAATGCCAGGCCGGCCAGCGCCATCGCCAGCATGATGACGAAGATTCCTGGAACGCCGATCGCCGCGTCGAGCGCAGGCGCCAGAACCAGTGCGGCGACGAACGACAGGCCGATGCTGATGCCGACGACCGCCATCGCGCGGGTGCGGACTACCGGGCGCGTCAGGTCGGCGAGCAGGGCGGTGACTGCGGCCGAGACCGCTCCTGCGCCCTGCACCAGGCGCGCGATGCCGATCGCGGCCAGCGAGTGCGCGAGTGCGCCGATCAGCGACCCAACTGCGTAGAGGATCAGGCCTGCAACGATCACCGGCTTGCGGCCGAAGCGGTCCGACCAGCGCCCGAACGGGATTTGCAGCACCGCCTGCGTAAGCCCGTAGGCGCCCATCGCGAGCCCGAGTAGCTCCGGCGAATAGTCCGGCATGTCCCGGGCATATAGCGCCAGCACTGGCAGCATCAGGAACAGCCCGAGCATGCGCGTCGCGTAGATTGCGGCGAGCGCGCCGACGGACCGGCGCTCCTGCGGCGTGAGTGCCGGATTCGATTTCGCGTCAGGGGTACGGATTGGCGTTGCCTCCGAGGCAGCGCCTATATTAGCAGGCTGCCTGGCGATTACCGGAAACCCGGCCCAAGATCATGGACGTCATTCGCATCCGCGGTGCCCGCACCCACAACCTGCAGGGAATCGACCTCGACCTGCCCCGCGACCGGCTGATCGTGATCACCGGGCTCTCGGGGTCGGGCAAGTCTTCCCTGGCGTTCGACACGATCTATGCCGAGGGACAGCGGCGCTACGTCGAGTCGCTGTCGGCGTACGCGCGGCAGTTCCTCTCCGTCATGGAGAAGCCCGACGTCGACCACATCGAGGGACTCTCGCCCGCCATCGCGATCGAGCAGAAAGCCACTTCGCACAACCCGCGCTCCACGGTCGGCACCGTGACCGAGGTCTACGACTACCTGCGCGTGCTCTTCGCCCGGGCAGGAACACCGCGCTGCCCGGAGCACGGCCAGGAACTCGCCGCACAGACCGTGAGCCAGATGGTCGATGCGGTACTCGCGCTGCCCGAAGGCACCTCGGTGCTGCTGCTCGCGCCCGTCGTCCAGGAACGCAAGGGCGAGCACGCCGACGCCTTCGAGAGCCTGCGCGGCCAGGGGTTCGTCCGCGCGCTGGTCGACGGCCAGATCGTCGAACTCGACTCCGTGCCAGTGCTCGACGGCCGCCGTCGCCACTCCATCGACGCAGTGGTCGATCGCCTCAGGGTGCGTATGGATGCCGGGCAGCGGCTCGCGGAGTCGTTCGAGACGGCGCTCGCGCTGTCGGGGGGCGTCGCCCGGCTCGCCTTCCACGAGGGGCCCGCGCGCGAGCCGCTGGTGTTCTCGAACCGCTACGCCTGCACGACCTGCGGCTACAGCCTCGCCGAGCTCGAGCCGCGGATGTTCTCGTTCAACAATCCGAGCGGCGCCTGCGGCACCTGCGGCGGGCTCGGCATGCAGGAGTTCTTCGACCCGACGCGGGTGGTCGTGAATCCCACGCTGTCTCTCGCCGGCGGCGCCGTGCGCGGGTGGGACCGCCGCAACGCGTACTACTTCCAGCTGATCCAGTCGCTCTCGCGTCACTACCGCTTCGACATCGAGACCGCGTGGCAGGACCTCCCGGAAGCCGTGCGCCACGTGCTGCTGTGGGGGAGCGGCGACGAACGCGTCGAGTTCCGTTACTTCGACGCGCGCGGCGGCAGCACGAAACGCAGCCACGCCTGGGAGGGCATCCTCCCGAACCTCGAGCGGCGCTACCGCGAGACCGAGTCGTCCACGGTTCGCGAGGAACTCGCCAAGTACCGCGGCACGCGCGCCTGCGCCGACTGCGGCGGCAGCCGGCTCAGCCTCGCGGCGCGCAACGTGTTCGTCGCGGACCGGACGCTCCCGCAGCTCGCCGCGTTGCCGATCGCGGAGTCGCGACGGTTCTTCTCGGGCCTCGCCCTCGGCGGCTGGCGTGGCGAGATCGCCGACCGCCTGGTCCGCGAGGTCGCGAGCCGGCTCGTGTTCCTGAGCGACGTCGGGCTCGACTACCTGTCGCTCGACCGCAGCGCGGAGACCCTGTCCGGCGGCGAGGCGCAACGCATCCGCCTGGCGAGCCAGATCGGTTCCGGACTCGTGGGCGTCATGTACATCCTCGACGAGCCGTCGATCGGACTGCACCAGCGCGACAACCAGCGGCTGCTCGACACGCTCACCCGCCTGCGCGACCTCGGCAACACGGTGCTCGTCGTCGAGCACGACGAGGATGCGATCCGGCAGGCCGACCACGTCGTGGACCTCGGGCCGGGCGCCGGCGTGCACGGTGGCCGGGTCGTGGCCCAGGGCACCCCGGCGGAGGTCGAGGCGAACGCGGAATCGCTCACCGGCCAGTACTTGAGCGGCCGGCGGCGAATCGCCGTACCGCCCGTGCGGACGCCGGCGCAACCCGGCCGCGCGATCCGCATCGTGGGCGCCACCGGCAACAACCTGCGCGACGTGACCGTAGAGATTCCCCTCGGGCTGCTCACCTGCGTCACCGGCGTCTCGGGATCCGGCAAGTCGACGCTGGTGGTGGACACGCTCTACCGCCACGTCGCCGCCTCCCTGCAGGACTCGGCCGAGGGCGGCGCGCCATGCCGCTCGATCGAGGGGCTCGAGCAGGTCGACCGGGTGATCGACATCGACCAGAGCCCGATCGGCCGCACGCCGCGCTCGAACCCGGCGACCTACACGGGCCTCTTCGGCCCGATCCGCGAACTGTTCGCCGAGGTCCCGGAGGCACGCGCACGCGGCTATGACCCGGGACGTTTCAGCTTCAACGTCCGCGGCGGTCGCTGCGAGGCGTGCGAGGGCGACGGCGTCATCAAGGTCGAGATGCACTTCCTGCCGGACGCCTACGTCACCTGCGACGCCTGCCGAGGCATGCGCTACAACCGCGAGACGCTCGAGATCCGCTACAAGGGTCGCAACATCCACGAGGTCCTCGAGATGACGGTCGAGGACGCGGCGGCCTTCTTCCGCAACGTCCCGGCACTGCAGTCGCGGCTCACGACGCTCGTCGAGACGGGGCTCTCCTACGTGCGCCTCGGCCAGAACGCGACGACGCTCTCGGGCGGCGAGGCCCAGCGCGTCAAGCTCTCCCGCGAACTCGCCAAGCGCTCGACGGGGCGCACGCTCTACATCCTCGACGAGCCGACCACCGGGTTGCACTTCCACGACATCGAGCAACTGCTCGGCGTGCTCGTGCGGCTCCGCGACGAGGGCAACACGATCGTCGTCATCGAGCACAACCTCGACGTCATCAAGACCGCGGACTGGGTGGTCGACCTCGGGCCCGAAGGCGGCGACGGCGGTGGCCTGGTGGTCGCGGTGGGCACGCCGGAGGGCGTGGCGGGCGTGGCCGGCTCGCACACCGGCGAATACCTCGAGCGGGTCCTGGCCGCGGCGCGGCGCCCGCCCCCGACTCCGGCGCGGCGAAGGACCTCGAAGGGCCGGTGAGTCAGCCCTGCCCGACCGGTGGCCGGGCAAGCGACCGGAAACGGTGGCACACCTCTCCAGCGACACGTGTCTCGGTGTAGCGGCCCCCGGTGAGCCGCCCGATCACGCGGCGCCAGAATCCGAGCGCCGGACGGTTGTACTCGTCCTCGACGACTTCCCAGTCGCCGCTGAACCGCGCAAAGAGCAGGGCCGCCGCACCCGCGCCCACGCCGCGCCTGCGTGCGGAGTCGACGACGAAGAACTCCGCCATGCGGTAGTCGGCCGTGCGCCGCGGAAAGGAAGGTGGACGGGAGACGAGCGCGAAGCCGACGCGCTGGCCGTCGTGCAGGATGACGAAAGGGTGGGCGCTGGAATCGTTGAACCAGCCGGCAAGGAACTCGCCCTCGCGGACGTTCCATTCCCCGAGCGCGGGGAAGAGACCGGACTTGCCGGCGGAGAGTTCGGACAGATAGTCCCGGTAGACCGCTCGAATCCATTCGCGGTCCTGCACAGCATCTCGCGCGTCTCGTAGCGTGACGGGCACCGCTGTCGATCCAGTCTCCCGCTCGTCGTGGCCGGGCCGGGCGCCCGGGGCCGGTATCAGTCGAGGAGGTCGGGCGGGCCCCGACCGGGACCCGCCCTCCCCGATCAGCCTTGCGGCTGAAGCGACCGATTACTGCTTGGTCGCTTCCTGGACGGCCTCGCCGGCCTGCTGGACGGCGTCGCCCGCGGCGGCAGCGGCGTCACCGGCAGCGGCGGCAGCGTCGCCGGCAGCGGCGGCGGCGTCCGTCGCGGCGGCGGCAGCGGCGTCGACCGCACCGGCGGCGGCATCAGCGGCGGCAGTGGCAGCAGCGTCCGTGGCAACCGCAGCGGCGTCCGTGGCAGCAGCAGCAGCGTCGACGGCGGCCTCAGCGGCCTGGCCAGCCTGCGCGGCGGCTTCCTGGGTGGCTTCCTGCACTTCTTCCTTCTTCGCGCAGCCAGCGAGAGCCAGGGCGGCCAGGGCAGCGGCGAGGGCGATCTTCGAGTTCATGTTTTGTACTCCGATGTGGATGGGACGGACCAATCGTTCAGCACCCGTCCGGGCGGACCGAAGTCCGTGACCGGCGATTGCGCGGACGGAATGATAGGCGCAGCCGTAAGGCAGTGATCCCCCCGTAACTGTCTCTGAATGGCGACAGCCGGCGCTCTTCGGCAAGATGACAGCCCCCGCCTGCTCCGGATGCTCCCATGGCCCAGGACCTCGACCTGCTCTTCCAAGCCCACCTGGCCGAACTCGCGCGGCGCACCGACGCGGCGCTCGCGGCGCACGGCTTCGACGCGATCGCCATCTACTCGGGCAGCGCCAGCTACTCGTTCCTCGACGACCGCACGTATCCGTTCCGCGCCAACCCGCACTTCAAGCACTGGGTGCCGCTCACCGACGTACAGCAGAGCTTTGTCGCCTACGTTCCCGGCGACGCGCCATTGCTGCTCTTCCACCAGCCCGCGGACTACTGGCACAAGCCGCCGACGCTGCCGACCGACGCGTGGGTCGGACGGTTCCGGCTCGAGGTGCTGCGCGATCCGGCCGAAGCGTGCGGTCGGCTGCCGCTCGGCGGCAGGCGTGTCGCGTTCGTCGGCGAATGGCAGGCCACGTTCGACGACTGGGGTTTTGCAGCCACGAATCCGCCGGGCCTGCTGAACCAGCTGCACTACGACCGGGCGGTCAAGACGCCGTACGAGCTCGAGTGCCTGCGCCGCGCCTCGGTCATGGCGGCGCGCGGCCACCTCGCCGCGCGCGACGCGTTCCGGGCCGGAGCGTCGGAGTTCGAGGTACACCTCGCCTTCTGCGCCGCTGCGGGCCAGCGCGAGGAGGCCCTCCCCTACGGCAACATCATCGCGTTCGACGAGGGCGCCGCGGTGCTGCACTACCAGCACCTCGGGCGGGAGCGCGGGCCAGGGCGTTCGTTCCTGATCGACGCCGGCGCGGAATTCCTCGGCTACGCGGCAGACATCACGCGAACCCACGCCGCGCAGGACGGCGAGTTCGCGGCCCTGGTCGCCGCGATGGACTCGCTGCAGCTGCGCCTGTGCGACGCGATCCGCAGCGGCACCGACTACCGGGAGGTGCACCTGCTCGCGCACCGCCTGATCGGCGGACTGCTCGGCGAGGCGGGCATCATCGACTGCCCTGCCGACGAGGCGGTGGCGACGGGGCTCACGAGCGTGTTCTTTCCGCACGGCATCGGGCACCTGCTCGGGCTGCAGGTCCACGACGTCGCGGGCCTCGCCCGTGACGCGTCGGGCGGCGAAATCCCGCGCCCGGCCGGTCACCCCTACCTCAGGCTCACGCGACGCCTCGAACCGGGATTCGTCGTTACCGTGGAACCCGGCATCTACTTCATCGACCTGCTGCTCGACGCCGCGCGTGCGGGCGCGCACTCCCGGCGCATCCGCTGGAGCGCCGTCGAACGACTGCGGCCTTACGGCGGCATACGCATCGAGGACGACGTGGCGTGTACCTCCGGCACGCCGGAGAACCTGACGCGCGACGCGTTCGCGGCGCTCAACCCTTCCTGAGCAGGTCGCGGATCTCGGTGAGCAGCGCGACGTCCGCGGGCGGCGGCGCGGGCTCGGCCGGCGGCGGTGCCTTGAGCCTGTTGATGGCCTTCAGCGCCATGAAGATGGCCGCGGCGATCACCATGAAATCGAACACCGACTGCAGGAAGGCGCCGTACTTGAGCAGCACCTCCTTGCCGTCCGGGCCGGCGCCGAGGCCGATCGCGAGGTCCGCGAAGTGCGCGCCACCCACGACCTTGCCGAGCAGGGGCATGACGAGGTCGCCGACGAGCGAGGAGACGATCTTGCCGAACGCGGTGCCGATCACGACGCCGACCGCCATGTCGACGACGTTGCCCCGCATCGCGAATTCCTTGAATTCCTTCATCAGGCTCATGCGATTCCTCCTGGGCGCCCGGCGGGCGGCCCGCTGCCGTGACTGACCGGATCCGTGGAACGCACCGTATCGGATGCTCGCAAAAAAAAGAAGCCGGGCACCTGGCCCGGCCTCTTCGGTCTCGATCGCCTCGCGGCACTCAGGCCGCGGCGGTCTTCTTCTTGCGCGGTGCGCGCGGCTTCTTCGCCGGCGACTCGGCACCGGCCTCGGCCGCAGCGGCCGGCTCGTCCGCCTTCTTGCGGCGCGCTCGCGGCTTCTTCGCGGCCTCGTCGGCCGGCTTCGCCTCGGCGGCCGGGGCCGCCTGGTCCACGAGCGCCATCAGCGCCATGTCGGCGTTGTCGCCGGCGCGATTCGCCATGTGCAGGATGCGCGTGTAGCCGCCCGGCCGCGCCTTGAAGCGCGGCCCGAGCTCGCCAAACAGCTTCTGGACCACCGCCGCATCGCGCAGCTTCGAGAACGCGCGGCGCCGGTTGGCCTCGCTGTCGGTCTTGCCGAGCGTGATGAGCGGCTCGACGAAGCGGCGCAGCTCCTTCGCCTTCGGCACGGTCGTCTTGATCGTCTCGTGGCGCAGCAGCGAGGCCGCCATGTTGCGCAGCATCGCCGAGCGATGTGTGGAGTTGCGGCTCAGCTGCCGCCCGGTCAGTCCATGTCGCATTTCTTGATCTCTTTTCCGCCTGGTGACTATTCACCAGTCACTTCAAATGACGTCGCGGTCTTCGTCGCGCTTGAGGCCGGCCGGGGGCCAGTTGTCGAGCCGCATCCCAAGCGTGAGCCCGTGGCTCTCGAGCACTTCCTTGATCTCGGTGAGCGACTTCTTGCCGAGGTTCGGCGTGCGCAGCAGCTCGACCTCGGTCTTCTGCACCAGGTCGCCGATGTAGTGGATGTTCTCGGCCTTGAGGCAGTTCGCGCTGCGGACCGTGAGCTCGAGCTCGTCCACCGGACGCAGCAGCAGCGGGTCGAAGTGGTGCTCGCTCGGCTTCGCCTTGTCCTCGTCCTGGCCCTGCAGGTCGACGAACACGGAAAGCTGGTCCTTCAGGATCGAACCGGCGCGGCGGATCGCTTCTTCCGGGTCGATCGTGCCGTTGGTCTCGATGTCGATGATCAGCTTGTCGAGGTCGGTTCGCTGCTCGACGCGCGCGGCCTCCACGTTGTAAGTCACCTTGCGGATCGGGCTGAACGACGCGTCGAGCAGCAGGCGGCCGATCGGGCGGCTCGCCTCCTCGAACGCGAGGCGCTGGCCCGCCGGGCGGTAGCCGCGTCCCTTCTCGACCTTGAGCGTCATGACGAGCTCACCGGCCTTGGTGAGGTTCGCGATCACGAGCTCGGGGTTCAGGATCTCGACGTCGTGGTCGCCCTGGATGTCGCCGGCGCGCACCGGGCCCGGGCCCTTCTTCGAGATGCGCAGCTCCGACTCGTCGCGCGCGTTGAGACGGATCGCGACCTGCTTGAGGTTCAGCAGGATCTCGACCACGTCCTCCTGGACGCCCTCGATGCTGGTGTACTCGTGGAGCACGCCCTCGATCTCGGCCTCCGTGATCGCGCTGCCCGGCATGGACGACAGCAGCACGCGACGGAGCGCGTTGCCGAGCGTGTGGCCGAAGCCGCGCTCGAACGGCTCGATCACCACGCGGGCGTGGCGGGGGGCCGTCGGCGTCACCTTGACGACGCGCGGGCGGAGGAACTCGGCAATGGACGACTGCATGAAAGTCACCCTGCGTGATTACTTGGAGTACAACTCGACGACGAGGCTCTCGTTGATGTCCGGCAGGATGTCCCCGCGCTCGGGCAGCGACTTCAGGACGCCGGAGAACTTCTTCTCGTCGACTTCGACCCAGTCCGGAAAGCCGGTCTGTGCACGGATCTGCAGGGCCTGCTGCACGCGGGCCTGCTTCTGGGCCTTCTCGCGCAGCGCGACGACGTCGCCGGCCTTGCACTGGTAGGACGGCACGTTGACCGCCTCGCCGTTGACGCTGACCGAGCGGTGGCTCACCAGCTGCCGCGCCTCGCTGCGCGTCGCGGCGAAGCCCATGCGGTAGACGACGTTGTCGAGCCGTCCCTCGAGGAGCTGCAGGAGCGTCTCGCCCGTGGCGCCCGGACGGCCCGCCGCCTTCTGGTAGTAGAGACGGAACTGGCGCTCGAGCACGCCGTACATGCGGCGCAGCTTCTGCTTCTCGCGAAGCTGCAGACCGTAGCCCGACACGCGGGCACGGCGCTCGCCCTTGATGCCGCCCGGCGGCACTTCGAGCTTGCACTTCGACTCGAGCGACTTGACGCCGCTCTTCAGGAAGAGGTCGGTGCCCTCGCGGCGCGAGAGCTTGCACTTCGGTCCAAGATACCTGGCCATTGCGATGTTCCTCGGGCGCCCGCGGTCAGACGCGGCGCTTCTTGGGCGGACGGCACCCGTTGTGCGGGATCGGCGTCACGTCCTCGATGCTCGTAACCTTGAGGCCCGCGGCGTTCAGCGCCCGCACGGCCGACTCGCGCCCCGGACCCGGGCCGCGCACGCGCACCTCGACGGTACGCACGCCGTATTCCTGCGCCGCGACGCCCGCCTTCTCCGCGGCCACCTGCGCGGCGAAGGGCGTGCTCTTGCGCGAGCCGCGGAAACCGCAGCCGCCAGCCGTCGCCCAGGACAGAGTGTTGCCCTGCCGGTCGGTGATCGTCACCACCGTGTTGTTGAACGACGCGTGCACGTGCGCGATCGCGTCGGTCACCATTCGCTTGACCTTCTTGCGCGGCTTCGCCGCACCGCCGGTCTGCTTCTTGTCGTCTGCCATGAGGAATCAGGCCTCGTCTTTGTCTGGGGGCGCGGCCTATCAGGCCTTGCCCGCCGGTGCGTTCAGCTTCACGGCCGCCTTGCGCGGGCCCTTGCGCGTACGCGCGTTCGTGCGCGTACGCTGGCCGCGCATCGGCAGCCCCTTGCGGTGGCGGATGCCGCGGTAGCAACCGAGGTCCATCAGCCGCTTGATGTTCATCGAGACTTCACGGCGCAGGTCGCCTTCGACCGGCAGCCGGGCGATCGCCGAGCGCAGCGCGGCAACCTCGGGCTCCGTGAGGTCCTTGACCTTGGTGTCGGGCTTCACGCCCGCCGACTCGCAGGCCTTGAGCGCCTGGGTGCGGCCGATGCCGTAGATGGACGTGAGGCCCACCCACACATGCTTGTTCATCGGGATGTTGATGCCGGCGATACGGGCCATTTGAGGCTCACTCCGGGGCGCGAAAAGCCCGAGATAATAACTTAAATACGGTGTTCACTCAACGCGCACGGGCTATCAGCCCTGCCGCTGCTTGTGACGCTTGTCGCTGCAGATCACGTAGACGACGCCGCGGCGCCGCACCAACTTGCAGTTCTTGCAGATCCGCTTAACAGAGGGTCGAACTTTCATGGGTCAGTCTCCGACGGGGGCGGCCGCTCAGCGCAGCTGCCCGGCACGGCCGTAGCCGCGCAGGTTGGCCTTCTTCATCAGCCCTTCGTACTGGTGCGACATGAGGTGCGCCTGCAGCTGGGCCATGAAGTCCATGATCACCACCACGATGATCATGAGAGAGGTGCCGCCGAAGTAGAACGGCACGCGGAAACGGGAAATCAGGATCTCGGGCAGCAGGCACACGAGGGTGACGTACAGCGCGCCCCACACCGTCAGGCGCGTGAGCACCTTGTCGATGTACTCGGCCGTCTGCTGGCCCGGGCGGATCCCGGGGATGAACGCGCCCGACTTCTTCAGGTTCTCCGCCGTCTCGCGCGAGTTGAACACGAGCGCGGTGTAGAAAAAGCAGAAGAAGATGATCAGGCCGGCGTAGAGGATCATGTGCACCGGCTGGCCGATGCCGAGGCTCGCGGCCACGTTCTGCAGCCAGCCGAAGTTCTCGGAGGTGCCGAACCAGCTCGCGATCGTCGCCGGGAAGAGCAGCAGGCTCGAGGCGAAGATCGGCGGGATGACGCCCGACATGTTGAGCTTGAACGGCAGGTGCGTCGTGGTGCCGGCGAACATGCGGCGGCCCTGCTGGCGCTTCGCGTAGTTCACCGGGATGCGGCGCTGGGCCCGCTCGACGAACACGACGAAGGCCGTCACCGCGGCCACCATGATCACGAGGATCAGGGCGAGGGCCGGGTTGATCTCGCCGTTGCGGACGAGTTCGAGCGTGCCACCGATCGCCGCCGGCAGGCCCGCGACGATGCCCGCGAGGATGATCATCGAGATGCCGTTGCCGAGGCCACGCTCGGTGATCTGCTCGCCGAGCCACATCACGAACATCGTGCCGGCCACCAGCGTTACGGTCGCGAGGAACACGAACTGCGGGCCCGGGCTGATCACCACGCCCTGGTTCTGGAAGGCCACGGCGGCGCCCGCGCCCTGGAAGGTCGCGAGCGCGACCGTGCCCCAGCGCGTGTACTGCGTGAGCTTGCGCCGGCCCGCCTCGCCCTCCTTGCGGAGCGCCTGCAGCTGCGGGACGACGACCGCCATCATCTGCACGATGATGGACGCGGAGATGTAGGGCATCACGCCGAGCGCGAAGATCGACAGACGCTGCAGCGCACCGCCCGAGAACATGTTGAACATGCTCAGGATGGTGCCCTGCTGCTCCTGGAAGAAGCGCGCCAGCGACTCCGGGTCGATTCCCGGCACCGGCACGAACGTGCCGATGCGGTAGACGATCAGGCCGCCGATCAGGAAGAGGAACCTCCTCCGGAGCTCGGTCAGCCGGCTCGCCTCGCCGAAGGCGGCGACGGGGCTCGATGAAAGCGGGTTGGCCACTCGGTATCCTCGTCAGGCAGGGCGGCTCAGGCCGCCTCGACCTTGCCGCCCGCGGCCTCGATCGCCGCGCGCGCACCCTTGGTGACGGCGACGCCCTTGACCGTCACGGCCCGGGCGATCTTTCCGGAGAGCATGACGCGCGCCCGCTCGGCGGTCGCCGGCACGACGCCCGCCTTCTTGAGGGACTCGAGGTCCGCGACCCCGCCCTCGACCAGCTCGAGCTCGTTCAGGCGCACTTCCGCCACGAGCGGGGCCATCTTCGAGCGGAAACCGATCTTGGGCAGGCGGCGCTGCAGCGGCATCTGGCCGCCTTCGAAGCCGACCTTGTGGTAGCCGCCCTTGCGCGCGCGCTGGCCCTTGACGCCACGGCCGCAGGTCTTGCCCTGGCCGGCAGACGCGCCGCGCCCGACGCGGAGTCGCGGCTTCTTCGAGCCCGGGCCCGGGGAGATGGAGTTCAGTTTCATGGTGGCCTCAGGCCTCCTCGACGCGGAACAGGTGCCGCGAGGCGTTGATCATGCCGCGGTGCTCTGGCGTGTCCGCCACGACTACGGACTGGTTCATGCGGCGCAGCCCGAGGCCGCGCGCGGTCGCGCGGTGCCGGTGGAGCTGGCCGTAAACGCTCTTCACGAGCGTCACGCGGACGCTCTTCGCCGCCGTCTTCTGCTCTTTCGCCATGTTCGTCAACCCGTGATGTCGGCCACGCTCTTGCCGCGCTTCGCCGCGATCTGCTCGGGCGAAGGGACGAGAGTGAGTGCGTTCATGGTGGCGCGCACGACGTTGATCGGGTTGCGCGAGCCGTAGCTCTTCGCGAGCACGTTGCGCACGCCGGCGCACTCGAACACGGCGCGCATGCTGCCGCCCGCGATCACGCCGGTGCCATCCGCGGCCGGCTGCATGTAAACCTTGGAGGTGCCGTGCCGGCCGGTGACGGCGAAGTGCAGCGTGGAATTGCGCAGGCTGACGTTCACCAGGTTCTTGCGAGCCTGCTGCATCGCCTTCTGGATCGCGACCGGCACCTCGCGCGCCTTGCCGTACCCGAAACCGACGCGTCCGTTCCCGTCGCCCACGACCGTGAGCGCGGTGAAACCGAACTGCCGGCCGCCCTTGACGACCTTCGCGACGCGGTTGACGGCCACGAGCTTCTCGATGAACTCGTCGGCTGCCGCGGCTTTTTCAATTCTCGCCATTGCTGCTCCTCGGAATCAGTACGGTGACGGGCTCAGAACTCGAGCCCGTGCTCGCGCGCGGACTCCGCGAGCGCCTTGACGCGCCCGTGGTAGCGGAACCCGGACCGGTCGAATGCGACGCGGGTGATGCCCTTCGCCCTGGCCCGCTCGGCGATCGCCTTGCCCACGGCCTTGGCGGCCTCGACGTTGCCCGTGCCCTTCAGGCCCTCCGCGACGTCGTCCTGCAGGGTCGAGGCGACCGCGACGACGTGCGACTCGGGGTCGAACACCTGCGCGTAGATGTGCCGGGGCGTGCGGTGCACCGTGAGGCGCATCACCTTCAGTTCCCGGATCTTGGCGCGGCCGCGGCGGGCGCGCTTCAGGCGACTGTCTCTCTTTTCCATGCGGCACCCTTACTTCTTCTTCGTTTCCTTGAGCTCGATACGCTCACCGGAATAACGAACGCCCTTGCCCTTGTAGGGCTCGGGGGCGCGGAACGCGCGGATCTCTGCGGCCACCTGGCCGACCTGCTGGCGGTTCATGCCCTTGACGAGGATCTCCGTCTGCGACGGGGTCTCGATCGTGATGCCCTCGGGCGCCACGTAGACGACCGGGTGGGAAAAGCCGAGCGTGAGGTTGAGGTTCCTGCCCTGCGCCTGCGCGCGGTAGCCGACCCCGACCAGCTCGAGCTTCTTCTCGTAGCCCTTCGACACGCCCTGCACCAGGTTGGCGAGGTGCGCGCGGAGAGAACCCGCGTGCATCATCGCCTCCCGGCTCGGCTCGGCGACCTCGACCTGCACGGTCTGGCCTTCCTGCACGAGCTTCAGGCCCGGGCGCAGCGGCAGGTTGAGCGCGCCCTTGGCGCCCTTCACGGTGACGGTCGCGCCGTCCACGGTTGCGGTCACGCCCTGCGGCAGTGCGACCGGCTTTTTTGCGACTCGTGACATGGTGTCTTACCTGTTTCCGGCACCGTGATCAGGACACGATGCAGAGCACTTCGCCGCCGTGGCCGGCGGCCCGCGCCTCGCGGTCCGTCATCAGTCCGCGCGAGGTGGAGATGATCGCCACGCCCATTCCGCCGAGGATGCGCGGCAGGTCGTCCTTGCCCTTGTAGACGCGGAGCCCTGGACGGCTCACGCGCTCGAGGCGGTCGATGACCGGCCGGCCCTGGTAGTACTTGAGCCGCACCGTCAGCGTGGACTTGCCGCCGTCGTCGGCAACGGCGAAATCGTCGAGGTAGCCCTCTTCCTTCAGCACCCTGGCCAGCGCGAGCTTCATTCGCGAGGCAGGCATGGCGACCTCGGGCTTGCCCGAGCGCTGGCCGTTGCGGATGCGGGTAAGGAAGTCCGCGATGGGATCCGTCATGCTCATGTCTTGCTCCGTTACCCGGCCTTACCAGCTGGCCTTGCGCAGGCCCGGGACGTCGCCGCGCATCGTCGCCTCGCGCAGCTTCGTGCGGCCGAGGCCGAACTTGCGGTACACGCCGCGCGAGCGGCCGGTGATCGAGCAGCGATTGCGCATGCGCGAGGCCGCCCCGTCGCGCGGCAGCGTCTGCAGCTTGCGAATCGCCTCGTCGCGCTCCGCGTCCGTGGACTTCGGACTGCGGATCGTCTCCTTGAGCTTCGCCCGCTTCACGGCGTGCTGCTTCACGAGTTTGGCGCGGCGCTTCTCGCGCTCGATCATGCTGGTCTTCGCCATTGCCCTGCCCTTACTTGCGGAACGGGAAGTTGAAGGATTCGAGCAGCGCCCGCCCTTCACGGTCGTCCCGCGCCGTCGTGGTGATCGTGATGTCCATGCCGCGGATCGCGTCGATCTTGTCGTAGGCGATCTCCGGGAAGATGATCTGTTCCTTCACGCCGAAGCTGTAGTTGCCGCGGCCGTCGAACGAGCGGGCCGATACGCCGCGGAAGTCGCGGATACGCGGCATCGCCACGTTGATCAGGCGATCGAGGAACTCGTACATCCGCGCCCCGCGCAGCGTGACCCGCGCGCCCACCGGGATGCCGGCGCGCAGCTTGAACGAGGCGATGGCCTTGCGGGACTTCGTCACCTGCGGCTTCTGCCCCGTGAGCGCCGTGAGGTCGCTCAACGCGCCGTCCATCGCCTTCTTGTCGGCGACCGCCTCGCCCACGCCCATGTTGACGGTGATGCGCGTGATCTTCGGCACGCGCATGGGATTGGTCACGCCGAGGCTCGTCATGAGCTCGGGCACGACCTTTTCCCGGTAATACGTCTGCAGCCTGGCCATCTCTAGCGAACCTCGCCTCAGGCGTCCACGACTTCGTCGTTGGACTTGAAGTAGCGCACGCGACGGCCGTCGGCCAGCGTGCGGATTCCCACGCGATCGCCCTTCTTCGCAACCGGGTTCCAGAGCTGCACGTTCGAGAGGTGGAGGGAGGCCTCCTTCTCGACGACGCCGCCCTGGGTGCCGCGCTGCGGGTTCGGACGCGTGTGGCGCTTCACCATGTTCACGTTCTCGACGAGCACGCGATCGTGCGCGAGCACCCTGATTACGGTGCCCCGGCGGCCCTTCTCGCGGCCGGCGATCACGACGATTTCGTCGCCCTTGCGGATCTTTCTCATGCCTCGTTCCTCGATCGCGTCGCGCGGGGTGCTCAGAGCACTTCCGGCGCGAGCGAGATGATCTTCATGAACTGGGCCGTGCGCAGCTCGCGCGTCACGGGCCCGAAGATGCGGGTGCCGATCGGCTCGAGCTTGCTGGTGAGCAGCACGGCCGCATTGCCGTCGAAACGGATGAGCGAGCCGTCCGGCCGGCGCACGCCGAAGGCGGTGCGCACCACGACGGCGTCGTAGACCTCACCCTTCTTCACCTTGCCGCGCGGGATGGCGTCCTTCACGCTCACCTTGATCACGTCGCCCACGGTGGCGTAACGGCGCTTCGAGCCGCCGAGCACCTTGATGCACATGAGGCTCTTGGCGCCGCTGTTGTCGGCGGCCTGCAGCATCGTTCGCATCTGGATCATGGTCGTTCTCCTCGTCCGGCGCTCAGGCCTGGTCCGCGCGCTTCACGACGCGCACCAGCCGCCACGCCTTGCGGCTCGAGAGCCGGCGGCACTCGGCGATGTCGACTACGTCGCCCTCGCGGCACTCGCCGTTCTCGTCGTGCGCGAGGAGCTTCGTCGTGCGGCGGACGTACTTACCGTACTTCGGGTGCTTCACGAGGCGCTCGACCGACACGGCGATCGTCTTCTGCATCTTGCTGCTCACGACCGTACCGGTCAGCGTGCGCTGCGCGGTGGTCTCGACGGCCTGCTCGCTCATCACTTGGCACTCCTCACGGCCGAGCGGGCGAGCTCGCCCTGCACGGTCTTCACGCGCGCGATGTTGCGGCGCACCTTGCCGGCCTGGTCCGGCTTCGCCGCCTGGCCCGTCGCCGCGGCCATGCGCAGGTTGAACTGCTCACGGCGCAGCTTCAGCAGCTCCTCGCGGAGCTCGGCGGCGTTCTTCTGCCTCAGTTCCTTCGCCTTCATCAGCGCACCTGCCGCTTGACGAACAACGTGTCGACCGAGAGCTTGGACGCGGCCAGGCGGAACGCCTCGCGCGCGATGTCCTCGGTGACGCCTTCCATCTCGAAGAGCACCTTGCCCGGCTGCACGCGCGCGACGTAGTACTCGACGTTACCCTTGCCCGAGCCCATGCGGACCTCGAGCGGCTTCTTGGTGATCGGCACGTCCGGGAACACGCGGATCCACACCTGGCCGCCACGCTTCACGTAGCGGGTCATGGCGCGTCGCGCGGCCTCGATCTCGCGCGCGGTCATGCGCGCGCGGCTCGTGGCCTTGAGCCCGTAGTCGCCGAAGGCGACGGAGCTGCCGCGCTGCGCGAGGCCTCCGTTCTTGCCCTTGTGCTGCTTGCGATACTTGGTTCGCTTCGGTTGCATCATGGCTGTGTCTCCTCTCGCTCAGGCGCGGCCTCAGGCCGGCTGCTCCTGCGCGGGGGCGGCGGCCTCGGGCGCCTCGACGGCAACCGCGGGCTCGGCGAACACCTCGCCCTTGAAAATCCACACCTTGACGCCGATCACGCCGTAGGTCGTGCGCGACTCGGCGAGGCCGTAGTCGATGTCGGCGCGGAAGGTGTGCAGCGGGATGCGGCCCTCGCGGTACCACTCCGTGCGCGCGATCTCGGAGCCGTTCAGGCGGCCGGACACGCGGACCTTCACACCGAGCGCACCGCTGCGCATCGTGTTCATGACCGCGCGCTTCATCGCGCGGCGGAACATCACGCGGCGCTCGATCTGCTGCGCGATACCCTCGGCGACGAGCTGGGCATCGACCTCGGGCTTGCGGATCTCGGAGATGTTGAGGCGCACGTCGGAGACCGACATGCCCATCATCTTCGCGACCTCGCCGCGCAGGCGCTCGATGTCCTCGCCCTTCTTGCCGATCACCACGCCCGGGCGGGCGGTGTTGATCGTAATGTTGGCCTTGCGGGCCGCACGCTCGATCTGGATGCGGCTCACCGACGCCTCGGAGAGCTTCTTCTTCAGGAACTCGCGCACCTGCCAGTCCTGGTGGAGACAGGACGGGAAGCTGCGGGAGTTCGCGAACCACTTCGACGTCCAGTCCCGGGTGATGCCGAGGCGGATGCCGACCGGATTGACCTTCTGACCCATGGTCCCTGCTCTCCTCAGTCCTTGCGGCCGTCGCCGACGAGGATCGTGATGTGGCTGTTGCGCTTGACGATGCGGTTGCCGCGGCCCTTGGCGCGGGCGTGGAACCGCTTGAGGCGCGGCGCCTCGTTCACCTCGATGCGCGCGACCTTGAGCGCATCGATGTCAGCGTTGTGGTTGTTTTCGGCGTTGGCGATGGCCGACTCGAGCACCTTGAGCACGATGGCCGCGCCCTTCTTCGGGGTGAAGCGGAGCGTGGCGAGGGCCTGCCCGACCGGCTGCCCGCGCACCATGTCCGCGACGAGACGGCACTTCTGCGGGGAGATGCGCGCGTACTTCAGCTTTGCAGCGACTTCCATGGCTTACTCCGAGCTCGCCTTCTTGTCGCCCGAGTGGCCGCGGAACGTGCGGGTCGGGGCGAACTCGCCGAGCTTGTGGCCGACCATGTTCTCCGACACCAGCACGGGCACGTGCTGCTTGCCGTTATGGACGGCGATCGTCAGGCCGACCATGTCCGGCAGGACCATGGAGCGGCGCGACCACGTCTTGATCGGGCGACGGTCGTTCTTCTCGGACGCCACCTGCACCTTCTTCGCGAGGTGGAGGTCGACGAACGGGCCTTTCTTGACTGAACGGGGCACTGGGAGCTCCTCTTCAGGCTCAGTTGCGGCGCCGGACGATCAGGCCGGCGGTGCGCTTGTTGGTGCGGGTCTTCTTGCCCTTGGTCTTCCAGCCCCACGGGGACACCGGGTGCGGGTTGCCCTGGCCGGACTTGCCCTCGCCGCCGCCGTGCGGATGGTCGACGGGGTTCATCACGACGCCGCGGACCGTCGGGCGGATGCCGCGCCAGCGCTTGGCACCGGCCTTGCCGTAGACGATCAGATTGTTCTCTTCGTTGCCCACCTCGCCGATCGTGGCGCGGCAGTCGATGTGCACCTTGCGCATCTCGGTCGAACGCAGGCGGATCGTGGCGTAGAGACCCTCGCGCGCTACGAGCTGCACCGAGGCGCCGGCGCTGCGGGCCAGCTGGCCGCCGCGGCCCGGCTTCAGCTCGACGTTGTGCACGATCGTGCCGATCGGGATGTTGCGCAGTGCCAGAGCGTTGCCCGCCTTGATCGGCGCCTCGGAACCTGAGGCGATCGGGTCGCCCGCCGTCACGCCCTTCGGCGCGAGGATGTAGCGGCGCTCGCCGTCGGCGTAGAGCACGAGGGCGACGTAGGCGCTGCGGTTCGGGTCGTACTCGAGCCGCTCGACCTTGCCCGGCACCCCGTCCTTGTTGCGCAGGAAGTCGACAACGCGGTAGTTGTGCCGATGCCCACCGCCCTTGTGGCGCGTGGTGATGCGGCCCATGTTGTTGCGGGCGCCGGTGCGCTTCTGGTGCGCCGTGAGCGAGGCGACCGGCCCGCCCTTGTGCAGGTGCGAGCGATCCGCCTTCACGACGAAGCGGCGGCCGGGCGACGTCGGTTTGGTCTTGATGAGAGCCATCTTGGTTTCCGTCAGGTTGCCCGCCGCGTCACTTCTCGACGCCGGCGAAGTCGATGGTCTGGCCTTCGGCGAGGCTCACGTAGGCCTTCTTGAAGTCCGAGCGGCGCCCGGCGCGGCCGCCGAAGCGCTTCGCCTTGCCTGCCACGTTGACGACGCGCACGGCGTCGACCTTCACCTCGAACATGAGCTCCACGGCGGCCTTGATCTCGGGCTTCGTCGAGTCGCGGCGCACGCGGAACACGATCTGGTTGGCCTTCTCGGCCACGGTCGCGCTCTTCTCGGACACGTGCGGCGCGAGCAGCACGGTCATCAGTCTTTCCTTGCTGCTCATGCCAGCTTCTCCTCGAGCATGCGCACGGCGCCGACCGTCGCGAGCACGTACTCGTGGGCGAGCAGGCTCTGCGGGTCGATCGCGGAGACGGGGAGCACAGTCACGCCCATCAGGTTGCGGGAGGCGAGGTCCAGCTTCTCGTCGTAGGCCTCGACCAGGATCAGTGCGTTCTCGACGCCGAGTTCCTTCAGCTTCGCCGCGAGGAGGCGCGTCTTCGGCGCCTCGACGGCGAGCGACTCGACGACCGAGAGTCGGCCGAGGCGGGCGAGCTCGGAGAGCATCGCGCGCATCGCGCCCTGGTACATCTTGCGGTTGACCTTCTGCGAGTAGTCGCGAGGACGCGCGGCGAACGCGCGGCCGCCGCCGACCCAGATCGGGCTGCGGATAGAGCCCGCACGGGCACGGCCGCTGCCCTTCTGCTTCCAGGGCTTGATGCCGCCACCACGCACTTCGGCGCGGCTCTTCTGGCGCTTGGTGCCCGCCCGGCCCGCGGCCATGTAGGCCACGACGACCTGGTGCACCAGCGCCTCGTTGAATTCACGCCCGAAGGCCTTCTCGGACACCTGCAGGCTCTGGCCCTTGGCGCCGCCGTCGATGATCTTGAGTTCGGTCGCCATGGCTTACTTCCCCGAGCCCTTGGTCTTGCGGGCCGCGCGGCGGGCCGCCTTCACCGACGGACGCACGATGACCTCGCCGCCCGGGGCGCCCGGCACCGCGCCGCGGATCAGCAGCAGGTTGCGCGCGGCGTCGACCTCGACGACCTTCAGGTTCTCGGTCGTGCGGCGGACGTTGCCCATGTGGCCGGACATGCGCTTGCCCGGGAACACGCGCCCGGGCGTCTGGCGCTGGCCGATCGAGCCCGGCGCGCGGTGGAACACGGAGGCGCCGTGCGAGGCCGGGCCACCCGCGAAGTTGTGGCGCTTCATGGTGCCGGCGTAGCCCTTGCCGATCGTCGTGCCGGTAACGTCCACGACCTGGCCGGCCGAGAACAGGTCAACCTTGAGCTCGGAGCCGGGCGCGAGGTCGTCGCCCTCGCCGTCGGCGAGCCGGAACTCCACCAGCGACTCGCCCGGGGAGACCTTGACCTTGGCGTAGTGCCCGGCGAGCGGGCGGGTCAGGCGCGAGGGCTTGCGATCGCCGAAGGCAACCTGCACCGCCCGGTACCCGTCGCCCTCGACACCCTTCACCTGGGTGACGCGGTTCGGCAGGGCCTCGATCACCGTGACCGGGATCGATTCGCCCGCGTCCGTGAAGACGCGCGTCATGCCGGCCTTGCGGCCAATCAGACCGATCGTCATCTGTTCTTCCTCATACACGGCCCCGACTGCGATTGGCCGGAGCTCGAAAAAACTCGCCCGCCCGTCCTCGCGGACGGATCGGCGGGCAGGTACTCGTCAAGGGCTGAGAGGTGCGATCACCGGGTCTCGGGATCGCGCCGCTCGAGCGGTACCGGCATTGCCGGCCAGGCCTCGGCGAGAGAGCCGCCTATTGTAGCGGCCGAATTGGAGCTTGCAAGTGCTAAATGCGCTGCAAGGGGGTAGTGATCAGGGGGCAGGGGGTAGTGCCAGAGGAGAATCCGGCGCGCCGGCGCTCTTCACCATCCCCTGCCCCCTGATCACGAATCACTAGTTGAGCTTGATCTGCACGTCCACGCCGGCCGGCAGCTCGAGCTTCATCAGCGCGTCCACCGTCTTGTCCGTGGGGTTCAGGATGTCCATCAGGCGCTTGTGCGTGCGCAGCTCGTACTGGTCCCGCGCGTCCTTGTCGGCGTGCGGGGAGACGAGCAGCGTGAAGCGCTCCATCTTGACGGGCAGCGGCACCGGACCGCGGACCGTGGCGCCCGTGCGCTTGGCGGTCTCGACGATCTCGCGGGCCGAGTTGTCGATCAGTCGGTGATCGAACGCCTTGAGGCGGATGCGGATGTTCTGTCTTGCCATTGCGCTCACTTGAGGATCTTGGAGACGACGCCCGCGCCGACGGTGCGTCCGCCCTCGCGGATCGCAAAGCGCAGGCCCTCTTCCATCGCGATCGGGCTGATCAGCTCGATCGTCATCTTGATGTTGTCGCCGGGCATCA
>Ga0114939_10000193_pt1 | contig 52416 bp, 49 predicted proteins | sample AshMeaCrysSpring_FD_87196 | JGI IMG/M metagenome (GOLD analysis project Ga0114939, IMG submission 87196) | Groundwater microbial communities from Big Spring, Nevada to study Microbial Dark Matter (Phase II) - Ash Meadows Crystal Spring | ecosystem: Environmental > Aquatic > Deep subsurface >...
GCGCGGCCGTACCGCCTGAAGAGGTAACCCCTGAAGAGGGGGGCGGTAGCGCCCCGGTTGTCCTGACGACGCCGACTCTCCTCTTCGAGCAGTTTCCGCCTACTCCACAGCCGACCTCACTGACGCCGGAGCCGACTATTACACCAACCCCGGTCGTCTGCCGCGCGGTGGTCGAAGGTACCGGAGGTAATGGTTTATATCTGCGAGATACCCCGCAAGGCGCGGAGTTGGTGATTTTGCCGGATGGAACTCTCCTGACGGTGCTTGATGATGCTCCCATCGAGGCGGGAGGAGTCATCTGGCGCAAGGTTCGGGCAATAGGTGGTGAAGAAGGATGGGCGGCCGAAACCTTTCTGACAATTCGCGCTCCCTGCGGCACGGAGTAGCCCGCTAGGCGGAAAGCGCATGATCCTGGGTATCGATGCCAGCCGCGCCGCAACCGGCCAACGCACCGGGACGGAGGGGTATGCCTATCATCTGATCCGGACGATCATTCCCTTGGCTCGTGAGCGCGGACATCGGCTTCGCCTGTACTTCAACACACCCCCGACCGGCGGGTTATTCCCTGAGAATGAAAGCGTTGAATCTGTTGTCATTCCCCGCGGACGCATGTGGACGCACACGCGTCTCCGGCAAGAATTGGCCACTCGCCCTCCGGACATATTTTACACGCCGGCCCATGTGATTCCACTCGGCTATCGCGGGCCGTCGGCGGCGACTATTCACGACCTGGGCTATGAGTATTTTCCGGAATCTCATCCCCGCCGGCAACTGGCCTATTTACGCTGGAGCACACGCCACAATGCGCGTTCAGCCCGCGTGATCATCGCCGATTCAAATGCCACTCGTGACGACCTGATTCGTCTCTATCACATCGATTCGGCAAAGATCGCTGTTGTCTATCCGGGAATTGACGCTGAGTTGCGGCGAACAGAAGATGTCAACCAGATCGAGACTGCCTGCGTTCGACAAGGCATCCGGCGGCCATACTTGCTTTATTTAGGGACCCTCCAACCACGCAAGAATCTGGTGCGCCTGGTGGAAGCCTATGCGGCCAGCCGATTGCACGAACAAGAGGTCATGCTGGTATTGGCCGGAAAATCCGGCTGGTTGGCTCAAAAGATTCTGGATGGAATCGATCGCCAGCCGCCGGCCGTTCGTGATCGCGTGCGCGTGACCGGTTATATAGGCGAGACGGAGAAGAATCTGTTGTTGTCGGGCGCGACTGCCCTGGTATTCCCGTCATTGTATGAAGGTTTTGGCTTTCCGGTACTGGAGGCGCAGGCTTGCGGGACACCGGTCATTTGCGCCAATACCAGCTCCTTGCCGGAAGTCGCCGGCGATGCCGCCTGGCTAGTCGATCCGCTCGACGTTGCCGGGCTGGCCGAAGCGATGGTCTCGATCACCGAAAACAGAGGATTGCGGGAAGAATTATTTGATCGCGGGTACAGAAATTTGGACCGCTTCCAGTGGGAATCCACGGCCGTCAGGGTTCTCGATTTGCTGGAGAACGTGGGGCAGCATACTTAAGCGGACAGCTCATGGCAGTTAAAAGCCCCGGATTTAGCCGGTAATAACGTTCAGCTTTCGCTAATTGAACACCTTGAGTCTGTTTGGTTCTCGATGGAGAAATGAATCGGGGCGAGTTCGCAACCCGCCCCGATTCGTCATTACGCATATTCCTCCACAGGGATACAGACACAGAACAAATGCCGGTCACCATAGACATTGTCGATGCGGCTCACGGAGGGCCAGACCTTGCGGTCGCGAACCCACTCGGCCGGGTAGGCGGCCTGTTCGCGGCTGTAAGGCCGGTCCCAATTCTCGGCCAGGACGACCTCAGCCGTGTGCGGGGCGTGCTTCAGCGGGTTGTTCTCCGGGTCCAGCCGGCCTTCCTCGATGGCCCGAATCTCCTCGCGGATGATGATCATCGCGTCGATGAAACGGTCCAGCTCAGCCTTCGACTCGCTCTCCGTCGGCTCGACCATCAACGTGCCCGGCACCGGGAACGACAGCGTCGGCGCGTGGAAGCCGAAATCCATCAGCCGCTTGGTGATGTCCTCGGCGGTGACCCCGGCAGTGTCCTTCAGGTGGCGCGGGTCGACGATGCATTCATGGGCGACCCGGCCGTTGGCTCCGCGATAGAGCACCGGGTAGTGGGCTTCCAGCTTCTCGGCGATGTAGTTGGCGTTCAGGATGGCTATCTCCGTCGCCGCCTTCAAGCCCCACTCGCCCAGCAGGGCGATGTAGGCATAGGGGATGGGCAGAATCGAGGCGCTGCCCCACGGCGCGGCCGAGACCGTGCCCAGGGCATCCTCGCCGCCGACCCCGCCCACTAACGGGTGGTTGGGCAGGTAGGGCGTCAGGTGTTCAGCCACGCAGATCGGCCCCATGCCCGGACCGCCGCCGCCGTGGGGAATGGCGAAGGTCTTGTGCAGGTTCAGGTGCAATACATCCGGCCCGAACGAACCCGGTTTGGCCAGAGCCACCAGCGCGTTCATGTTGGCGCCGTCCATGTAGACCTGGCCGCCGTGGTCGTGGATGATCCGGCAGATCTCGCCGATGGCTTCCTCGTAGACTCCGTGCGTCGAAGGATAGGTGACCATCAGCGCTGACAGGTTGGCGGCGTGTTCCCCGGCCTTGGCCCGCAGGTCGTCGACATCGATGTTGCCGTGGTGGTCTGTGGCCACGACGACGACCTCCATGCCGGCCATGGCCGCGCTGGCCGGGTTGGTGCCGTGGGCGCTGGCCGGGATGAGACAGACATGGCGCTGGCCCTCGCCGCGGGCGATGTGGTAGGCGCGAATGACCTGCATGCCGGTGTACTCACCCTGCGCGCCGGAGTTGGGTTGCAACGAGCAGCCGGCGAAGCCGGTGATCGCGCACAGCCACGATTCCAACTTGTGGAACAACGCCTGATAGCCCAGCGCCTGGTCCGGCGGTACGAAGGGATGCAGGGCGGCAAAGCCGGGCAGCGTGATAGGCAGCATCTCCACCGCCGCGTTGAGCTTCATCGTGCACGAGCCGAGGGGTATCATGGAGTGGACCAGGGAGATGTCGCGGTTTTCCAGTCGCTTGAGGTAGCGCATCATCTCCGTCTCGGACAGATAGCTGTTGAAGACGGGATGGGTGAGGAACGCGCTCTGCCGCCGGAAGGGGGCGTCGTAGTCGAGCTTGACCCCGTCGGCCAGCGCCTCGATGTCGAGCTCGCCCTCCCGCGCCCCAAAGGCAGCCAGCAGCGCCTGCAGATCGGCAACGGTCGTCGTCTCGTCGAGGGCGACACCAACGGCGTTATCCTCATAACGAAGATTGATCTCCCTTGCCAACGCCGCCTGACGAACCTGGTCCGGAGTGAGCCGGCCGCCGCTGACGGTCAGCGTGTCGAACACAGGCGCGGCGTTGACCTCGTAGCCCAACTGCCGCAGCCCGGCGGCCAGAGCACCGGCCAGCAGGCGAACCCGCGTGGCGATGCGCTTGAGACCCTCCGGGCCGTGGTAGACGGCATACATCGAGGCGATGACCGCCAGGAGCACCTGGGCGGTACAGATGTTGCTGGTGGCTTTCTCGCGGCGGATGTGCTGCTCGCGGGTGGTCAGCGTCAGGCGGTAGCCCTTCTTGCCGGTGGCGTCGATGGAGACGCCGACCAACCGGCCGGGCATGATGCGCTTGAACTCGTCGCGGGTGGCGAAGAAAGCGGCGTGGGGACCGCCGTAGCCCAGTGGCACGCCGAAGCGCTGGCTGTTGCCCAGGGCGACATCAACACCCCACTCGCCGGGCGGGGTCAGCAACACCAGGGCCAGCAAGTCTGACGCGGCCACGACCCGCGCCTCGTGGGCGTGGGCCTTCTCGGCGAAGGCGCGGTAGTCGTGGATGTCGCCGCGCGTATCGGGGTACTGTACCAGGACACCGAAGGTCGGTTCGGCGAAGTCATAGCTGGCGTAGTCGCCGACGACGACCTTGATGCCGAAGGGTTCGGCGCGGGTGCGGACGACGGCGATGGTCTGCGGATGGACCTGGTCCGAGACGAAGAAGACGTTGGCCGTCGAGTTACGCGGCCGGGCGCGAAGGCAGAGGGTCATGGCCTCGGCGGCGGCGGTGGCTTCGTCCAGCAACGAGGCGTTGGCGATCTCCAGGCCGGTCAGGTCGCAGACCATCGTCTGGAAGTTGATGAGCGCTTCCAGGCGACCCTGGGAGATCTCCGGCTGGTAGGGGGTGTAGGCGGTGTACCAGCCGGGGTTCTCCAGGATGTTGCGCTGGATGACCGGCGGGGTGATGGTGCCGTAGTAGCCCATGCCGATGAAGGAGCGGAAGAGCTTGTTCCTGGCGGCCAGGTCGCGCAGTTCGGCCAGCACCGCCGATTCACTCCGGGGCGGGTCCAGGTCAAGCGCGCCGTCGAGGCGAATCGTGGCCGGGATGGCGGCTTGCACCAGTTCATCGAGCGAGTTGAGGCCGATGTCGTGGAGCATGGCGGTGACATCGTGGCTGCGTGGGCCGATGTGGCGCTTGACAAAACGGTCGGCCGGGGCCAGCAGGTCGCGGTTAGCCACAACAGGCGCTGCGCCGGCCTCATCGTGGACTTCGATGAGGTCCTGCCAATGGGCAGGCGGGGTGGATTTGGTCATGGGGAATTCCTCCAGAGGATACAGGCGGCTCAGTGCTCGCGGCTTTCCAGGTAGGCGGCGTAGGCCGTGGCGTCCATCAGCGCATCCAGCTCCGACGGGTCGCTCAGCCGGATGCGAACCAGCCAGGCCGCGCCGAACGGGTCGCTGTTGAGCATCTCCGGCGAATCGACGACGGCGTCGTTGGTGGCCAGGACCTCGCCGGAGACCGGCAATAGCAGGTCGGAAGCGGCCTTGACGGATTCGACGACGCCGAAGGTCGTGCCGGCGGCGAACATGTCGCCGGTGTTGGGCAATTCGACGTAGACGATGTCGGACAGGGCGTCCTGGGCGTAGTCGCTGATGCCAACGACGCCTTCGTCGCCCTCGACGCGGATCCATTCATCTGTCTTGGCGTAGCGCAGGTCAGGCTCGATCTTGAATGTCATGGGTTGTTCTCCTTGAAAAAATTTATAAGCATAATGTCAAGCCGGTAGCAAGCAATAAAAAAAAGACACCTAGCAAGGCTACCTGAGATCAGGTTGTCCTAGCCGGTGTCTTCTGTCATAAAGCCTGAGAGTTTCGCCGAGTGTGACCCGACTTGCCCCTTCGGCGGGAGCGCGGCGGCGCGCTCAACGCTTTCCAGAAGAAACTCAACCGTTCGGTCCCTGGTGCCTGAGAGATTCCCGGGTACATGAGTGCCCGCTTGCCCCTTCGGCGACTCCACGCGCGAAGTACTCTCCCGCACGGTCGTTAGCAACTTATTTTATTACCAAACTGTCTATTGATATTCTAATCAGTTAAAGTCATGCGTCAAGCGACGAGTTAGATAAAATCAGTGATCATGTTAAATGGACCAACTCTCAGTTCCAATGGAGTTCTGAGACCAACCCAAATCGAAGTAGATCTGTCCCGACTCACCAGCAATTATCAAGCCATCTGCGATCACGTCGCACCGGCTGCGGTCATGCCAATCCTCAAAGCCAATGCGTATGGTCACGGCTTGATCGAGATAGCCCGGCATATGCAGTTCCTGGGCGCACCCTACCTTGGAGTGGCTTATCTGGAAGAGGGTGTCATGCTTCGCGAAGCTGGAGTGTCGACACCCATTCTGGTTCTCGGCGGTATTATCGGCAACCAGGTACCCCTTTTTCTAGCCCATGATCTGACCCTTACCGCCTCATCCGTTGAAAAGCTGGGCCAGATCGAGCAGGCGGCGCGGGAAATGGGTGTTCAGGCCAAGGTTCATTTAAAGATCGATACCGGCATGGAACGTATTGGCGTTCACTATTACAGCGCTGAAAATCTGTTGGAATCTTCGCTGGCGTGCAAGCACGTTAGCGTTGAGGGTATCTTTTCCCATTTCGCCAGCTCCGATGCCGGTGATCAATCATACTCGCGCCTACAACTCGACCGCTTTCGCAAGGTACTGGAGTTCTATGATCAGCGCGGTCTGTCACCGCCCGCCATGCGCCACATGGCGAACTCAGGGGCTATTCTCGGCTTACGGCCGAGCCATTTCGATATGGTCAGAGCCGGCATCTTGCTGTATGGCGTTTACCCATCAGCCGGAATGCCTCGTACAGTCGAGGTCAAGCCCGCCTTGGCTTGGCGATCGCGTGTCGTATACTTCAAGGTCGTTCAGCCGAACCATCCCGTCAGTTATGGCTCGACATGGCAGAGTGATCACCCGGTGCGAATGGTGACTGTGCCGGTGGGCTATGGTGACGGATACTTTCGCAGCCTCTCCAACAGGGCTGAAGTGATCATACGCGGCAAGCGTTATCCGGTCGTCGGCCGGATCTGCATGGATCAATTAATGGTCAATATCGAGTGGGAGACAGCCTATAATGGCGACGAAGTGATCCTGTTGGGTGAAGCCGAGAACGGCGTGAATATCACCGTATCCGAGTTAGCCGATTGGGCCGGAACCGTGCCGTGGGAGATCATGACCAATATCAATACCCGAGTGCCTAGGGTATATAAATAAGCGGCTTGAGGCATTGATCGTCAGGGCTTTTCCAAAGTCGAACGCTGTATCACAATTGCCGAATAGGGATACCTCAAGGACCCAGGCGTGATTGTTATTTCGAGCCGTCCGCGGCGAGAAATCCGCTTCTTGTTGGACCGGTAGATGCTTCGGCGAAGCGCCTCAGCATGACAATTGACTTTGGAATATCCCTGCATTGGTTGCCCTGTTCCTTGACGCTATGATGCGGTTATGGGTAAATTCAATATAACCTTACCTAATCGAGGAGTTTGAATATACATGGATGCAACATTAACACTTCAGGAAGGCATGCATTTCACCGCTTCGGCCGATGGCAGCCCGACTGTTCATCTCGATGCTTCGACCAGTGTCGGCGGGACCGGAATGGGGCCTTCGCCAATGCAACTTATGTTAATGAGTCTTGGCGGTTGCACCGCTATGGATGTCATTTCCATCCTGCGCAAAAAACGCCAAAACGTCACCGGATTAGAGATACATGTCCATGGCGACCGGGCTCAGGATCATCCCAAGGTATTTACTGATATCGTAATCGAGTTTGTTGTGCGAGGTGTGGATATCGACCCGGCGGCGGTCGAGAGGTCGATTCAATTGTCATCGGAGGTTTATTGTTCTGCGCAGGCGATGTTGAGTAAGGCGGTCCCGATTCGAACAACCTATCGGATCGAAGCAGCCTAAGCTGAGAAGATAGGCGATCATGGGTTTTCGGTGATGCCAACCCCGCCGGGATTTATGGGCTGGGTGGGAGAGTGTTCAATGAATCTGGTGGATTTCCTGGAAAAGAATGCCGACAAAATAATCACGGCAGCCAGCGAGACTTTGGATCGCTCCCGCTTGCCGCACTATTCCGAGGCGGGCAAGGCCGTCGGTCACGAACGCTTGGCGAGGCTTTTAAACTTAGCGATTGAAAGTATTCGAACGCGCGATATCGTCCCGGTCATCGATTATATGGCTGAGGTAGCCGAAGATAGATTTCAGGCCGGGTACACCATTCGAGAAGTTCAGATAGCCATCAATGTACTGGAGGAGACGATCTGGAACGATATTGTTGAAAATGCACCCCCTACAGAACTTGCCGAGGCACTTGGTTTAGTCGCGACTGTATTGGGCGCGGCTAAAGATTCTCTGGCCCGAAAGTATGTTTCCTTGGCCAGTCAAACCAAAGCCCCTTCTTTGAATCTATCCGCGCTATTCAAGGGACCTCAAGGCGGTTAGGCTGGTGACTCGATTCTGGCGCAACACCTTGCACCCGGAACGCTATCACGGCCGACCACAAGGTCAGCGTCCGCCGTTCTTCGAAGGTTGGTATTACAAGCTAATCGATGCGACCGAACAGTATCGTTACGCTTTCATTCCCGGGATTTTTTGGAGCGGACGGCCTCACGCCTTTATTCAGGCGCTGGACGGCGCGGCAGCGTCAGCTCATTACCATGAATACCCGACCGAATCATTTTGGTCCGCTGAGGATCACTTCGAAATTCAAGTCGGCAGTAACCGTTTCACCGGCAACGAGTTGACCTTGAATATTTCTCGTCCGGAGCAACAAGTATCCGGTACGGTTACTTTTGGTGAGACAGCGCCTTGGCCGGTAACTTTAACCGCGCCGGGGATCATGGGCTGGTATGCCTGGGTGCCGTTCATGGAATGTTACCACGGCGTCATCAGCCTCGATCATGCTTTACGCGGATCATTGATTATCAATGGTCAGGAAATCGATTTCACCGGCGGACGCGGATACATCGAAAAAGATTGGGGCCGTGCATTTCCGGAAGCCTGGATTTGGTTCCAGAGCAATCATTTTGAAACCACTGGCAGTTGCATAACTGGTTCCATCGCAATCATCCCTTGGTTGCGCTCCGCCTTCCCTGGTTTCATTATCGGTGTCTGGCACGAGGGGCGGCTCTATCGTTTTGCCACTTACACGGGAGCCAAAACGGAGCGCCTTCAAGTAACCGAACATACGATCGATTGGGTCGTCAGAGATCGCCAACACCGCCTGGAGATGTTCGTTACCCAGGGACCGGGCAGCGCCTATGGTCTCCTGAAAGGCCCGACGACGGCCGAAATGGGTAAGCGCGTCGCCGAGACTTTGTCTGCTACCGTGGAAGCACGCTTAATCAAGTCAGACGGGGTCGATTCAACGATTTTTGAAGGCACAGGTCGCCATGCCGGTCTCGAAGTCCATGAGGTGGAAAATCGGTTGCTGAAGATGGTCTAGATATCGATGAAAGGTCTATTGTTAACCATCAAGCAAGTAGTTATCCAGGCCGAACTCAGCCGCCCGGTTTTAACTCTACTCGGTTCCTGGGCACTGGTCATGATCGCGTTACCGATCGTCAGCGCTTTTGCCTCGACCGAAGTGTTTAACATGCTGGTCGTTGTAAGCGTGCTTATTCAGGCAATAACCGTCCTGGTTGTTGTTACTGAAAAGTGGGGATGGTGGCGAACCTTCACGATGGCCTTGATAGCGGCCGCCTTGTCCTGGCTCGTCGAAGCGGTTGGTTCGGCGACTGGCTTTCCCTTTGGTGACTATGATTATACCCCTAGCCTCCAACCCCAATTGTTTGGCGTTCCGTTGGTTATCCCCCTGGCCTGGTTGATGATGCTTCCGCCTGCCTGGGCGGTCGCCCAAACATTAGTGGGTTTACGGCCGAGGTGGGTCTTCATCCTGGTCAGCGCGGCGGCATTTACAGCTTGGGATCTATTCCTGGACCCACAGATGGTCTCCTGGGGCTATTGGGTATGGGAAGACCCAACCGGCTATTTCGGCATTCCGTGGGTCAACTACCTCGGTTGGTTCCTGACCGCATCGCTTTTGACGTTCATCTTGCGGCCGCAACAGCTCCCGACTCTGCCGCTACTCGTGATTTATACAATCACCTGGGCGCTGGAGGCCATTGGACTGCTGGTATTCTTTGGCTTGCCGGGTCCCGGACTTGTCGGGGCGATCGTGATGGGATCTTTTGTCATTTTGGCCTGGCGACGTGTCGTGTTCGCGAATCAACGATCGGTCGTCACTCTGAAGCCGGAGCACAATGCCTGAGATCGCTGTCCAATTGTTTTGGACTGCTTTTTCATTCTTCCTTGGCGCATTACCTTTTTCGGTATGGGTAGGCCGCTGGGGAGCCGATCGCGATATTCGCGAGGTCGGTGACAAGAATCCTGGGGCCACCAATGTGTTGCGTTCGGCCGGATTCCTGTGGTTTACCCTGGCGATGATGCTGGATATTTCCAAGGCCGCCGCCCCCATCGGTTTGGCGTACCATGTCTTTGAATGGGATGGCTGGCCGATGTGGCTTATCGCCATGGCCCCGGTTCTGGGCCATGCCTTCTCCCCGTTTCTCGGCTGGCGAGGCGGCAAAGCCGTCGCAACCGCTTTTGGAGCATGGATTGGCCTGTCGATCTGGTCGGTGCCGTTGGTGGCTTTGCTCGCGATCATCTTCTGGTTCGCCGTCATCTCGGTTTCCGGCTGGGCGGTGGTCATGGCCTTGCTGACCATATTGGCTTATCTGGTTTTTTTTCAGCCCGAACCGCTGTTCATAGCCGTCATCGCCGGCCAACTGGCTCTCTTAAGCTACACGCATCGCGCCGACCTGGGGCGCAAACCGCAGCTGCGCTTCCTTAAACGCCGTTCAACACCTGAACCGTGATCCTCTCAACACTACTGGCTTTTGTCGCCTTTGCTTTAGTCATCATTGGTTTAACCACACTGGCCAATGTGATGTTATTTCCGCGTCTTGGCCGGCCCTTCCATCGCTTACCCTCGACGCCGCCGACGATTTCCTTTCTCATCCCGGCGCGGAACGAGGTGGCCGTTATTGACCGGACCATTAACGCCCTGTTGGCCCAGGACTACCCGGACTTTGAGGTTCTATTGCTGGATGACGGTTCGACAGACGGAACAGCTGAAGCGGCTTCGGTCGCGGGAGGAGGGGATTCGCGCTTGCGGGTTATTCCCGGACGGCCCTTACCCGGCGGCTGGCTAGGGAAGAACTGGGCTTGCCAACAACTGGCGGAAGTGGCGACCGGTGACGTTCTGGTGTTCACCGATGCCGATGTTCGTTGGGAACCGCAGGCGGTGGCGGCGCTTGTCGGCGAGTTGGTTTTCGGCCGGGCCGACCTACTATCTGTTTGGCCGACCCAAGAAACAGTCACCTGGGCTGAGCGACTCATCGTACCTCAGATGGCACTGGCGATCATCGGCTACCTTCCAATTCTGCCGGTACACGCCTTTCCCTGGCCCATCTTCGCCGCCGCCAATGGTCAGTGTATGGCGTTCCGGAGTGTCGCCTATGACAAAATCGGTGGACATGCTGCGGTTGCCGGCGAGGTTGTCGAAGACGTGGTTTTCGCCCGGCGCGTGAAAGCCCAAGGCTTGCGGCTGCGAATGGCCGATGGCCAAGGCTTAATCCATTGCCGCATGTACAGTGGTTGGCCGTCCGTTCGAGATGGATTTGCCAAGAATATTCTGGCCGGTCATGGCGGGTCTGTCGCTTTTTTATTCGCGTCGACCATCTTTCATTGGCTGGTTTTTGTGATGCCGTGGATCCTGTGGTTTGTTGATTGGCGTTTCGCTATTTTGGCGGTCGTTGGGGTGGTGATTCGAGCCGTGACGGCTTCCTTTACGCGCCAGCGCGCATTGGACGCTTTGCTCATGCCCATCTCGGTTATTTTAATGACTGTGATCGCCGGGCGATCGATCATCTGGCACTATCGGGGTGGGCCGCGCTGGAAGGGCAGGGTGGCGCGCGTATGAACAGGAAGTCAAAGATGCAGTCGGATCGCCCGGTTATTATCATCGGTGCCGGTATCGGTGGACTAAGCGCCGCCATTCGATTAGCCGCGGCCGGAGTCCGCGTTTTGGTTTACGAGAAGAACGCGATACCCGGCGGGAAGATGGGACAGATCACACAGGACGGTTTCCGCTGGGATACCGGGCCATCCGTCATTACGATGCGTCATGTCTTTGAAGATCTGTTCAAGGAAGCCGGAGTGCGTTTGGAAGATTACCTGTCCTTGCTCCCTGTCGATCCGCTTACCCGTTATTTTTATCCGGATGGCGTTGTTCTGGACGCCTCAAGCGATCTGACAACGATGTTAGCTCAGATTGAACGGCTGGATCCGCGCGATGTCGAGGGATACCTGGCTTATCTGGCTTATGCGGCGCGCATTCACCGTGTCACTGGCCCGGTGTTCATATACGATGAACCTCCCCGGCCGCAAAGTTTCTTGCGCGTACCGGTGAGTGAGTGGCTATCAGCCGATCCATTCCGGACGATGGATCAGTCGATCAGGCGATTTGTCCGTTCGCCGCATTTAAGGCAGTTACTAGGCCGTTTTGCGACTTATGTGGGCGGCAGCCCTTACCTAGCCCCGGCTACTCTCAATGTCATCGCTCATGTGGAACTGTCGGGCGGGGTTTGGTATCCACGTGGTGGCATCTATGCCATCGCTCAAAGCATGGTCCGGCTGGCCGAGGAATTGGGCGTAACCATCCTAACCGGCTGCCCGGTGCGGGCAATTCGGATCGAATCAAATCGCGTTGTCGGTGTGGAGTTAACCGATGGGCACTTTGAGCCGGCCGCGGCCGTGGTCGCCAACGTGGATGTGGCTACAGTCTATGATCAACTATTACCGAACGGTGACTCGGTTAACCGAACGCTGGCGACTTTGCGTAAGTCTGAACCTTCCTGTTCCGGCTTTGTTCTCTTGTGGGGTGTGCGAACGGCGGAAGGCGATAGGGCACAAGCCAAACGGTCACTCATTCATCACAATATTTTCTTCTCTGCCGACTATCCACATGAATTCCGGCAAATTTTCAACGACGGCATCCCGCCCGACGACCCCACTATCTACGTGGCCGTTACCTCGAAAACCGACCCCGATCACGCGCCAAGGGGCTATGAGAACTGGTTTGTCCTGGTTAACGCCCCCGCTCTCAGCGACTCCTATGATTGGCAAGCCCAGGCTTCCCATTACCGGCGAAAGGTTTTGGACAAACTCGCCGGGTTCGGCCACGACTTAAGTGACCGGATCGTCGCTGAGCGGATGATAACGCCGGTCGATTTGGCGCGAATGACCGGGTCGTGGCGTGGCGCGCTTTACGGCGCTTCAGCCAATAGTAAATGGACCGCTTTTAGGCGACCGCATAACCGTTCGGCCGATTTTCGTGGGCTTTACTTCGCCGGCGGTACGACCCATCCGGGGGGTGGGGTTCCGATGGTAACGCTTTCCGGGAGTGTAGCGGCCAGATTGCTATTGCAGGACCTGGTTCAACCAGATATGACTAGCCGATAAATATCCGCATAGTGCCTATGGCGACCACTACCAAAAACGTTCCCAATAATAGATAAGCGGACGGCGAGGCTTGCTCGCTCGTGCGCGTTATGTAGAGCAAATGCGGCGGTAAAAATAAGCCCAGGAACCAGACAAAGGCTACCGGCAACCAGAAGAATGACCTCCCGGCAAATAGATTATATGCCTGCGATTCCAGAAGCAGGAACATACCATTGATGGCCAACAGACTCAAGAACGCGCCGACACCACGTCGGCTATTAGCGGCCTCGATCCGAGGGGTTACAGTGAAGGCCAGGACCAGGACGTAGATCAAGGCGAAGCCCAGCCATGCCCCTGGAGCGAAGACGAAATAGACGGCCGATCCCCCTTCGCCCAGTTCTCTGGTGTCCACCACCGGACCGGATTCAAAAAATCCCAGCTGCCACGCGATAGCCAGGCTCATAGTTAGAGCAAAAAAAACGGCTAGCACGGTGCGCCAACCGCGAGGCAGCCATTCGTCCTTTCCGCCGGGAACCGGTATGAGGCGGCGCAACCAGTAGACGGCGACACAGAAGATAAGAAATCCCAGGCTAAGAATCAAGGCATTCATTCCGGTTGGCTCAGAGAATCGCTCGACCAGGATCGGAAAAACGGTAAACAGGGCCATGATGGCGAGGAAGTCGGCTAAAATTGCCGGGAAAATGACCGCGGTGGATAAATCTCGAGACTTCATCATCAGAAATTATACCAAATAGGCCGCATGCCTTGTGAAGATTGTCACAGAGTGAAGATGCTGTTTGACAGTCTTTGGCCACAGCCTATAATTTAGCCAGATGTATTCTGCCCTAGCGCGGATTTAGAGCGACTCGGCCAACGGCAAACAAGGCCACCTGTTAGATGTAATGGATGACAAGATGAGCCAGGATCAAAACCAGCAACACAACACTGGTTCAGAAACGGATGAAGCATATTGGGATGCTTTGTTTTTAACGGAAGAATCGCTTGCGGCAGATCTGGTGACGCCGGAGGAACTGGCGGAAGAACCTCTTTTGTCCAAGGATAACCCCGCCGGACCGAGCGGCATTGATATTTCGCCTGACCCACCGATTCCGCATGATGTAGATGCCTGGCAGGTAGCCCAGGCTTATTACGAAGCTGATAAAATCCTTCGCCTGAAGGTCATCGGCCACAACAAAGGGGGGTTGCTGGTCACCTGGAATAGTATTCAAGGTTTTGTTCCCGCTTCCCAGTTAATCGACCTACCGCAGTTTCATTTACCCCGTGAAAGAATGCGCGCTTTGGCAATGTGGCAAGATCGGGAACTGACCCTCAAAATTATTGAAGTCGACCGGTCTAAAAACCGCCTCATCCTATCTGAACGAGCAACATTGGTCCATGCCGATGATCGCGAGAGTTTGCTGAAAGGCGTTGTTCCCGGCGAAAAACGAAAAGGTAAGGTGACGAACCTGACCGAGTTCGGAGCTTTTATCGATTTGGGAGGCGTCGAAGGGCTTATTCATATCTCTGAGATATCCTGGAGCCGGGTCGCCCATCCGAGTATGGTCTTACAACCCGATCAGGAGGTTGAGGTCCTGGTCCTGTCGGTCGAACCCAATTCTGAGCGGGTAGCCCTGAGCACGAAGCGACTTCGACCCGATCCGTGGCTAAGGGCCGATCAACATTATAAGCCCGGCCAGTTGATTCAAGGAACGGTTAGCAATATTACCACCTATGGGGCGTTCGTTGTCCTGGAGGAGGAACTGGAAGGCTTGGTACATATTTCCGAACTGGCCGAGGGCATGTTCCTTCACCCGCGCGATGTGGTCCAAGTCGGGGAAGTAGTCGTTGCTCGTGTTCTTAACGTTGATAGCAAACAAAAACGTATCGCCTTAACGATGCGTGGTCTGAGCGGTGGTGGACCAGTTGTCCAACAATAGCCGGTCGATGGCCAAGCCACGCCAGAATCCTTCATCGCGAACAAAATCCGGCAAAAGTCCAGACCCTCCTGCCGGAACAACACCTGAAACCTGGGATGAGCGGCTGGTTGACGCGGTTTTAGCCTACCGGACCGAGCTTGCCGGCATTCTCCTATTCCTGATCGCCATCGTCACGCTTTTGGCCTTATTGGGCTTAACCGAGGCGAGTTGGCTTGATTGGTGGACGCAAATATTGCGCCAGCTTCTCGGCTGGGGCGCTTATGTCGTCGGCGTATTACTGGCCTCTGTCGGGTTGTATATCGCTCTGAAGCGAATTGCAAACCCCTATCACATTCGTCCGGCCCAAATTATCGGCATTGAACTGCTGATCGTCACTTTAATGGCCCTCAGCCATCTGGTACTCGGATTGACCCTTGCCGACGCTTTCGCCGGACGAGGCGGAGGTTTAGTGGGATGGGCATTGTCGGAACCATTGGTTGATTTTTTTGGTCTGCTGCTTGCTACCCTTTTTTATCTGGTCTTACTTGTTTGGGGAATCATGCTCGTGAGCGGCCGCACATGGACCCACGTTCGCCGGGGGTTGGAGGGATTGTCGTGGAGGTTGGGGCATTGGGCTGACCGGATCGATCCGGAGCGGGTAGATGTGATCGGCCGTGCGCCGCTACCTTCACAAGCCGAAGGGAGTGCGACCCGCGCAGGAGACAAGAATCAGGATCTCGTCATTATCGAACTTGATGAGGATGACGGACCCACACGCCGGCGCGAGAGTCGCCTGCCCTCGCTCGATTTGTTGGAGCATGGCGAAACGATCGCCCATGCCCGCGATGAAATCACCTGGAAGAGCCAGCGCATTGAGCAAACGTTGCTTGATTTTGGTCTCCCGGCGAAAGTCGTGGAAGTCAGGCGCGGACCGGCGGTGACCCAATTCGGCGTCGAGCCGGGTTACGTCGAGCGACCCGGACCGGATGGTGTGTTGAGGCAACAGAAGGTTCGGGTGAGCCAGATTGCCGCCTTGCAGCGCGATCTGACGCTGGCCTTAGCCGTGTCTCGTTTGCGGATCGAAGCGCCGGTACCCGGTCGCAGTGTCGTCGGCATCGAAGTGCCGAACAACCAGACTAGCCTGGTCCGTCTGCGTGGCATCCTCGAGTCGGCTGTATTTAGCAAGCTGAACGCCCCATTAGGCGTCGCGTTGGGCCGGGATGTAGCCGGAACGCCGGCCGTCATGGATTTGGGAAAATTGCCCCATCTGCTGATCGCCGGTACGACAGGATCCGGTAAATCCGTCTGTATTAACGCCTTCATCACCTGCCTGGTGTTCAACAACACGCCTGAGCAACTTCAGCTGGTGATGATCGATCCCAAAAAAGTGGAACTTGTCCGTTTCAACGGACTCCCTCACCTGATCGGGAGCGTGGAGGTGGACGCCGATCGCGCGGTGGGCGTTTTACGCTGGCTGACCTCTGAGATGGACCGGCGTTATGAATTATTTGAACAGATTGGTTCGCGCAATATTGGCGGCTACAACCGGAAGATCGGACGCGGTAGCAAGACACACCAACGATTGCCCTACATCGTCACATTAATCGATGAACTGGCCGACCTGATGCACATGTATCCGGGAGATGTTGAGCGTAATCTCTGCCGACTGGCTCAGATGGCGCGGGCGACTGGAATTCACCTTGTCGTTGCCACCCAACGGCCATCAACGGATGTGATCACCGGCCTCATCAAGGCGAATTTTCCGGCTCGTTTGTCATTTGCCGTGGCTTCCGGCACGGATTCTCGCGTGATCCTGGATACCATCGGCGCGGAACATCTCATGGGGCGAGGCGATATGCTCTATCAAGCACCTGACGCTGCCGGTCCGGCGCGCATCCAGGGTGTTTACGTAACCGATATGGAAATCGAGCGGGTTGTGGAACACTGGCGGAAAACGATGCCCGAACGCGAATCGGCACCACCGCCCTGGGAGCCGCTCATCGCTCGTTATGCACTGCTCGATGGGACCGATAGCCTGCTCGAAGCGGCCGTCGAGCTGGCCAAGAAGAATGACACGATCTCGGTTTCACTCTTGCAGCGACGTTTGCGCCTGGGCTACCCGCGGGCTGCCCGCCTGATGGAGCACCTCTATGAGATGGGACTGGTCGATGACCCGCAAACAGGCGGGAAAACGCGCCGGACGTTTGTCGATCCGGATTCTGAGGACCCAATCGGCCAATACCTGAGCGATCAGGATAACTGATCAAGCCGTTCACATCTTTCCATTTTGGCGGCATCCGGAGGCTGACTATAATACTATATTATGGGGAACATATTTCGTAGCAAGACGAATTTTACTCGCTATGCTTGGTTTGTCTTAGGGGTGCTGATCCTGGTGATCTTATGGGGCGCGGTCGTTCGAGCCACAGGATCAGGAGCCGGTTGCGGCAGCCATTGGCCGCGGTGTAACGGGGTTGTCATTCCTCGCGATCCTGAGATTGAAACCATTATCGAATTTACCCACCGCGTGACCAGCGCGTTATCCGGCGTGTTTGTCCTTGGTATGTTATTTTGGGCTCTTCGCCTTTTCCCGAAGGGTGACATCGTCCGCAAAGGCGCATTTTTTTCGACCTTGTTCATCATTACGGAAGGACTCGTCGGTGCGGGTCTTGTCTTGTTCGAACTGGTCGCACATAACGCCTCGATTACCCGGGCCGTTTCCATGGCGGTTCATTTAGTAAACACTTTCTTGTTGCTCGCGGCTGTTGCCCTGACCGCATGGTGGGCGGGCGGCGGCAAGCCTGTCCGCCTCAGGGGTCAGGGAAAGGTTGGTTGGTTGGTTTTAGGGGGCGTCTTGTTCATGGTTATTCTAGGCGCTAGCGGGGCGGTGACGGCGCTGGGCGATACACTTTTTCCGGCCGGCACGCTGACCGAAGGCATCAGCCAGGATTTCCTACCCACTGCCCATTTTTTGGTCAGACTAAGGATTTACCATCCGATTATCGCCATCCTAGCCGGCATCTACTTGGTCTTGGCTGGGTCCTATATCGAAAGGGAACGGCCTGGAGTCGAAACTCTCATCTTGTCAAAGGCTGTCAAGATCATCTTCGCCGTGCAATTACTGGCCGGATTTGTCAATGTTTTACTATTAGCACCGGAGTGGATGCAGGTTGTCCACTTGCTTCTCGCCGATCTTCTTTGGATCGCCGTCGTTCTTTTGGGCGCTACGGCTTTGTCTCAGGCGGTGGTTGTTGCTCAGCCGGCCGAAATGGCGCCACAGGCAGGTGATTAGTCCCAATCCCGGATATAAGGGCGGAAGCGACGATGGTTGATTGGTTTGTTGGCACAATGGGGTTTGGCTACAAGCCGTGGCAAGGATCTTTTTACCCCGATAAGCTGCCCCGCGCCCAGCAATTACCCTTTTATGCCGGTCGCTTCAACGCTCTGGAAATGGACTCCACTTTTTATGGCGTGCCACGTCTTGATTTCGTAGGCAGATGGCAAGAGGTGACGCCGGAAGGTTTCCGTTTTTGTCCGAAAGCACCGCGTGAGATAACCCATGATTTGCGTTTGTCCGCGACGGAAAGTATCTTGCAGCACTTCCTCGATACGATGCGTGTTTTGGGGGACCGGCTTGGCCCGATCGTCCTCCAGTTTCCGCCCGATTTCAAAACTGATCAGCGGCACAACCTCGAGGGATTCATGCATGACCTGCCCAAGGACATTCGTTTCGCGGTAGAGTTTCGCCACCGATCCTGGTGGGATGAAACGACAGCAGATATGCTGCGCGCCTACGGTGTTTGCTGGATAGCGGCCGACTATGTCCACATGCCGAAAGAAATCTGGCGAACAACAGATTTTCTCTATTTACGCTTTCTGGGGCGACATGGACAGTTTGCGACCAAAACGCATGAAGTACTCGATCGAACGGCCGATTTGCGCCGCTGGCACGAATCGATAATCCCTCACCTTGACAACGTGACGGCCGTCTATGCTTTTTTCAATAATGACTATGCCGGTTTTTCCCCGGCAACTGCTAACCGGTTCAAAGCCATCATCGAATTAGAAACCGAGCCAACCGGCACGCCGCAACAAGGCCGCTTATTTTAAGGCCGGCCATTCCTCGGTAACAATAAAAAAGCTCGGCGCTGAAGTAGCAGTGCCGAGCTTTTCTTTTTTAAAATGTTGGTTACAGACTTAGAGGGTACCCGGTTCTTTCGGCAGGTAGCCCCCGGTCTTGTTGCCTAAAACCTTGGCCGCAATTTGCCCATACAGATGACCCGTTACAAAGGTGATATAAGGACCGACAGCCAAACCGATCAGGAATGCCGCGATCCATCCGAGACAAGGGATGATCCCCAAGAGACCGACTACCAACGAGATGGCGATTCCGGCCACGATCGTCACCAGGAACGCGATCAGAATGTCGGCCAGATGGCTTCGAATAATGTCTAATATCTCACCGAATCGGAAGCAAGCGCCGAATTCATCCTTGATGGCGTACTGAATGTATATCGCTGGGGTGATGAAGAGCAGCGCAACGACGAACAAGATACCCAGACAGGCCACCAACAAACCGGCCCCACTCGCCCCGGCGGCGGCCAGGCTTTCGTTTGACAGGTTACCGAAACCGATGGTCGCCGCGATCCCGATGAACAACACGATCAAAAACGGCAAGGACCAGATAAGAGTCGCGATCGTGACGAAGAAACCGTCCTTGAGCAACTTCCCCCAATCGGTCCACTCCGGCAGCGGTTCGCCATCCTGATTCATCACTCGACGGACGATAGATACCATATATCCCTGTAATATCAATGCCGGGAGGATAAAAAAGGCCAGTACAGACATGAGAACGCCGATCAATAATTTGCTAATCCATTGGCGATCTTCAAAGACAAATCGAAATGCTCTATTGATATCCATTCCTAGACTCCTTTGTTTAATTACTGTTAATCAATACGCGATGAAAGAGGATGAGGTTGCAATCGCAAGGTCATTTTAGGGGCAGTCGGGTGGATTAGTCAACCCCAAAACCGCATGATAAAATGCGACCATGGCCCGTGTTATTTTTATGGGGACACCTGAGTTCGCTGTGCCGATTTTACAGGCATTAATCGCAACCCAGCAGGTGGTCGGCGTCGTCACTCAGCCAGATAAACCAGCCGGTCGCGGCAACCAGTTGCGCCTGTCACCGGTAAAGTTGGTCGCCCAGGCGGCGGGGATTCCACTTTATCAACCACGCTCTCTCCGAAAAGAAGAAGCGGCTGAACCGCTCAGAGCCTGGAACCCGGATGTTATCGTGGTCGCCGCGTTTGGACAGATATTGCGCCCGCACGTACTTTACCTGCCCCCGGCTGGTGGCATTAATATCCATGCTTCCCTGTTGCCCCGCTGGCGTGGGGCTTCCCCAATTCAGCATGCGATATTAGCCGGGGATACCGAAACCGGGATTACCCTGATGCAAATGGATGAAGGTCTCGATACAGGGCCGATCTTCCTCAGCGAAAAGGTCCCGATCAACCCGCGCGAGACCGCGGCCTCACTTCATGACCGCCTGGCGATCTTGGGCGCGGCAATGCTGCATCGTTACTTGAATGACATCCTAGCCGGTAATATTCCGCCACAGGCTCAACCAGACGAAGGATCTACCTATGCTCCGATGATTCGCAAGGAGGCGGGTCTGATCGATTGGTCGAGGCCGACGATCGACATCGATCGACTCATTCGCGCCATGACACCATGGCCCAGCGCTTATACAGGGTGGGAAGGACAGCCGTTGAAAGTATTACGGGCTGAACCCATGCAAATAGTGGCATTGCCCGGTGAACCGGGCAGAGTTTTCGCCTGGGATGGCGGCGTGGGCGTGACGACCGGTGACGGAGCCATGTTATTGGAATCGCTGCAACTGGCTGGCAAGCGCGCCATGCCGGCGGCCGAGTTTCACCGGGGCCGACCGGATATCATCGGTGCCTTATTGGGTCAGGTCGTTAACGGATCGACTTCGCAAGAGTAACGCCACTCTCATGGACATTCTGGTTTATGGGGCCGGTGCTGTCGGCAGTTACCTGGGTGGCAAGTTAGCCTTGGCGGGTCATCGGGTGACCCTCGTGACCAGGCCGGACACAGCCGAATTGATCAACGAGAAAAGATTATTGATCACGGAACCTGGGCGATCGAGCACTCCTCGGGTCAGAGCGATTGGACACCTATCGCATGCTTTCCAATCCAATCAGGAATATGGGTTGATCATCCTGGGCATGAAAGCTTATGATTTAAAAGCCGCCGTGAGTCATCTGGCCACATTATGTCCACGACCGGCGCAGCTCATGACCCTCCAGAACGGGATCGGGGTTGAAGAGATCATCGCTGACCAATTCCACGCGGATTCCATTTTGGCCGGCGTGGTCACAATCCCCATAAGCCGTATCGAGGCCAATCATTTTGATGTTGAGCGCGAGGGACGCGGTATCGGAATCGCCCCGATTCGACCCGGAAAATCGATCCATGAATGGGTTCGATTGTTCTCTGACTCCGGCCTCAACGCCGGCGCCGTCGCAGACTACCGGGCGATGAAATGGTCCAAGGCATTCTTGAATATCATGGGTAATGCCTCCTCCGCCATTCTCGACTGCCCGCCGGTTGATATTTACCGGCAGCCGGAATTATTTAACCTCGAGATGCGGATGCTTCGGGAGATGCTGGCGGTTATGAGGCGATTGGGTTTGGAGGTCATCAACCTGCCCGGAGCATCAGCGCGGCCGCTGGCCAAGCTGCTCACCTTTGCTCCACGGGCGTTGCTGCGTTTGATTTTCACGCAGGTGATCATTCATGGTCGCGGGGACAAAATGCCGTCGTTTCATATGGATCTGGCCGCCGGCAAAGGGCACAGCGAGGTTATCTTTCATAACGGAGCCATAGCTGCCGCCGGTCAGACGAACGGTATCCCAACACCGGTGAATGCCGCCTTAAATAATGTGCTCATGCGATTAACAAACGGCCAGGTTCCTCGGTCAGATTTTGCCCGGCATCCCGAGGGGCTGCTGGACGAACTGGCTCAGTACGAACAGTTAATGAACCCCTCTTAATCAACCGGAGGCGTTATTTTTCGGCCGGGGGTGATTCTGTTCATCCCGGTCAGCAAACCCATCATCGACCAAAAGACGATGCCCGGCTTGGAACCAAGAGCAAGGGCGTCGGCAAGCCCGAATACATGTAGCGCGACAAGACCAGCCAGGAGACCCAACGCGGCCGGACGAAGGATGGGATTCCTGCGAGCAACCCGCCAACCGATGAATCCGGCAAGCAATATAAGCGCTAAATAGGCGATTAATCCCGGCAAACCGACGTCCAGGGCGATTTGCAGGAAAATATTGTGAGCGTGACCGATATCCAGATTCGGATTCAAGGACAGCGGGTACAATCGAAACGCGACCTGGCGAAATGCACCGAGGCCGGTGCCGGTAAAGGGGAAATCACTGACGGCCTGGATCGCCCACGGCCAGAGTTCCCGACGATAATTCAATGTTTCGAGGGTTCCCACTATCGTCTCGGCCGGCGGATCGAGCCAGAAAGCGGCGAGTTGGGACGGGCCGATCCGGAGAAAAACAATGGCGACGATCACCGCCAACGAGATGGTTAGCCCCGCCAAGACTCGGCGCGTACCTGATGGCGGAAGGACAACGCTCCACAGGAGCAACAAGGTGTAGAATCCGGCGGTGGTAGCTATCCAACCTCCACGAGACTGCGTCAGGAGAAGGATGAATAACGCGATGATGAAGAGGATTGCCAACCCTACCTTCTCCCAGTTCGATTTCTTGTTGCTGGGTTTGGCAAAAAAAAGTGATGCCAGAAGCGGAAGATAGAGGCATATCAATCCGGCCAATTGATTGGGGTGAATAGCCAGGTCGTGGGGGAGTGGATTAGCGACCTGGTTGAGCGGGTTGATGTTCGCAAGAGCGGGAATCTTGATGATCATGTCCAGACCGGCCAACCCGATCAGGCTGAAACCGGCAGCGATGGCCAGCGTTAGCGCGAGAGCGACGCGAAAACGCTCGTACTTGTCGATGAAAACCGCCATGTAATGCCAAACTGCCAAACCTAGAATTAATCCCGTCGACTTGGGAAAAGTATCCACCGGGTCCGAGGTGACCAAGATTCCGACGATGAGGCATATCCCCCAAGCCAAGATAACCAGATTGAATGGGGTGACCGGTAGATTTGGTCGAGAGTTGAGGACAAGCGGCAATAGCCAGGCTACTCCGACAAGGATCAGACCGGTAAGGGTGAGTAGAGGATAGGGTTCGGGAAATAAAAGAAAGGGCGCGGAAATGAATAACGCCAGCCCTTCCAAAAGAGCAAGACGGTTTGGTTTCTCAGTGATGTGATGAGATTCAGGCTGACCCGCCGGCTTTAACAACACTATCACCCCCGGCGCTTGGGGATCGACGACAAACTCAATATGCGCCCTTGCCGCGCACCACGACCCAGGGTGTTTTCAAGAGGATATAAATGTCCATCCAGAGCGAGTAATTACGGACGTAATATAAATCGTCTTCGGTATGAAGGTGAAGCGGTTTGTCGGCGCGGCCATTGATTTGCCACCAACCGGTCATGCCTTGTGGAACAGCCAAGCGCTTGTGTTGCCAAGGTTCGTATTGGCCGACCAGCCAGGGCAATTCTGGACGCGGTCCCACGAGGCTCATATCCCCTTTCAAGACATTGAATAATTGAGGTAGTTCATCCAGGCTGGTGTGCCTCAAGAAACGGCCAACCCGGGTCACGCGGGGATCGTTGGCTCTCTTGAAGAGGACTTTACCATCCTCGGTTCTCTCGACTATCTCATCTTCCATTTTTTCTGCCCCGACGATCATCGAACGGAATTTATACATGGGAAAAAGACGGCCGTTTTCGCCGACGCGTTGCTGCCGGAAAATGATCGGGCCACCGCCATCGACTTTGATCAGGAAAGCGATGATCATCATAAATGGCATGGCCAGCAAGAGCAAAAAGCTGGACAGCAGCAAATCGAATATTCGTTTGATGAGCCGTTGAACCTCATTCAAGGCCGGGTCGCGCAGGTTGATCATCGGTAACCCGCCGAAATCCTCAACGGAAGCGCGATAGAGCGCCAGGCTGAAATAATCGGGGACAACGCGTACCTGAACCGGTAAATCGTGGAGTGCCAGTACCAGTTCATTGATCTGGGCATAAGCCCGCTGCGGAAGGGCGATGACGACATCATGAATAATGCTGCTTTGAACGACTTCCCGGACATCTTCCACTCGACCAAGGACGCGGACCATGATTTCCTGAGTTTCATCATCTTGACTGGGGTCTTCATCCAGATAACCGGTGAGGTTTAAACCGGCCGAGTAATACTCGCGAATCATCAAGCCCACACGTTGGCCTACCTCGCCCGTGCCGACGATGAGGACGCGTCGCTCAGCCGCGGGCATCCGTCCAATGCGAAATATCACTCGGGCAATCGTACGCCAGCCAAGAAGGAGGATGAGATCGATGATGAAAAAAAGAATAAATACCCAGCGAGAAAAATCACGACGCGCCAGGTAGAGCAGACCGGCAAACAGCAAGCCCGAGGCGATTGTGGCGACGGTGACGATCTGGAACTCGTCCATCGCTTTGTATATTCGTTTAGGATCGTAAACGGACAGGACGAGAAATGTTATCCCCCAAATCAGTGGGACGACCAACAACACATAGGGTTGGATTTCTGGAGTGAAGCGAAGGTTTGTGAGGGATGCAGGTATGCGAGGCGCTATTTGATTCGCAACCAGGAGGGCGATAATGGTCAGAATGATGTCCAAGACCATTGAGAATATGGCATAATTCACCCCGAATCGCCTCAGCATAAATAATCCCTCTAACTATACCTAGCCTGGTTTGTCGCCATCCGAACTTAGACAGAACTAGACAGCGGTCGCCATAAGAAAGAATGCTCCAGATCAATCGAAACCAAAACCTGAGCACATCAGCCCAAGTCAGTGCTCGCCAACCTTTCAAATGGTTGTGAAAATAGTTGCAATCAAACCCGCAATTATAGCGAGGTGAATGGTTCAGGCCAAGAGTCGGGATGACCAGTTCACTTTTTGGGCGGCGATCCCGCGGATTTTTCTTTTAGCACTGACCAAAGAAACTGGGGATTGCCGACCAGGTAGCGCTTCCACAACCGTTGTGGCTCGATGACCAAACGTCCCAACCATTCGAGCGAGTGATCAGTCATCCACCGCGGAGCTCGTTGGAGTTCTCCAGATAGGTAATCGAATACAGCGCCTCCAGTCAGGGCAATGTTTGTGTCGAGTCTATTCCAATTCTCGCACAACCACTTCTCCTGAATCGGCATGCCCATGCCGATGATCAAAATATGGGGCTTGGCCTGGTTAATGGCCTCAATGACAGCTTCATTTTCAGGATGGCCTGCTGTTTTATCAAAATAACCATGTTGGCTACCGGCAATATGCAAGGTCGGAAAACGCTCCTGTAGTCGAAAAGCCGCTTTGCCGGCGATGCCCGGTTTTGCACCAAGAAAATAGAGAGAATAGTGTTGCTGGTCAGCGAATTCGGCCAATTGCCAAATCCAATCGGCATAGGTAATTCGCTCAGGAATGTGATGTCCAAGGATATGAGCACCGAGGATGACGCCCGCGCCGTCGCAAAAAACGACTTCCGCCCGATTGAAAAAATCGTGTAACCAGGATTGTTGCCCGGCGAGGTTGAGGGCGTGGACGTTTACGTGAAGGACGAGATGGTGCTGGTTTGTATCGATCGCCCAGGCCAGGTAGCTGTGTAACTCGCCTACTGTCAATGGGTGAACCTGGACGCCCAAGATCTCGATGCTAGGAATTTTCATGGATTGTCTGGCGGCGAATGGTTAGAGATGCGGCGATCAGCAACGATATGCCGAGCCAGAGGATCACATAGGCGGTTGTGTCGACCGATGGATCGGTGGCGATGCTGTTGATCAATGCCGTTACAAGAAACCAGCGCCCATAGCGCAAAAAACTGCCTTCTGGTTGCCGCGAAAGGGCTCCTTTTGGTGGTCGCGTCATGCGCCAGATCGACCAGATAAGAGCGACGAAGAGGATAAACCCGACCAGTCCGTGGCGATAGAGGACAGCGATGTACTCGCTGTGCGAGCCGGCCGGCAGGGAATTGCCTTCGATATCGCGTTCCGTTCCCCAGCCGAAAATCGGGCGTTGGATAATGCCTTCCAGGCTGGCCTCGTAAACTGCCGAACGGCTGATGTAGCTGCCCGAGCCTCGGGCAAAAACAAAAGCGTTTAAGGTATCTGAGGCTGAGTTCAAGACGCCGGAGCGATTCGGTGTCGACAAATCCCACAGACCCGACAGCAACAAAAATAGAACGACTACCAACAGTCCTAAGGCGGTGAAGACCCGGATAACCCGTCGTTGCAGGCTTTGGAATAGGATAAAATACACTGCTCCCACGGCCAGCGCAACCATCGCTACCCGGCTGGTCGTGTAGAATAAATTGAGAAGCAGTAGGATGATCCCGAGGCCAACCAATAATCTTTGCCGAATGGTGCCAAAGTTGAGTTTCTGAAATAAAAACGGGATGGCGAAAATTTGGGCGGAGGCGTAATGATTCGCGAACAGGAACATACCCGTCAGGCGATAATACTCCCCGACGCCGGCAAACCATGAACGAGCGCCGAGGGTGCGAACCACGATCGCTGCACCATAACTTGAATCGGCAACAGTGCCTGGAAGAAAACCCCCTATCATGGATTCGAAAGACGGCCGCCAGACATCGTAAACGGCCAACAGCCCAAACACACCGGCTAATAAAAGAGGGATACAAAAGGCATTGATCAAAAGTTGAATGCTGTGCCAGGTTCGGACGCGATTCGTGATCAATGCCAGGATCAAAAATCCGGAAAAATATGCCCCAAAGTTCCGAAAGAACGTCAGCCAACGATAATTCTCGACGATGAACAAACTCGAGATCAGAATAGCCAGGATGTAGAGACCAAACCATTTGAGCGGTGGGATGACTACTACCCTGAATTTTTGAAGATAGACCGTTTTGAGGGCGATCAAAAATAAGGCGATCGGCCAAATAAATTGTTCTATCCCTAACAACCACCAGATCGGGAAAAGCAGAAACAGGCAACGGATGTCAAAAATCGGGCCGGTGTCGATGAATGGCAGGGATAGCCGAGCTGTTGACCGATTTCCGGGTGATGGCTGCTCATGAGAAAGGGACATGGCCGGTATTTTAGCCTATGCTTGTATTTTGCTCAGAAGTGAACAGAAAGGATCGATCAATTAGACGCCTTGGGTTTTCGTTTTTCGGCATATCAAATATCAAAACAATTCGATGGCCTGTAAAAGATTGATGTAGAGTGGCCGATACTGCTGTACGGTGCAAGCCCGTAAAAATCAAGTCGTTTCAGTTTGTTTTGAGTCAAAAAAGTATAACCTTCCTGATAGTTCACTCGATCGCTGTTATCCCATATGATGACTCCTTCATCACTGAGAGCATTTAGGCAATTTTTCGCGCAATTCACTCGATCCCTACCGTCAATAACGATGACGTCATACTTGTTGCCCGTGTTAAGGGCCGTCCGGCAATATTCGCCGTCCGTGACCAATTCGCAATATAGATAGTCGACGTTTGAAGGAACTTTTGGCTTCAATGTTGAATACCATTCCAGAGAATGTTCAACGGAGGTGACATGAGCAACCTCTTTCGCCCACCATAGCGTCGAATTCCCACTCCCGAACTCGAATACTTTCATATCTGACCGTACCGCCGCCTTCAAAAACCAGATCATCGAATAGGTAAACCACGGTAAAACATCGCCATTTTTATCTACAGGCATCCTGGCTTGAGCGCTTTTAAACCAGCCAATGTCATACAAGTGATCATGTAAACTGATTAGCCAGATGTACCTGGCCCACACCTGGGTGCCTAGCCGGGAATGAATCAACTCTTTTAGCCACTCGGTCATCTGCTTTATCTATCCTCTAGGAGCCTATTCGTCGGCATGGAGGTTTGCTTTTCGGAAAACACTTCAGCGATATAGCTCTCTATTTCATCGATTCTTTTTTCATAACTATTCTGCTCGGCCAGCCGGATTCGTGGCAACTTGCGCTCGGAGGGCTCGTTCACCGCGCGCTCAATCGCCGACAGAAACTGGTCGTGGTCGTCACAGATATAAAACAAATCGGAATATTCTCGAAGATAATCAAGGCCATGAACGATGGTTGGCTTTCCAGTGGCCAGGCATTCGAATAATTTGGCCGGCATAACCGCCTTGTTCTGATCGGTGACGGCGTATGGTAGCAAGAGGACATCCGCGTCGTGGATTCTATCCGGAATTTCCTCATGGGGAACCCCACCGATTATCTCGGTCCTATCCGAAAACCCGTGGAGAGAGCGGCGAATCGGACCAATAATACGCAAGCGATAGTGGTGGCTCACCTTACGGAGAAGATCGACATCGGTACTAACGCTGACCAGCCCGAAATATACACACAGCGGTGGTTTAGATATCTGGTCGTTCTCCTTCCTGGCTCGCGCGAACAAAGAGATATCAACCCCTTTGGGCATTGACACGACCCGTGCGTTCAATTTCCTCACCCGATTAAAATTAGTCGGGGTATCCGCCCACACCATGTCTACAGCCTTGGCCATTTCACTTTCGTAAACCTCGGTCGCGTAGGGATCATTTTCCCAGTCAGTATTGCAGTAGTAGAAGGACACATCGGGATCGAGAGATTGCATCAGACTGACCGACGCCTTGGTCGGTAAGTAGTTGATGACGACAACCGGTCTTTTTAAAGAATCGTTGTGCATGGATCGGGCGATCCGCGGCACAAATATTTCCCGATTAAAATACTGCGCCAGTGAGCCAACATCCGGAAGCAGGCGTGGTGAGATGATCTCCACCCCCGAAACGAGAGGCTGGATGCACATGCCGGCGGCTTCGACATTCCCGCTGATCCGGCCCCAAACACGATTGAACTCGCTTGGTTTTGGCCAGCGTTTTGGTAGAGGCTCGATGAAAAGCACCCGATAACCGCGCTTCGCTAATCCACTGGCAAAATTGTGTGTGCTCTGCCAGGTAAAGTGCCATTGGATCAGAGAGAAAATTACGATTGTTCCCTTGTCAAAATCATGATGGTTCATATCTTTAAGCTTCACGCGGTCCTCCTACCCGGCTTTTTTTAGCCTAGGTCATAGCCGTAATGCCACAGTAAAGGCCAGGTTAACGTTGTGACTATCGCCTTATGTAAGGGCTTAAACTCACCCTGCCAGATGTTATCCAGATGAAGGGTAACGCTGCCTTTCTGAAAACGCATCGGGTTACCGGCGACAGTATGGGTATCCCGCGAAAAAGACACCCGGTCCTGGCCCACAAAGCTCAGATCGACATCCCGCAGTCCCATGAAGTCACTGATTTTCTTCATGATCACAGGGGGATTGGCCAGTAAATCCTCGTAATGCACTCGAAGATACTCATACGCGTATTTTTGCGCCATTTCCGTTAGCAGGTTGCGATAGTTCCAGTCTGCGGCCGATCGATACGGAGAATAGACCGACATGTAAGAGACATGCTCTTTTACATCCGAGCGAACCTTCTTTCGCATCCAGGAAAAAGCCACGGCGCGACTATCGCGAATAAGATGCAGAACACGAACCCGAAATTCGGGCATTTTCGCCAGTAAAAATAGAGTAGAAATATCTTTTGATGAATCGATGATGGCACGACACGTGGTGGTTTCGCCTATAGCCCCATACAATCGGCGCAGAATGCCGGCATAGGCCTCGCTATTTTGAGAATATCCTTGGGTTCTGTACAGGTTGAGGATTTGTGGTAGATAACGGATGCGATCGACTTGTTGTTGCAAAGCGTATGTTTCTTGAAAATCGGGTAAGGTCGGGGAACCGAACGCGGATCGTCTGATCTCCAGCCAAAAAGGACAGTTGGCCACAAGCTGCCCGCAACCGCATAATTCAAGAGCCGGGTCTCGCCGCCAAAGATGTCTTAATTCACCCACAGAGATGCAGCCATCCATTTGCCCCAGCATACGTTCCAAAAGCGTACTACCACTGCGGCCGCTGCCGGCGATGTAAAGAATATCGATCATTTGGACCTGATACGGTTCGTGGCGAGGCTAAGTAATTCGAAATCCTCGTCGTCTAAGCCGAGGAAATATAAGGCGAGAAAAAACGACACTGAGGCCGTTGTAGCCATGAGGAGCAATTTAGGTAAGGCAGGAAGATCAAAGGCATGAATGATAGCCAGCAGAATCGTGCTGGCGCTGGCTGCGGCAACCCCTTTGAAGTATCGCCGGTCATATGGCCATATGCCCACTATGCGCTTGACGAAAAGCAACCCAATAAGGAACAAACCACCCACCGTCGTGGCCGTAGCCAGAGCCGCACCGTTCATGCCCCAAGCAGGAATCAATATATAGTTAAGCATCAAATTGACGACCACGATCACGATGCTAATCCGAAACCATACGGTTTGATTGCCGGTCATGACCAGCATGAGGCCTGTCGCCCCGGTGGCGATGTTGACAAATTGACCGATCGTCAGAATTCGTAGAGCCGTGGCTCCACTTAAATATTCGACCCCAAATAACACCTGCATCACATCTTCCCCGGCGAAGGCGATAACCAATACAACCGGGACTACGCAGTAAATACCCCATTTGGTGTTGATGCGGAAAAGCTCTTCAAGGTGCTTCAGATTTCCTTTTTGATATTGTTCGGAAATCATAGGCGTTAGTATCATGTTGAACGCATTTAGTACCAGGGCCATGATGATTGAGATTTGGGCTGCTGCCTGATAAATACCGACATCAGACGCCGGCCAGTAGTAACCAAGAAAAAGCCTATCGACGCGTCCGATGACAACCCCCAGCAAGCCAGCCACCGAAGCCGGCAGTGAAAAGCTCAATAACTCCCGATTCGATATAACCCGCTTGCCCGCTGCGACGCGGGCCTGGGGGAAAAGTTGTCGAATGTAGTAAATGGCTAATAACAGGGCGGCGAAAAAGGAGATGACGGTCGAGAGGATAGCGCCAAACAGCTGCCACCCCAATAAGTAGAAGATAACAAACAACGCTAAATTCAACGTTGATTGGGCGATTTCTTCGGTCATTACGGAGTATTGCATTCGCTGGGAAATCCGTGTGGCGCTGGCCGCGACCCGCAATCCACTGGCAAATGGCAGCATCAATAGAAAAACCCTGAACAGAGACAGATATTCCGGTTCCTTGAAGAGTTCAGTCGTAATCCAGGGGGCCAATATCCAGAGAATCAAGCTGAATAGCGCGCCAAACAGGAAGCTGATGGCGACGGAGCGCGTGATGATGCTCTTTAACGCCCCGGCGTCCTTTCGCCAGAATGAGGTGGCGAAATGGATTACGCCACTGTGAAGACCGAGAGGAGCCAAAACGCCGACAATTCGTAGGAAGTTCCAACCGATAGCGTAAAGCCCGAATAGTTCCGGTCCGAGGAGGCGGGCCATGGCGATCTGCTTGACAAAATCAAGCCCGCGGCCAATACCTACCCCCAGTATCGATATACCCGCGCCTTTTGCCAGGCGGCCGACACTGGAATCGTCGTCGAACTCGGATATGGGTTCTGCGTCAGTGACTGGAACCGTTTGAGGTTTAAGGTCCATCGGATGAAATCAAGGCATGCAATTTCTCTTTGGCCAGGGAGTCGTTCGGATCCAGGGTCAAGACTTGCTGATACAATTCTATGGCGCCCTCAAGGAGACCGGATTGCATGTAAACATGCGCTAATTCCCGATAGGCCCACTTCGAGGTGTCATCAATAGAAATAGCTGAAGAGAGGTAGGCTTCAGCCGCAGCGAAATCCTTTTCCAGTAACCACACCAGTCGACCGCTGTGAACCGAGGCCCAATAGTTGCCGGGTTGGCGATCGGCCACCCAACGGTAGTCGTCCAGTGCTGCCGGGTATTGTTTTAGTTGATCAGCAGCTCCGGCCCGTCCCATACGGGCGAGGAACAAGTCCCTTTGAGTTGTGAAATCATTCCCGCGCAGCGCCTCGTCGAACCATTGATACACCTCAGTCCAGGCGGGAGCATCCCTTCGACGCGCCAATTCTCCCAACCGGGTCATGATGGTGCTCCGGCCAATTTCAGCCCTATTGGGAGCGGTCAGTGCTCGATGATAATAATTGCCGGCTTCGCTAAGGTGACCGAGGTTACCTGTCACCAGTGCCAACCTGTACCAATGATCGGCGTTCTGGTCATCCATCTGTGTCGCCAGCAGATACCAGTTCCGGGCGCGTTCCCAATCCTCGTTCTTCTCGGCTCGCGTCGCCCAAGCCAGGAATTCAGAGAGTGTTTCCTCGTCGCGGGGCCAGAAATTCATAGATGTTTCGGCATTACCCAAGGCAACATGAGCCAGCGCGATAGCGCGCTGGGAACGTTGTGCCTCGGCCGTTTCATCCCGAATCTGGTTGAAAGATCGACGAGCTTCAGAAACGATCGCCAGATCGGATTTTGCCAGGGCTGAATTGAGATTCAGGAAACCGACGTTCAGGTAGAAGCGATCAGTGAGTCGACCATTGAATATCAACCAGCCGGCCGCAACGGTTAAGCAGAGTATAAGGCATATCCAGATAAACCGTAGCCCCGCGATTTCTTTCGCTTGTTTCATTCGAGTTCGACTCGACCCGGCTTGATGTTAGTGGTAGAACAGACTGATAGCCTTATTTTCGCCACCACGTGTAGAGGATGATCCCGGCCGAAGACAGAATCGCACCGATCACAGCCCCCATGAGCGCAGCCAGGACTTGATTGGTCGCGCCTGGAGATTGCGGGACCGAGGCCTGACTGGCTACCCGGAATCCACTATTGGTATCCTGTACAGCGATTCGTTCCTCATCAAGCTTGCGGCTTAAGAGAGAATACGTTTCCAGAGCCAGGTCCCGGTTAACCGTTAAGCGGGTTGTTTCCGCATTGAGGCGTTCGAATTCATGTTGGAGGGATAGGAGTTGTGGCTCGATCTCGGCCAGGCGATTGGCCGAGGCGTTTTCCATCTCAGTCACCATGTCTTCCAATGAAGTCAGAAACTCGATCAGGTTCCGACGATCAGTATCTGCCGCTACTTCCCCTGTGGTTTGAAACACAAAAGGCAAAGTCTCTTGTAGTTGGAAAGCTCTTGCCTGGAGTGACAGGACAGTAAATTCGTCGGCTTGGCCAATCGGGTTAGCGGGCAATTGATCTTGTTGTATACGAGCTGCCTGAATCTCGTCTCGCAAGGTCCGCAATGACTGGGTATGACTAATGATTTCGGCATGGGTAAGATTCAATGAAGTCAGTTCGTTCGTCACCAAAGCCAGACGATTTTGAGCTTGGAAATCCACCAGAGACTCATTCGCCGCGTCAAGACGGGCTGACGCGCTCGCGAACTGATCCTCATAAAATTGGAGATTGCTTTCACCCCGATTCGCGTAAACCTCATTACCTAAAGAGACAAATATTTCCGCCCATAGGTTGGCAATTTCGGCCGCATCTTCTGGGTTTTCGCTTCGGGCGCGAAGGTAAAGCAAGATGGGATCACGTCCCCCTTCGGCAGCCAGATTGTCCTGAAGTTTTTCTACGGTCGGAATTCCTTCTGCCTCTAGTCGTTCAGTAAGCGTTTTGAGGACCTGATTACTCTTAGCTAATTCAGGCAATACTTTCAGGATGGCGTTGGAAGTTGAGGCGTTTGTTACCCTCAAATCGAACTGGAAGACATCCGTCGGCTCCAGGACGGTGACAATCGCCGAAGCCTGGTAAGTTGGGGGTTGATTACTTATAAAAAAGTAGGCCAATACCCCGCCAAGCAGCGAGCTGCCGAGAATTATCCACCAGTACTTAGCGAATCCACTGATGTATGGACGCAGATCGATTTCTTCTTCCATTGGTTCTTCTAATGGTAGCTCCCCAGTTATTTATACATTGACTGGCCATTGGCGGCAAATCAGTTGACCAGCGACTTCAACCTCGATCGACGTGATCCAGGGAACAGGTTGACTGGACAGCGATTATGATCGGCTCAAGAGACAATGTGAAACTTGCTCACCCTGGACTGCCAAGCTCGGGGCAAGCTGTATTTAAATTATTATCTGCCAACACCTTGGGGTAGTATTTTTGAGCGGCATGGAACAGATCGGCGAGCGCGAGGGTTTTCCAAACCGGTCCATTTAATTCCAGTAAATCACTACCAACCGCTTTGCCAAGGCGCAAATCGCCGAGCAAAAGGCAATGGAGCGTATCCGCTTTAAGACCAACAGTGATGGTGGGCTTAGCCTCTAACAAACCGTAGTGTGTCTTGACAGGACTCTTCCGGGCATCAATGGTGATGGATGCGACGGGGTCTTGGCAGTTGAAACGAATCGCCAGCTTGGATTTTAGCAATGCTTCAGGCGCGTTAGGTTCTTGTTCCTCGATGATCGCAAATAAAGTCTCGAAACATTGATACAATAATGTGTCACTCGTGTATACAGGCATTTCAATGATCTCCTAACGGATAGATGTTGACCTGGCTCAATTCTCGGACTCTGATCCGCCGGTCAATCTAAGCTTCAATTGCTCCGCCTGAAATTGGAGCGAGTAATTGATCATATAGGCGATTCCCTTCCAGGTATCCAGATCCAGCAAATCTTCACGCGACGCGCCTTCGAACGTGCTAAATATTTGTTTGGCGATATCAGGCGTGATACGGCCTAATCCTTTTTTCCCAAGATCCCACAAGCGACCCGGTTGAATCGGTTCAGGAACAACGTGATTAATCGTGCTAGCCACACGATCCCGGGCTTGTCCGGCCTGAAATCGCGCAGAGTAGGTCATCATGTAGGCCAGGCCCTTCCAGGTATCGATGTCCAGCAAATCTTCCGTCGACATGCCCTCAAAATTCTTTAGTATGTCCAGTTGCATGTCAGGCGTTAATTTCTGGACATTGTCCCGGACCATGGCCAGAAGCCGTAGCGGGTACGCGTTATTTGCTGAGGTTTGCCCGCTTTGAGAATCTACCAAAGCTTGTAATTCGGCGACCCGGATGTTTAACTCCGCAACCATCGCGCGCAGTTTCTCGGCCTCGTCGGTTGATTCAGTATGGGATTGATCCGCTGCAGTGGTATCCGCAAATGCTTCCAAACCGTGCTCCCGGAATTTTCGAACGATGTATTTCACTTGTCCTTCTGTTAATCCGGTTGCTTCGGCGACCGAAACCTGGCTCTGACCATCAGCAAGCGCGATCAAAGCGGCGGCCCGGCGGCCATCGATATTAGTCTGTGTCGATGCGATTTGCTCGATTGCTGTTCTGTCCTCTTCGCTCAACATCACCTGATTTTCCACAATCTTCTCTCCTGCTTAACCGGATTCACCACCAGATGGGATGACTATCACTTCATTATAACGAAAGAACAAAATGAGGGTAGATGTTCGCAACACGCCTCGCCGGGAGCCATGCGGGACCTGAACATCGAAACAGACCCATCAATCGCGAACCGTCTGGTTGGATTGACAGTCGTTGCTGCCGTATGATAGTATTACCTAAATAATGCATTGCGTCATGACTGCCCGATGCCTTGGGCAAGATCTTTGGCGGCTTTTTATGGACCCTTTTTTGGGACCAAAGTAATCGGCGACCCCTCAATTGAACAGGAGTTTAATCGATGACCGAGCAGGTTGAACTGAACGAAGGAACGACTGAATCATCCAATGCACTGTTAAGCGGTTTACGACGCATTTTAATGGCGAGTATCGGTGCAGTGGCATTGGCGCAAGAAGAGATAGAAGATTTCGTAAATAAAATGGTGGAGCGCGGCGAGATTGCCGATGGTGATGCCCGCAAGTTAGTCAATGATGTGCTCGAAAAACGCAAGCGCACGGTTCAAGACGGAACAAAAAAGGCGGAAGAAGAGCTAGACAAGCGAGTCGAGGGATTATTGGCCAGGATGAATATCCCCTCTAAAACCGAAATCGATGCGTTGAGCGAAAAAATAACGGAACTCAGCCGGAAGGTAGATGATCTAAAGGCTGGGGGTTCCTAAACAACCGGGAATGCCGCACTTTTAGGCGAATGCATTTTGTCACCAAGAGAGGGTAGGTAAGCTGTTAACACCCTCTCTTTTCAATTCTGTGTTCAGTCCGGGAATTGGCACTGAATGCATTCACGCTTATACTTATAAGGGATTGATGCAACACATACGGCAGGGAGCAACCATATGCCTGTGATCAAGAGATACCCAAATCGCAAGCTTTATGATACCGAGGCGAAGCGTTATATCACGCTGAATGAAATCGCGTCGTTGATCAAAGCAGGCGAGGAAGTTGTCGTCACGGATCATGCCACGGATGAAGACTTGACCGCCGTTGTGCTGACGCAGATCATCTTTGAGCAGGAAAAACAACAGAAGGGTTTTCTGCCTAAATCTGTCCTAACCAACCTGGTTCGAGCCGGTGGCGATACCTTAGGAACCTTGCGTCGCGGCTTGACGTTGCCCTTGGATTTGTGGCGCCATGTGGATGAAGAAATTGACCGTAGGGTTCAGTTTCTGATCAGCAAAGGCGATCTGGCCAAGGAAGAGGGATTGCGACTTCGCGAAAAATTACTCGCGCCCGGTCTTGCCTTCGTAAATCCCACATCTGGAGACCAACCCGATCTTGAAAAACTTCTAACGGATCATGGCGTGCCGACGCGAGATGAATTGGAGCGCTTGCATACCCAAATCGAGGCGCTCTCGGAGAAACTTGATGGCATGATCCGGCAAGCCGAGATATTGGAATCGAATAATTCGAACTCATCGCCAAGCGATTGATCATATGGTAGAGCGTTCATATAGGTCGATTATTCATCCCGATTCAACACTGAATGACTAGATGATCTCGCTGAACGGTTCAATCCAACGTAAATTTTTCTTTCCGGCCGATTTGCTCACGACGCTGATATATTTCAGTGATTTAAGCCGGGCAGTCTTCTTGCTCCCCCACATCAGTCTCGATGAACCGTATACGAACAACAAGGTTCGTATACGCTACCAGACCGTTGAACTCGGTGCTTATACCATCAATATCTTCTGCGACCTTGCCCTTGAAGTCGATGTCGATCAATCGACGATCAAGGTTTTTCCTCTGAGAGGCTATGAAGAGGTTCAATCGGTGGCGACCCTCAATGCGACCACCGGCTACGGTTACTACTCCAGTACCGCCAAATTATTCCCCCAGGAAGGCGGGACAGGCATTGACTACCAGCTCAAATTTGAGTCGAATTTGCCCCGGCCGCGCGGCCTGCGCATGATGCCTAAACGGGTTGTGGACCGCATTGCCCATAGTATCTCGATTGGACGCGTTGAGGAAATCGCTGACGGTTTCATGCAAAACGCGCTTGAAGCCTTTGATGAGTGGGTCGTTAAACAGGACCATAATCTTGTAGAGCAATGGCTTTCTGCCCGCGAACAGATTCTGGTCGAGCCGGGTCAACCACCGAAACGGCGGTAATCAGGGACGGTAAAACGATGAAAATCTCGGGGCGTCAGTTACTACCTGTCGATCAGGAAGTTATCTGGACTGTATTGCACGATCCGCTCGCCATAAAGGAAATCATTCCCGGTTGCGAAAGCGTTGAGATTGTTGGACCGGAAGAGTTCCGCGTTACCCTAACTTTGCGAGTTGGAACCCTCACCGATCGATTCACGGGATTACTGCAACTGCATCAGGCAAGCACCTTATCCGAACTTGAGTTCCTGGCAGAGGGTGAGAGTCCCAATGGCTTGGTGAGCTGCCGCGGAAGATGCTTTTTGGAGAGCCAGTCGGGGGTAGATACTGCTGTATGCTATGAAGCAGACATTGAGGCCGGCGGTCGTCTGGCACAGTTGTCGCCTCGCCTTCTGGAAACAACGGCGCGGGCGTTTGCACGCCGCTGTCAGGAAGGTCTGGAAAAAAATGTTTCCCACCGCACTCGAACTTTTACCACCTCGACAACAAGATCGCCACTGTTACCGGAGCTTCAGCCAGGTCGAATGACAGGGATGGACCGGATACGCCGGGGGATTCTGTGGGTAGCGATTCCATTGGGCATCTTTTTTCTCCTTCGGTTCTTCGAGCGGCGGCGAGTACAACTTACGGCCGAGCGCGTCATCGAAATGGTTTCGCCGCCCCAACAATCTGATCCCCTGACTGACATGCCGGATCGACCGTGATTGGACCACAAAAGGTACAGGATTCGGGTCCATTAGGCGTGCTCGACTCCGGTGTCGGCGGGCTTTCGGTTCTTCTCCATCTTCGCCGGCAACTTCCGGCTGAAGAGATTCTCTATTTTGCCGACCAAGCTCATATCCCCTATGGCCAGCGCTCACAGAGTGAGGTCCAACAATTCACGGCCCAGATCGCCCACTTCCTGATCCGGCAAGGCGCGAAATTGATCGTTGTCGCCTGTAATACCGCCTCCGCGGCCGCTCTTGATCATCTGCGCGAAACTTACCCGGCAATTCCCGTCATCGGCATGGAACCGGCCGTTAAACCCGCGGCTGCAGCCACCCAGACGAGAAGGGTGGGTGTCCTCGCGACACCGGGCACACTGAACAGTCACCGGTACACATCCCTGATGGCCCGCTATGGCAACGGTATCACGGTCCTTGAAGATCCCTGCCCCGGTTTGGTCCAATTAATTGAGTCGGGTGACTTAAGTAATCCGGATATTCGGGCCATCCTGGAACAGGCGGTCGATCCGATGATCGCCGCCGGGGTTGACACCCTGGTGCTGGGCTGTACCCACTACCCCTTCATTTTGCCGGCTCTGCGCGAGATCGTTGGTCCAGGTGTTTCGATCATCGACCCCGCGCCGGCTGTTGCCCGCCACACGCGAAATGTATTGGAACAACGACAATTGGCGTCGCACAATTTGCATGCGGGCTTTACCCGATGTTTCACCACCGGTGATTCCGATCGGTTCACTTTCCTGATGGAAACATTGCTTGGCGAACGATGCGTCGCGCAAAAAGTATGTTGGCGTGATGCTGTCTTGTCGACTGATTGTGTTTAGAATTGACAAGACTAATCGATCATGGCAAGACAAACCCCCGCTCGCCTGCGAGCGATAGAAGCTCGATTGAGCCGCGAAACAAACATCTGGCTGGCAACCGTGCGTGGCGATGGACGGCCACATCTTGTTCCTCTGTGGTATGTGTGGCTGGATGGTCGAATCTATATCTGTACCGGCAGTGAAACCCAGAAATTTGTGAACATGTTTAACAATCAGAATGTGGCGCTGGCGTTAACTGACCCGATGAACGTCATCGCCATTGAAGGCGAAGCCCACACAGCCGAACGCTCGCAAATCGACGCGCTCGCCGAACACTTTTATCATAAATATGAGTGGGATTTTCGTTATGACGAAACGGCCGACTGGCGTTTGATCGTTATAACGCCATATAAGATTATGGCCTGGGGTGATGGATACGACCAAACAGAAGGAATTCGCGTATTGTAGATGGTTAGAAATCTTATGTGAATCCTATTGTGATTCGCTATACTCTTAATCTGGTACAAAAATGACCGTCGCGGTGCCACCTAAATGATCAGCGCCAGCCACAGGGTCATTCCAAGGAAATAAATCATGAGATTTGATAAATTCACTGAACGCGCCCAGGATGCCGCTGCCCGGGCATATGAGATCGTCCAGCGCTACAGCCACACCCAAGTGGATACTGAGCATGTCTTTCTGGCATTGCTCGAGCAGCAGGACGGCGCTGTTCCCCAAATTCTCGCCAGCCTCAACGTCGATGTTGCCGGCATCCAGGAGCGGCTCGATCGCGAATTGCGAGCCAGTCCCAAGGTAGCGGTGTATGGTGGTGGCGTTGGGCAGGTTTTCTACACGCCCCGAATACGTACCGTCCTGGAGCTCTCTCAAGGCGAAGCCAACCGGCTGAAGGATGAATTCATCTCGACCGAGCACATTTTTCTGGCTATCCTGAGCGAGCGCAATACCCCGTCGGCCCGCATCCTTCAGGAATATGGCATCACCCGCGAGCGAGTTCTCGATGCCGTCAACGCCTTGCGTGGTGGCCAACGGGTGACCAATCGCCAGGCTGATAGTCGATATAAGACGTTGGAGAAATATAGCCGGGATTTGACACTAATGGCGCGCGACGGCCGGCTGGATCCGGTCATCGGCCGTGATAGCGAAATCCTCCGCGTCATCCAGGTCTTGAGCCGGCGCACCAAAAATAATCCCGTTCTGATTGGTGAGGCGGGGGTTGGCAAGACGGCCATTGTCGAGGGTCTGGCGCAAAAGATCATAACCAGTGACGTGCCGGAAAACCTGCTCAACAAGCGTGTCGTTGCCCTGGATCTTGGCGCGATGATTGCCGGTAGCCGCTTCCGCGGTGAATTTGAGGAGCGTCTTAAGGCGGCTATGGAGGAAATCCAGCGGGCGCAAGGCGAGATCATCCTGTTCATCGATGAACTACATACAGTTGTCGGCGCGGGGTCAGCCCAAGGCGCGATGGATGCCAGCAATATGCTAAAACCGGCGCTGGCGCGCGGGGAATTACAATGCGTTGGAGCGACGACTCTCGATGAATACCGCCAGTATATCGAACGCGATGCAGCCCTGGAACGGCGCTTTGCTCCTGTGTTTGTCGATGAGCCATCGGTTGAAGAAACCATCGATATGTTGCGCGGTCTGCGCGATCGCTATGAGGCTCACCACAATGTCGAGTTCTCTGATGCGGCCATCGTCGCCGCCGTCAAACTATCTTCGCGCTATGTGACCGATCGGCGCTTGCCGGACAAGGCCATTGACCTGATGGACGAAGCCGCGGCCAAGCTGCGAGTTGCCTTACACACCCTGCCTCCAGATTTGAAAACCCTCAAAACTCAAATCGATGCCCTGTTGCAGGCCGAAGAAGAGGCCAGTTCCGCGCGTGATTACGAACGAGCGCAGGTAAGCAAGGCCGATCGTCTGCGTTTGGAATCTGAATTCAAGGCATTAAGGGATGCCTGGCGTGGCGAACAGAAACTGGACGAAATCGTCGATGAGAACGATGTCGCCGAGGTCATTTCCGCCTGGACCGGTATTCCAATCTCCCAGATGATGGAGACCGAAGCCGAGAAGCTGCTTCACATGGAAGAGAGGCTGCACGAGCGCATTGTCGGCCAGGAACGTGCGATCGCTGCTTTGGCTGACGCGATCCGGCGCAGCCGTTCAGGGTTGAGCGATCCGCGCCGGCCGATCGGCTCCTTTATTTTCCTGGGCAGTTCGGGCGTCGGCAAAACGGAATTGGCGAAAGCCTTGGCGGAATTCCTGTTCGATGACGAGGAAGCGCTCATCCGGGTGGATATGAGCGAATATCGCGAGCAGCATACCGTCAGCCGTCTGTTTGGCGCGCCTCCCGGCTATGTCGGATATGAGCAAGGCGGCCAGCTGACCGAACAGGTGCGTCGTCGCCCGTATTCCGTCGTGTTGTTCGATGAGATCGAAAAGGCACATCCGGATGTGTGGAACGCACTCCTGCAGTTACTCGATGATGGCCGGCTGACCGATGGTCAGGGGCGAATCGTCAATTTTCGCAACGCTGTCATCGTCATGACCAGCAACGTCGGCACATCGTTTGTCAAAAAGTCGGGTGCGTTGGGCTTTGCCGGTATGCAGGCTCAAGAAAAAGAGGATCACAAGCGAATCGAGGACGCGCTTAAGCAGACCTTCCGGCCGGAGTTTATCAATCGTATCGATGAGATCATTATCTTCGAGCCATTAGGCGAAGAAGATGTGATTGAGATCGTGAAGCTACAGATGAAGGATGTTCAATTGCGACTTGCCGAGCAAGGGAATCTGAGCATTGAGATGACTGAACCGGCGCAGCAATGGTTAGCCCAGCAAGGGTATGATAAAGACTTTGGCGCGCGGCCGCTCAAACGAGCCATCCAGCGTTATGTCGAAAGTGCTTTATCGGTGCGTTTACTGAAAGGCGAATTTAAATCCGGCGATCGGGTGCGTATCGATGTTGAAGACGACGAATTGACTTTCACTTTGCTCGAGAGTGGTCTGCCGGCCGAAAAGACGGCAGACGTAGTCGTTGAGACGATCTAGATCGCCATTGACCATTTATTACCCTTTTTGAACATAGATTTATACGCCCCATTCCATGAGAAAGAATGGGGCGTATTTGTGACAAGATAATGGTTATCCGGGTTCGTCCCACCGACGTCGCCGGCTTTCCTTGACAGCGCTTTGTTTGCGCTTTTCTGCCAGTCGCTTTTCCTTCGCCGCTTTTCCGGGTTTGGTAGGTCGACGCTCCGGATTCTCGATTAGCGCATCCCTTAATAACGCTTGCAGCCTGGCTATCGCCAGTTGCCGATTTTGCCATTGACTCCGAGAATCCTGAACGGAGATTTGCAGAACGCCCTGCCGGTCTAGGCGATTGGCTAAAGTGTCCAGGAGGCGTGCTCTGGTTTCTTCGTCCAGAACGCGCGAACCGGCGATATCGAACTGTATCGTCACCCGCGTGGCGGTTTTGTTGACATGTTGCCCGCCGGGACCGCCACCAGTGGTAAAACGGAATTGTAGTTCGGAAGTAGGAATCGCCAGATTGTCACTAATGACGATCGCGTCATCCTGCCAAGTCGATTGATTGGTGGCCATATAGGTTAGATAGGAGGCTTCAACACAATATGCTAGGATTATCGGATATGCCCACTCAATCGACAACGCCGGATCGGAAACCGTTCGTTCATATTTTCTTTTTGGATGGCGTTGGCCTGGGAGATTTGAATACGGCTCATAATCCATTTCTATCCGCGAAGCTGCCGCATTTGGATGGATTGCTTGGTCCTGACTGGTTCCTGCAGCGCGAAACCCCTATTATCGCATCGCGCGCGTCCTTTGTTCCGACTGATGCCAACCTGGGGGTGACCGGGCGGCCGCAAAGCGCTACCGGCCAGGCGACCATCCTGACCGGGCGAAACGTTCCCCGGCTGGTGGGCGAGCACTATGGTCCCAAGCCGAATCCGGCGGTGGTCGAAATTATCAATCAGGGAACTCTTTTTCACGAAGTTGCGGCTGTCGGAGGGCGCACCGCGCTCCTTACCCCCTATCCACAAGGCTATTATGATGCCATCGAGAGTGGACGGCGTTTGCTATCAGCAGTCCCTCTGGCCGCAACTCAGGCTGGTCTGCGGTTGATGTCAGCTGACGATCTGCGGCAAGGGCTGGCCGTCAGCCCTGACTTCACCGGGCAGGGCTGGCGGGAGCACCTTGCCTATACGGACATTCCGGTGTTGACTCTGGAAGAAGCCGGCCGGCGGATCGCGCACCTCGCCGCCGCTTGTGACTTTAGCTTTTTTGAACATTGGCCCAGTGACCAGACCGGGCATCGGGGGACAATGACGGAAGCGGTGAACCACCTGGAGATGATCGACGGGGTTATCGGTGGCCTGCTTGCCGACTGGAATGACCAGCGTGGTTTGCTGATCATCACCAGTGATCATGGAAATATTGAAGAAAAGCATCATCGCCAACACACGCGCAATCCGGTGCCCACTATCCTGGTTGGCCGGGAGCACGCGTCGCAGGCGGTCCAAATTCGAGCATTAACCGATATCGCACCGGCCGTGCGCCGGTCTCTAAAATTACCTTCACCCGTGCTTAGCCTGGACGTTTCCGATGAATCGACAGACGCTAGACTGGCATGAACATGATTTCAACACGTATCCGAGGATTCGATTATGGCTATCTCATCTGAAAACTTTCGCGACGCTTTGCGTCACTTTCCTTCCGGCGTCACGATCGTAACGATTAAGTCCCCGGTAACGGAAACCGTTCATGGCTTGACCGTGTCGGCGTTTGCTTCGGTATCGCCTGAACCGCCGCTTATCCTGGTTTCGATTGACCATCGCGCGACGGCGCATGAGTTACTGGAAGTGGAGGGAGCAACCTTTGCCGTCAACATCCTGAGGCAGGATCATGTCGAATTGTCGAACCGTTTTGCCTGGTTGAAAGACGAAGATCGCTTTGCCCAGGGGAGCTGGGAGATTGCGGTTACAGGCGCACCTGTTTTGAAGGACGCGTTGGCCTGGATGGATTGCCGGATTTATGCGCGATTCCCGGCCGGAAGTCACACTATCTACATTGGGGAGGTAGTGGAATTCGGTATACCCCGCCCGGACGAATATCCGCTCATCTACTGGAACCGCGGCTATCGCCACTTGCAGAGCAAGTAAATTTTTTGGGATCATCGCTCTATTTCGCCACTGACTTCTTCCAGACCGACAGCCATCAGGTAGCCGCGGGCTCGTTCAGTCAGTGGGTAACGATTCACGAGTTGCCAGAAACGCGGCCCATGGTTGGCCTCTTCCAGGTGAGCCATCTCATGGACCAGAACATAATCCCTCACCCAACCGGGCATCGATGCCAGACGATGGGTCAAGCGAATGGTACCCTCGTCGGGCGTGCAACTACCGAAGCGACTGTTTTGGTTGGTCACATACCGGATCGATTGCCAGCGCAGACGGCCGTCGAAGTACTTTCGGTTTAATTCACGTGCCCTTTTCTCCAGTTCCTCATCCGTTTGCGGGAGGTTGTTCTTCCGGCGCTGCATACGTCCTTTGAGGCTTTCGATGATCGTGGCCAGCTCGGCATCACTGATCACCTCGGGAGCGCGAATAACCAACACGCCATCTTCTAATCGCGCGCTGACGGTTTTTCGACGCTGGGCGCTGCGAATGATCTGAACCGGCCAATCGCCACCCGATTGTTTTTTACTCATAGCGTGCGCTCTCACTTTTAACCAACTGGAAGATGTTCGCCGATTGTAGCATTGCCGTCGTTGCCGACAACAAGGTGAAATTACCGATTATCGAAGATGGTTCAAGACTTCCAGCGAGCGTAATCTTCGGGTACATCCAGATCAGAGAGAACAGCCGGATCACCCACCTCGACCAACAGGACATCGTCCGGATGATGGTGGAGAAGGGCGCGAGGAGCGGCGTCCTCCGGAAGCAATAGGAGTTCTGCGAAATAGCGTCTGTTGATGATGACCGGGTTTCCTCTTTGACCCTGATAGGTGGGGGCGACCAGACCTTTCCTTGCATGTCGATAGTTTGCCAACAGGGTATCGATGATGACCGGGCCAACCATTGGCTGATCACCCAGAACGATCAGAACCGCGGCGGCTTCCCCCGGCAGCCGGCGAATTGCGGCCTGAACCGAGGTCAAGAATCCCTTCGCATAGCCTTCGTTATAAATGAAATGACCCTCGGCCATCGGTACTGCGGACTTGACAAGGTCCGCCTGGTGTCCGGTTACCACCAGAAAATCAGCGATGCTCGATGAGATAATGTTTGTAATCGTTTGTTGGATGACGGTTCCTTCCCCCCAAGGGAGAAGCAGCTTGTTGTGTCCCCCCATGCGCCTGGATTCGCCGGCGGCTAATATGACGGCGATGATGGGACCATGAGCGTCAGTATCCTGTTCTTTCCCCACGCCTTTTATCTCCCGCTCCTTACGGCTCGATCGGCCGCCCCGAAATCAGGCGCGTAGGTTTCTAAAAATGTCTTGAATTGTTCGCGAGCGGCAGCGAAATCTGTGCCGATATCGACGGCTTCTGCAGGCACTGGCAAACCGAAGTCAATTGGACTGCCCGTCTCCTCCCGTCCCTGGTCGAGGCTCATGGTCGGTGAAGCTACGATCAAGTTGGAAAAAACCAACTCGCCACGGCATAGGCAAGGAGTCTAACCCTGGCGAGAATGGCCAAGAACCAAATAATCTGGCGACTCAATTGTGTTTTCTCCCCCGGTTGAAGCACTTAACTTAATATTTCCACCACTTTCCACGGCATCAATGGAATCTCATCAAACCATACGCCGGTTGCGTCGTGGAGCGCGGCCACGATCGCCGGCGCCAGTGGTATAAAAGGCATCTCCGCCATACCTCGCGCACCCCAGGGACCGAGCGGGTCGCTCATTTCGACCAGGATCGAATCAACCTTCGTCGGGATATCCTTGATACCCGGCATCAGGTATTGGCTGAAGGAAGGGTTGACGATGCGCCCGTTTTTGATTTGCAAATCTTCCATGACGGCATAGCCCAATGCCTGAACCACGGCCCCCTCTACCTGTCCTTCGACGAGGGTCCGGTTGATGACCTGGCCGACATCGTCGGCGCAAACAACGCGATCGACATGGATGTGGCCGGTCTCGATATCGACGGTTAACTCCACCGTCTCAGCCACGTAGCCGTAACTGAAGTTTGGCCGGCAGATACCTGTTTCCGGGTCATAGGGTTCGGTGGGTGGTGGTTTATAGATAGCGTGACCTACGGCGGGGCGTTCTTCTTCCGACCAGGCAGCCAGCGCTTTCTCGGCGGCCATGCGAATGGCATTGCCGGCCATAAAGGTCATGCGCGAGGCGGAGTTGGAGCCGGAGCTTTCGCTTGTCGCTGTGTCGCCCAGGATCATTTCCACCTGTTCGAGTGGAACGCCGACGGCGGCCGCCGCCATCTGGCGGAAGGCCGTGTGTGCTCCCTGTCCGGTATCGGCGCCGGCATGGCGCAGGATGACTTTCTCAATTTCCGCCCCGCCGACCAATTCGATGATCGCTTCGCTGCTTTCCGGCGCTCCAAAGGAATAGCCGACATTCTTAAAAGCGCAGGCAAAACCCCGGCCGCGCCGCAATGAAGTTATGTCGGACGGCAATGATTGAAACGGCGATCGAGCGCCGTTGGCAGCCGGTCGGGGCGTACGGTCCAATGGTTTATTCCAACCCGATTCGCGGGCGCATATCTCGACAACTTCGGCGATGCTGACGCCGGGCGGGATGGGCGTTTGCGTGGTGGTGATGCTACCCTCTCGCAACACATTCTTGAGCCGCAGTTCGACCGGGTCCGTCTTCAGGGCTTCGGCCAACTTGTTCATTTGATTCTCGGCGGCGAATGCTCCTTGGGGACCGCCAAAGCCGCGAAACGCTCCACCAGGAACATTATTGGTGGTGACCGCGAAGCTGTCGATGTGAGCATTGGGGATGACGTACGGTCCGGTGACCATCAGGTTGGCGTTGCCCAGAACCTTCGTGCTGGTGTAGGCATACGCGCCGCTATCGAGGATGACCTCCGCTTCCACCGCGGTGATCATCCCATCCCGCGTCGCGCCCCATCGGGTCTTGATCCAGCCGGGATGTCGTTTATGGTGGCCGACGATGCTCTCTTCGCGTGACCAGATGATGCGCAGTGGTCGATCGATGCCGCGTTCGTGAAGACGCATGGCTGCCAGTCCTAAAACGATCTGCAGGGACATATCCTCACGGCCGCCAAACGCGCCGCCGGTGGCCTGATAGATGATTCTGACCCGATCAGCGGGCAGATCGAGGGCATGGGCAACCTGGAGACGATCCTCGTGCGCCCATTGCCCGCCGATTTCGACGGTTACCCGACCTTCGTTATCGATGTAGCTGACGCCTGCTTCTGGCTGTAAATAAGCGTGTTCCTGATAGGGCAGCCGATAACTTCCCTCAATGACGACATCCGCCGTTGCCCAGCCGGCGGTTATATCCCCCTTTCGAATCTTGTAGTGCTTGAGGATGTTGCTGCCGTGCCAGGGATGGAGGACGACCTCATCTTTCATCGCTTCGTGGACATCGGTTATGATCGGTCGCTGCTCCCATTCGATCCGGATGAGGTTGCAGGCGTGGGCAGCGATTTCCTCTGACTCAGCGACGACCAGGGCGACCTGATCGCCTTCCCAAAGACTGATATCGGCGTGGGTCTTGTCGCTGCCCAACCCGACGAGTACCGGCTGATCCGGCATGATCAATCCATATTCGTTGCAGGGGACATCCTTGGCGGTGAAGATCGCCACAACACCAGGCAGCGCCTCAGCTTCGCGGAGATCCAAAGACACCATGCGAGCATGAGGTTGGCCACTGAAAAGCACCCGGCCATGGAGCAAGTTGACGGGGGACAGATCGCCGGGAAAGGTGGTCGTCCCGGTGACCTTGCCGCGGGCATCAACACGTTTTGGGATGTGGGAACGAAAAATCGTGGAGTCAGACATGGCTCAATACCCTTTCATCAGCTCAAGGCTTCCGCTGCTTGATTGACAGCCTGGATAATCTTGTAATATCCCGTGCAGCGGCAAAGGTTACCGGAAAAAGCCTGTTCGATCTGGGCCAGATCCGGGCTTTTTTGCTCGTCCAACAACTTGGCACCCGACATCAGAAATCCGGGGATGCAGTAGCCGCATTGGACCGCGCCGGTGTCGATGAAGGCTTGCTGTAAGGGATGCAATTGGCCGTCCTCGGCCAAACCTTCGATTGTGAGGATTTCGGCCTGGTGAGCACGGGCAGCCGGAACCAGGCAAGCCATCACCGCCATCCCGTCGAGAAAGACTGTGCAGGCTCCGCACTCGCCCTCAGCACAGCCCTCTTTCGTACCCGTCAGCAAACCCTTTTCGCGCAACCAGCGGAGCAGTGTCTGGTTGATGCCGGGGGCGCTGATCGCCTGGCCGTTCACGATTGCCTCAATGGGCGTGTCCGGCGCAAACGAGGCCGCGAATCGCTCTCCTGTTGGGAATTCCCCGGCGGTGTCGCCCCACAGCATGGCCGGAGCATCGGGCCATTGCTCCCGCTCGCGGCCGTCGCGCAAGGTGATTAATGCCCGGCGGCTCATCACTTCGACCATCTCTGCCCGGTAACTCGCCGGTCCGCGAACATCATCGATCGGGCTTGCCGCGCTGGCTGCCAATCCGGCGGCGACGGTGATCACCTCATCGGTCAGCGTTTTGCCTGCCAGGTAAGACTCGGCGGCCGTCGCATCGATAATAGTTGGGGCAACGCTTCCCAAAGCCAGGCGAGCGCGGTTGATGGTCCGGCCATCGTCGGCGAAATCGAGGATCAGGGCCAGATGAACAACCGAGATGGCCTGAGCGCGGCGAAGGCCAAGCTTGACATAAACACCACGGGCCGAGTTTGGTAAGGGCGCGAAGACGATATCAACCAGCATCTCGTCCGGGGCCATCACCGATTTACGCACGCCGGTATAGAAATCGGCAAGCGCAACCATGCGCCAGCCGCGCTTCGAAGCCAGGATTACCTGGGCATCGAGCGCTCGCAGCGGTGAGATCGTGTCATTCGCCGGGCTGGCGGTGATCAGATTTCCGGCGATGGTTGCCCGATTCCTTAATTGGGGTGAGGCAACCTCCCAACAGGCTTGGGCCAGAGGCAATGCCCGATCGACCATTAGATTAGAGGCTACGACCTGGTTGTGGGTAACCAGTGCTCCCAAGTGGATTTGACCATCCGCGTCCTGGCTTATCCGGTTGAGTTCGGGAATGCGGGTGATGTCGATGAGAACTTTCACATCCTGGCGCTGTCCCCGCTCCATTTCCAGGAGTAGATCGGTGCCGCCGGCAACCAGGCGCGCGGCCGAACCGTAGCGAGCTAGTAAATTCAATGCGGTCTGCAAGTCGGCCGGAATTTCGTATCGTTCAAGAGTATGAGGGTTTTGATGGGAAAACATAGGCAATTACAACATTTGATTCATTGCTAAATGGGCGATCAGGGTCGAGCCAGGCACCATTCCGAGACCCAGGCTGTTTTGTCGGTCGTGCTAACCTGATAGAAGTTATGGGGGAACGGGGTTGCTCCGGGTGTTAACGGCACGCCATTCTGCGCGGCGATCAACGCATGCTCGCTGATAGCGAGAATAGTAACCACTGTGCCCTCGGTAAAGTAGCGGTCATGCAGACTGACTGCCGGCCCGGCGGAATTAGCCAGTACCGCTCGCTGATTGTCCGGCAGGGTGCCGCATTGCCCCCGGCGGGCACACGTTTCGCTACAGGTTGTTTGGACCTGTTGTTCAACCGCAAACGAATTACCCCCGTTTCGGCAGGCAGTAAGCATGGCGAGCGCCATTAGGAAAATGATCGAGAACAGGCGCGGCATGCTGTTTCGGGCGGACATCGTACTGGTAAGTTTATCAGAATTCCGGCGAGGGGTTCAATTTCATGCCCAGTCCGGCCGTTATTGGCTTACCGCCAAATGAAAAGAGGCGCGGACCCAGGTTCCGGTCCGCGCCTTTTTCAAGTGATTTATTCTTCAGTCATTATTCGGTGATCGTGAATATCGATCCCTCCGACCGGCCAAAAACCTCCGGGAAATACTCTTCGCGTGCCGTTGCGGGCATGACCTGATAGGTTCCGGGGATATTGGGTTGTAGATAATACGTGTATTGGTAAGTACCTGCCGGCAAATACTGGCTCAGGAAGACGACTTTCTCATCCCGATACTGGATGTGGTCGAAATACCACCAGCCCCAATAGCCATAGCCGAATTCGTTTTCAGCCGGAACAATACTGCCACCCATGCCGGATTGGCTGGTTAACAGATTCGGGTCGATCGCATCGGTGCCGGATGGGATCGGATCCTCGACCAATACGTAGATGCGGTCATTCGGTACGACCACGGTAAGCTCGACACGAACTCGCTGATTCGCGGTGATGCTGTCGATTGGCTCGCAGGTCTCCGTTTTCGGATCACATGCCGCGTCATAATAACGCCGGTTGACCGTAAATCCGCGGTTGACCGGGTCGAGCTTGTCGACGCTGATGGCGCTATCCAGCCGGAGTGTGTAGTACAGGCGACCTTCACCCTGTCCCCGTTGGAAATCGAAGAAGTTAGTATCTTCGACTGCCAATTGGTTAACAGGAACCTCAATCACTTCTGTACTGGTAACATCCTCCGGCGTGAACTGGCCGGACGCCTGTGATGCCAGGTTGACCAGCAACTCATATCCATAATCGGCCTCCAGTTCGCCCGAGGCGGCCATCCACGCGGTCAGTCCGGTAACGCTCCATGCGGTCTGGTGCAGGGTTGGCCAGGTTTCGGCCGTGCGCGCCACCATGAGCCAGCGGACTGCCGGCGTAAGGTGCGGGCTGTCGGGCTGCAACCGGGACAAAGCCTCGATGATCATTGCTGTGCCGCGGATGTCGCTATTTAGATTGGCGATATCCTGTTCGGCATCTTCCCAATGAGCGCCGGTCGCGCTCATGATGACGCTATCGTTCAGATCAGCCAGCAGCGCTTCCTGGTTCGGGCCGGCCGCGCCGTTGGCATTGTAAGCCAGGGCCAGCAACGCTTTGGCGTAGGGATCCATTAGCGCCCGGTGCTCATCGACCATCGCGTCGGCTTCCTCGACCACATCCTGTCCGGTTTGGGCCAGGACGTAGAGGAAGAAAGCCTGCCGGTTGGCTTCGGATGCATCGCCAATTTGGTTGACGGATTCAAGTTGCTCTTCCAGGTAACTCGCCCCGTTGGTTAACAGGTCCTCGTTGACTTCGTAGCCGAGATTGGCCGCCCGCTGGAGAGCCAGGAGGGCTTGAGCGCTGATCCATGGATCGCTGTTATCGCTGATGCACCAGCTCCAGCCGCCATCCTCCCGTTGCAGCGCAACCAGCTTGGGCACGTCGGCCTCGTTCTGAGCCGAGAGTCCGCCTTGTAGCGAGGCCATATCCAGCTCCAACTCGGCGATTGCCCCTTCTATCGACAAATTATGAATCAGCCGATCCGAGATCCAGCCGGCACATTCCAGGTCGAAGGGGAAGGTATCATTGAGAACGTTGAAGGACTCGATGATGGCGGCCGCCAGCGAGGGTTGCAATGTCACCGTGACGGCTCCCTGGCGGGTATCAACGCCTTCGGGCAGCAACAACGCTTCGACGCGCCGCCCGGCCTCATCCAGCTCACCGGCGGTGGCGACGAAATCGCGTCCGTCATAGCGATAGATGGGCAACAACGCATCCGGTCCAACGCCAATCGTTGGTTTGCTGGCGTCGTTATAGCCGCCGCCTTCTACCCGGAAGATGATATCAGCCATGGTCATGTCTTCGACGGTGACATCCCATTGCACCAGCGTCCGTCCGTTAGCCGGAACGGTCACGGTTTGTTCAGCGTCGCCATTGATCGTCAAGCCTATTGCTTCCAGGCTGACGGTCGCTTCGATCTCGCTTCCGGTGTTGTTATTCACGTTCGCGCCCAAGGCAAGCCTGTCGCCGGCCGTGAAGAAGCGCGGCGTCACCGGCCGGATGATCAGCGGCAACCTCGCCAGGATATCGGCGCTGGCCTGGCCGACTTCGGTTGCCGTGGTTGCCGCCTTGCTATGCATGCGCCAGGTAGTGACATTATCCGGCAACGGCACTTCCACCGACACACGACCGTCGGCATCAGTGAATACCTTGGCCTCCCAATAAGCCGTGTCGCGGAAGTCCCGGCGAAGGCCTTCTTCATCTTCGAGGCGGAAGGATGCCGCGGCTTCTTCGGCGCCGCCTCCACCGCCAAAACCGCCGCCCGGCAATGGCTCTTCAATCGCCAGACCTTCGCCATTGACGAATAGCCCGGAGCCGGTATTGCTTCGCAGTGGTTGTCGGAAATAAAACGCATCCAGGATGTTCGGCGCGTTATCCTCCTTCAACAACAAGACCGCCAAATCGACCAGCGCCAGCGATACTTCCGCCTCGACCGGGTTGCCGGCTTGATCCGTCACGACGACGTCGAAGGTTGCCGTATCGCCGGGGGCATATTCTGCCTGACCGGGTGTGACCGCCACGTTTAGATCAA
>Ga0114939_10000198_pt1 | contig 52213 bp, 46 predicted proteins | sample AshMeaCrysSpring_FD_87196 | JGI IMG/M metagenome (GOLD analysis project Ga0114939, IMG submission 87196) | Groundwater microbial communities from Big Spring, Nevada to study Microbial Dark Matter (Phase II) - Ash Meadows Crystal Spring | ecosystem: Environmental > Aquatic > Deep subsurface >...
CCGAGGCCGCGATCGGGACGGCGGCCGCGGTGGCCGTCGTGGCAGCGAGCACCGCGAGAGCCGTCGCGGCGGCGGCCCGCGCGAAGAGCGCCCCGACCGACCGGGCGCGGACGCTGCCGCACAGGCTGGCGGCACGAGCGGGTCGGCTGCGGCGTCGCCGGCTGACGCGACGCGGGATCCGAAATCAACGGATCCGTCGGTTACGACTGACGCCACCCCGCGCAAGCGGCGGCGGCGGCGGCGGGGCGGCGCAGGCCGGCGTTCCGACAGTGATGCCGGCGGCGGTGGCGCCCTGTCAGCCGCCAGCGATTCCACGCCCGCGTCGTCGCCGGAGGACTGAGGCGCCTCGCGCCCCTCCGGCGCCTCACCGCGGAGTGATCTCGGCGAGCCCGGAGATGGCGGTGACGCCATCGAGCGGGGCGTGAGGTGGCAGCGTCGAGTCGGGCTGCAGCACCTGGTAGACCGCAGCAACGCCGGCGGTGCGCGCCGCCTCGATGACTGCCGCACTGTCGTCGACGAACAGCGTGCTCGCCGGATCGACCGCGTGGCTCGCCGCGAGCCGTCTCCAGAAATCCGGCGACTCCTTCGGGACGCCGAATTCGTGCGACGACACCAGCTCGTCGAAGTGGCGCGAGAGCCCGGTCCGCTGCTCCTTCACCGCCAGGCTGATCGGGTGGGCGTTGGTCGTGAGCAGGAGGCGCTTGCGGAGCGCCCGTACGCGGTCGAGGAACTCGATCGCGCCCGGCAGATAGCGGATGTGCGCGGCCAGCGCGGCCTTCAGGGCCGCGATGTCGAAGTCGAGTTCCTCGCTCCAGTGGTCGATGCAGTACCAGTCGAGCGTGCCGCGCTTCGCATCGAAACGCGCACGGAGCTCGCGGAGCGCCTGCTCGGCCGGCACGCCATGCCGCTCACCCCAGTGGCGGGGCAAGGCATCGAGCCAGAACAGGTTATCGAAGCTGAGATCCAGCACCGTACCGTCCATGTCGAGGCACACGGTACGAATCGCCGCCCAGTCGGGCGTTACATCGCCGGGACCTGCGAGGTTCGGAACGTTGTGGAGTCCGCGCTGCATGCGGGCAGCTATGATACGCGGCGCGCACACCCGCGCCGGAGTCCTTTCATGACTGATCCTACGCCTGCGCGTCCCGCGGACCTGCTGCCCGCAGTGCTCGACGCGGTCGCCGCCGCCAGCGCCGCCATCCTCGAGGTGTACGCCGCAGGGCACGACGTCGAGTACAAGGCCGACGAGTCGCCGATCACCCGAGCCGACCGCGCGGCGCACGAGATCCTCGCCGCACGCCTCGCACGCATCACGCCGACCATACCGGTGCTGTCGGAAGAGGCCGAAGGCTGTCACGACCGTGCGGTGCGGGGCACTTGGCGCCAGCTGTGGCTCGTGGATCCGCTCGATGGCACCAAGGAATTCATCAGCCGGAACGGCGAGTTCACCGTGAACGTGGCGCTGGTGCGCGACCATCGACCGGTGCTGGGAGTCGTCGCTGCCCCTGCACTGCACCTCACCTACTACGCGGCCGAAGGTGCCGGAGCGTTCCGCCGTCGCGACGGCGCCGGGGCCGAGCCGATCCGGGCGCGCGCGGCGGCCGACCCGCTGGTCGTGGTCGGCAGCCGTTCGCACCGCGGCGACTCCCTGGACGCCGTGCTCGGCAGACTCGGTCCGCACGAGCTGCGGCCCATGGGCAGCGCTCTGAAATTCTGCCTGGTCGCGGAGGGCTCCGCCGACTTCTACCCGCGCCTCGGTCCGACCTCGGAGTGGGACACCGCTGCGGCGCAGGCCGTGCTGGAGCTTGCGGGCGGCGCGGTAACCCGGCTCGATGGCTCACCACTGCGTTACAACGAGCGCGACACGCTGCTGAACCCGCACTTCATCGCCTTCGGCGATGCCCGTCGCCGCTGGGCGGAGCTGTTCTGAGGCGTGGAACTGTCCTGGGCATTGCTCGCCCTGCTGCTCGCGATCCTGGGCACCGCCTGGTTCTGGCACGACAGCCTCGGCGCCCGTGAGCGTGCCAACGAGGCGGCGATGGAGACCTGCCGCCGTACGGGCGCCGCGTTGCTGGATGGAACGGTTGCGTTCCGGCGTCTGCAGCCGGTGCGCATCGGTGGCGGCTCCCTTCAGCTGCGCCGGACCTACGTGTTCGACTACACGCGCGACGGTGTAACGCGGCAGCAGGGCTTCGTATTGATGACCGGGCGTACGGTCGAGACGGTCGGACTCTGATCCGGCCTATCCCCTTTTCGTTCTCCGGGGGCTAAGCTACCGGACCCGCACCGGGACGACTCGAGGCCGGCCGACCATGGCGGAAGTGATCGACAACGTCGACACAGAGACCTTCAAGCACCTGCAGCGACTGCGGCTGCTGCGCATCGAGCACCGCGATCTCGACGACGTGATCCACCGCCTGCAGCTGGATCTCTACGTGGATCAGGTGCAGCTCAGGCGCCTCAAGAAGCGCAAGCTGCTGCTCAAGGACCAGATCGCGCGGCTGGAGAGCCAGCTGATCCCAGACCTCAACGCCTGAGCCGGATGCAGAAGCCGCTGCAATCGGCCACCACACTCCTCGATCACCTGCTGCGGCCCGCCAGCCTGATGCAGCTGGCCTGCATCTGTGGCGCGGTGCTGCTCGGGTGGTGGCTCGCGGGACTGCTGCGACCACGCTTCGTCGACTCAGCCCCGCCAAAGGACCTGCGCGGCCGGGCCCGCGAGGCCGCCTGGGTCGGCGCTCCCTTCGCGGTGGCGCTGCTGCTGTTCGCCGCGACCGCGGGCCTGCTGCACGCGGCGGGTGCGGCGACCGATCTCGTTGACCCGGCGGTGCAGCTCGCCGCGCTGCTGCTCCTGATCAGGCTCATCGTCTACGTGCTGCGCGTCTCACTCGGCACGCGCGCACGCATCAAGGGCTGGGGTACCACGATCAGCCTGGTGGTGTGGGTCTTTCTGGCGCTGCATTTCCTCGGTTGGGGCGACGAGGTGATCGCCGCGCTGGACGGCATCGGCGTCGACCTCGGCAAGACGCGCGTCTCGGTCTGGTCGGTCGCCAAGCTGCTCGTCACCGTGAGCCTGTTCGTACTCGCGGCGATGTGGGTCTCGCGCTGGCTCGAGCGGCGCGTGCTGAAGCTCGACGCGCTCGCCCCCACGATGCGCATCGGCATTGCGAAGTTCGTGCAGGCTTTCCTCGTGGGCCTGTCGGTGCTGGTGGGCCTGAACGCCGCGGGACTCGACCTCACCACGCTCAACGTGCTCACGGGCGCGATCGGCATCGGTCTCGGCTTCGGCCTGCAGAGCATTGCGGCCAACTTCGTCAGCGGCTTCGTGCTGCTCATGGACCGCTCGATCAAGCCGGGCGACGTGATCAGCTTCACCGGCATGCCGGGCACGGCCACCGAGGGCTTCGGCTGGGTCGAGGAGCTGCGCGGCCGCTACGTGGTGGTGCGCGACCGCGACGGCGTGGCAACCCTGGTGCCGAACCAGAATCTGATCACCAACCCCGTGATCAACTGGAGCTACAGCGACCCGCGCGTGCGCCTCAAGCTGCCGGTACGGATCAGCTACCGGAGCGACCCGGAGCTCGCCATGCGCCTGATGCTCGAGGCCACCGCCGGCCACCCGCGGGTGATCCAGGACCCGGCGCCGGTCGCGCGCCTGATGTCCTTCGGTGACCACGGTATCGAGCTCGAGCTGCGCTTCTGGATCCCCGATCCCGCGGCCGGAGTGAACAACGTTCGCTCCGACGTGAACCGCGCGATCTGGAGGCTGTTCGGGCAGCACGGCATCGTGATCCCGGTGGCGCAGCGCGAGGTACGCCTCGAGATGGTGAATCCCCGCGTCGGCGAGGCGAGCCCGGCCCGCGACGACTGATCGCCGTGCCAGTCGAGATCAAAGGCTCGCACTCGATCCCGGATGAGCTGCTGGAGTTCCGCGCCGTTCGCGCGTCGGGCCCCGGCGGCCAGAACGTCAACAAGGTCTCGAACGCGGTCGAGCTGCGATTCGACGCCGCCGCGTGGTCGGCGCTGCCGGCCGCGGCCCGCCCCCGCCTCGCGCGGATCGCCGGCCGGCGCATGACTGACGGGGGCCTGATCGTGATCGACGCACAGCGGTTCCGCTCGCAGGAGCAGAACCGTGCCGACGCGCTGGAACGCCTCACCTCGATGATCCGCGAAGCACTCGTCGAGCCGAAGCCGCGACGGGCGACGAAGCCGACGCGCGCCGCGAAGGAACGCCGGCTCGCGAGCAAGACGCGAGCCGCGAAGACCAAGAGGCTCCGCGGCCGCATACGAGGCGAGGAGTGAATCCGAGACCACGGGACGTGTCCCCGGATCTAGGGCGCGCAAGGCATGGCATCTGTGCGGCGTCAACGATGCCCGGCGGCCCCAACGCATCGTCGCTGCTCAGCGGTGCACGACCTGCAGGATCGAGTTGCGCATCTGCTCGTGGAGCACGGCCTGCGCGTCCGCGAGCACGGCCTCGAGCACCAGGGGGTCGAATCCGATCTTCTCCTCGTCGGTGAGCGTCAGCACCGCGCGGGCCCGCAGCTGCTCGACGAAGTTGCGGAACAGCGCGCGGTCGAAGAACTCCGGCGAGTTGATCTCGTAGAGCATCGCCATGCGCTGCGCCATGAGTTCGCACTGCCGCTCCAGCGCATCGGGCGTGAGTCGACCGCTGCCGGCCTTGAGCAGCAGCGCGAGCGCCAGGTAGTAGCGCTCGAGAATCGGTACCGTTGCCTGGGCGAGGATCGACAACTGCACCGCCTCCGGCGTTTCAGCCGCCGGACGATGCCAGACGCTGCGATCCGCCTCGGCGGTCAGCAGGCCGTGGTTGAAGAGATCCTCGAGCAGATCGTCCACCACCCCGGGCAGATCCGCTTCCGTCCAGCGCAGGAAGTACTCGTCGGCGACGTACGGGTAGACACGCCGCGCGAAGCGATGCAGGTCCACACGTTTCACCGACGGATTGCTCAGGAACACACTGGCGAGCAGCGATGGCATGAGCAGCAGATGCAGCGCGTTGTTGCGGAAGTAGCTCGTCAGGATCGAGTGCTCGACAGTCATGAAGATCACGTCGCCGAGCTCGTGTCGACGGCGCCCGAGAAGCCCCATGGACACTCCGTAGCGGATCATGGCGGCACCGTCCGCGTCCGTCACCCAGACGCGCGGCGAATATGGCGCCTGGCGCATGAGCGAGGCATAGAGTTCGAGCTGGCGGGACAGGTCGGCCTCCCCCATGCTCTGCCGCGGCGTCGCGAGCAGCACGAGGCCGATCAGGTTGATCGGCGAGACGCAGGCCGCGGCATTGATGTGCGTCATGATGCGGTGGGCGAGCTCGTTGACCATGGGCCCGAGCCACTCCGGCCGCGCGCTCGAGTCGGCGGGCTCACGGTCCCAGGCTGGCGAGTACTTGAGGATCATCGGATCGAGCGGCACGGGCTCGCCGAAGCTCACGTACACCTTTCCGAAGCGGCTGCGCAGCGCGGGGATCACCTTGAGCAGATTGAGCACCGATTCCTTTTCCTTCGGGCGCCCCGAAAGCTCGCCGATGTAGGTCCGGCCCTCCACCAGGCGCTCGTAGCCGAAGTACACCGGCACGAATACGATCGGCCGGTTCGGGTCGCGCAGGTAGCTGCGTACCGTCATTGCGAGCATGCCGGTCTTGGGCTTCAGCAGCCGCCCGGTGCGGCTACGACCGCCCTCGATGAAGTACTCGATCGAGTGGCCGCGCGCCAGCATCGTGCCGAAGTACTTCATGAACACGGCGGAATAGAGCTGGTTGCCTCCGAAGCTCCGTCGCAGGAAGAAAGCGCCGCCGCGCCGCAGGAACGAACCCACCACCGGCATGTTGAGGTTGATGCCCGCCGCGATGTGCGGCACGGCATAGCCCTTGTGGTAGACAACGTAGGACAGCAGCAGGTAGTCCATGTGACTGCGATGGCAGGGCACGTAGACCACTTCGCTGCCCTCGGCAACCTGCTCGAGGCTCGAGAAATTGGCCAGCTCGACGCCGTCATAGAGGCGGTTCCACAGCCGGCTCAACACGCCTGACATCAGCGTGATGAACCAGTGCGTGTAGTTGGCTGCAATCTCGTAGGCGTAGCGACGGGCCGTCTTCAGTGCGTTACGCCGCGAGACACCCTTTTCCTGCATCTCGACCCGGACGGCCCGGCGCACCGTGCGTGTGCGCAGCACCTGCGCGACGATGGTACGTCGGTGCGAGAGGTCCGGCCCGATGGTCGCCACGCGCTGGGTGCGGAGCTGGGTGCGCAGCTGGCGCCAGAGCCGGCGCGGTCCGCGCGCCAGGCCACGCGTTTCAGCCAATGAAGGCTGCAGCGAAAGCGCTTCGCCGAAAAGCACCATGAGGTTGCGGCCGTTGACCAGCAGCGAGACGACCTTGCGGAAGCGACCGCCGATGTCCCAGCCCTCCGCCACGAGCAGCCGGAACCACGAACGCTCACGGTCCGGCGCCCGCCCCCAGAACAGGCTGACAGGGACCAGATCGGCCTCGAGCGTGATGTCCTGGGCTGCGGCATCCGAGAGCGTGCGCAGCCCTGCCGGCATGCGCCGGTCGATCCGCATGCCGAACAGCCCGGTGCGCCGTTCCATGAACACCACGCGCAGAGGCACCGGATCGCCCGGTGGCGGCACGTAGAGCGGCGACGGCAGACCTGCGGCGCTGCAGACGTAGTCCAGCACTGCGAGGTCCACGACGCTGCGCTTCTCGAGCACGTAGACGGTAAGCCGCGTCCGGTCGCGGCCCTCCCCGAGGTCGTCGGGCAGAACGGACGGCCGCACCCAGAGTGCGACGAAGCGTCGCACCAGCGGCAGGAGCAGGCGCTCGAGCGCGGTGAGTCCAGTCATCCGCTCAGGGCTCGTCCGTCGCCTCGTCGCCCTCCGCCGTCTCGAGTGCCTCGTCGAGATCGGACTTGCGGCCGCGCGTCAGGTCCTCGACTGCACGCGCGCGGTCCTGCGTCTGGATCGTGTCGTCGAATACCGTCGCCTCGACGTCGCCGTCCTTTCCACCGGCCTCGGCCTCCCTTTCCTCCGGCGCCGGGGCGCCGCACGCCACGAGGCCCGACAGCGCAAACGCCGTCAGCGTTAATCTTGCGAGCGTACGCATGGCGTCCCCCACGGATGCGACCGGATGCGATCTTAACCGATGAGCGTCCGCGCGGGCTGCGGACTGCGGCCGCGCTACAGGAATTCGTCGACGACGAACAGGAAGTAGGAGAACAGGTGATTGATCGCGCGGATCTGGTCGAGCAGGCGATGATCGGAGTCGACGATGTGCAGCGTCGCCTTCTGCTCACGCGCGAAGCGGATGCTGTTGTCGACCGGGATCACCTCGTCGCGCCAGCCGTGCACGATCGTGGTCGGACAGGCGGCCGGACGAGGGCTGAACTTCTCGTAGCCCGGCATGTAGAGCGCCGGCGCCAGCAGGAACATCCCGCGCGCCTGCAGCAGCGAGGAACCCGCCACCGACACGTAGCCGCCGACGCTCGAACCCACGAGCACCAGCGAGCCGCGCAGTTCCTTGCAGAAAGCGAGCAGCCGCGTGACGCGCTCGCGCGGGTCGTCGATGCCCCGGTAGTCAACGGACTCGACGTGAAAGCCCTCGGCGCGCGCGATCTCGGCCATGGCGGCGATCTTGCTGCCCCATGGCTCGCTGTCCTGGCCGTGCGAGAAGACGACGGTTCTTTCGGTCATGATCGACACCCCTTCCTCGTCTGCGATCATACGCCCACGCACATGACGAAAATCGGAACGGGTTCGCATCAGTTCACCGTGCCGGACGACGGGGAGGTCCAGCCCCCGCATGCACCCACCGATGGCGGTAGCGCGGCATGAGCGATGATGAGTCTTCCCGCGGCTGGCGTATCGCCATCGACCGCGGCGGCACTTTCACCGACATCGTCGCGCGCGACCCCGGCGGCCGGCTGCACACGCACAAGCTGCTGTCGCGCGACCCGGCGCATCCTGGTGATGCCGCGGTACGCGGGATCGACGAGGTGCTCGCGCGCCATGCAGGGGCAGAGGCCGGCATCGACTCCGTACGGCTCGGCACGACGGTGGCGACCAACGCGCTGCTCGAGCGCAAGGGCGAGCCGACGCTGCTGGTCGTCACACGCGGCTTCCGGGACCTGCTGCGCATCGGGCACCAGCACCGACCGGACATCTTCGCACTCGAGATCCGCCGCGCAGCCGTGCTCTATGCGGACGTGATCGAGGCGCATGAACGCATCGCGGCGGACGGCCATGTGATCGAGCCTCTCGACGAGGCGAGGCTCGGGAGGGAACTCGCGGAGGCGCGCCGTGCCGGCCTTCGCAGCGTCGCGATTGCCCTGCTGCATTCAGTTGCGCGCCCGGACCACGAACGGCGTGCCGCCGAGCTCGCGCGCGCCGCCGGATTCGATGAAGTCGTGATGTCGCACCGGGTGGCGCCGATGGTCGGCCTGATCGCACGCGGTGACAGCGCGGTGGCGGATGCGTATCTCTCGCCAGTGCTGCTCAGGCATCTCGATGAATTCCGCACTGAACTGGCCTCTCGTCGGCGCGGAATACCCTTGCTGCTCATGCAGAGCAACGGCGGGCTGGTGGACCCGGACGGCTTTCGCGGCATCCACGGCGTGCTGTCGGGCCCCGCCGGTGGCGTCGTGGGACTCGCGGCGGCAGGAGCGGCAGCGGGCCGCGAGCGGGTCATCGGCCTCGACATGGGCGGCACATCGACGGACGTGAGTCTCCACTCCGGGACGCTCCCGCGCCGCTACCACACCGAGATCGACGGCGTGCGCCTGCATGCGCCAATGCTCGACGTGCACACGATCGCGGCGGGCGGCGGCTCGATCGTGCGTTATGCGGACGGTCGCCTGCAGGTGGGACCGGAATCGGCGGGTGCGGATCCGGGGCCCGCCTGCTATCGACGCGGCGGCCCGGCCACGATCACGGACTGCAATGTCGTGCTCGGGCGGATCCGGCCCGAGGGCTTCCCCCGGGTGTTCGGACCCTCGGGTGACGCGCCGCTCGATCCGGCCGCCTCGCGTGAGCGGCTTGCCGCCATCTCGCATGCGATCGCGTCGGCGGGCGGTCCGGGCTATTCGGTCGAAACGCTCGCGGAGGCGTTCATCGAAGTGGCGGTGTCGAGGATGGCTTGTGCGATCCGCGAGCTCGCGCTGCGTCACGGCGAGGACAGCTCGAGATTCGCGCTCGTGCCCTTCGGCGGTGCCGCCGGACAGCACGCCTGCGCGGTGGCCGACTCGCTCGGCATCGATACGCTCCTGCTGCATCCTCTTGCCGGCGTGCTTTCCGCCTGGGGCATTGCGCTGTCGCAGCGCCGCTGCGTGTGGCAACGCAGCCTCGAGGTCGAGTTCGATGCGGAGGGTCACGCCGCCGCCGCCGAAGCGCTGCGGGCGCTCGAGCGCGACGCCTGCGCTGACCTGCTCCGGCAGGGTCTCGACTTGACGGCCATCGATTGCCGCGCCCGGGTGCACCTGCGGGTGGCGGGTTCGGATACCACGCTCGAGCTCGACTGGCAGCCCTCGGCCGGACTCCAGGCCGCATTCCTCGCGGCACACCAGCGTCTGTACGGCTATACGGACGCCGACGCACACATCGTGATCGCGTCGGCTTCGGTCGAAGCCGCCGAGGCGGGCCGCGAGCCCGCGCAGGAGCCGAAGGATCCGGCGGGCGCGCCCGGGCGGGCGGTCGCTGCCGGCACCGTGACCACCTGGGCGGAGGGAGCTGCGCGCGACGTGTCGTACTACCTGCGTGAGTCACTCGCGCCGGGACACGTCCTCACCGGACCGGCGTTGCTCGGCGAGCAGGGAGCCACCGCGTGGATCGCGCCAGGCTGGTCGGGCACCGTGGGACACGGAGCTGTCGTGCTCGAGCGCACGGCGCCGCTTGCGCGGGTTGCTCCCTCCGACCTTGCGGCCGATCCGCTGCGCCTGGAGGTGTACGGGGGGCTCTTCATGCACGTAGCGGAGCAGATGGGAGTCGTGCTGCGCCAGACGGCCAGCTCGGTGAACATCAAGGAGCGGCTGGACTATTCCTGCGCCCTGTTCGACGCGCAGGCCAACCTCGTCGCCAACGCACCGCACATGCCCGTGCACCTCGGCTCGATGGGCGCCAGCGTGAGCGCGGTGCTGGAGGTGTTCGCCGACGACCTGCGGCCGGGCGACGCGTTCCTGCTCAACTCGCCGTATCACGGCGGCACGCACCTTCCGGACATGACCGTGGTGACGCCCGTGTTCGATGCCGGCGGCGAGCGCCTGCGCTTCTTCACCGCCTCGCGCGCCCACCATGCCGACGTTGGCGGCATCACGCCCGGCTCGATGCCGCCGGGCAGCCGCGAGATCGGCGAGGAAGGCGCACTGATCGAGCCGGTGCGGGTCGTGCACGCGGGTCGCTTCGACGAGGCCCTGGTACGACGCCTGCTCACGGAGATCCCCTGGCCCGCGCGCAATCCGGACCAGAACATCGCCGATCTGCGAGCGCAGCTGGCCTCGAACGCGCGCGGCATCCGCGAGATCGAGCGCGCCGCGGCGACACACGGCTGGTCCCTGCTGCTCGCCTACATGGGCCACGTGCAGGACAACGCCGAGCAGTGCATGCGTCGCGCCATTGGCCGGCTGCGAGACGGCGAGTTCCGCTACGAGATGGACAGCGGCCAGCAGGTCGCGGTGCGCATCCTGGTGAACCGCGACGCCGGTGCCGCGACCGTGGACTTCACGGGCACTTCCCCCCAGCAGGCGAACAACTTCAATGCACCACGCGCCGTGAGCGTGGCCGCGGTGCTGTACGTGTTCCGCACGCTGGTGGCCGAGCCGATTCCGCTCAACGCCGGTTGCCTGCGCCCGCTCACCATCGTGGTGCCGCCGGGCTCGATGCTGGACCCTTCGCCGCCAGGCGCCGTGGTGGCCGGCAACGTCGAGACCTCGCAGTGCGTGGTGGACGCGCTCTATGGCGCGCTGGGACTGCAGGCCGCAGCGCAGGGCACCATGAACAACTTCACTTTCGGCAGCGAGCGGTACCAGTACTACGAGACGATCGCGGGCGGCGCGGGCGCCGGCCCCGGCTACAGTGGGGCGAGCGGCGTACAGACACACATGACGAACTCGCGGCTCACCGATCCCGAGGTTCTCGAGCGTCGCTTCCCGGTGCTGCTGCGAGAGTTCTCTCTGCGTCCGAGATCGGGCGGCGCCGGCAGGCACCACGGTGGCGACGGCCTGCTACGCGAGTTCGAGTTCCTGGAACCCATGACGGTCGCGCTGCTCGCGAACCACCGCCGCGTGCAGCCGTTCGGGCTGGCAGGCGGCGCGCCCGGCATGGCTGGCGTCGATCGGCTGCTGCGACGCGACGGCAGCTCAGAGACGCTACCCGCCACCGCCGAGTTCACGGTGGATGCGGGTGATCGCGTCCGTATCGAGACTCCCGGCGGGGGGGGCTTCGGGCGTGCGACTGCGCAGCACGAGTGAAGGCGCTGGCCGCGGTTCGTGGTAGTAGCTTTCGTGCGCAAGCGGAGCCGGCCGCGCGCGGGGCGGCCCCTCGACAGCCTCGGGACGCGGCAACTCGGCCTCGACCACCGTCATGTGTGTCCCCGGCGGCATCCATGTCGAGTGAACCGGGCGCACCAGGCTGCCGTCGCGTCCGTGCGTCACGACGAAGGACGACCACGATCCCGACCTGGCACTACGCAGGGACACCATCAGGTGCACCCGCCCGGCGGCGATCTCCTCCTGTGTGTTCAGTCGCTTGTCGCAGGTGACCTGGAACGTGCCATTCTCGTCGGGCAACCCGAACGCCCCAGCGTCCGCGAAAGGCTCGAGGAAGGCCTGCACCTGCTTTTCGAGCTTCTGCCACATGCTGCGCTCCGGCGCCTCGAACAGCACCCAGCGCGTCCCGACCTCGATACTGTCCATGATCAGCAGCCGTCGTCGCTGTGCCGTGAGCAGCACGCCCTCGGAACTTGAGGCCGCACCGCCTGCCAGCGTCCGCAACGGCAGCGGGCGTGGCACGGCGGAACGCAGTGCCTGAAGTGGATTGACGCCGTGCGCCGCAAGCCGCTGGCGTTCCGCGTCGGTGAGCACGCGCAGCGGACGCATGCCGAGCCGCAGCAACAGCTCGTCGTCGACCCCGGCATCGTACGGCGAGCGCTGAGCGTCGAGTCGCGCCAGCGTCCCGGCGACCGCACCGCAGTTCGCGAAGGTCTCGGGGCGTCCGCGCAGGCGGTCGAAAGCCACGATGCGCGGAAAGCACATGACGGCGTGCTCGGAACGAAAGTCGAGCTCGCGCAGGCCCCCGACTACGTCGTCACAGGACTCCCACACGGCGGGCGGGTCGACCACGAGCATCGTCCGCCAGCGGCGACAGAGCTGAGCCGCAACCATCAGCGTGCCCGGCCCGAGCTCACGCTCGCGACTGAGCGGCGGAACGCACACGAAGTGCAGGTCTTCGACCCTGGCGAGGGCGAACAACCCGGCGCCGGTTGCTGGCGAGCCGATCACGTCGTAGTCCGTGAGTGGCTGACCGTCGTCGCCGTCCGGGTTGGAATCCACGTAGCCGATCGAGTGACGCGAGCCCGGCAGGAACGTCTGGTCCGGGCGCTGCCCGGGCACCGGACCCCGCACGCGCACCAGACCGGAATCCTGCAGCGCCGTGGAGATGAATCTGGCCGTGCCAGGCGCGATCGACAACCGGCGGAAGATCTCCTGGTCCTCGATGCGCTCCGAGCCGCGGGTGCGTACCCGCTGCACGACGAGATTGAAGCGGTCCGGCTCGTTCGCGCTGACGTTGTCGTAGTCCACCGACGCGCGCAGTGCCTCGCGCGAACCAGGGCTCAATGCCGCAAGCGTGAGCGACTCACCCCCGCAGGGCAGCGTGATCGTCGCCGGCACGCCTCCGTTCACTACGCGCACGATCACGGCGTGGCGGCCGCCGCTGTCGAAGAATTGCTCGACCGCGTAGGAGAGCGTGCTCGGCTGCCACAGCCCGCCGAACAGGTTGTGGAACTCGGCAAAACTGTAGATGGAGACGGGGCGGTTGACCGGGCCGCGCAACGTGCGGCCGACGAACGCGGTCACGGCAGTCGGACGACGCGCAATGGCGCTGTCCGCGCCGGGCCCTTCCGTGACGACAATGCTGCTGAAGGCCGGATCGCGCAAGCTGCCCCCGCACTTTGCGGCTAACTTATCACAGCCGCGAATCCTGTGATGGCCCCTGGCTGCCGTTCCGGTGCAGGTGGTGAAGATGCGTGGCGCGCGCGCCCTGTGCGGCGCTGGTCCGCGCGGGCGACTGGAACTCGGGCTCAGCGCCTCTCGCCGCTGCCCGAGGCTTTCGTATCCGCGGTGGGTTCGCCGTCGCTGCCGTCCCAGGTTGCACCGTCCGGCAACTCGTTCTCGACAAGCCGCGAAGACGCGTAGAGGCGCTCCATCGTCAGGCCACGACGGTTCACCGGCACCGCCACGCCGCGCGCCTCGGTGACAGTCTGCTGTGCGAGCGGAAGGTTGATGCTGGCGCCGTGCGGCTTCGCCTGCTGCCAGAGGCGATTGGCCAGCGCATCGTCCCAGGGCACGGAGGATTCCGTGGCCTCCTCCTCGTCAATCCCGGCGCCCGCCTCGCCGGCCCCGCGCGAATCCTCATGAGTCGGATAGGACTGCACGTACAGATTGCCGTCCTGCCAGCGATGCAGCAGCGGCTGGTTGACTACTGTGACCTTGGTACCGACAGGGATCCGGTCGAACACCGAGTCGATGTCCTCCGGATACATGCGAATGCAGCCGTGGCTTGCGCGCAGCCCGACACCCGCGGGCTTGTTGGTCCCGTGGATCAGGTAGCTCTGCCAGCCGAGGTTCATCGCGTACGCGCCCAGCGGATTGTCCGGTCCCGGCGGCACTCGCGCCGGCAATGGATCGCCCGCCGCCGCGTGCTCCTTACGCACCGACTCCGGCGGCGTCCACCAGGGCTTCTTGCGCTTCGACACGATCTTGGTGCTGCCCTCGGGCGTAGCCCAGCCGACCTTGCCGATCCCGATCGGGAAGGTCATGACGACCCGCTGACCATGCTTGTCGGGCTTAGGAAAATAGAACATGCGCAGCGCTGCGAGGTTCACGACCAGACCCTCCGTCGGCGCGTCGGGGAGCACGAACTGCGTCGGCAGCACGATCCGCGTGCCCGCTCCCGGCAGCCATGGATCTACCCCGGGGTTCGCCCGAGAGACTTCGTCGAACCCGAGATTGAAGCGACGTGCGATGTCGGGAAGCGTGTCCTCGTAGCTCGCGTGCGTGACCTGGAGCTCACCGACCACGGCAGTATGCTTCGGGTCGAACGCGAAGGTCTGAGTCGCGACCGGCGGCTTGACCACCTGCGGTGGCAACGCCTCCAGCACGGTCTCGTCGGGCGCGCGTTGCTCCGGGGTGAACACGGCGCAGCCGGAGACCAGCAACAGGGCAAGAGGCAGGCCGCGCAGCAGTGCGCCAGCGGCGATGGTCATCCGGGTTGGTCTCGCGGCTTCGGTTACATCTGTCGACAGCATCGATACGCTCACAGCATCGCCGGGCGGTTGGGCAACTGGTCCTCGTCCCGCTGACCCGGCAGCTGCGGGAAGTGGCGCGCGATGATACGACCGACGTCCTCGACTCCCGCCACTCCGCCCTCGAGGTACCGGTGGGCGCGGAACTCGCGCTCCATGTGTTCGCAGACGGTACACCATTCGGCAGGCGTCACGCGGGCGTTGAAGCCGCGATCCGCCACGATCTCGACGTCGCGGTCGGCGAGCAGCACGTAGATCAGCACCCCGTTGTTGTCCGCGGTGTCCCACACGCCGAGCGCCGCGAACACCTCCAGCGCCCGCTCGCGCGGCGTCTTGCCACGCCAGATCTCGCCGGGTTCCAGCGCACCCTCGATGGCGAAGCGGATCTCGCCGGAGTGATGCCGCTCCGACTCGTCGATCGCGAGTTCGATCGCGTCGAGGGCACGCGGCGAAAAGGCGCGGTGCAGCGCGTAGCGCGTCGCGAACAGGTGGCGGAACCAGCGTGCCCAGTCCATGGCCTCACCAGCTCCCCGAGGCGCCGCCGCCCCCGAAGCCGCCGCCGCCGCCGCTCCAGCCGCCGCCACCGAAGCCGCCGCCCCCGCCACCGAAGCCGCCGGGATAGCCCCAGCCACCACCGTGCCGGCGGCTGTACCAGCCATTGCTGCCGCCGGTCGGTCCGCCGCCGAGGCCGCCGCCGAGCGCGAACAGGAAGGCGAGGAATCCGGCACCGATCGAGAGACCGAGGATTCCGATCAACAGCCAGGTGAGGAACCCGACCAGGCCGCCCGTGGCGAGTGCGCCGCCGACGCGGCCGAACACGCGCCGGAAGATCGAACCGCCGACCATCGCGAAGATGAACAGGAACGGCAGCAGCGTGAAGAGGCCAGGCACGCCCTGCGATGGCGAATTCAACTCGGGCTCCGGCAGTGGCTCGCCGTCGATGACGCGCAACATGCGGTCCACGCCGGTGGCGATGCCGCCGTAGATGTCGCCACGCCGGAACTGGGGCGTGATGTCCTCGTCGATGATGCGGTTCGCGATCGCATCGGGCATCGCGCCCTCGAGGCCGCGACCGACCTCGATGCGCAGCTTCCGGTCGTTCAACGCTACGATCAGGATCGCGCCGTCGTCGACTCCCTTGCGTCCGAGCTTCCAGGCATCCGCCACGCGTATGCCGTACTGCTCGATCACCTCCGGCTGTGTGGTGGGCACGATCAGCACCGCGACCTGGCTGCCCTTCTGCTGCTCGAATGCGCGCAGCTTGGCGTCGAGCGAGGCGACCTGGTCTGACGACAGCGTGCCGGTGAGGTCCGTGACCGGAGAACTGAGCGCCGGAACCGCGACCAGCTGCTGAGCGAACGCGGGCAGTACCGCGAGCAGGAGGGCGGCACAGAGCGCCGCCATCCTCGCCGCGAATCCACGCGGGACGGATGCTATGCCGGTCACGATAGCGGACACGGGCACGTGCGGCGCCCGTGAGGGGCGCCGCGCTGCCTCAGTTCGTCGCAGGCGCCGGGGTCGAGAAGTCCACCGTCGGCGGCCTGGCGATCGCTGCCTCGTTCTCGACCGTGAAGTTCGGCTTTGCCTTGTAGCCGAACAGCATCGCGGTGAGGTTGGTCGGGAAACTGCGCACCGTGACGTTGAAGTCCTGAACCGCCTGGATGTAGCGGTTGCGCGCCACGGTGATGCGGTTCTCGGTACCTTCGAGCTGCGCCTGCAGGTCGCGGAAGTTCTGGTCGGACTTGAGCTCGGGATATCTCTCGACTACGACCATCAGACGCGACAGCGCACTCGAGACTTCGCTCTGCGCGGCCTGGAACTGCTTCAGCGACTCCGGGTCGTTCGCGTCGACCTTGATCTGCGTGGCCTTGGCGCGCGCCTCGGTGACGCCGACCAGCACGGCCTGCTCCTGGGCCGCGAAGCCCTTGACCGTGTTGACGAGGTTCGGGATCAGGTCGGCACGGCGCTGGTACTGGTTCACGACTTCGGACCAGGCGGACTTCACGGTCTCGTCCTGGACCTGAATCGTGTTGTAGCCGCAGGCCGAGAGCAGGACGCTCGCGACCGTGACCAGGGCAATTCTAACTGCGCGCATCGAACACTCTCCTGAGCGAGGTTGGTCCACCCACCATTGCCGGCATTATGAGGCTGGCCCGCGAAATCTCCAGTCCCCCCGGCCAGGCATCACCAGATGCCCACGCGCGAGGCAGTCGAGCAGTTTGCGCCCCATCACTGATCGCCGCGATGCGCCCGAATCCGGGTGAGCACCCGAGCCCTGCCGCGAGAGCCGCGATTGATCGAGGCCTCAGGCCCGGCCGAGTCGCAGGTGGATGGGCCAGCGCAGCCGCCGCGCGCGGCCCGCCGGCCAGACGGCCTCGAGCTGCAGCCGTAGCGCCGGCAAGGGATCATGTCCGACGCGTACACGGAAGCGCTGCACCGCCGACCAGGTTGCGAGGTAGCCCATGACCTGCTCGAGATCCCAGTCGGTCCCGAGTTCCAGGACCGGCGCGGGTTCCTCGTTCCACGGGAACGGAAGCGTACGGTAACCCTGCTCAACGTAGCGTCTCTCAGGCGGCCAGTCCTCGCCGACGATGTCGCTGTAGAAGCGATCCACGATTGCATCGACTTCGGCGTCCAAGCGGAATTTCTCGTAGGTCCACACCGCGATCACGCCACGTGGAATCAGCACGCGCCGGCACTCTGCGTGAAAGCGCTCCAAGTCGAACCAGTGCGCGGCCTGCGCGGCGGCAACCAGCGATGCGCAGTGATCGCGCAGCGGCAATCGTTCGGCGAGTGCGGCAACGTATTGCACGCGCGGATGGGCCTGCGCACTCGCAAGCTGGCGACGGCTGCCGTCCAGGGCGATGACCGAGTCGAAGTGCCGGGCCAGCTCCACCGCCGCCTGTCCGCTTCCGGTCGCGCAGTCCACCGCGAGGCCCCGGTCCGGGGCGCGGGAAGCGATACAGTCCAGCAGAGCCGCCGGGTAACCGGGCCGGTAGCGGCGATACGCGGCGGCCTGTTGCGAGAAATGATCCTTGAAGGTCATCGGCGGCTCCAGCCGCGCATGCTGCACGCAGACAGCGACCACGGCAATGCCGCCTGCCCTAGAATCGCCGCATGGACGGTATCGAGGTCGTGGACATTGCCAATGCGATCCAGCTCGCGGTCGCGCCGGTCTTCCTGCTGTCCGGCATCGGGGTCTTCCTCGGGGTGCTGACCAGCCGGCTGGCCCGGATCGTGGACCGGGCGCGGCGCATCGAGGAAGACCTGCGGCAATCCGCCACCGATTCGGCCGACGAGGCGCGCGCGCAGCTGCGCGTCGCGGCACGCCGCGCGCGGCTTATCAACGTGTCGATCACGCTCGGCACGGTCGCGGCACTTCTGGTCGCCCTCGTGATCGCACTGCTGTTCGCCAGCACCTTCGCGCCGATCAACCTCGCGGGCTCGGTGGCGGTGCTGTTCGTTTCCGCCATGGCCGCGCTCATCGGGTCGCTGCTGAGCTTCCTGTTCGAGGTACGCGTCGCGATCGATGCTCTGCGGATCGGGCCACGTGAAAAAAAATGACCCCGGGTTTGTAGCCCGGGGTCGAGTTGCGGACTCTGGTCGAAGGGAAGGGACGAGTCCGCCAGGGGATCTTGCAGTCAGCGACTCAGTGCAGCCGCGCCCACTGCAGCACCTTTACCTCGCGCAGCTGCCGGCCGAGGTTGCGGGCGATGATGTTCGCGGCTTCGCGCAACTCGCGCCCACCACGCCTTGGCACGCCGTCGAGCTCCACCACGCCGCGATACTCCTGGAGGCCGCGCGGGTCGGGCTCGTCAAGCAGGAAGTGCGCGTAGTACTTGATGCTCATGGACAGCGAGGCTAGTGATGTACAACAACGGCTTCCGTGATGATCAGCACAGTCCGTCGCCGTGGGATCGGCGAGAACCGGGAACGTGACGCGTTACCGCAGACCTGAGCCTGCGGGCTCCAGGTACGCTACGACCGAAGGCGCACGCCGCCTGCGCGAGGAACTCGACTGGCTGTGGCGTGTGCAACGGCCCGCGGTGACGCGCGCGGTTTCCGAGGCCGCCGCGCAGGGCGACCGCTCGGAGAACGCCGAATACATCTACGGCAAGAAGCAGTTGCGCGAGATTGACCGGCGCGTGCGCTATCTGCGCAAGCGACTCGAAGGGATGGTGGTGGTCGCCCGTCCGCCAGACGACCGCAGCCGCGTGTTCTTCGGTGCCTGGGTTCAGCTCGTCGAGGAGGACGGTGGCGAGATCGAGGTCCGCATCGTGGGTCCCGACGAGATCGATCCCGCACGGCATTATGTCAGCATGGACTCGCCGCTCGCTCGCGCGCTCATGGGGCGTCGTCGCGACGACGAGGTGAGCGTCGAGGTCCCGGGCGGGCGCCGCAGCTGGGTCGTGACCGGGATCCGCTACGAGGAGGATGTCGACGGCGCGTCGTGATCCGGGAGATCGATGGCCTGCAGTTCCCGTCCGCTCCAGTCGCTCCACGACGCGCGACTGCTCCAGTAGACGTGGGCGCCCGGTTCCAGGCCGGCTGGATCATCGAGGCTCGCGAGCGTCACGTGCGTTTCGCCGGGCCAGCGGCTCGATCGGAACAGCAGCGGCGACCCACAGCGCCGGCAGAAGCTGCGTGTGGCTGACGGGGACGAGCGGTAGTGCTCGAGTGCTTCCGTGCCCGCCAGGAGCTGGAACATGTTCTCCGCGATTCCGACCCAGGTGACGAAGCCGGCACCCTGCGCGCGACGACACATCGAGCAGTGGCAGTGCGCGATCCACAGTGCGGGCAGGCCGGCGCGGTAGCGCACCGCGCCGCAGACGCATCCCCCGTGGCGCACGCCGGCCGTCACGTCTCCCGCGGCGTCGCCGGTCGAGCTCACACTACCCGCACGTTCTTGAACTGCCAGGGATCCGTTTCGTCGAGATCCTCGGGGAACAGTCGGCCGCGTTCCACGAGCGGGTGCCATTCCGTGTACTCGCCGACCACGAGCCCGAGGTAGGGACGGCAGATCTCGAGGACGCGCCTGTAATCCATCTCGTCGGGCTCGACCACGCCGCTGTTTGGATTCTCGATGGCCCAAATGAGCCCACCAAGCGCCGAAACCGTTACCTGCAGCGAGGTGGCACTGTTGTGCGGACAGAGCTGACGCGCCTCCTGGATGGAGAGCTGTGAGCCGTACCAGTAGGCGTTCTTCTTGTGACCTGCAAGCAGCACGCCGAGCTCGTCCACCCCGTGGGTGATCTCGTCCATCATGATGCGCTTGCGGTCCTGCAGCACCCAGTTGCGGCCCGCGAACTCGTGCACCGACAGCACCGCGTTGTCGGACGGGTGGTAGGCGTAGTGCACGGTCGGCCGGTAGACGAGCTGCTCGCCCTTGCGGATGGTCAGGTAGTCGGAGATCGAGATCGCTTCACCGTGCGTGATCAGGAAGCCGTGGAAATGTCCGGCCATCGGCGTCCAGGTACGCACGCGCGTGCCGGCGCCGGGCTGCATCAGGTAGATGGCGCTGCCGCGGCCAAAGTCGTGCTTGCGACCGTCGCGCGGCCAGTTCTTCTCGTGCGATCCCCAGCCGAGTTCCGCCGGCTGGCAGCCCTCGCTCACGAAGCCGTCCACAGACCAGGTGTTGACGAATTCGCCTGCCTCCTTGGGATAGGAAGCGACCTGCGTGTCGCGCTCGGCGACATGGATCACCTTCACGCCCAGCTTGTGCGCGAGCGACGCCCACTCCTCGCGCGTGTTCGGGTCACCGTGGTCGACGCCGGTATCGGTGGCGATGTTGAGCAGCGCCTGCTTGACGAAGTGCGATACGAGACCGGGGTTGGCGCCATGCGTCAGTACCGCGGTCGGCGCGCGCTTCATGGTCTCGCGCAGTGCGAGCGCGGACTCGCGCAGCGCGTAGTTGGTTCGCTTTGCCGGGGAGATGGTCGGGTCCGTGTAGCCGCCCGGCCACGGCTCGATGCAGGTGTCGAGGTACAGCGCGCCTTTCTCCCAGCACAGCTGGATCAGAGCGATGCTCGAGACATCCACCGACAGGTTCAGCAGGAAATCGCCGCGACCGACCAGCGGATCGAGAACGTTCTTGAAGTTCTCGCGAGTGAGAGGGTGCTTGACGAAGCGCACGCCGTACTCGCCCGCAACCTTCTCGCCGGCGTCATCGGCCGTGACAATGGTGATCTGGTCCGGCTTGATACCGACGTGTCGCAGGATGAGCGGCAGGACGCCCTGCCCGATGCTGCCGAAGCCAACGAAGATCAGCCGCCCGGGAAAGGCGACGTGCACAGGGTATTGATTCATTTCGTACCGCGTCCAGCTGATGGAAGTGGGCGCAACTGCGCCCTGAAAAGCGAACCGGGAGTTTACCCGATTGGAGTGGCGATCGAGCCTCTACGAACCCATCTCAACCTCGCGGCGCACCGTTGCGCCAGTGAGGCGGAAAGGTGCGCTGATAGCCCGGCAGCTGCTCGATGCGCCTGATCCAGCCCGCGATGGCGGGATGTGTCGTTTCGAGAGGCAGGAAGCGCGAGCGCAGATCGCCCGCCTCGCGCTTCTCCATCGCGCGCAGCAGCAGCATGATCCCGGGAAACACGACCATGTCGGCCGCCGACATAGCGTTGCCCACGAGCCAGTCAGAGTTGCTGAGCCGACCCTCGATCGTGCGCGCTTCTGCCGCAACGACGTGCATGGCGCGCGTCACGTCTTCGACACGCTCGTCCATGTTCTCGAAGAAGGCCGCATAGACGATCTGCATGAGGTGCGACTCGACGTAGGCCTGATACTCGCAGATGGCACGCATGATCGTCGCCGCTTCCTCGGGCGTCCGGCCGAAGATAGGCGGCTCCGGATACTTGCGATCGAGGTAGAGCAGGCAGGCCAGCGACTCGAACACGACGAAGCCGTCGTCCCTGAGCACGGGCACCCGACCGCGCGGGTTCATGCGAAGCATCTGTGGCGACTTGTGCTCCTGCATCGAGAACTGCAGGAGGCGTGACTCGTACTTCAGCCGCTTGTACTCGAGCGCGAGCTGCACGCGCCACGAATACGGACTGCCGCTACCCCAGAACAGTTCGAGCGCCATGGAGGGATCCTCGCCGAGCACCGTGCTCCCGGGAGGAGTCGGCCGCGCGATTGTACCGGCCGACTCCACGACGCGGTATCTTCCTCGACCAGGGGGCACGCCTCATGACGCATCGCACGTTGATCTCGGCGGAGTCGCTCGCAGCGCTGATCGGCGATGAGCGGCTGCGCCTTTTCGATTGCCGCTTCGACCTGGCTCGTCCAGACGACGGCCGCGCGCGCTACCTCGACGAGCATCTCCCGGGTGCCGTCTACGCGGATCTGAACCGCGACCTTTCGGCCGCCCCGACACCGGGCTCCGGACGCCACCCGCTGCCGGCGCCCGACGCATTCGAGGCCCGGCTGCGCAGCTGGGGCGTGAATCACGACTCACAGGTCGTGGCATACGACGACGGCAACGGGATGTACGCCGCCCGGCTCTGGTGGATGCTGCGCTGGCTCGGGCACGATGCGGTCGCGGTGCTCGACGGCGGGCTGCGCCGCTGGCTGCAACTCGACCTGCCGCTCACCGAGGAGCTGCCTCGGCTCGAGTCCGGGAATTTCACTGCATTTCTGCGACACTCGCTCGTCGCGGACGCGGCCGAGGTGCTCGAGGCGGCAGCCGATTCCTCGCGACGAGTGCTCGACGCCCGGGCACCCGAACGCTACCGCGGCGAGGTCGAGCCCATCGATGCGGTCGCAGGGCACGTCCCGGGCGCGCGCAACCATCCATTTGGCCTGAGCCTCGACGCGCGGGATCGTTTCCTGGCGCCCGAAGCGTTGCGTGCCGGGCTCGGGTCCAGCCTCGACGGCGTCTCCCCCGACGCCGCCGTTGCGATGTGCGGCTCGGGTGTCACCGCGTGCCACCTGCTGCTTGCGCTAGAGCATGCGGGGCTGCCGGGGGCACGACTGTATCCAGGCTCCTGGAGCGAATGGTGCAGCGATCCGTCACGGCCGGTGCGCACGGGCGCGACGCCCTGACGGGCTGCGGCGCAGCCACTATTCTTCCCGACGGCTTCTGCTATCTTCCGCGCCTCCTTTTTTTGCACCCTGCCGGAGACCTACCGACGTGGAAACCGCCGCGCGCAAGTCCCGCCCTGCCGAAACCTGGACCATCGAGGACTCGCTCGATCTCTACGGTGTCAGCGCCTGGGGCAGCGGTTACTTTGGCATCAATGCCGCCGGTCACATCGTGGTGCGGCCGGACCAGACGGGCGGGCGGGAGATCGATCTGCACGAGGTGATCCACGGCCTCGAGGCGCGCGACCTCACGACGCCCGTCGTGGTGCGTTTCTCGGACATCCTCCGCCATCGCCTCAAGCGCCTGCACGACGCTTTCGCCAGCGCGATCAGCGAGAACGACTACCGCGGCCACTACACGGCGGTGTATCCGATCAAGGTGAACCAGCAGCGCCTCGTCGTGGAGGAGGTGTTCGGCTACGGTCGCGAGTTCGGATTCGGTCTGGAGGTGGGCTCCAAGCCGGAGCTGCTCGCGGTCCTGGCTCTCACCGAGGGAGAGTCGGAGAGGATCATCATCTGCAACGGCTTCAAGGACGACAGCTACATCGAAGCGGTGATTCTCGCGACCAAGCTCGGGCGCACGATCATCCCGGTGGTCGAGAACTTCGAGGAGCTCGGACTGATCCTCAAGCACGCGCGCGGCTACGATGTGCGCCCGCGCATCGGCGTGCGGGTTAAGCTCGCGAGTGAGGGCGCGGGCCGGTGGCGCGAGTCCTCGGGCGAGAAGTCGAAGTTCGGGCTGTTCATCACCGAGATCCTGGAGTTGTTCCGCGTGCTGAAGCAGCACGGCATGGAGGACTGCCTGCAGCTCGTCCACTGTCATCCCGGCAGCCAGCTGCAGGACATCCGCCGCGTCAAGGACGCCGTGAACGAGCTCGCGCACGTCTATGCGGAACTCAAGCTCATGGGCGCGGGGCTCAGGTTCATCGACATCGGCGGCGGGCTCGGGGTGGACTACGACGGCAGCCGCACGAACTTCGCCTCTTCGATGAACTACACGCTCGCCGAGTACGCGAGCGACGTCGTGTATCGGATCGCGAGCGTCTGCAATGCGCGCGGGATCGATCACCCCACGATCGTGAGCGAGTCCGGCCGAGCGATCGCGGCGCACCACAGCGTGCTCGTATTCAATGCGCTCGGCAGCTCGGCGCTGGACCAGTTCACCGTGAGCGACGAGGACGCCCTCGCGCTCGCGCAGGACGCAGCCGCGCCGCAGCCGGTGCGCGACCTGCTCGATGCCTACCGCTCGATCACCGAGCGACGGCTCGTCGAGTGCTACCACGACGCATTGCAGGCCCGCGAGCAGGCACTGCAGATGTTCAACCTCGGGTACCTGAGCCTCGCGCACCGCGGTCTCGTCGAGCGACTCTATTGGGCCACCTGCGCCCGCATCCGCGACTGGTGCAGGCGACTCGATGCGGTGCCCGAGGAACTGGAAGGCCTCGAGGCCGCCTTGAGCGACATCTATTTCTGCAACGTCTCGGTGTTCCAGTCGCTTCCCGACAGCTGGGCGATCGACCAGCTGTTCCCGGTGATGCCTATTCACCGCCTTGGGGAGCGCCCGGGGCGCAAGGCCGTGCTTGCGGACATCACCTGCGACTCGGACGGCAAGATCGACCGTTTCGTGAGTCCGCGCGAGACCAAGCGCACGCTCGAGGTGCACGACCTTCGCGATGGAGAGCCTTACTACTTCGCGGCCTTTCTGGTCGGTGCCTATCAGGAAACGCTGGGCGACCTGCACAACCTGTTCGGCGACACGCACGTCGTGCACATCAAGCTGCACGAGGAAGGCGGCTGGTGGATCGAGGAAACGGTGAAAGGTGATACCGCCGCCGAAGTGCTGCGCTACATGCGCTACGACGTCGACCGACTGCTGCCGCAGCTCGCGCGGGACTGCGAGCGCGCGGTGCGCGAGGGTCGCCTGTCGCTCGCCGAGAGCCAGGCGCTGCGACGCTTCTACGACGGCGAACTGAACGGTTACACGTATCTCGAGCCCGGCAGCGCTGCCGCGGGGGAGCGGGCGCCTTAACCGCGCCGTCACCTCTCCTTCACGCGGCCGTAGCCTGCGGTCGCTGAAATCTCGTGCGCCAACCCACAGGAGCGGCGCACGTGCACGACGACAATCTCGACCCCCGACCGCCGTCAGATCAGTTCGCCTGGGTGATTGCGGCCCGCGCGGCCGCCTCCGAGTCCGCCGGTGACGACGCGCTAAGCTGGCTGAGAAGCTGGCACGACCGGGAAGGCATCTGGACAAACCTGCGCAACATCGAGCACTGGATGGAGCGGGCCGGCGCCTGATCAGCGCTGCCGCGGTCCAGCGGAGTACAGGTCCCGCGAACCGGAGCCTGCGTCCGGGCGAGTCCGACCGGCCGTGGCGTGATAGGCGATTTCCCGGAGTCGCGCCTCAGGGAGTAGTCACGCGAGATCCCCAGGCATTGACGAGCGCTGCTGCCATCGTCGACTGACCGATGCACGGTCGGATTTTTGCGCTGCATCAACGATTTAGCTTGCAGCGTAGGGCGTCAATCGCTAATCTTCGGCCCTCTCCAGATTACTGGCACCGGACCGCAGACCGTTCGAACCCTTGCTCGCCGCGAGGCTGACTCTCCACCTCTTCGTCCGGTAATCGCATTGCCCATCCGATTCAAGGCGCAGGCCCTTCGCCCGCGAAGCTCCGGCTTCTGCGGACAAGTAGTGCGTTCCTCTGTCTACCGCTGGCACGAGTGCTTCCTTCGATGACGACCCCGTACGTCGGCGATCTGCCCTTCAGTGCCACCGATGCCGGTATGCGCTCACTGGTTGAGCAGCCCGGCAGGGTGGAGAGCGTGAAGGTCATTAGTGACCGCGAGACCGGCATCGGCGGAGAGCGCTGGTAGGACCGACGACCGGAGCCCCCGCCTCCGCGCCTGATTTTTCCTTGGCAGACATACGCTTGTGATAGACTGCGCCGCGATCGTTGCCCGTCCGTGTCTTGCAGGACGCCGTCTGGCGTCTGGTTTGTTAAGCCGAAACGTGTTCGATCAGGTGACAGGGATCGCCCGTGCGCTCGCCCTGCGAAGGGCATTGTGCTTCGGGTGAAACGGCTTTTTTCCAGTCCTGTCGTTTTGTGCTTTTTATCTTTTAGGATGTTCGAATGACCAAGATCTACGTGGGCAACCTTCCCTTCTCGGCGACCGAGAGCGAGGTTCGTGACATTTTTGCTCAGCATGGCACCGTCGATTCAGTCGCCCTGCCGACCGACCGTGAGACCGGCCGGCCGCGCGGCTTCGGCTTCGTCGAGATGCCCCAGGCCGACGCCCAGAAGGCGATGCAGGCCCTGAACGGCTTCAACATGGGCGGCCGTCCGCTGCGCGTGAACGAAGCGCAGGACCGTCCGCGCACTGGTGGCGGTGGCGGTCGTCCGGGTGGCGGTGGCCGCCCGGGTGGCGGCGGCGGCTACGGTGGCGGCGGCTACGGCGGTGGCGGCGGCGGTGGCGGCGGCTACGGTGGTGGCGGCGGCGGTCAGCGTCGCTGGTAATCGCCGGGCGCCTCACCGCGCCTGAGTCGTGCGATGAACAGGAGGCCCGGGGAAACCCGGGCCTCTTTCGTTTCAGGTGCCACGAACCAGCGTCACCAGAGATCGCGCAACTGCTTTGCGATCTCCACCCGCGGGCCCGCGGGTGCCGCCGGCGTGAAGGAGGCATCGGCTCCCTCCGGCCAGCAGTGACGTTCGAAGCGCTCGAGCACCGGTGCGGTGAGGAACCGGCTGCGGGCGCCGTGCACGTAGCGATCGCCGGTGCGCGACTGCTGCGTGACGTAGAAACGGACCGGGGCGATCAGGTGCAGCTCCTGCCGCGCGCGCGTCATCGCGACGTAGAGCAGTCGGCGTTCTTCCTCGAGCAGCTCCGGCCGGCCCGTCGAGAACTCCGACGGAAAACTGCCGTCGGTGACGTTGAGCACATGCACCGCCTCCCACTCCTGCCCTTTCGCCGAATGCACGGTGGAGAGCACGAGATAGTCCTCGTCGAGCAAGGGATCACCGGCAAGGTCGCCCGAGGCCTGAGGCGGATCGAGCGTGAGTTCGGTGACGAAGGCCTCACGGGTCGCATATTGCGCGGAGAGGCGCTCGAGCTGCTCGAGATCGCCGCTACGCGCCTGCCCGGACTCGTAGAGCCGCTCGAGCTGCGGCTCGTACCAGGCGCGCACGCGACCGACCTGCCCCTCCCACGCTGCGCCCGTTTCCCCGAGCCCCGCCATCAATGCAGTGAATGGAGACCAGTGCTCGCGCGTGGCCGGCGCGACCCGCTGCTCGGCAAGCGACGCCCAGCGGTATGACGCGGCCTCGAACGACTCGCAGGCACGCTGCGCGTTCGCCGGACCCATGCCCGGCAGGAGCTGCAGCACACGGAACGCAGCGATGCGATTTCGCGGATTGTCGGCCCAGCGGAGCACCGCCAGCAGGTCCTTGACGTGCGCAGCCTCGAGGAACTTGAGTCCGCCGTACTTCACGTAGGGGATGTTCCGCCGCAGCAACTCGAGCTCCAGCACGTCGCTGTGGTCGGCATTGCGAAACAGCACCGCCTGCCGCATCAGTTCGACGCCGCGCTCACGGCAATCCAGGACGCGCTCGACGACATACGCGGCCTGAGCCTGGTCGTCCTGCACCGTGACATAGCGAGGCTTCGCGCCACCGCCGCGCGTGCTGCGCAGGAACTTGCGGTACTGGCGCGCGCCGTCGGCGATCACGGCATTGGCTGCGTCGAGCACCGGCTGCGTCGAGCGGTAGTTCTCCTCGAGCACGACGACGTGCGCAGGCGGCGAGAACCGCTCGGGGAATTCCAGGATGTTCTCGACGGTCGCGCCGCGGAACGAGTAGATTGCCTGCGCGTCGTCGCCGACGACGGTCAGGCCCGCACCGTCCGGCCTGAGGCGCAGCAGGATCTCCGCCTGCAGCGCATTGGTGTCCTGGTACTCGTCAACCAGCACGTGATCGAAGCGCGCCCCGATCTCCGCGGCAATCGCGTCGTCACGCAGCATGAGCTGCCACCACAGCAGCAGGTCGTCGTAGTCGAGCGCCTGCTGCGCGAGCTTTTCCTCCACATAGGCGCGGTAGAGACCGCCGAGCTGCGGCTCCCAGTCGAGGCACCAGGGATACGCCGTTTCCAGCGTGTAGCGCAGCGGGCGCTGGGTGTTGACCCGGTGCGAGTAGATGCCCAGGCAGGTGTCCTTGCGCGGGAAGCGCTCGCCGGTCTTCGAGAGCCCGAGCCGGTGGCGCACCACGTCCATGAGATCGGCCGCGTCCGTCCGGTCGAGCACGCTGAACGCCGGGTCCAGTCCGAGGCGCGCCGCGTTCTCGCGCAGCAGCCGATTGCCTATCGCGTGGAAGGTACCGGACCATGGCAACCGCAGCGAGGTCACGGCCGCAGCGCCCGGTCGCGAACTGGCGGTAGCCTCGGCCACGACCCGCTGCGCGCGCCGCGTCATCTCGAGGGCAGCGCGGCGCGTGAACGTGAGCAGCAGCACGCGATCGGGAGGCACGCCATTCAACAGCAGGTGCGCGACACGGTGCGCGAGCGTGCTGGTCTTGCCCGTACCGGCACCCGCGACCACGAGCAGCGGGCCCGCCCGCAGGCCGCGCCCGGGTGCGACCTCGCCGAAGGTTGCCGCCGCGCGCTGGGCTGCATTCAGTCGGACATACGCGTCGGTGACGGTCATTTCCCGGTGACTATAGTGGGGGACTGTATGGATATCCAGATCACGAGTCAGCCGGCGTCGAGCCTGTAAGATGCGCGCCATCTGACACGCCCGGAGACGAAGCGAAGCATGGAGAAGTTCGACCTGGGAAGCCTGCTCATGCGGCTCGCGTTCTCGCTGGGGCTGGTCCTGCTGACGTTCAACCCCACGGGCCACTCGTACTATCACTGGCTGGCGGACGGCTTCCCTTCCATCCAGCCGGTCGAGGCTATAGCGGGCATTGCTCTGTTGATCGCGTGGATAATCTTCGTGCGCTCGACGCTCGCGGCCATGGGCACCCTCGGCCTCGGCCTGCTGATCGCGTTCTTCGCCGCCGTGGTGTGGTGGGTGGTGAGCAACGGCTGGCTCGACGTCGGCAATCGCTCTGCCATGGCCTGGGTGGTGCTGCTGATACTCGGCGTCGTACTCGGCATCGGAATGTCCTGGGCGCACATCCGACGCCAGCTTTCCGGCCAGGCGTCGGTGGACCGCGTCGACCAGTAGCCGTCATGCGGAAACAGGGGGATTCGCCTGTTTCCCCTGAACCAGGGGCACTTCCCCTGTTTCCGCTACCGCACCATCCTGAGCAGCTTCGCCTTCGTTTCTGAGTAGGGCGGATAGCGCATCGGCGCGTCGAAGCGGAAGCTGCGCTTCATCACCGGCTTCATGTGGCTGAAGGTCTCGAAGCCGAACCAGCCCGTGTAGCGGCGCATGCCGCTGTTGCCGACGCCACCGAAAGGCAGCTCTGGTGACACCATGAAGATCACCGCATCGTTGACGCACACGGTGCCCGCGCTCAGCCGGTTGAGCACCGCGTCCTCGAGCGCCTTGCTCTTGGTGAACAGGTACAGCGCCAGCGGCTTCGGGCGGTCGGCGACGAACTTGATCGCGTGATGCATCTCGTCCACCGCGATCACGGGCAGCACGGGCCCGAAGATCTCTTCCTGCATCAGCGCGGAGTCCGGCGACGGATCGAGCACGATCGTCGGCTCGACGTAGCGCTTCACGACGTCCACCCGGCCACCGGTGTGGATCTTCTGGCCGGCGAGGAGCTGCTGGAATCGCGCCGCGTGCCGCTCGCTCGCGATGCGGCAATAGTCCGGGCTCTGCTCGGGATCCTCTCCATAGAACTCGCGGATCTTCCCGCCCAGGATGTCGGCGAAGCGCTGCGCTACATCGCGGTGCACGAGCACGTGGTCCGGCGCGACGCAGGTCTGGCCAGCATTGATCCACTTGCCCCAGGCGATGCGCGAGGCCGCCACCTCGAGATTGGCGCTCTTGTCGATCAGGCAGGGGCTCTTGCCGCCCAGCTCGAGCGTCACGGGCGTCAGGTGCTTCGCCGCCGCGGTCATCACGATCTTCGCGACGCGCTCGTTGCCCGTGTAGAGGATGTGGTCGAATGGCTGCTCGAGCAGCTCGGTGGTCTCGGGAATGCCTCCCTCGACGACGGCATAGGCGTCGTTGTCTAGGTAGCGCGGCAGGAGGCTCGCGATGATCGCCGAGGTGTGCGTGGTGATCTCGGAGGGCTTCATGACCGCGCAGTTGCCGGCCGCCATCGCGCCGACCAGCGGTGCCATCACCATCGAGAGCGGGTAGTTCCACGGCGCGATGATCAGCACGAGACCCTTCGGCTCCGGCCACAGGTAGCTGTGGCCGGGCTGCGCCATGATCGGCGTACGCACCCTTTTCGGGCGCATCCACCTGGCGAGGTTCTTGCGCGCGTACTTCGCCTCCGCCGCGACGAAGCTGATCTCGGTGAGGACGGCCTCGAAGCGGCACTTGCCGAGGTCCGCCCGCAGCGCTTCGGCAAGGTCGTCCTCATGCTCGCGCATCAGGCGCTCGATTTCGGCGAGTTGCGCGAGGCGCCACTCGATGGATCGGGTCTTTCCGCTGTCGAAGGTCTGGCGTAACCGGGCCATCGTGCCGGGCAGGGAGTAAGAGCTCACTTGGGATCTCCATTCGGCCCGACGCAAGCGGGTCCACCCGCGATCATAGCCCAGCGGAGGACGTATCATCCGCGGCAAGGCCGCCGCGCAGGACAGACATGGCACCCGAGATCACCAACGTCTTCAGCGGCCGCGTGCTCACGCTCAATCTCGAGCGCGTCGAGCTGCCGAACGGGCGCATCGCGGACCTCGAGATCGCGCATCACCCGGGCGGCGCGGCAATCGTCGCAGTCGACGACGCCGGGCGGGTATGCCTGCTGCGGCAGTTCCGCCACGCCACGGGCGGCTGGCTGGTCGAGCTTCCCGCCGGCAAGCTCGACAACCGGGAGCCGCCGATCGACTGCGCACGCCGTGAACTCGCGGAGGAAGCGGGCGTCACGGCAGGCGAGTGGACGGAGCTCGGGGACTTCTACAGTTCGCCGGGCATCCTTACCGAGGTCATCCACCTGTTCCTGGCGCGCGGTCTCGCCGCCTCGGATCTGCGACCCGAGGAGCACGAGGTGTTCGATGTGAGCTGGGTGCCTTTGGACGAGGCCGTGGCGATGGCGGCCCGCGGCGAGCTTCGCGACGCCAAGACGGTCATCGGGCTGCTCTGGGCACGGGAGCGGCTCGCCGCCCGGTAATGCCCCCGGGAGAGCGGATGGGGCTCCGTCTCCGGAGTCTGACGACTGTGTGAAACCGGTCACATTTGGGCCGCGGTGGCGGGGCTAGCATTCGCCAGACGACACGTCCAACCGTGGATTCCGAGCCCATGACTGGAAAGCCGCCGAGCAAACCGCCGGCAACGGATACTCCCGCGACCGAACCGGGCCGTCTCGGCCTGGACGATCGCGGCAACGTCACGTGGGAATGGGCCGACGACGAGGAACTGCAGGCGGATGACTACATCGGGGAGACTGCCCGGCTGCGCGCCCTGACCGACCCGAGCCTGCAGCTCAGCGACGACGACGCCGGCCCGACCAGCCCGTCGCTGCCGAACCCGAAGCGGCTGAAGACGGGCTACGACCCGTACGACAGCGGCGCGCTCGGAAAGGACGGCCGGCGAGGACCGAAGAACCTGCGCGAGCTCTCGAAGTGGATCGAGCTGCGCCGGAAGATGGTCGCGAAGGACAGGAACGACGCGTAGCGCGCGCCTCAGCGCCATTGCTCCGCATGGCGCAGCTTGGCGTGCCGTCCGAGGCGATAGAACGTCCGCAGTTCCGCGAGCAACCCGTCCGGTCGCGCCTGGCGCCGCCGCAGGAACCTCTCCTCCAGTCGCCCGCAGAAACGGGCCGCAAAACGATGCGCCTCTTCGTAGCGCGTGCGCTCGGTCGTCGAAAGGTGAGGCGCGAACTGTGCACGGTCGAACAACCGCTCGAACAGCTCTGCCGGGAATCGGCCTTCGCGCTGCTCGAGCATCAGGCGCAGCGCGCTCGCGTACTTGTCGACCTCGGCCTGCAGCTCCAGCTCCAGCAGCGACACATCACGCTCGCGTCCGGCGCTCCAGACGAAGTAGTGGAAGTGGCTGACGCCCTCGAGCGCGGTGCAGTAGTCGGCGAGATTCTCCTCGCTCAGCTCGCGCAGCGGGCAGCGTGTGGCCAGACGCTCGATGACCGCCCGGTCCACGTAGAGCGAAACCTCGACACCGTCTCCGTCCTCCGCGACCAGCAGCTGCTCATCCGTGGGCGGCGCGCCGGCGGCACCCTGCAGCTCGGCTGCCTGCCTCGCGTCGGTGATCAGGAAGTCGTAGATGTCGTGCTCGGCCGGAGCATCGTAGAGCCCGGCGATCAGATTCTGCAGTTCGCGCAGCAGCACGGGTCAGTTGGGCTTGCGGCCCACCGGCACGACCGACGGACTCACGCCTTTGTCCCGCAGCAGCGCATGTGCCCGCGGGCTGCCCGTCTTCAGCCAGACCTCGTAGAGCCGCAGCGTGTCGCGGTCGCTGTTGCGCCACGACATCTCGCTGACGTCGTTGAGCGCATCGACCAGTCGCTGAAACTTCGCGGCGAGCTCGGCGAACACACCCGCCAGCGCGCGACCACGCGTGCCGTGGACGCAGGCGTCGGCAAGCGTGCCGTAAGCCTGCCCGCCCATTGCGATGTGGTAGTCGACATCGACCAGCCGCCGGGCGAAGCCGTGAGACAGGAACCCTGCGACGAACAACGACACATCGCCGAGCCGCTGCAGCACGCGCGTCCGCTGCTCGCTCGACGAAGCACCCGCCGCATCGGCCAGCATCAGCGCCAGCGGTCTGAGGCGCGGGCCCTCGGGAGTCGAATCGAACAGCGCCTCCGAGCGCGAGAACATCGTCAGCAGGTTGACGACATAATGCTCGGTGTGGCCATCCACGCCGACCTGCTGTCGCACGAGCGCCTCGTGCACGCTGTCGCGGAAGAATTCGCGCAGGTTGCGGACGTCGATGGCGGTTGCCGCAGGGTCAGCGTCGTCGGGAGTCATGAACCCCTCTCCATTGTCGTTGCGAACGGATTGGCAGCCGGACACGTCGCCTGCTGACAGCGGGCGGACCGAGCGAGATCGTCGAGAGAGTCCGGGGTGAAGCAGCGGCGGGTCAGACGACCCATCGCGCCGTTTCGCATGCGATGCGCTGGCAGGAAGCCATGGGCCGAACTTACCGAAACCGCCGCGTGGCGATCAAGCCCCAGGATGCGACGCGGCACACTGTTTCGCAGCGAAACGCCTCGTTCCGCGACTCGCGCACCGGATGCCCGCGCGTCCAGGACGAAGCGATCCGGGCTACGCGAGAAGGTCCGGGAGTTCTCCGAGCGTTCGCACGGTGAGTGGCGGCGCGGCCGCCGGCAGTGGCCACTCCCCGCCCGCACGGTTGATCCACACCGGCGTGACACCCGCACGGCGTGCGCCTTCGACATCGGCGAGAGCATCGTCACCGACGTGCAGTGCCTGCGCGGGGTCGAGCCCGGCACGTTCGAGCAGCAGCGTGAAGATGCGCGGGTCGGGTTTGAGCATCCCCGCCTCACGCGCGGCCAGCGCTGACTCGAAGAACCGGGCTAGCCCGATTGCCGCGAGGTCGGCGTTGCCGTTGCTCGCCGCAAACAGGCGGAAGCGACCGCACAGCCGCTCGAGCGCCGGAAGCACGTCGTCGAACAAGGTCACCTCGTTGCGCGCGCGGTAGAAGGCGGCGAATGCCTCCTCCGCCATCGACTCCGGGTAGTCCGCCTCGCGCGCCAGCCGACGCAGCGACTCGAGACGCAGCCACGTGAAATCGTGGCGCATCGCAGGGTGCTCCATTGCCATTCGCGCCCGCAGATCGCGCATGGACTCCGGCGTGTGGAGCTCGAGCACGCGGGGGTAGCGCTCGGCGAGGAAGGCGCGCATTACGTGCTCGGCGCGCACGATCACCGGCCCTACTTCCCACAGGGTATCGTCGAGGTCGAAGATAATCGCCTGGACTTCGCGCATTGCGTCGCGGAGTCTAGCGGAGCCGCAGGCGGGCTGAGGGTGCGAAGAAAGGCGTCATGCATTTCAGCAGTGGATTCGCGCGACGCTTCGTGAGGCCCACCGGCGCGCTCGAGCTCATGGAGGACCTCGGCGGTGCGGGTCCCGGCACGCTCATGCTCGGCGGCGGCAATCCGGCGCGCATTCCTGCGCTCGAGGCAGTGTACGCGCGACGACTTGCGGAGATCGCGGCCGACCCCTTGCAGTTCGGTCGCTTCGGAGCGTCCTACGCGGCGCCGGGCGGCGACCTTCGCTTCCGCGCGAGCGTCGCGACGTCGCTGGCCGAGCACCACGGCTGGCCACTCAGCGAGCGCAACGTGGCGCTCACGAGCGGCAGCCAGTCTGCATTCTTCGTGCTCTTCAATCTGCTCGCGGGCGACAAGCCCGCGGGGCGTCGGAGAATCCTGCTGCCACTCGCACCCGAATACATCGGCTACGCCGACGTGGCGCTCGCGGACGATCTCGTCGTGTCGCGTCGTGCCGGCATCGACGAGCTGGGCGACGGGCTGTTCAAGTACCGCGTGCGATTCGACGGCCTCGAGTCCGTTCCCGACGTCGGCGCGATCTGCGTGTCACGACCGACGAATCCGTCGGGTAACGTGCTCACGCTTGCGGAACTGGCGCGTCTCGACTCGATTGCGCGCACGCGCGGCGTGCCGCTGATCGTGGACGCGGCCTATGGCCTGCCCTTCCCGGGAATCCAGTTCACCGAGCCGGGCCTGATCTGGAACGACAACGTCATACTGTGTCTCAGCCTCTCGAAGCTCGGCCTGCCCGCGACGCGCACGGGCATCGTCGTTGCTGCCGAACCGGTGATCGAGGCGATCACTGCCTTCAACGCCACGGCCGCGCTCGCACCCGGCTCCACCGGCGCCGTGATCGTCGAGCCGCTGCTGGCAAGCGGTGAGCTCGACGCGCTGTGCCGCGAGGTGATCCGTCCCTACTACGAGCAGCGCTCGCGCGAGGCCGTGGACTGGCTGCGCCACCACTGTGCCGGGCTGCCGTTGCGCATCCACCGGCCCGAGGGCGCGTTCTTCCTGTGGCTGTGGTTTCCGGGCCTGCAGGGTGGCAGCGCGGATCTCTATCGCCGGCTCAAGGCTCGCGACGTGCTGGTGCTGTCGGGTCACCACTTCTTCCCGGGCCTCGATGGGACGTGGCCGCACCGGGATGAGTGCATACGCATCAACTGCTCGCAGCCGCCCGAGATCGTCGAGGCCGGGATTCGCGCGATTGCCGAGGAAGCGCGCCGTGCCTGTCCGACCTGAACCCGGCAAAGGACCCGTGATGAACCGTCTCACCGCCCTGCTCGTCGTCGCCCTCGCTCTCGCCGGCTGCGCGACCAATCCCGTGACCGGCCGCAAGGAGATCCAGATGGTCTCCGAGCAACAGGAGATCCAGCTCGGCCAGCAGTACTACGGCCCGTCGCGCCAGTCGCAGGGCGGCGACTACGTGACCGACCCGGCGGTGAACGCCTATGTGCAGCAGGTCGGCAGGAAGCTCGCCGCGGTCGCCGACCGGCCGCTGCCCTACGAGTTCGTCGTGCTCAACAGCAGCGAACTGAACGCCTGGGCGCTGCCCGGCGGAAAGATCGCGATCAATCGCGGGCTGCTGGTCGAGCTCAAGAACGAGGCCGAGCTCGCCGCGGTGCTGGGCCACGAGATCGTGCACGCGGCCGCGCGCCACGGTGCGCAGCAAATGGAGAAAGGCCAGTTGATGCAGATCGGCGCCGCCGTCGCGGCGATCGGCGCCACCGCTTACGGAGGCTCCTCGCTCGGGCAGGTCGTGGGCCAGGGCGCGGCGGTAGGTGCCCAGTTGCTCTCCGCGAAGTACGGCCGCGAGGATGAGCTCGAGGCCGATCGCTACGGAATGATCTACATGAAGCGCGCGGGCTACGACCTGCAGGCAGCGGTCTCGCTGCAGGAATTGTTCGTGCGCAAGTTCCAGGCCGGTAACGACCAGGACTGGATGACCGGCCTGTTCGCGAGTCACCCGCCGTCGCAGGAACGAGTGAACTCGAATCGCCGAGCGATGGCCGAGCTGGGCGGACCCGGCGGCGACACGGGCGCCGACCGCTACGCGGCAGCGATGACGAACCTGAAGCGCGACGCGCCGGCCTACGAGAAGCAGGAGCAGGCGATCGAAGCCGCAAACAGGAAGGACTACGCGACCGCCCGCAGGCAGGCGAACGAGGCCGTGAAGATCGAGCCGCGCGAGTCGCGCTTCCACGGCCTGCTCGGCGACCTCGCCATGGCCGAGAAGAACCCGCGCGCCGCGCTGCCGCACTATCAGAAGGCGGGTCAGCTGGACCCGGGATACTTCAAGCCGATGGTCCAGCAGGGCATGGCCCAGTACCAGATCGGTAACGCCGGCACCGCGGCGCCGTTGCTGGAGCAAAGCATGAAGCTGCTGCCGACGGCACCCGGCGCCTATTACCTGGGTCGCATCAACGAGGACCGCGGCAACTTGCCGGAGGCGGTGCGCCTCTACCAGCTGGCCGCGGGCTCGAACACGCCGTACGGCGAACAGGCCCAGGCGCGCCTCGTGCGGCTCGACCTGGCACAGAACCCGGAGACCTACCTCTCGATCCAGCCACAACTGGACAACCAGGGTCGCGTCTCGCTCCTGGTCGGCAATCGCACCGCGGTGCCGCTCGGCAGGGTCGTGATCCTGGTCGGTGTCGTGGATCCGTCGTCGGGTCGTACCAGCTACGGACCCGAGCGCGTCGGTACTGGCACGGGCGCGATCCCGCCGCGGCAGGCCGTCAACCTGCGCACTTCGCTCGGCCCGTTCCGCTCGGGCGAGGTGCTGCGCTACGTGAAATGGAAAGTGGAAAGCGCGCAACCGGCCGAGTGAAGACCCGGCGCGAGCCCCCTCGAGTGATCGCCCGAGCGGGCAACTGTGCAGCGCGCGCCAGCCGACTCAGCGTCTCCTGGCGAGTACGCCGTCGCCGGCCGTCTCCGTCGTGAATCCTGCGTCCTTGAGGCGCCGCGCGACCTCGCGCGGCAGGTCGCGACCGCTGGTGAGTCGGTTGGGCGTACCGGTGTAGTGGAACAGTCGCCCGCCGCGGCGCAGGACCCGCGCGAGCTGCCGGTAGAAGTCGAGCGAGTAGAGCTCGCCCGCGATGCCGAATCGTGGCGGGTCGTGCAGGATCGCGTCGATCGAGCCCTCAGGCAGCTCGACGATGCGTTCGACGACATCGCGCTGCTCGAGCGACAGCGTGGCGGTTGGCCGCGGTGACCAGGGGTTCAGGCTCCGCAGCCATAGAACGTCCGGGTTCTTCTCGAAGGAAAGCACGCGGGCTGCGCCGCCCTCCAGGCACCATGCGGCGAAGTAGCCGAGCCCTCCGCAACAGTCGAGGATCACCTTGCCACGCGGCTCGACGAGCGCCACTTTCCGGCGGGCGTCCTCCCAGGGCGAGACCTGCGCCGTTGGCAGCATCTTGATGCCGTCGATCTCGAATGTCGGCGGACCCCATTCGGTGGGGATGAGCTTGATCAGCGCCGACCCGTAGCGCGACACCGGGCGGAACCGCCCGCCGTCCCAGTGATAGATCGTGCGGTCCCGGCAGGACTCGAGGTAAGGGAACTCGTCATCCTGCCAGCGCCAGTGCGCTGCCCCGAGGGCGACCGTGGTTCGCGTGCGCGCGAGGTCCAGCGAGCACTGGAGCGAATCGGCGCCCCGCGCGTGCGCCGCGAGCAGTGCCCCGTTCACGGCCGTCGTGAGCAGCGGCCCCATCGCGTGTGTCGTCAGGCGACGACTCCCCGGCGGGTACGTGCACGGGGAGCGCTGCTGCGTTCCGCGAGGAACCTGCCCAGCACTCGTGCGGTGTGCGACTTCGCCTTCGCGGCCACCACTGCCTGCGGCGAGCCCTGCGCAACGATGCGACCGCCACCGGCGCCACCCTCGGGACCGAGGTCGATGATCCAGTCGGCCTCGGCGATCACGTCGAGATTGTGCTCGATGACGACCACCGCGTGACCCGCATCGACGAGCCGATGCAGCACGCGGATCAGCTTCTCGACATCGGCCATGTGCAGGCCGACGGTGGGCTCGTCGAGCACGTAGAGCGTTGTCGCCGCGGCCGCGCCGCGCCGCGGTGCGTCCTGCGGTCGCAGGCGCGCCAGCTCTGTAACGAGCTTGATCCGCTGTGCCTCGCCACCCGACAACGTCGGGCTCTGCTGGCCGAGCGTCAGGTAGCCGAGGCCCACGTCCTGCAGGAGACGGAGTGAGTGATGGATGCGCGGGTGCGCTGCGAAGAACTCCACTGCCTCGTCGACGTTCATCGCCAGCACGTCGCCCACGCTGCGTCCGCGGTGCTGCACGGCGAGCGTCTCGGCATTGAAGCGGCGGCCGCCGCAGCTGTCGCAGAGCACCTTCACGTTCGGCAGGAAACTCATCTCGACGGTCTGTACACCCTGCCCCTCGCAGGCGTCGCAGCGTCCGCCTGGCGTGTTGAAGGAGAAGCGCCCGGGCCCGTAGCCCCGCACGCGAGACTCCGTCGTTCCGGCATAGAGCCTGCGGATGTCGTCCCAGAAGCCCACATAGGTCGCTGGACAGGAGCGCGGCGTCTTGCCGATCGGCGTCTGGTCCACCTCGAGTACGCGCGCCACGAGCTCGCTGCCGTGGATCGCGCCGCAGCCGGCCCAGGGGGGTGCGCGGCGACGGCGCTTCGCCTCGCCGGTGCGGGCGCGCAGGTTCGCATAGAGCACGTCGCGAGCCAGCGTGGACTTGCCCGAGCCGGACACGCCTGTGATCACCGTCAGGCGCCCGAGCGGGATGCGCGCATTCACCCGGCGCAGGTTGTGCAGAGATGCGCTGTCGATGTCCAGCGCCGGGTCGTCGCGGCGTACCGCTCGCCGCACGCCGAGGGGGTGGCGGAGCGGGTGCGCGAGGAAGCGCCCTGTGAGCGACTCGGGCGCTGCGACGAGATCCACAATGCGCCCCTCACCGACCACGCGACCGCCGCGCGTGCCGGCGCCGGGACCGAGGTCGATGACGTGGTCCGCGCGCCGGATGGTCTCCTCGTCGTGCTCCACGACCAGCAGCGTGTTGCCCTTCGCACCAAGTTTCGCGAGCGTGTCCAGCAACACCTCGTTGTCGCGCGGATGGAGCCCGATCGTGGGTTCGTCGAGCACGTAGCACACGCCACGCAGATTCGAGCCCAGCTGCGCTGCGAGACGGATACGCTGCGCCTCTCCACCCGACAGCGTGGGCGCGGCGCGGTCGAGCGAGATGTAGCCGAGGCCCACGTCCTGCAGGAACGCGAGCCGCGCACGGATCTCGGCGAGCAGGTCGCGCGCGATCTCGCGCTCGCGGCCGGCTGGCTTTAGCCCGTCGAAGAACTTCCGCGCACCGTCCACCGGAAGCGCGGCAAGCGTCGCGATCGAGCGGTCGCGGAACAGCACGTTCAGCGCGACCGGGTTCAGCCGCTGGCCGTCGCAGTCCGTGCACGCGCGCGGCTCACCCTCGAACCACTCGTTCCACCAGATCTCCTCGCCGGTCTGCTCCGCATCGAAGCCCTTGATCGACACGCCGGTGCCGAAGCAGGACTCGCACCAGCCGTGCTTGGAGTTGTAGGAGAACAGGCGCGGGTCAGGCTCGGCGAAGCTGCGGCTGCAGGAGGGGCAGGCGCGCTTCGTGGAGAACACGCGCACGCGGCCTCGGTCGAGCACGTGCGCCACGCCCTTGCCGTGGTCGAGCGCCAGCCGCAGGAGCCGGCGCAGCTCGGGCTCGGTCTTCGCGCCCGGCGCCACCTCGCCCACCGGCAGCTCGATGGTGTGCTCGCGGAAGCGGTCGAGACGCGGCCAGGGAGAGGTCGGCAGGTATTCGCCGTCGACGCGCAGGCGTGCGTAGCCCTTGCCCGCCGCCCACTTGGCGAGGTCGGTGTAGTAACCCTTGCGCGACACGATCAGTGGCGCAAGCAGGGTGATGCGCCGACCCTTCGACTCGCGCAGCAGCCTTGCGGCAATCGCATCCGCGCTCTGCGGCTCGATCGGCACCTCGCAGTCGGGGCAGTGCTGCACGCCCAGCTTCACGTACAGCAGGCGCAGGAAGTGATGCACCTCGGTCAGGGTCCCGACCGTGCTCTTGCGGCCGCCGCGGCTGGTGCGCTGCTCGATCGCGACCGTGGGCGGGATGCCGAAGATCGCGTCCACGTCGGGCCGGCCCGCCGGCTGCACGAACTGGCGCGCGTATGCATTCAGCGACTCGAGATACCGGCGCTGGCCCTCGGCGAAGACGATGTCGAACGCGAGCGTGGACTTGCCCGAGCCCGAGACACCCGTCACGACCGTCATGCCGTCGCGCGGGATCGCGACGTCCACGTCGCGCAGGTTGTGCTCGCGGGCGCGGTGCACGACGATCGCATCGCGCGCGGCGTCGGCCACGCCTGGTGGCTCGCTCGCCGGTCGATGGCGCTCGACGCGGCCTCGCCCGCCTTGACGCACGGCGTTCGCGGACTCGAGGAGTCGATCGCGGCCTGCCGCGTAATCGCGCAGCGCGCGCCCGGTGTGCGAGCCGTCGCAGCGCATCACCTCCTCGGGCGTGCCGGCGATCACCAGCCGGCCGCCCGCCTCGCCGCCCTCCGGACCGAGATCCACGATCCAGTCCGCCGCGCGGATTACGTCGAGGTTGTGCTCGATCACGACCAGCGAGGCGCCGGTGTCGAGCAGGCGCTTGAAGGCGCCGAGCAGCTTCGCGACGTCCTCGAAGTGCAGACCCGTCGTCGGCTCGTCGAAGAGGAAGAGCGGCGCGCTCGCTGCGATCGGCTTCGTCCGGCTGGCGCCGGTGCGGGCGCGCCCGGAGCCTGACGGGATGCGGCTCTGCGCGAGATGCCCGGCAAGTTTGAGCCGCTGCGCCTCCCCGCCCGAGAGCGTCGGCACGGGCTGGCCGAGGCGCAGGTAGTCGAGGCCCACGGCCATCAGCGGCTCGATGCGCTCGAGCACTTCCCGATCCCCGTCGAAGTACACAGCGGACTCGGAGACCGTCATCTCGAGCACGTCGGCGATGCTCTTTGCAGGTCCTTCGCCCCGCGCGAGCTTCACCTCGAGAATCTCCGGTCGATAGCGGCGCCCGTTGCAGTCGGGGCAACGCAGGTAAACGTCGGAGAGGAACTGCATCTCGACGTGCTCGAAACCGTTACCAGCGCAGGTCGGGCAGCGGCCGTTGCCAGAGTTGAAGCTGAAGGTGCCGAGCGTGTACCCGCGCTCGAGCGACACAGCCTCCGCGGCGAAGCGCTTGCGTATCACGTCGAATGCGCCGCCGTAGCTCGCAGGATTCGAGCGGGTCGTGCGGCCGATCGCGGTCTGGTCGACCAGCACTACCTCGCCCACCTGCTCCACGCCTTCGAGCGCGCGATGCGCGCCTGGCGTCTCGGTGGGCCTGCCCTGCGCACGCCGCAGTGCCGGATAGAGCACGTCCTGCACCAGCGTCGATTTCCCCGAGCCCGACACACCGGTCACGCACACCAGACGGCCAAGGGGAATCTCGACGTCGAGGTCCTTCAGGTTGTGCTCGTTGGCGCCGCGCAGCGCGAGCCGCGGGTCGCCGGGTCGCGGCGGGCCGCGATGGCCCGCCGCCGCAATGGCATCGCGTCGCCCGCTGAGGTAACGCGCGGTGAGCGTGTCAGCGCCGGCCGCGAGCTCCGCCGGGGAACCGTCGAAAACGATGCGGCCACCCTGCTCGCCCGGCCCCGGCCCCAGGTCCACGAGCCGGTCGGCGGCCAGCATGATCTGCGGGTCGTGCTCCACGACCAGCAGCGAGTTGCCGTTGTCGCGCAGTCGCTGCATCACCTCCACGACGCGTCCCATGTCGCGCGGGTGCAGGCCTATCGACGGCTCGTCGAGCACGAACAACGTGTTGGTGAGCGAAGTGCCGAGTGCGGTGGTGAGGTTGATGCGCTGCACCTCGCCGCCCGACAGCGTGCGCGACTGACGATCGAGCGTGAGGTAGCCAAGCCCCACGCGTACGAGGAAATCGAGCCGGGCACGGATCTCCCCGAGCAGCAGGTCCGCCGCCTCGTCGAGCGGCGCGGGCAGCGTGAGCCGGCCAAAGAATGCGCGCACGCCGTCGATCGGCAGCAGCATGAGGTCGTGGATGGCCAGCCCTCGCGGATCGGCGCCGGGCAGCGCATCGACAGCGGCGCTGGCGCCCAGCCGCCACAGCAGCGCCTCGGGCTTGAGCCGCGCGCCGTTGCAGGTCTCGCATGCCGTGTAGCTGCGGTACTTCGACAGCAGCACCCGGATGTGCATCTTGTAGGCCTTGCTCTCGAGCCAGGCGAAGTAGCGCTTCGCGCCGTACCAGACGCCCTCGTCCCAGTGCCCCTCGCCGTCGATCACCCAGCGTCGATGCTCCTCGGCGAGTTCCTGCCACGGGGTGTCGAGCGGCACGCCCCGCCGGCGCGCGAACTTCACGAGGTCGTCCTGGCATTCGCGGAACGACTGCGTCTGCCAAGGTCGCACGGCGCCGCCGCGCAGGGTCTTCGAGGCGTCGGGCACGACCAGTCCCCAGTCCACTCCGATCACGCGGCCGAAACCACGACAGGTCTCGCAGGCGCCGAGCGGCGAGTTGAACGAGAACATGCTCGGCGTCGGATCGCGGTAGTGAATGTCGCAGCCCGGACAGTGCAGATCGGAGGAAAACTTCCAGATGGGGCCACCCTCGACCTCGACGTTGACGCGCCCGCGACCCACGCGCATCGCAGCCTCCAGCGCCTCGAGCATCCGGCCGCCGTCGGCGGCACCCGCGCGCAGGCGATCCTGCACGACCTCGAGCGCACCCGCGCCGCGCGCATGGATCCGCACGTAGCCCTGCTGCTCGAGGAGCTTCCGCACCTCAGCCTCGCTGAAGTTCTTCGGGATCGCGACAGGAAAGCTGACCGTGAGTCGCGGGTCGCCCGCGGCGGCGGCGCGTGAGCGCAGTTCGTCGGCAACGCTCTGCGGCGTGTCGCGTCGCACGGATTGACCGCAGCCACGGCAGTAGAGCCGGGCCGCCCGTGCGTACAGCAGCTTCAGGTGATCGTTGAGCTCGGTCATGGTGCCGACGGTGGAGCGGGACGTGCGCACCGGGTTCGTCTGGTCGATGGCGATCGCCGGCGGAATGCCCTCGATGCGATCGACCTGCGGCTTGTCCATGCGGTCGAGGAACTGCCGCGCGTAGGGCGAGAACGTCTCGACGTAGCGACGCTGGCCCTCCGCGTAGATCGTGTCGAACACGAGCGACGACTTGCCCGAGCCCGATACGCCCGTCACCACCACCAGCTCGCATAGCGGGATGTCGATGTCGATGCCGCGCAGATTGTTCTGGCGCGCACCGCGGACACGGATGCAGTCGTGGGGCTTCGTGGTCATCGGCGTGATCTACGGGGAACCGGCAGCGGGTGCGCGGCAATGGGATAATGCCCGATCGGGCCCACGCTCGCAGCCCGCCGGTGGACTCATGCCCAGCGCATACCCGCATCTTCTCGCCCCGCTCGACCTCGGATTCACCACGCTGCGCAATCGAGTGCTGATGGGCTCGATGCACACCGGGCTCGAGGACGATCCCGGGCACTTCCATCGTCTCACCGCCTACTTTGCCGAGCGGGCGCGCGGCGGCGTCGGGCTGATCGTCACGGGCGGCTTCGCGCCCAACATCGAGGGCTGGGCCGCGCCCTTCTCGGGCCGGCTCACCACGAGCGCCGCGGCGCGCAGGCACCGGCCGATCACCGACGCCGTGCACGCCGAGGGCGGCGCGATCGCGCTGCAGATCCTCCACACCGGCCGCTACGGCTACCACCCGCTGGCGGTGGCGCCCTCGCGGCTCAAGTCCCCGATCAGCCCGTTCACGCCGCGGGCGCTGACCGCGCGCGGCGTGGAGCGGCAGATCCGCGCGTTCGTGCGCTGCGCCCGGCTCGCGCGCGAGGCCGGTTACGACGGCGTCGAGGTGATGGGGTCCGAGGGGTATTTCATCAACCAGTTCGTGGTCGCGCACACGAACCGACGCACCGACGAATGGGGTGGCAGCTTCGGGAACCGCATGCGGCTCCCCGTCGAGATCGTCGCGCGCACACGCGAAGCCGTGGGCCGCGACTTCATCATCGTCTACCGCCTCTCGATGCTCGATCTGGTGCCCGACGGCAGCTCCTGGGACGAAGTCGTGCAGCTTGCGAAGGCCATCGAGCGCGCAGGCGCCACGATCATCAACACCGGCATCGGCTGGCACGAGGCACGCATCCCCACCATCGCCACGTCCGTGCCGCGCGCGGCGTTCGCATGGGTGACGAAGAAGCTGAAGGGCGAGGTAAGCATCCCGCTGTGCGCGACCAACCGCATCAACGCGCCGGACGTCGCCGAGCAGGTGCTCGCCGACGGATGCGCCGACATGGTGTCGATGGCGCGCCCACTGCTCGCCGATGCCGAGTTCGTGAACAAGGCCGCGCAGGGACGCGCCGACGAGATCAACACCTGCATCGCCTGCAACCAGGCCTGCCTCGATCACGTGTTCCAGCGCAAGGTGGCCTCGTGCCTCGTCAATCCGCGCGCGGCCTTCGAAACCGAGCTCGTGATCAGGCCCGCGGACCGGCGCAAGCGCGTCGCCGTGGTGGGCGCGGGGCCGGCGGGACTCGCCTGCGCCACGACGCTCGCCGGGCGCGGCCACGCGGTGGACCTCTTCGAGGCCGCGGGCGAAATCGGTGGCCAGTTCAACATGGCCAGGCGCATTCCCGGCAAGGAGGAATTCTCGGAGACGCTCCGCTACTTCCGACGACGCATCGAGGTGACCGGCGTCGAGCTCGCGCTCGGCCGCAAGGTAACCGCCGATCAGCTCGCCGCCGGTGGCTATGACGAGATCGTGCTCGCCACCGGCGTCACGCCGCGCGACCCGCGGATACCGGGCGAGGAAGAGCAGCGCGCCGCGGGCAAGGTGGTCTCCTATGTGGACCTGCTGCTGCACGGACGGGCCGCGGGCCGACGCGTGGCGGTGATCGGAGCGGGTGGCATCGGTTTCGACGTGAGCGAGTTCCTGGTGAGCGAGGGCCACTCCAGCACGCTCGATCTCGACGCATGGCTGCGCGAATGGGGCGTGGCGGATCCCGCGGTGGTGCGCGGCGGTCTCGGCAAGCCCGAGCTCGCGCCGCCCCCGCGGCGGGTCTACCTTCTGCAGCGCAAAGCCGCGCCGCTGGGCAAGGGACTTGCGAAGACCACGGGCTGGATTCACCGTGCGGCGCTCAAGATGAAGCGCGTCGAGATGATCGGCGGCGCGAACTACGAGCGCATCGACGCGCGCGGTCTGCACATCAGCTTCGGCGAGTCACATGAGAAGCCGATGCTCCTCGAGGTGGACACGATCGTGCTCTGCTCCGGACAGGAGCCCGAGCGCAGCCTCGCCGAACCGCTGCGCGCGAAGGGACTGAGCGTGCACCTGATCGGCGGCGCCGACGTGGCTACCGAGCTCGATGCCAAGCGCGCGATCGAGCAGGGCACCAGACTCGCCGCGTCACTCTGAGCACGACGGCAGGTCGGCGTCGCGCGACGACCGGCCTCTCCCCCGGGCCTCAGCTTCCGGACTGCATGTGCGCGACGAACGCCGCGCGCATGCCCTGCAGCCGCGCCTGCTGCTCGCTCCAGCGATGGCCACCGATCAGGCCGCCGTCCACCACGAAGTCGTGACCGTTCACGAAGCCCGACTCGTCACTCGCGAGGAACATGGCGGCGCGCGCGATGTCGTCCGGAAGTCCCGCGCGAGGGATCGGCTGCGCGGCGGCGAGCGCGGCCTTCGCGACCTCGGCAGTCCGCTCGGCCTGCTCGGGCTGCAGTCCCGCGACCTTGCCGAACATGCCGGTGGCGATGCCGCCGGGCGAGATGGAGTTGACTCGCACGCCCTGCTCCCCGAGCTGCATCGCCACGCAGCGCGTGAGGTGGATCACCGCGGCCTTCGCCGCCGAGTAGACGAGAGATGACGACAGCCCCGCGCGCAGCCCGGCCACCGAACCGTTGTTGATGATGCTGCCGGAGCGCTGCCTCGTCATCACGGGCGCCACGTGCTTCATGCCCAGCAGCACGGAGCGCAGCAGCGTGGCGATCGCGGTGTCGAAGCCCTCCACAGGGATGCTCTCGATGCCGCCGGGCGGTGCCGGGCCGCCGGCGTTGTTGAACAGACAGTCCACCCTGCCGTGCTTCGCCACGGTGAAGTCGATGAGCGCACGGATCTGCGCTTCGTCGGTGACGTCGGTGCGCAGGAAGTCGCCCGCGCCGCCGAGCGATGCTGCGACCGTGCGGCCCTCGGCCTCGCGCCGTCCCGCGATTACGACTCGGGCGCCCTCGGCGGCGAACACTTCCGCGGTACGGCGGCCGATGCCGCTGGTGCCGCCCGTGATGATGCAGACCTTGCCGTCGAGTCTGGCCATGGCGCTTCCCCAGTTGATGGCTCGCATCGGATGATCGCAGAGTCGCGCGGGACGCGCAGACCGAACAGCCGCCGCCGATCAGGGATAATCCGTCGCCCTCCCGTGCCTCCAGCGCCCTCGTGTCACCAAACCGCCTGTTGCGCTCACTTCTCGCGCTCCTCGCCGCAGTGGGCGTCGCCGGTGCGCCCGCCCGCGCCGAGCCCTCGTCCGACGAGCCGCCGCGACTGCGCGGCAGGGTGGTCGGCATCGCCGACGGCGACACGCTCGACGTGCGGCTCGAGTCCGGGATGCTGCGCGTGCGCCTGCACGGCATCGACGCACCCGAGCGGGATCAGCCCTGGGGCAAGGCCGCCAAGCATGCGCTGTCGCGACTCGTCTTCCGCGAGACGGTGGAGATCGAGCCGATCACACAGGATCAGTACGAGCGCATCGTTGCGCGGGTGTGGCTCGATGGCCGCGACGTCGACGCCGAGCTGATCGCGAGCGGCAACGCCTGGGTGTATCGCCGCTACGCGGGCGAGGCCTCGTACTGCGTGGATGAGCATGCAGCGCGCGAAGCGAAGCGCGGCCTGTGGTCGCTGCCGAAAGAACAGTGGGTGGCGCCCTGGGAATGGCGCCAGCGCGAGCGACGAAGCAAACCGTTCAGCGATTACTCGGCGCAGACCGTCGCGCAGTGCGTGAAGAGCCTCGGCAAGTGAGCCCGGCGGTTCTCAGTCGCCCTTTCCGGCATCGGCGTCGGCAGTCGTGTCGGTCGCCTGGGTCGCGTCCGCATCCCTGTCCTTCTTCTTCTTTTCGTTGGCCGCCGTGCATTTCACCCGCACGTTCACCGCGAACCACATGCGGTCGGCGCGCAGCTCGGTCGTGACCGTCTCGCCGGGGTCGACGAACTTCGTCTTGCGCGAGGGGATCTGCGGCGAGGCGTCGAAGTTCACCTCGCAGCGCCCGCGGTTCTCGCCGATGTTCTTGAGCGACACGACCAGCAGGCCGTCGTAGGCCTGGTAGTCGACCTTGACGTCGGCGCCGTCGAGCAGCGTGTCCACCTTCACCTTGTAGGTGCTCTGCGCGGTGGCCGCGAGCGGGAGCGCGAGGGCCGCGACGAGGAACGGCAGGACCCTGCGCGGAGAATGGTTGCGAGGCATGAGGCGCTCCGGTTGACGGTGGCGGGTAGGTGAGGGGCGGCGTCACGAGACCGACGATGCCGCATTCTGCCAGCCCGTCCGTTTGCGACACACGGGGAAACTGCACGAGCGATCGGTGAGCGAGTTTGGTCCCGCCCGGCCGCTGTAAGATCTCGGACGCGTTGCACGTATCCGCCGGTACCCACGATGTCGCTCATCTCACGTCTGTTCGGCAAGTCACCTCCCGCGACCGCAGCTCCGCCCCCGACTCAGCCCGCGGTCGCCGCGGCGTCGCCCCCGCGACCCGATCCCGCGGAGCGCAGGAGGGAGGAGGACGCTCGCCTGTCCGAGGCGATCGCCGCGGGCGACCGGGCCGCGGTCGGCAAGTGGGTCCTGGAGGGCAGCTCGACGCAGGTCCGTCAGCGCGCGGCACAGGCCGTGAACGATCCCGACCAGCTGCGCGAACTGGTCCGCGCCACCCGGCACGGGAACGACAAGAACGTTCATCGCATCCTCGCAGCCAGGCGCGATGCAGAGCTGGCCGACGAGCGACGCGCACGGCAGCGGCAGGCCGAGGCCGAAGCGGCCGCTGCCGCGATCACGGGGCACGTCGAGCGGCGGGTCGATGCGGCGTATGCCGCAACGCTCGCGCAGCTCGAGGCCCGCTGGCGGGCGATCGCTTCGCACGCCGCGCCCGGGGCGCAGATCGCGATCGCGGCGCAGCTCCTGCGGGCCCATGACGCCCTGGCGGAGCACCGCCGCGCAGCCGAAGCCGAGGCCGAGCGGCAGCGGGTTGCCGCACTGGCCGCCGCCAGGGCGCAGCAGCAACAGGAACGCGATGCGCAGGCCGCGGCGGAGGCGGCCGCCGAGCAGGCGCGATCGCTCGAGGCCGAGCGTCGGGCTGCGCAGGAGAAGCGCGAGGCAGAGGACGCGGAGGTGCGACGCGTCCTCGGACTGCTGCGTCAGACGCAGGCGGCGCTCGATCACGGCGGGACGGCGCGGGCGACGCGGTTGCGCGCGTCCATCGAGGAGGCACTGGCACAGGCCCCTGCCCTGCCGCCGTGGTTCGCGGCCAGGCTCCAGCAGGTGGATGCACGGCTCGCGGAGCTCAGGGACTGGAAGACCTTCACGGTCGTGCCGAAGCGCGGCGAGCTGCTCGCGCGCATGCAGGCGCTGGTCGGCGCGGAGATGTCGCCCGAGGAACTCGCGAAGCACATCCGCCGGCTGCGCGACGAGTGGCGCACCCTGCACCGCGGCGCGGGAGAGGACCCCTCGCCCGAGTGGCAGCAGTTCGAGGAGGCGGCGGAGCGTGCCTACGAGCCCTGCCGCGGGCACTTTGCGCGGCAGGCCGAGCAGCGCAGAGACAACCAGGCGAGACGCGAGGCGCTGATCGAGCGACTCGCCGCCTTCGCAGCCGAGCGGGCCGGCGAGCAACCCCACTGGCGCGCGATCCAACAGGCGATCGTCGAGTCGCGGCGCGAGTGGCGCGTATACGCACCCGTGGGCCAGGATGTGGTGAAGGACCTGCAGGCGCGCTTCCACGCGGTGCTCGAATCGCTGCAGGCTCGCCTCGATGCCGAGTACGCGGGCAACGTGCAGGCGAAGCGTGAGCTGATCGCCCGCGCCGCCGCGCTGGCCGACGTCCCCGACACGCGCGCGGCCATCGAGCAGGCGAAGGAACTGCAACGCGAGTGGAAGACTCTCGGCCCCGTGCCGCGGCAGCACGATTACGCGCAGTGGGAGGAATTCCGCAAGCACTGCGACGCGGTGTTCCAGCGCAGCGCTCAGGAGTCGGCGGCGTACGGCGCGGCGCTCGCGGCCGGCGAGAGCCGGGCGGGCGCAATCTGCGAGGAGTTGGAGCGCATCGCCGCGCTCGAGGGCGAGGCGCTGCTCGCGGCAGGACCCGCGCTCGACGCCCTGCACGCCGAGTTCGAGGCGCTCGAGCTGCCGCGAACGTCGGCGCGCGCGCTGCGCCAGCGCATTTCGCGGGCGGGCGAGCGCTGCGAGGAGGCCGTGCGCCGCGGGCGCGCGACCGCGGCACGGCGCGGCTGGATGGACGTGCTGGCGGCTGCAGCGGCAGTGCGCGTGTATGCGCTGGCAATCGCACAGGGGCAGCCGGCGGAAGAATGTGGGACGCGTCGTGCGGCCGCCGAGTCCGCGATCGCCGGGCTCGCGCACGCACCGAAGACGGCGCGCGGCGCGCTCGAGGAACAGTTGGCCAGGGTCACTGCAGGAAAGGTCGGCACCGATCTCGCTGCGAACGAGGCGGCGCTGCGGCTGCTGTGCGTGCGCGCGGAGCTGATCGCAGGCCTGCCGACGCCACCAGAGGACCAGGAGTTACGGCGCGAGCACCAGATGCAGCGGCTTGTCGCGGCGATGGGGCAAGGCGAGCGAACGGGACCGGGGGAACTCTCGGAGCTGGTGCCGGAGTGGCTGAGCGTTGGGCCCGTCGAGCCGGCGGTGGAGGCGGCACTGCGCGGGAGGATTGAGCGGTGCTGGGAGGCGGGCGGGCGCTAGTTACCGCGGGCCCGCCCCATCCTTCGGGATCCGGACTCACGGAGCATTCACGGATTGCCGAAGCTCTCGAGCCTCGCGGGATTGAAGTGGATGAGCTGTCGATCATCCAGGACCTGCACGGGCATCGCTTCAGGCGCGAACAGCTTCTCCAGTCGATCGAACTCGAGAACGAGCCGCGGGTTGTACACGACCTGCAACAGCCCGTGGACGTCGCGGGCACGCCAGGCTTCGACTTCAGCGAGCAGACTCTCGATATCGCCGCGGACGCAGGCCGCCAACGCATCAGTGGTCACCCAGGTCTGTGCACCGGCGACGTCTTTCGTCCCGAACTCCACCCGCTGCACGGGTCCGAGTAGCCGGGACAAGTGTTGCTCCCGCTCCCGGTAGTCGATTGCGTGCCTGTCGACGGCAAACGTGCGCAGGGAACGGCTCGCGGCGAGGCGTTCGCGCGTCGCCGCTTCAACGAAACCGGATGGCTCCTCCGCGTCGCCCGGGGTTCGAAGGGTTTCGGTCCCCCGCAGCACCGCGTGGAAGCGTTCGTCCGGATGGTCGTGCCAGCCGAGCGTGGCAGAATTGCGCAGTCTGGCGCGGATCGACCGTCCCTCGCCCGCGCCGCCACGAACGCCGGAGACCTGCCCATGTCGCGCCGCCCTGACATCGACGCTGCGGTCGTACACGTCTCGCGCTATGCGGGCCGCGACGAGTGGAAGGAACACCGGCGCCTGCACCACGAAACTATGCTGAGCCGCATCCCGGAGCACTTTGGACTCGACATCAAAGGCGTTTTCGAGGAGGTTCACGGCCTCGGCCACTTCGCGCCGCTGGCCGCGTATCTCGACGAAACGTTCCTCGCGGCCAGGCACGGCCCGGAGCGCCGAAACGTCATCGACGATTACCTCCGCCATCGCGGCTGGCAGGAAACGCCTCGGGCGCGCCAGTACCTGCAGGGCATCCGCGACACGCCACCTTCGCTGTACGAAGTCCACGACGTGGAGCAGGATCACTGGATCGAAGTGCGCGACCGGCTGCGCGGTGGACCTCCCGTGCGGGTCTTCGAACGGAGCGGCAGCCAGACTCTGCAACGATGGGACTGCATCGTCGCCCGGGTCGTTCATCCTCGCGATGAGGAAATGCTGACGGGCGGCGTGCTGTCCTTGAGTCGTCCAATGGCCGACGACATCGAGTCGCTGTTCCGCAAGGTCGAGAAGCGTTCGAAGCGGGATCTCGCGAGCGTGGCCCGCGAACTGGGGGTGGAGCCGTCGGCATTCGGGGAGGTCACGGGCTCGATCATGGAGTTTGCCGACCGCCTGTGCCTGCACGGCTGGCTCAAGGGACTCCTCGAAGTGTCGCGCCGCCCGCTGCCGGCGCTCCACAACACGGACGGAGATCCGCTGCTGCCAACGCGCACGCGACTGCCCATCAAGGGCGCGGCAATCGACGCGGCACGAACGATGGACACGCTTTCGGGCTGGCAGCGCATCGAAGGCGACGAAACGCGATGGAACTGGTCCACAGGCGCCGACGACAGCATGGGCAAGCTACTGGGCAGCGCCTGGGTCGAGAACCGCGCGCTCGTCGTCGAGACCAATTCGCGCGAGCGAATGGCTCGAGCTCTGGAGGTGCTGCAGCCGGCGCTGGGCTCGCTGGTCGCTGCGGGCCTCACCGTCCACGAGGACATGACACGCGACCTCGAAGCGGCGGTTCGGAGCGGCCGGCCAGCGGCGAAGGCACCGACTACGGAGCGGTCGCCTGGCGACGCTGCGGCGATCGCTGAAGCCGTGGGTCGCACGCTCGACGCGCACTACCGCCGCACACTCGACGAGCCCGTGCCGGCACTCGGCAACCGGACGCCGCGCGAGTGTGCGAGGACAAAGACCGGTCGTCGGCAACTGGTGAGCTGGCTCAAGGACATCGAAAACGGCGAACTGCGCCGGGCCGCGGGCCAGCGCGTGGCGCCACACAACCTGCGCTGGATGTGGACCGAGTTGGGTGTCGAGAACGAGCGCTGAGCGGAAGCGCGAACGCGTCCGCGGCCTCCACGCCTGCATCGCGCGGCTCGCCAGCCGTACGCTGAAACGACTCCGGCGCGTCGGCCTCGCGGCCCACGCGCCGGCGCTTCTCTCCCCCCGTCAGCCGCTCACGGCGGGGAAACCGTAAGCGTCTTGGTCTTGGCGATGCCGTTGGCCGTGGCCGAGATGACGGCCTTGGTCGTCACCGCCACGGGCGTCGTCGTCACCTGGAACGTGCCCGACTGCACGCCCACCGGGATGACGATGCTCGGAGGCACGCTCGCCGCCGCATTGCCACTGCCCAGCGTGACCGTGATCGCACCCGGACCGGCCTTGCACTCGAGCTTGGCAGTGCCGTTGGAGGTGAGCCCGCCGACCACATTGCTCGGGAGCACCGTGAGGATGTACATGCCGACCGGCCGCAGCGTCAGTGCCGCGTTGCGCGTAGTGGGCCCGAGCGTCGC
>Ga0114939_10000199_pt1 | contig 52090 bp, 55 predicted proteins | sample AshMeaCrysSpring_FD_87196 | JGI IMG/M metagenome (GOLD analysis project Ga0114939, IMG submission 87196) | Groundwater microbial communities from Big Spring, Nevada to study Microbial Dark Matter (Phase II) - Ash Meadows Crystal Spring | ecosystem: Environmental > Aquatic > Deep subsurface >...
CGAGAGTGCCGAAGCGTTCATCAAGCAGTGGAAGATCAACCGGGCGCTGTACCAGCAGTACGGCGGGCGGATCGGCTTCCAGCAGGGCGGCCCGGAACCGCTCGACGCCTACCGCAAGTTCCTCGAGGAGCGGCAGGCGGCCGGGGACTTCAGCATCGAGAACGAAGCACTGGTGGCCGGGTTCTGGCGCTACTACCGGGACGACTCGATTCACTCGTTCTACGAGCCCGGCAGCGCCGACGAAGCGAAGGCGTTCGAAGTCGAGCCTTGGTCTTCGGGTTCCTAGGCCGGTGTGGCGGCCCCGCCGCGCACCGTACCGCCGCCGCCCGGACAGCGCGCGACGATGAGTGTTAACAGGCCCTAGTGTGCAGCGACTCGGAGCTGCGGGCGCTCGACGCACGAATGCGCGATGCCTGGGCGACCCTCGATGTCCCGAGCGAGGTCGCTCGGCCGCACCGCCGCGGCCAGATAGGCCGTGGCAGCCCTGCGTCGCGTTCCGCGTCGATGGCCTCACCGTGCACCTGACGCAGGCGAGCGGCGCGGCCGTCGAGTGCTCGCTGCACGATGGGCGCTGAGCCGCCCCGCGGCTTCGGTCGGCCGAGCCTCACGAGTACGGCAGTTCGTCCGGCGACAGACCAACGAAGTCGGGCGGAGGATCGGATGGCAGGCGAACGGCCCTTATGCGCTCGCGGCCCTGCAGCAGGGCCTCCCCGACGCGATGCATTCCGTCCATGACCCGGCCCTCGCTGGAGAGGATGATCGGGTAGGACAGGTCGCACTCGATCATCAGACGAGCATGCTCGACTACCTCGCGGCAAGTCAGCGAGGCGCCGTTGATGCCGCTCCAGTAGGGCTCGTCGAGCTCGCGGATCGCGGCCAGGTCCACCCACTCGACTGGCAGGTTGCGCGCGAGTGCGACGAGCCGGTCGACATCCCAGGCCAGCAGGCCGTCGGGGGACTGACGAAAGTGGTACTGCTTGCGCACCGCGGTTCTCAGGTCCGCGCTGGCCGGCGCGGCCCGCAGTCGCGGCGAAAGTTCCCCATGATTGCGGCGCCCCGTGTCTCGCGGCGGACACAGCGCGACGCGGACGTGCAGGCCTACTTCTTGTCGTCGAGCACGAACGTGAGCTTCAGGCGCACCTTGTACTCGACGATCTTGCCGGACTTCACCACAACCTCCTGGTCGGCCACCCAGGCGCCGCTGATGCCGTGGATCGTCTTGCTGGCGCGCTTGATGCCGTTCTCGACCGCGTCCGCGAACCCGGACTTCGAGGTCGACGTGATTTCGGTGATCTTGGCAACGGACATGACGTTCTCCTCTCTGGACGGCGCGGCAGGCGGCTGCGCCCGATCGGCATGGTACCTCAACTGTCGAGACTTCTTGAATGGCGCCTGCGATTGATGGCAATGGTTCGGTGGTCGGTTTCCATCTCGCGGGGTTGCTGGGCATCGCCTCGGGCGGCGTTCCCGGATTTCTCGTCGCGATCGCGGGCGCGGCCGCCACGATCGTCCAGACGACCATCTTCGGCTTCATTCTTTGGTTCCTGCTCATCCCGCACGTCCCGGCGCTGCTCGACCGGCGGCCCTGGTGGAGCATCGCGATGGCCGCAAGGAAGTTCGAGGTCACGAACCTTGCCCTGGGCGCCGGCATCGCGATCATGACCATGGTGACGTTGAATCCAATTGGCTATCTGCTCGAGCCCGACTCCTTCCATTTCGCGGGCCTCGATCCCGGCAGCTGGGTCCCCATGCGGCTAATTGCCGCCGTGGTGTTCACCTTCGCGCTGCCTCATTTCGGCAATGTCGCCGGATCGTCGGGCTTGCTCATGCTCCTTCCCTACATCGTCATCGGTCTGACCTACGGCCTGCTCGCCTGGCGCAGCGGCAGCCTCTGGTTGGGGGCCGGTGTGCACCTTGGCAACAACTGGTTCATCACGATGTTCGTCGGCAACGCCGCCGGGGAAATCCCGAAGGTGTCTCTATTCATCACGCATGGCACTTCGTCGGGGGTGGACCTCGTCGTGTCCGCAGCCATTCAGGGTCTCGTCGTCCTGGGTCTCGCGGAGTTGCTCATGCTGAGAATTCGCCTGATCAGATCTTGGGTGCTGGCGCAAGGCGGAAGCTGAGTCCAGTTCGTGCAGCAGGCAATTTCACCTGCAGGACATCTACTTAAAAGACTACTTGCGATTCGTGGCCTTGCCGTGGTGGCGGCCGCTGGCTTTGCCTCCGGGCGAGTCCGCAGACGGCACGCGGTGGACGATGGTCGCGTGCAGTCGATCGTAAATCCGTCCGCGAAGGATTGCGGCAGGTAACGCGCCACGGGCAGCCTGGTCAAGGTGGATCAGGGCATTTCGTGACCGCGTGTGCTGACCCCCGCATGTGGTTGCGAAACGTTCCTCAGCCCCCTTCGATTGCTGCGAGCGGCACCTCGTAGACTTCCCCGTTGTCGCGAGTCACGATCCAGGTGTCGCCCACGCGCCGCGCTTCGATCTTGCCGGCGGTGGCGTCGACGTGATCGGCCATGAAGTTGATCGTGAACTGCTGGCCGAGCTGGCTCTGGACCACGATCGACGCCTCTCGACCTTCCATGCGGAGGATGCCCGCCGGGCAGCTGCCGAACTCCGCATCACCCGCTGCCTTGCAGCGCAACCGCGTCGTGGCGTCATAGTTTCCCCCGTCCCTCTTCGTGGCGAAGGGCGCGGTGTAGTTCTCCCGGGCGGAGGCCCTCTGGTCCACGGTCTCCCAGTACACGAAGAGGCTGATGTCCTGGAACCGGAAGATCTGCCCCATTTCCCCCAGTCCTTTCTGGCGATAGACCGGCCGGCCGTCCTGGTCACGGAAGTTGCCGGGCCTGTCACCGACCGGTGCCAGCTCGTAGGTAATTCCATCCTCGCGGGCGATCGTGATGTAGCCTTGTCGCTGGCTGAAGGTGCATCGCACCATCTTGTCCAGGCGGTCGGAGCCCTTGGGGAAGATGTCGCAGCGGGCCTCGGTCGAGTCTGCGAGACACGAGACCGACCAGCCGGCGGTGATGAGAAGGGCGAGTGCGGCAAAGCGTTTCGAACTCATCGTAATGGGTCCTGCAGGATGCCGGGTGCGCCGGCGGTGGAGTCTCTCACGCAATGATGAATCTGATTCGATTCGCGTACTATTCGGCGGCGGCCCTGAGCCTGTTCGCCGCGTCGATGGTGGCAGTTAGCATGCTCATTCCCGAACGGGCGCCGCAGTCCGCCCAGTTCTGGATCATCACGATCGGGGTCGGCCTGTTCCTCGCCGTGACCGGACTCGTGCTGCTGGGTGTCGGGCGTCACCTGCCGGCCATTGGCGTCCTCGCCCAATCCATGACGAGCGACGACGGCGCCCTGCTGCGGAGCCGCTGGCGCCGACTTGCAGCCCTCATGCTGCTCGGCGGATTGATGCTCGTTCCCCTCCTGCTGCTCATCGCATGGGCCATTGTCGCGCGCATCGACCAGGGATTCGCGCTGTTCGGCTAGGCAGCGAAGGGGCGCCAGGCGGGATCAACCGCCCAGCACGACCGAGTCGGGGATCTCGTAACGCTCGTCGCCCACGCGGACCAGGTTCAGGTCGCCTTCCCTGGTCACCCGGAATTCCTTGTAGCCATCGGCCTCGCTCGTATCCGCGCCGATCGGTCGGCCCATTCGGAAGTAGATCGCGCGGCTGCGTCCATCCGGTTGCTTGACGACAACCGTCGCATAGCCGCCGCCCGCCCGCGCAACACCGAATTCGCACTGCGTCATCGGCTGGCCGGGAGATCGCGCGCAGGGCAACTGGCCCGTCGCATCGAACTTGCCCTGGCCCGCGCGCAGCGCCGAGTCGTCGGGACCCGTGGCGGCGCTGCCGTCGGGCGAGATCGCAGGCTTGAGGAATTCCGCAGCCACGTAGCCGCGGGGGCCGCCGCCGAACCGCTGCACGTCGCACCAGGCGCGCCCCTCGGCGCGCTGGCAGCCGAGGTTGTAGAGGACCGTGCCCCTTGCCAAGGTTGCAAGGACCCGCGCATTCACTGACGGCTGTTCCCTGAGGTTCAGCGAAGCGCCGCTCACCTCCCAGTCACGCGGTCCGCCGTCTTCCGGCGATGCAGGAACGTCTGATGCAGAGGCGCTGGCAGGACTGTCCGGTTCCCAGGCGTAGATGCCCGCGTCGGCCATCAGGCTCAGGTAGAGCCGCCCGTCCTTCAGGAGGTAGCCCCGAATGTAGCTGGACTGCTTCGCGATGCTCTCGTCCATGCTCGGCGGCGGGCAGAGCGCTCGTGTCACGGCGAGGGGGCCGAAGCTGAACTGGCCGCTGCTCGGGTCGCTGCTCGGCGCGGCCGACCAGGTGCCCGTAGCGCGATTACAGTTCAGGCGCATGGTCACGGTGCCGTTGGCGTTCAGGCGCATCGTGTAGAGCGACGGGTCGCTTGGGCGGGTCGTCCCTTGCGCGTCGTCCATGGACTGGAATTCGACGAGTCGCCACTGGGTGTCCGCCAGTGGCGACTTGGACGAGTGACCGTCGGCGAGCGCCATGCTCGCGCCCAGGACGGCGATGGCCGCCCATGCCAGGGTTCCGAAGCGGTTCAAGGCCTGCAATGCATGCTCTCCGGTTCAGCCGCCGTACACTACGATCTCGGAGATCTCGTACCGCTCGTTCCCGGCCTGAGTCACATACCCATCGGCCGTCTTGCTCGCGTGGAAGTTCATGTTGCCGTCGGCCCGGCTCAGATCGGCGCCCACGGCCTTGCCCAACTCGAAGAAAATTGCGCGCTTGCGCCCGTCGGGCACTTGGCGGCGAAGAGGGGCACGTTCGCGCCGGCCGCGCCGGCGACGAACGTTGCGGCGATGGCGGCGACGATCCTGTTAATCGACATCTTCAGGTTCGGGAGCCGGCAATCATGAATCCTGTCGAAAGGCGGCCGCCCCCACAATCCGAAAATCGAAACCGGGCCTCGTTCGGGAAAAGCGGGCGCCGCCGCGTGACTCTTCTCAGCGCAGGAGTTTTCCCGCGATCGAGAGGATGTCGTCCAGCGGGTTGCCGTCACCGTCGAGATCGAGCAGCGCACCGAGGCCGCCGTGCGACTGCACCGCGCTTGCCTGGCCGGGAAAGGCGGGCGCGACACGCCCCGCCTGTGCGCGTGCGGCGTGGCGCGACATGTAGCCGGCCACCAGCATCGCGAGGATGGGCAGCATCTTCTTGAGCAGCGCCGGATCGAGTCCTGAGCCGGCCGAGGCCTGCTGCGCCACTGAGCGACTCACGTCACGCGAACCGAAGATCTGACCGAGTATGTCGTTGCCGGCCGCCACATTGGTCGGCTGCGGTCCGAGGACGCTGTCGAGCAGGCCGGATCCGCCGAGCGCACCAAGCATTCCGAGCAGGCCGTCAAGTCCGCCCGCCTGGGACTGCGCGCTGCGCTTGAATCCCCCGAGAACTGCAGGCGCAAGGGCAGCGGCTCCGGCCGACGCCTGCGATTCGCTGATCCCAAGCTCGCGCGCGATGGCGCTGAGCCCCCCGGTTTCGTTCAGGATGTCCAGCAGTTGCACGGCTGTCCCTCGGATACCACGCGCTCAGGAGAAGTAGCTCTTGACCCGGTTGCTCAGCTTGTCCCAACCACGCTCCGCGTCGCTCGCGAAGTCATGCCACGCGTCCTTTGCGCCGGCCCACATCTCGTCGAACTCGGCGTCGGACGCGGCGGCCATGTCGGCGAGCCGCGCCTTGCCTTTCGCGAGCGCGAGCTCGGCAGCTGCCGCTGCCTCTTTCGCCTCGGCAGACGCCTCGTGACCCGCCGCGTCCACGCGACCCTTGAACCGCTCGAGAGCCGCTTCGCCGCGCGCAATCATCTGCTCGAGTTCCGCGTGGATTTCGTGGCGCGACTTCACTTGGGATACCTCACAAACGGTTGAAAAAAGAGGATAAAATTTCTAACACGGAACACGCGGGCCCGCTATCCGATTTCCGAAGATCTCGCATGTCGGTGCGGCAGGCTGGTGCGAGGGATTGAATAGTCGAGAAAGGTCCGTAGAGTATAGCCCCGCAATCCGCCGAGCTGTGGCCCGCGCATTCGTGGTCGGCAGGCTGATCGTTCAATACAACCGTCCGAAAACGACATGGAGCAATGACATGAGCACAAAGATCGCACTCGCCGCCGTCCTGGCCACCCTGGCCGTCGCCGGCTGCAGCAAGAAGGAATCGGTCGAACTGAAGCAGGAGGCGGCCGCCGAAGCCGCCAAGGGCGCTGATACTGCGGCCGAGGCCGCCGCAAACGCGGCGGACGCGGCCGCCGAGGCCGCCGCGGCCGTCGGCGATACGGCTGCCGCCGTCGGCGAGACGGCGGTGGCTGCAGGTCAAGAGGTCGCGGCTGGTGCTGAAGCCGCGGCGGGTGCCGTCGAAGGCGCGGCCTCGGACGCGGCCATGGCGACCGGCGAAGGCTTGGAGAAAGCCGGAGAGGCGCTCCAGAAAGCCGCCGAGTGATATCGGCTGCCGGCGCTCGAACGAAGACCGCCGTACAGGAAAACGCCCGACGCGATCCCGCGCCGGGCGTTTTCGTTTCTCGGCGTCGCATGCGCGCGATGCGCATGCGAATCGCGCATCAGGTCGACGGCGGGCCGCAGTCCGTGCGCCGGATCACCGCACGTCGATTGAGGGCCTGGCCCTCGGGCGTCGAGTTATCCGCGATCGGATTGGCCTCCCCATAGCCGACGGCGGTCATCTGCCCCGGTGCGACGCCCTTGGCCGCGAGGTAGTCGAGCGCCGACTGCGCACGCCGCTTCGACAGGTCGAGGTTGTACGCGTCGTCGCCTGTGCTGTCGGTGTATCCGCCGACCTCGCCGCTCTCGAACGTAAGTTCCTTGAGGCGTTCTGCGACGGCGTCGAGCTTCAACTTGTCATCGGCCGTGAGAACGTCCGAGTCGAACTCGTACTGCAGTTGCACGGTGACGTCGCACGAACATCCATGCGGGCCGACCCGATCGCCGGCGGGCGTGGCGGGGCAGCGGTCCACGTCGTCGGCGACGCCGTCGCCATCGCTGTCCGCGGGCGCGACTGGCGCCGGTGCCGGTGCCGGCGCCACGGCTGCTGCGGGTGGCGGCGCCGCCGAACCGCAACAGGCGCCACCGGCCATGGCGTGACCGGGGCCGCGTCCCGTCATCCACAGGATGATGAGCAGCAGCGCCAGGAGAATCGCGACGATCAGGTGCCAGCGGTTCCAGGACGCCTGCTGATCGGGTGTTCGACCGTTGATGAGTGTGGTCATGGCGTGCCCCGCTCAGCCCCGGCGGACGCCGGCGTCCAGTGTGTCCTGCAGCCTGCGCAGGTCGGCCCAGCGGTTCGCGACCGCAAGCGCGGCCTGTTCGGCCCAGGTCTGTGGATTGGCCAGCCTGAAACGCTCGCCGCCCTTGTCGAGGATGGCCTGCAGCCCGGCCAGCGTCATGGCCGCGAGCTTGGCGAAGGTGTTCACGCCGCTCGAGCGCAGCAGGTGCGCGATGCTCGGTCCGATGCCCTCGATGACTTCGAGACTCTCCGGCCCCGTCAGGAAGTAACCGGCCGCGCGGGCCGCCGCGTAGTCGATGCCATCCGACGCGCGGACCGGTGCCGCCATGGCAGGCGCCACGACTTCCGTCTTGGCGAACATCCGGCTCAGCAGCCAGCTGGCGAGCCAGCCGAGCAGCGCACCGAGCACGAACCACCAGAAGCAACAGCCGAGTCCCGACATAAGATTCTCCCTTGTGTCAAACGATTGGAGTGGACCGTCATGCCGCAGGGGCGGACGGCCCGGTCATTAGACGGCGAGTGGGCGATCACGTCTATCCGGATACCGAACCCCGCGAAGGTTTCATGAGCGCGGTATCCGGAGCGCGCGTCAGGAGGATCGCCCCGTACGGCAGGTCGGTCATCGGGTTCACGCTGTCGTCATAGTATGGCCTGGGGTCGGGCAGGCGGCACAGGACGTTCGCGAGCTGCGCGCAGGCGTCGGCGCCCGCCGCGAACTCGTGCCAGACGGGCACTTCCCCGTCGTGTGGCGCACCATTGGTGATGACCGCCTCGGCCCAGCGGTCGCTGCCGTCAGCGAGCAGGATCCGGAGTGTTTCGGGACGCCCCCGGAACTCGACTCGAGAAGCGTTCATCTTCCGCTTGACCAGGGCAGTCTTGTTCAGGGCTCGGACCTTGCGCGCTTGAGACTCACCGACGGCGACTCCCCGAACGCCTGCCGGTAGATGGACGCGAAACGTCCCATGTGCTCGAAGCCGACGCTCGATGCGATCGTCGTCACGTCACTCCCGGGACCCGCTCGCACCAGCAAGCGATGCGCTGCTGCGAGCCGCCGTTCGACGACGAACCGCATCGGTGACATGCCGCGACGCGACTCGAAGACCTTCTCCAGCCCGCGCTGGCTGACGCCGGCGACCCGGCACAACTGGCCTGCGGTGATCGGGCGGCCGAGGTTTGCGTCGATCCAGTTCTCGACGTCGGCGATTCGGGCGTTCGTCGCCGCGCGCGTCGGAATGACAGCCGCCCCCTCGATCAGGATGTCTGCGACAGCCGCCAGCAAGACGGCTTCGCTGTGCTTGCCCGCTTGCGGTCCGCCGCCAGGGGCCTTGTCGCGTATCAGATCGTCGAGCGCGGCGGCCAGCCGCAACAACGCCCGGCGGCCAGGCCTCAGTTGCCTCGTGCCCAGCGCCAGCCGGCCGGGCCAGCCGGCGCCCCGCGATGCGATTTCTTCGATCAGGCAGTTCGCGTCCGGCCTGATGGCGAGCATCGACCCCGGCCCGGAGTGACGCGTGAATTCCCAACCCGCGGCGACGAACATGGCTCCAACCGGACCCGGGAGAATCTCACGCCGCCCGTAGCGATAGCGGGTGGCCGCCGGAATTTTCAGGTGCAGCACCGGGTCCGGCAACGCGCCGCGGATGGTTACCGGCAAGGCGACGCGACCCCACCCGACCGAGCAGACTTCGCCGCTGACCACGGCAGACTCGAAACCGAGCGGTCCCGTGCCGTGGGCGACCCGCGAGTGCTCTCCGTCGGTGCGCGAGACCGCTTCGCGAACTTCGTCGAGATCATTTGAGCGAATCCAATTCGCCCACGCAGGTGGCGCTGGAATCGTATCGTGCGGGTTCCAGGCCATCGTGAGATCGGAGGTTGACGCCCTGTCATCTGGCAACGATCGCGTTCCCGATCATACCTCGCGCTCGGCTATTCTGGGCAGGCGCGCCTTATGGAGCGAAACTTGGCCCTTGACGCCACTGCGGAACCCGAGTACCCGAGCCGAGCCTGGTTGTTCCTGCCTTTCGGCCTCTCCCCGGCCGTCGTCATTGGCTACGTCATGATTGCAGTCTCCGACGCCTTGTCGCGGGCGGCCGCGCCGCTCAGCTCGGTCTCCATGCTCGTGACTGCGGCGTTCCTGCCGGCGACCCTGATGTTCCTCTGGGCACCGTTCATCGACATCGTCCGCCAACGGCGGCGTTGGATCCTGGCGGGTGTGCTGTTGCTCAGCGCGGTCGCGGCTGGCCTCGCGATGGCGCCGCACACGGAGGCGGGACTGCCGCTGCTCGTGCCGCTCGCTGCGCTGGCGGGATTCGGTTACTCCCTGGTCAGCGCCGCGCAGAAAGGACTGGCCGTCGAACTGCTGGCACCGAAGCGCCGCGTGGCGGCCGCGGGCTGGGCCGGCGCGGGCTCGGGCATCGGTCTCGCAGCGAGCGGGGGAGTGCTCGTGGCTTCGGCCAGCCTGTCGCCGCCTGGCACGGCGCTGCTGCTGGTTGCATTGGCCGGCATTCCGTCGCTCGTCTCGCTCGCGTTGCTCGAGCGACGCATTCCGCGTCACGCGCCTGATGCTGCGACACTGCGCGACGTCTTCACGGACACCCGTCGCCTGTTCGGCACAGGCCCGGGAAGGTTGACCCTCGCGATCTGTATGCTGCCGATCGGGACGAGTGCCGCGTTCCTGATGCTGGGTGCCCTGGGGCCTGACTTCCAGTCAACCGCAGCTGTCGTCGGCGCATTGGCTGGCACCGCGAGGTCGCTCGCGATGGCCGCCGGTGCCCTGCTGGGCGCACGGTTCTGGCTGCGCCTCGGCACGAAGTCCGGCTGCGTGCTGAGTACTCTCGCACTGGCAGCGTTTTCGCTGCTGGCGCTTGCGGTTCCAAAGACACCGAACGGCTATGCCTTCGTCGTGTGCGGCTACGGATTTCTCTCCGGGGCATCGCTGTCGGCGCTCGCCGGCATCATCCTCGAGACGGTGGAACAGCGCGCGTCGTCGACGCAGGCTTCGGTGCTGGTCGCGGCCGGCAACCTCGAAAACGTCTACCTGCCGCCGATGGTGGGCATCGCGCACGATGTGGCGGGCCTGACGGGCCTGCTGCTGGTCGACTCAGCCGTCGGCGTCGGGGGACTGCTCCTTTACCTGCTGTGCGCGCGGGCCCTGCACCAGCATCCGTTGCTAAGCCAGCGCGTCGGTGGTTGATGCGCGCCCGGACTCGACCGCACGACGGGGCGGCGCTCGCGGAACTGCCTGGCCTCGATGACGCGCAGCGGTCGCTCGCGGACGGCCTAGGGTCCCGTGGAAGCCGACGTCACCTCTTCGTTCGGCGGCCACTGGCCGGCATCAATCGTCGCCCGGTAGGCGTGCCATGTGGCGTGGCCGATGAGCGGCAGCGTGATGCCGAGCAGCGCCATGAGCCACGCGGCGTGGCTGCCCTTGTCCCGGCCGAGGAACAGCAGCGCGAAGCCCGGCGCCACGGCCAGCACGATGCAGGCCGCCCAGACCATCATCGCCGGCTTGTTGCGCAGCACGGCATTGATGCTCGTCACCACCGCGGTGACCGTGTCCACCCTGCGATCGACGATCATCGGCAGTGAAAACGCGGCCGCCGAGAACACGATCGCGGCGAAGATCGAGCCGATCGCGCTGCCGATGCCGAAGAACGTGGCGTAGTCGCGCCAGTCCGGCGCGTCGCCGACCGGGAAGAACACGTGCACGGCGGAGCCCGCGCGTGCCCAGACGAGGAACACCACCATGAGCATGAGCGCGAAGACCATCAGGTTGCCGAGCGCGCGCTGCTCCTCGCGGATGCAGCGGCGCAGCGCAGGGACTTCGCCACGCTCGAGCTGGCTGCTGATCACGTAGGTTCCCACGGCGAGCAGGGGGGCGACGAGGATGAACCCTGAGACGAGCGCCAGCAGTTCCCAGTAGCCGCCGAACTCCACTGCGACCAGGGCGACGACGAAACTCAGCAGCACGACGATGGCGCCGTAAGTGAGGCTCTGCCGCGGTGCGGACCGCATGTCGTGCCAGCCCCGGCGCAGCCAGTCGACGGGCGCGAATGCCTCGAGCTTCCGGCACGGCGCCACGAAGGGCAGCGCTGACCCCTCGTCGCCGCTCACGTCCTCCCCCATCGTTCTTTCCCCCTATGGTCCGAGCGCGTCCACCTTCGCTGCGCAGATGAAGTCGTTCTCCGACAGCCCGCCGATCGAGTGCGTCCCGAACGTCACCCGGCAGTAGTTGTATCCCACCTCGAGGTCCGGGTGGTGGTCCTCGGAGTTTGCGATCCAGGCGAGCGCGTTGACGAACGCCATGGTCTCGTAGAAGTCGGCGAAGCCGTAGCTGCGGCGCAGCGAGAGGCCGTCGTCGGCGATCCGCCAGCCGGGCGCAAGCGCGGCCAGCAGTTCGGTGGCACGGGTCGCAGACAGGGCGGGCGTGCCCGGGGCGCAGGCCGCGCACTTTCGATCGCGCAGGGTGGTCATGGTGTGCCTCCGGCCGGGTAGGTGCGCTCGACGTACTGCTCGACGAGCTGCTGGAACTCCTCGGCGATCCGCTCGCCCTTCAGCGTGGGTCCCTTCTCGCCGTCGATGTAGACCGGTGCGACCGGCCGCTCGCCGGTGCCGGGCAGGCTGATGCCGATGTTCGCGTGCTTGCTCTCGCCGGGGCCGTTCACGACGCAGCCCATGACCGCCACCGTCATCTGCTCGACGCCCGGGTGGCGCCGCCGCCAATCCGGCATGCGCTCCCGGAGGTGCGACTGGATCTTCTGCGCGAGTTCCTGAAAGTAGGTCGAGGTCGTGCGGCCGCAGCCGGGGCACGCCACCACCATCGGCGTGAAGGAGCGCAACCCCATGGTCTGCAGGATCTCCTGGGCGACGATCACTTCGCGCGTGCGGTCCCCGCCCGGGTCTGGCGTGAGTGAGACGCGGATCGTGTCGCCGATCCCTTCCTGGAGCAGCACGGCCATGGCCGCGGTCGAGGCGACGATGCCCTTCGAACCCATGCCGGCCTCGGTGAGGCCGAGGTGCAGCGGATAATCGCAGCGCGAAGCGAGATTTCGGTACACGGCGATCAGGTCCTGCACGCCGCTCACCTTGCACGAGATCACGATGCGGTCGTGCGGCAGGCCGAGTTCCTCGGCGCGGGCGGCGCTGTCGAGGGCCGAGACCACGAGCGCCTCGCGCACGACGTCGTTCGCGTCGAGCGGCGAGGGACTCCGCGAGTTCTCGTCCATGAGACGCGTGAGCAGGTCCTGGTCGAGGCTGCCCCAGTTCACGCCGATCCGCACCGGCTTGTCGTGGCGGCAGGCGATCTCGATCATCTCGGCGAACTGCGGGTCGCGCTTGCTGCCGCGTCCGACGTTGCCGGGGTTGATGCGGTACTTGGCGAGCGTCGTCGCGCAGTCCGGGTGCTCGCGCAGCAGCTTGTGGCCGTTGAAGTGGAAGTCGCCGACGAGCGGCACCTCCGCGCCCAGCTCGCGAGCCCGAGCGGCGATCGCCGGAACGGCGGCGGCCGCCTCCTCGGTGTTTACCGTGATTCTCACGAGCTCGGAGCCCGCCACCGCCAGCGCGCGCACCTGCAGGGCCGTGCCCTCGACGTCGGCGGTATCCGTGTTGGTCATCGACTGCACGACGACCGGGTGGTCGCCGCCGATCGTGACTCGGCCGACGCGGACCGGGACGCTGGAGCGGCGAGGCAGGGCGCTCATGGCTGCGCGGTCGTGCTGCTGGCGCGTTCCTTCATCCAGCGCCGCACGTTCGCCTCGAGCACGTCGAGCGGCAGCGGGCCGCTGCCGAGCACGACGTCGTGGAACTGCCGGATGTCGAAGGCCGGCCCGAGCTTCGCCGCGGCCTCGGCCCGCAGCTGCCTGATCCTGAGTTCGCCGATCTTGTAGGCGAGCGCCTGGCCGGGCCACGCGATGTAGCGGTCCACCTCGTTGACGATGTCGAGTTCGGTCTTGGCCGCGTTCTCCTTGAAGAACTGGATCGCCTCGTCGCGCGTCCAGCGCTTGTGGTGCATGCCGGTGTCGACGACGAGCCGCACGGCCCGCCACATCTCGTAGGTGAGCTGGCCGAACTTGTCGTACGGGTCCGCGTAGAGGCCCATCTCCTCGCCGAGGCTCTCGCTGTAGAGCGCCCAGCCCTCGACGAAGGCGGTCGCCTCGAAGTCGCGGCGGAACTTGGGCAGCGAGCCCAGTTCCTGCGCGAGGGCGATCTGCAGGTGGTGGCCCGGCACCGCCTCGTGGATGGTCAGCACCGGGATCTCGTAGGTCGGGCGCTCTTCGGGCTTGTAGAGGTTCACGTAGTAGTAGCCCGCGCGCGTCCCGTCGAGCGCAGGGCCCTGGTAGTAGGCGGTCGTCGTGTCCGGGGCGGATTCCATCGGGATCGGACGCACGCCGTAGGGCATGCGAGGCAGCCGGCCGAAGTACTGCGGCAGCATCGGGTCGATACGCTTCGACATGGCGCGGTAGGCCTCGAGGAGCCGCTCCGGGTCCGTGTAGCGGAACTTCGGGTCGGTGCGCAGGTACTGCAGGAAGTCCTGGAAGCTGCCCTGGAATCCCACCTGCTGGATGATCCTCTGCATCTCGCCGCGGATGCGCGCGACTTCCTTCAGCCCGATCTCGTGGATCTCATCCGCGGTGAGGTCCGTGGTCGTGAACCAGGCGATGCGCTTCTGGTACCAGGCCTCGCCGCCCGGGGTGTCCCAGATGCCCACGGTGTCGCGGCTGGCCGGCAGGTATTCCTCGACGACGAAAATCTTCAGCCGTTCGAACGCGGGCACGACGGTGCGCGTGATCGTGTCGCGGGCGGCGGCCTGCAGCCGCTGCTGCTCGGCCGCGGGAATCGACGCCGGCATCTCGCGCAGCGGTCGGTAGAACGGGCTCGCGGTCGGGTCCGCGACGATCTGCCTCGCGATCTGGTCGGGGACCCGCTGCATGATCACCCGCGGCTGCACGAGCCCGCGGCGCATGCCTTCGCGCATCAGGGCGATGGTCTGGTCCACGTACGTGTCGAGACCGTCCAGGCGCGCGATCCAGTTCGTGTAGTCCCTCACCGTCGCGAACTGGATCAGCTCGGCCATGTCCGCGGCGGTCTGCACGCCGTCGCGCTGATTCATCGGCAGGTACTGCAGGCCCCAGGCGTAGGCGTCCACGGAGTCCCGGTACATGCGGCCGAACAGCTCCTTGTTGAGGGGATCCTCGCCGGTGAGCTGGGCGGTCGGCAGGGTCTTCAGCGTCTCGAGCACCGCGACGTCGCCGGCGTGGCTCTTCTCGAGGGCGGTGGCCGATGCGTCCGGCCAGCGGTCGTCGTAGCGATGATCGCCCAGATAGGTGGCGAGCAGCGGGTTCTCGCGGAGTCCGCGTTCCCACTCCGATTCGAACAGTTCGTGCAGCCGGGTCTGGGGCGTGGCCGGGGCGGCGGGCGCCGCCGCCTGGGCGGCCGAGGCGGCGATGAGCAGGAAGAGGGCGTGTCGAGCGAGTCGCATCGGGCGGGATCCCCGGGCAGGTACAGGGTGGGGGATGTTCCTTTCCCCGGCTGCGATTGACAAGCGCCAGAGTGCCCCGGCGCGCTGGCCGAACCCCGGGGCGTCGGGTAACATCCCCCCACCCATCGCAAGGCCCGTCCGGAGAGAGGGGAAGGCGGAAATTCGGTGCCAGGCACCGGATTCCGGTGCCTGGCACCGAATTTCCGAGCTTCCTCCGCCGAAGGCGCAACCCGCCCGGAAACGCTCAGGCAGACGGAACGGCGGTGCCTGATGGGCTCTGGAGAGCGGCCCCGCGAGGGGCCCACCGAAGGGGTGCGGCGCCGGTCACCGGCTCCCGATCTCTCAGGTCACAGGACAGAGGGGCGGCAGGCCGAAGAGGCCTGCCGCTTTTTTTGTTTCGGCCTTCCTGGAATCGACCATGGGTCTAAAAACACCACTCTACGAAACTCATGTCGCCGCGGGCGCCCGCATGGTGGACTTCGGCGGCTGGGACATGCCGGTCAACTACGGCTCGCAGATCGAGGAGCACCACGGCGTGCGCCGCGACGCGGGCATGTTCGACGTCTCGCACATGTGCGTCGTCGACCTGCGCGGTGCGCGCGTGCGCGACTACCTCCGCCGGCTGCTCGCGAACGACGTTGCCAAGCTCGCCGAACCCGGCAAGGCCCTTTACTCATGCATGCTGCGCGAGAACGGCGGCGTCATCGACGACCTGATCGTCTACTACCGAGACGACCAGTACTACCGCCTGGTCGTCAACGCCGGCACGCGTGACAAGGACCTCGACTGGATGCGGCAGCACGCCGCAGGCTTCGGCGTGTCGGTCGATCCGCGCTTTGAACTCGCCATGATCGCGGTGCAGGGGCCCAATGCGCGCCAGAAGGCGGCGCCCCTGCTCGACCCGGCGCTCGCGGCACGCGCTCTCGAACTCGGGAATTTCCTCGGCGCCGCCGGTGGCGAGTGGTTCGTCGCCCGCACGGGCTATACCGGTGAGGATGGCTGGGAAATCATGCTCCCGGCCGGGGAGGCAGCGTCGTTCTGGGGCAGGTTGCGTGACGCGGGTGTCATGCCCTGTGGTCTCGGTGCGCGCGACACGCTCCGTCTCGAGGCCGGCATGAACCTCTACGGCAGCGACATGGACGAGACCGTCTCGCCGCTGGAGTGCGGACTCGGCTGGACGATCGCCTGGGACCCACAGGACCGCGATTTCATCGGCCGCGCGGCGCTCGCCGAGCAGAAGGCCCGCGGCGTGGCGCGCAAGCAGGTGGGTCTGCTCCTCTCCGAGCGCGCCGTGTTGCGCGCGCATCAGAAAGTGATCGTTCCGGCGGTCGGCGAAGGCGAGGTCACGAGCGGGACGTTCTCGCCGACACTGGAGCGCTCCATCGGGCTCGCGCGCGTCCCGTCACAGACCACCGACCGGTGCGAAGTCGAAATCCGCGGCCGCCTGCTGCAGGCGACCGTGGTCCGTCCACCCTTCGTGCGCCACGGCAAGATCGCCGTCGCACTCTGACCGTTTTTCAACGGAGGACTCCATGAGCAACGTCCCTGCCGATCTGCGTTACCTGAAGTCGCACGAGTGGGCCCGGCTCGAGGCGGACGGCACGATCACCGTCGGTATTTCCGATCACGCGCAGCAGGCGCTCGGCGACCTCGTGTTCGCCGAGGTGCCGGAGGCGGGCCGGCGAGTGTCGGCCGGCGAGGCGTGCGCAGTCGTCGAGTCCGTCAAGGCGGCCTCCGACGTCTACAGCCCGGTGACCGGCGAGGTCGTGGCGGGCAACGCGGACCTCGGTGGGCAGCCGGAACTCATCAACCAGGACCCCTACGGCGCCGGCTGGCTGATGCGCATCCGCCCGGACGACAGGGCGCAGTTCTCCGCGATGCTCGACGCGAAGGCCTACGAGGCCGCGCTCGCCGCAGAAACCCACTGACACGGGTGACACCATGCCCTTCATCCCGCACACGGACGACGATGTCCGCGGCATGCTCGCCGCGATCGGCATCCCCGGCATCGACTCGCTGTTCGACGAAATTCCCGCAGAGCTGCGTGCCCGCGCGCTGGATGGCATCCCGCTGGCGGCTTCCGAGATGCAGATCGGGCGGCTGATGAGCGAGCGTGCCGCGCGGGACGGCAAGCGGCTCAACTTCATCGGGGCTGGCGCCTACGAGCACCACGTCCCTTCGGCCGTCTGGGCGATCGTGACGCGCGGCGAGTACTACAGCGCCTACACGCCCTACCAGGCCGAGGCGAGCCAGGGCACGCTGCAGCTCCTCTATGAATACCAGTCGATGATGACGAGCCTGACGGGCATGGACGCGTCGAACGCCTCGTTGTACGACGGCGCCACCGCGGTCGCCGAGGCCTGCCTCATGGCCGTGCGCGCGCACCGCCGCTCGAAGTCGCAGCGCATCCTGCTGCCAGCCGCGCTCCACCCGCGCTACCGGGACACCGTGCGGGCCGTGGCGGGCAACCAGAAGCTCGCCTTCGAACTGCTGCCGTACGACGCGAGCGGCGGACAGACCACGCTCGCGAGCCTCGAGCAGTACCGCGGCCAGGATGTCACGGCCCTCGTCATCCAGCAGCCGAACTTCTTCGGAACGCTCGAGGACGTGGACGCGCTTACCGACCGGGCGCACGAGATGGGCATGCTGGTCATCGCGGTCGTGAACCCGACGTCGCTCGCGATCCTGAAGCCGCCGGGCGAGTGGGGCGCGAAGGGCGTCGACATCGTCTGCGGCGAGGGACAGCCGCTCGGCGTACCGCTGTCCTCGGGCGGACCGTACTTCGGCTTCATGACGACGCGCATGGAACACGTGCGACAGATGCCCGGCCGCATCGTGGGCCGCACGGTCGACCTCGACGACAAGCCGGGCTTCACGCTCACGCTGCAGGCGCGCGAGCAGCACATCCGCCGCAGCAAGGCGACCTCGAACATCTGCACGAACCAGGGCCTGCTGGTCACGGCCGCGACGATCTACATGTCGCTGCTCGGCCCGAAGGGACTCTCCCAGGTCGCCGCGACGTGCCTGGAGCGCAGCGGCCAGCTGGTCGACGCGCTCACGCGGGTGCCGGGCGTGCGCCTCGCCTTCGGTGGTCCGCGCTTTCACGAGGCGCTGCTGCTCCTCGACCGCCCGGTGCGCGGCGTGCTCGAGGCGCTCGCGGCGCGCGGGGTGGTGGGCGGTCTCGACGTGACCGCCGACTACCCGTCACTCGGCCACGGACTGCTGGTCTGCGCGACGGAGACCCGCACGCCCGAGGACGTCGAGACCTACCGCTCGGCGCTCGCCGACGTCATGAAGAACGCGGCCGCGGCCTGAGCGGCGGGAGGCACCCATGCGCGAAAAGCTGATCTTCGAACATTCCGCGCGCGGCCGCAGCGCCGAGGCCCAGTACCCGCTCGAGGCCGCCCGGGCTTCCGTGCCCGAGGCCCTGCGCCGCCGCACCGCCCCGCGGCTGCCGGAGGTATCGGAACTGCAGGCCGTGCGTCACTTCACGCGCCTCTCGCAGCTCAACTTCTCGATCGACACGCACTTCTACCCGCTCGGGTCGTGCACCATGAAGTACAACCCGCGCGCCTGCAACCAGTACGCGATGCTGCCCGAGTTCCTCGGCCGGCACCCGCTCGCGCCCGACTCGACCGGGCAGGGCATCCTGCAGTGCCTGCACGAGTTGCAGGAGATGCTCAAGGAAGTGACCGGCATGCGCGGCGTGTCGCTCACGCCGATGGCGGGCGCGCAGGGCGAGTTCGCAGGCGTGGCGATGATCCGCGCGTATCACGACGCGCGCAACGACCGCGCCCGCAACGAGATCATCGTCCCTGACGCCGCGCACGGCACGAACCCGGCGACGGCGACGATGTGCGGCTGCACCGTGAAGGAGATTCCCTCGCTGCCGAACGGCGACATCGATCTCGGCGCGCTCGAAGCCGCCGTGGGCCCGCAGACCGCGGGCATCATGCTCACGAACCCGTCGACGCTCGGCGTGTTCGAGCGCCGCATCCACGAGGTGGCGCGGATCGTCCACGAGGCGGGCGGCCTGCTCTACTACGATGGAGCGAACCTGAACGCGATCCTCGGCAAGGTGCGCCCCGGCGACATGGGATTCGACGTCATCCACATGAACCTGCACAAGACGTTCTCGACGCCGCACGGCGGCGGCGGACCGGGCTCCGGCGCGGTCGGCGTCGGCGAGCGGCTGCTGCCGTTCATGCCGGTGCCGGTGGTCGGGCGCGAAGGCGACCGATATCGCTGGTTCGACGAGCGCGACCTGCCTCAGAGCATCGGCCGTCTGTCGGCCTTCATGGGCAACACCGGCGTGCTGCTCCGGGCCTACATCTACATGCGCATGCTCGGCCGCGAGGGCATGCACCGGGTCTCGGAGTTCGCCACGCTCAACGCCAACTACCTGATGGCCCGGCTCACCGACGCCGGCTTCGAACTGGCCTACCCCGAGCGTCGCGCGGGACACGAGTTCATCGTCACGTTGCGCCGCGAGGCGCGCGAGTACGGCACCACGGCGATGGACTTCGCCAAGCGACTGCTCGACTACGGTTTCCACGCGCCGACGACCTACTTCCCGCTGCTCGTGCCGGAATGCCTGCTGATCGAGCCCACCGAGACCGAGTCGAAGCAGGAGCTCGACGCGTTCGTCGACGCGATGGTCGCGATCCGCGAGGAAGCGCGCACCGATCCCGCGAAGCTGAAGGGTGCGCCGTACACGCTGCCCGTGCGGCGGCTCGACGACGTGCGTGCCGCCAAGCAGCTCGACCTCGCCTGGAAGAGCGCGTGAGCGCACTCATCTGCGGTTCGATGGCGTTCGACACCGTGATGGTGTTCCCGGGCCGCTTCCGGGACCACATCCTGCCGGACCGCATCCACCTCCTCAACGTGTCGTTCCTCGTGCCGAAGATGCGCCGCAACTTCGGCGGCTGCGCCGGCAACATCGCCTATAACCTGCGGCTGCTCGGCGGCGCGGGCGTGCCGATGGCGACGGTTGGCCATGACTTCGATCCGTACCGCAGCTGGCTCGAGAAGCGCTCGGTGGACGTCTCGCAGGTTCGCGTCGTCGACGGCGAGTTCACGGCGCAGGCCTTCATCACCACGGATCTCGACGACAACCAGATCACCGCCTTCCATCCGGGCGCGATGAGCCACTCGCACCTGAACCGGGTTTCGATGGTCCCGGGCTGCACGCTCGGCCTCGTGGCCCCGGACGGGCGCGACGGCATGATCCAGCATGCGGCCGAGTTCGCGGAGGCGGGCATCCCGCTACTCTTCGATCCGGGGCAGGGACTGCCGATGTTCGACGGCGCCGAGCTGCTCGATTTCGTCTCCAAGGCGAAGTGGATCGCGGTGAACGACTACGAAGGTCAGCTGCTCTGTGAGCGTACGGGCCTCTCGCATCGCGAGATCGCGAGCCGGGTGCAGGCGCTCATCGTGACGCGTGGCGCGGAAGGAAGCGTCATCCACGCCGCCGGGCGCGAGCACGTCATCCCGGCCGCGGTGCCCGAGGCGGTCGTCGACCCCACCGGATGCGGAGACGCGTACCGGGCCGGCCTGCTCTTCGGTCTCATGAACGGGCTCGACTGGGACACCACGGGCCGCATCGCCTCGCTCATGGGCTCGATCAAGATCGCGCATCCGGGTACGCAGCACCACGAGTTCACGATGGACGAGTTCCGCGACCGCTTCAGGGTCGCGTTCGGTCGCTCGCTGTGACTCGCGCGAGGGTGCGCACGTTCGCCGCGCTGGCGACGTTCGCGCTCGCCGGGCTCGTGCCGCAGGGCGGCCGCGCCGAGACGCCGGCCTGGGATCGGACGATCGCGCGCGTCGCGCCCTCGGTCGTGACCATCGAGATCGATCAGGCGCGGGCCTTCGACACCGAGTGGAACCAGTCGAGCCAGGCGACCGGGTTCGTGGTCGACGCCGAACGCGGGCTCATCCTGACCAACCGGCACGTGGTGACCCCCGGGCCCGTGGTGGCGACGGCGGTGTTCCAGAACCGGGAGGAAGTGGAACTCGAGGCCGTGTACCGCGACCCGGTGCACGACTTCGGCGTCTACCGCTACGACCCGTCGAAGCTGCGCTACCTGCGCCCGGCGGCCCTGCCTCTCCATCCCGGGGGCGCGCGGGTCGGTGTCGAGGTTCGCGTGCTCGGCAACGACGCCGGCGAGCAGCTTTCGATCCTCGCGGGCACGCTGGCGCGCCTCGACCGTGCGGCCCCGGAGTACGGGGTCGGCAAGTACAACGACTTCAACACCTTCTACATCCAGGCCGCGTCGGGCACCTCCGGCGGCTCGTCCGGGTCACCGGTCATCGACATCGAGGGCCGCGTGGTCGCGTTGAACGCGGGCGGCAGCACCGCGGCCGCCTCGAGCTTCTTCCTGCCCCTCGGCCGGGTGCAGCGGGCGTTCGACCTGATTCGCGACGGGCGTCCCGTCACCCGGGGCACCCTGCAGACGGTGTTCGCGTACACGCCCTACGACGAACTCAAGCGCCTCGGACTGGAGCCCGGGACGGAGGCCGAGGCGAGGAGGGTGGCGCCGGCGCTCACCGGGATGCTCGTCGTGAGCGAGGTGCAGCCCGGTTCGCCGGCCGAGAGCGCTTTGCAGCCCGGGGACATCCTCATCCGGGTAAACGGACAGCTGGTTGCCACCTTCGATCCGCTCGCCGAGGTGCTCGATTCCTCGGTCGGAGGGACAGTCCGGCTCGAGGTGCAGCGCGGCGGCGAGGTGATCGAGCGCGAGCTCGTGGTGCAGGACCTCGGGTCGATCACGCCGGCCGCGTACCTGGAGTTCGGCGACGCGGTGGTGCACGACCTGTCCTACCAGATGGCACGTCACTTGAATGCCCCGGTGCGCGGTGTGTACGTCGCGAACCCTGGCTACTCGCTCGGCGCCGCCGGGGTCCCGCGCGGTGCCGTAATCTCGAGCGTCGGGGGCGAGGCGGTCGCCAACCTCGCCCAACTCGAGGCGGCGGTGGCCGCGCTGCCGGACGGCGCCCGGACCACCATTCGCTACACGACGCTCGACGACCCCACCGGGAGCGAGACTCGCTCGGTCCGCGTCGACCGCAGCTGGTTCCCGGCACGCCGTTGCGCGCGCGACGATACAACCGGCTACTGGCCGTGCCGCGAGCTCGCGGCCCCGCCTCCTGCCGTGCCGGCGGCGCCCGCGCGCACGAGCTTTGCCGCGACCGGCGACGCGCTCGCGGACCGCATCGCACCCTCGCTGGTGCTCGTCCATTTCTCCATGCCGTTCTCCGTGGCCGGCGTGACCGAGCGTAACTACCACGGCACGGGTCTCGTGATCGACGCCGAGCGCGGGCTGGTCGCAGTGGATCGCAACACCGTGCCGGTCGCAGTGGGCGACGTGCGGCTCACTTTCGCGGGTTCTGTCGAGGTTCCCGGCCGTGTCGAATACGTCCACCCGCTGCACAATGTCTCGATCGTCTCCTTTGACCGGATGCTGCTGAACGGCACGCGGGTTCGTTCGGCCGCGCTCGACACCGCGGAGCTCGTGCCCGGCGAGGCGGTGACGGTCGTCGGGCTCGCGCGGGATTCGCGCGTCCGGTCGATCGCCACAACCGTGGCATCCGTCGACGACGTCAACTTCCCGTTGTCGCGCACGCTGCAGTTCCGCGAGGCGAACCTCGAGGTCGCGACGCTGGTCGACGGTCCCGCCGATTTCGATGGCGTCATCGTCGGCCGGAACGGCAGGATCCGCGCGCTGTGGTCGAGCTTCGTCGTGGAGGGCGGGCGCGAGCCGAACCAGGTGAACCGCGGCATGTCGGTGACCTTCGTCCAGGAAGCCGTCGAGGCGGTGCGCGTCGGGCGCCCGCTGCGCTCGCTGGAGGTCGAGTTCGACGCCGTCCCGATGTCGCTGGCCCGGAAGCTCGGTCTGCCGGATGACTGGGTCGGGAGGCTCGAGGCCCAGAGCGGGGCGCATCGCCAGGTCCTGAGCGTGGCGCGCGTCGTCGCGGGCTCGCCCGCGTCGGGGAGCCTCCGCGAGGGCGACCTGCTGCTCGCCGTCGACGGCCGGCCGGTGAGCCGTTTCCGCGAGGTCGAACTCGCGACGCAGGCGCCGAGCGTGTCGGTGACGATACTTCGCGACGGCAAGGAGCGGTCGATCGACGTCGGCACGGTCGCACTCGCCGGGCAGGACATCGACCGGCTGCTGCTCTGGGCCGGCGCCGTGCTGCATTCGCCGCACCGCGCGATGTCCGCACAGCGCGGCATCCCGCCGGAAGGCGTGTTCGTGGCCTACTTCTCGTACGGCTCGCCGGCGACGCGCTACGGGCTCTTCGCCGGCCGGCGCATCGTCGAGGTCGATGGCCGGCCGACCCCCGACCTCGACGCGTTCATCGCGGCCGTGCGTGGCAGGCCGGACCGGTCCGCCTTGCGGCTGAAGACGATCACCTGGAACGGCACCATCGAGGTGATCACCCTGAAGCTCGATCTCCACTACTGGCCGACGGACGAGCTGCGCGTGACGCCGGACGGCTGGCGACGCGCGCCGATCGGTTGAGCCGCCGCCCGCACCCCGTGTGGTATCGGGGCGACAGGGCGGCCACGAATCGCTCTCAGCCGGATCGCTTCGGCTGCCGCCCCCGATGTTGCGCCTTTCCGCAGGGGGCGTTGGCTCTTTGCGACAGCTTGGGTAGTATCGGCACGTCGAGCAGCTGTCCGGGGGCGTCGGTAACGGCGTTGCGGCTGTCGCAACACACCGACCGTATCCGACCCGCGTTTCGGCGCGAGAAGTCAATTCTGAACAAGGTGAGGTCGCCAAGAATGTCCGTTCACACCCGTTCCGCCCTTTTGAGTCTCGCGGTTGCCGCCGCGCTGGGTCAGGTCCCGGGCGCCGCGCTGGCGCAGCAACTGGAGGAGGTCGTCGTCACGGCGCGCAAGACGCAGGAATCCCTGCAGGACGCGCCCGTCGCCGTGTCGGCCGTCACGAACCGCGAGATCGTCGAGCAGGGATTGCGGAACGTCAACGACATCGCGGCCCTGACCTCCGGCCTCTCGTTCTCCCAGGCCTTTGGCCGCACGACGGACCGCCCGGTCATCCGTGGCCAGTCGAACGTGCTGGCCGGGGTGCAGTTCGGCGTCGAGTCCGGCGCGGCGTACTTCGTCGACGGCGTGTACTGGCCGGGTGACATCCAGGGCCTCGACCTGAACGCGCTCGCGCGCGTCGAAGTCATCAAGGGCCCGCAGAGCGCGCTCTACGGCCGCAACACCTATTCCGGCGCCATCAACTTCATCACGGCGCCGCCCACCGAGGACGTCGAAGCCTACGTGAAGGCCTCGCTCGCCCAGTACGGCGAGCAGGACTACGCGTTCTCGGTGGGCGGCGGCTTCTTCGACGACAAGTTCGGTGCGCGCTTCTACGCGCGCAGCTACGACTACGATGGCCAGTACAAGAACACGCTCACCGGCCAGAAGGTCGGCAGCGAGAGTACCGACTCGGCGGGCCTCTACCTCACCTGGAAGCCGATCGAGGACCTCAATTTCCTGACGAACATGATCTATCGCCAGGATGACGACGGCCCGCTCGCGCTGTTCCTGCAGCCCGCCACCACGAACAACTGCAAGCCCGGTTACCGCTCGACCTTCTACCGCGATCCGCCGGGTGCGGCCACGCGCGGCACGAACCCGAACCAGTACTACTGCGGCAAGATCGAGCCGGGCGTCGTGGCGCTCAACACCGATCCGATCGCGGCCACGGGCGGCCGCGACGGCACGGCCTTCGATGGTGTCGAGACGGAAGAGTACTTCGGCATGCTGCGCGCCGACTGGGACATCATGGGCACGGGCTGGACGGTGACGTCGCTCACCGGCTACCGCTCGTTCGACAACAAGTTCGGCACGGACAGCGACCACTCGGCCGCCTTCACGCTGCTGCCGAGCTTCAACCCGGGCACGGGAACGTCGCAGATTCCGCCGATCGGGTCGCCCGCGGAGAAGGAGCCGCTGTTCGCGAACACGAACCGCGACGTGATCCGCAGCAGGTCGCAGGAAATCAGGCTGGCGAGCCCGCAGGACAAGGCCGTGCGCGGAATGGTCGGGTACTACTGGTACGACTACAAGGACCAGGGCTACGACCTGACCTTCTCCGACCCGAACAGCGGGTTCCCCGATTACACGGAGACGGTCGAGGACACGGCCATCTTCGGCATGGTGTCCTGGGACATCATGCAGAACCTCACGCTGAACGTGGAACTGCGCTACGCCGAGGAGACCAAGGGCCGCGAGGAGTACTGCTCGACGTCCGCCTCGACCGGCGACTACAACCCATGGGTCGATGGCTGCACCAACTGGAGCGCTGCGATCCGTCCGGGTAACCCCGCCTTCTACAACAAGCCGCGCGGCACGGTGAACTACAAGGAAGAGGCGGACTTCGACTCGACCACGCCGCGCGTCACACTCGACTGGCGGATGAACGAGAACAACATGTTCTACATCGTCTATGCCGAGGGCGCGAAACCGGGCGGTCTGAACGGCATCGCGGGCCAGAACATCGGCATCCCGACCTACGACCAGGAGACTTCCGACAACTGGGAAATCGGCAACAAGCTCACGGCGTTCGACAACCGGTTCCGGCTGAACACGGCGCTCTACTGGATCGACGCCTCCGACGTGCAGTTCACCCAGTCCGTGCCGTCGCCGACCGGGCAGGGCGCGGTCACTTCCATCGCCACCAACCAGGGCGGCGGCGAGACCTACGGCATCGAATTGGACATGCAGGCCGCGCTGTCCGAGGCGCTCACGCTCACGGCGAACTACTCGTACACCCACAGCGAGATCACCAAGGGTTGCGACGACTTCCAGTACACGCTCAACACCGGCGGCCTGATCTACAACCCGGCCCTCGGGACCGTCCCGGAGTGCAACATCGAGGGCAACCGCTACCCGCTGGTGCCGGAGCAGATGGCGAGCATGGCCTTCAATTACGACGCGCCGCTCGGCATGGGCGAGGGCCTCTCGCTCATCTCGAACTTCGCCGTGAGCTACGAGGGCAGCAAGTACGTCCAGGTGCACAACCTCGCGGAGACGGGGGCGAATACGCTCGTGAACCTGCGGCTCGGCGTGCGCAGCGACGATGGCTGGCAGGTCGTGGCCTTCGGCCGCAACCTGACCGACAGCGACACGATCCCGATGGCGACCCGCTGGTTCGACCTCACGACGGGCAGCGCAGGCAACGCGAATTGCGCGACCAACCCGAGCGCATCCCTCGTGCCCTGCGGGCCTCCGGCCACCTCGCCGGCCGGCTACCCCGTCACGGGTGCGCCGGGTCGTACGGGCGGGGCGGACGTCGGCTCGCCGCGCGCGTTGTTCGGCGCGCTGCGCCCGGGCCGCACGTTCGGCATCGAGTTCCGTTACGACTTCCGGCTCTGACCGGCGCAGGCGGGGGTGACGAAGCGGGGCCGCGCAAGCGGCCCCGTTTCTTTGCGGCTATCATTCCCCGATGGTCACGGCACGCCTTCCCCAGGACGAAATCGATCGCGCAGTCGAGGCACTGCGCGAAGGGGAGGTCATCGCCTTTCCGACCGAGACGGTCTACGGGCTCGGCGCCGACGCGCAGAACCCGGATGCGGTGCGCAAGGTCTTCGAGCTGAAGGGCCGCCCGGCCACGCACCCGCTGATCGTGCACATCGATCACCCGCGCCTCCTCGAGCGCTGGGCGCTCACGGTGCCGCCGGCGGCGAAGGCACTGGCCGAGCGCTTCTGGCCGGGGCCGCTCACCCTGGTGCTGCGGCGTGCACCGGCCGTCGACCTCGCGATCACGGGTGGCCAGGACACGGTCGCGGTCCGCGTTCCGGGGCACCCGGTCGCGCAACAGCTGCTGCGCGCGTTCGGCAGCGGCATCGCCGCGCCGTCGGCCAACCGTTACGGTCGCGTGAGCCCCACGCGGGCGGACCACGTGCGCGAGGAGTTCGGCGATTCGGTGCGGGTCGTGCTCGACGGCGGTGACTGCAAGATCGGGCTCGAGTCCACGATCGTCTCGTGCGTCGACACGGTGCCGCGCGTGCTGCGCCCCGGGTCCATCACCTTGTCGGAGCTGTGCGCCGTCGTGCCAGGGACGCAGGGACGTGCGGAAGGGGAGGCGCCGCGGGTGCCGGGATCCGACGTCAAGCACTACGCACCGTCCACGCCGCTCAGCATCGTCCCGAGCCGCAGGCTCGAGGAGGTGGTCACGCAGCTCACCGTGGAACACGAGCGCGTGGCGGTGCTCGCGATGCGGCCGCCGCGGGTCGCCAACAAGTACATGACGTGGATCAACGCCGGTCGCCGTGCGGAGGTCTACGCGCGCGAGCTTTACGTCAACCTTCGCACGCTCGACAAGTCGGGTGCCCAGGAGATCCTCGTCGAGGAAGTGCCGGCCGGCGAGGCCTGGGACGCCATCCGCGACCGCCTGCGGCGGGCGGCGTCGGCGGAGAACGTGGTGGCCGTGGACCCCGATATCGCGGCGCTGCAGGCGGACTTCGGCGAGGACCTCGGCTCGCCATGAAGCGACGCGAGGTCGTCGCGCTGCGGCGGCTCGCCAGGCGTCATGGTACGCCGCTGCTCGTCATCGACTGCGAGACCATCCGCGAGCAGTACCGCGCGCTGTCGGCGGCATTGCCCGGAGTCGAGCTCTTCTACGCCCTCAAGCCGCTCCCGGCCGCGCCGGTCGTCGCGACCCTGCGTGACCTCGGCGCCAGCTTCGACGTGGCGACCACGGGCGAGATCGACCTCGTGCGATCCCAGGGCGTAGGGCCCGAGCGCTGCATCCACACGCACCCGATCAAGCGCGACGGCGACATCGCCCGCGCGCTCCGTTTCGGCATCCGGCGGTTCGTCGTCGACAACCCCGACGAGCTGCGTAAGTTCACGCGACACCGGGGCCGCGCGCAGCTCCTGCTGCGCGTCTCGTTCCGTAGTCCCGCCGCCGTGGTGGACCTCTCCCGCAAGTTCGGTTGCGAACCGGCTGCGGTTCGGCCGCTGCTCGCGCTCGCCCGTGAACTCGGCGTGAGCGTGCGCGGGTTCTCGTTCCACGTCGGGTCACAGGTCCAGGATCCGACGAAGTACGTCGAGGCCATCGACGTCTGCCGGGATCTCATCCGCCAGGGCCGTGAGGACGGTCACGAGCTCGACACGCTCGACATCGGCGGCGGCTTCCCGATCGCCTACGGCGGCCGGGTCCAGTCGATCCGTTCGTTCTGCCGGCCGATCCGCCGCGAACTACGCTCGCTGCCGCCCGGCGTGCACGCCATTGCCGAGCCTGGACGCTTCATCGCCGGTCCCGCCGGGACCTGCGTCGCCTCGGTCGTGGGCCGCGCGCAGCGTGAAGGCCGCTGGTGGTATTACCTCGACGACGGCCTTTACGGCTCGTTCAGCGGACAGCTCTACGACCATGCGCTCTACCCGGTCGACAGCCTCGGGGGCCGGGGTCCGCGGCGGCCAAGCGTGCTGGCGGGGCCGACCTGCGACAGCATCGACGTCGTTCGCGAGGACGTACCATTGCCCGAACTCGGGGTGGGCGAGCTCGTGGTCGGTCGAATGATGGGCGCCTATACGAGCGCGACCGCCACCGATTTCAACTTCATCCCCCGCGCCCGCGTAGTCGCGGTCAACCTGCGCGGGAGGCGCCCACATGCAGATTGAACTGCTCGATCACGTCGCCGGAGCACGCCAGGCGCGAGGCATCGCGGTGGTCATCGACGTCTTCCGCGCGTTCTCGGTCGCCCCGCACGCCTTCGACCGCGGCGCGGCCCGCGTCTTTCCGGTCGGCGAAATCGCCGACGCCTTCGAACTCGGCCGGCGCTTCCCGGGTGCCGTGCTCGCCGGGGAGCGGCATGCGCGCAAGCTGCCCGGGTTCGATGCCGGCAACTCGCCCACCGAGATCCGTGCGCTCGACCTGCGAGGCAAGGTCCTCGTGCACACGACCCACGCTGGGACGCAGGGTCTCGTCAATGCCTCCGCGGCCGACGAGGTGCTGACCGGCTCCTTCGTCAACATCTCGGCCGCGTGCCGCCACGTCCTCGCGCGCTCACCCCGCCTGGTCTCGCTCGTGCGCATGGGGCACGAGGCACGCGAGCGCTGCGCGGAGGATGACCTCTACGCGGAGTGCCTGGCGCGGATGCTGCGCGGTGGCGGGGCGCCGGGCCGGGACGAGGTTCGCGACCGCCTGCGCAATTCACCGGCCGCCAGGAAATTCTTCGATCCCGCCTGCGACTGGGCTCCGCTCGAGGACTTCGACTACTGCACCGAGGTGGACCGCTTCGACTTCGGCCTGCGGCTGAAGCGGGTTGCCGGGGAGCCGCTCGAGCTCGAGCGCCTGGCCGCGGAGGGCGGCTGAACCCGTGAGCGTGCCGGTCGAGTTCGTGCTGTTTGCGATCACCCTCGGGGGGGTGGCGCTGTTCCATGGCCGCACGCTCGAGGTCGCGCTCGCCGGGCTGGCGGCCGTGCTCGCCTACGGGCTCGGGGTCGCTGGCTTCCACGGCGTGGCCGGGTTCGCCGGGCTCGCGCGGCACCTCCGTCACGAATGGGTGACGCTCGCAAACCTGTTCTGCCTGCTGATGGGCTTCGCGCTCCTGGCGCGGCACTTCGAGGAGAGCCGCGTTCCCGAGCGGTTGCCGGATCTCCTGCCGGACGATTGGCGCGGCGGGTTCGTCCTGCTCGTGCTGGTGTTCGTGCTCTCGAGCTTCCTGGACAACATTGCGGCGGCACTCATCGGCGGCACGGTCGCCGCGTCCGTCTACCAGCGCAAGGTGCACCTCGGCTACCTGGCCGCGATCGTGGCGGCCTCGAATGCCGGCGGCTCGGGCAGCGTGGTTGGCGACACGACGACGACGATGATGTGGATCGATGGCATCGGGCCCGTCGAGGTCGTGCACGCCTACGTGGCCGCCGTCGTCGCACTCATCGTGTTCGGCATTCCGGCCTCGCTTCAGCAGCACCAGCATCAACCCATCCTGGCCGATTCGCGCGCGGCCGTACCGATCGACTTCGGCCGGCTCGCCGTGGTTGGTCTCATGCTTGCGGCCGCCATCGCGACCAACGTCGTGGTCAACGTCTTCTACAGCGGACTCGGCGCCGCGTTTCCATTCATCGGCGTCGCCGTGTGGGTCGCGTTGCTGGCCGCCGCCCGCTGGCGCCGGCCGGACTGGTCGGTGCTGCCGGGTGCGCTGCGCGGCACGGTCTTCCTGCTGTGTCTCGTGCTCTCCGCCTCGCTCATGCCGGTGGAGGAGCTGCCCCCGGCCACATGGCATACGACGTTTGGCCTCGGGTTCGTCTCGGCCGTCTTCGACAACATCCCGCTCACCAAGCTCGCGCTCGAGCAGGGTGGCTACGACTGGGGGATGCTCGCCTACGCGGTCGGGTTCGGTGGCTCGATGATCTGGTTCGGATCGTCCGCCGGGGTGGCGATCACCAATCTGTTCCCGGAGGGCCGTTCCGTTGGGCGCTGGATCGGAGCCGGGTGGCACGTGGCGGTCGGCTACGTGGTCGGCTTCGTGGTCCTGCTCTTCACGCTCGGATGGCGGCCTCACTCATGATCCGCAACGTGGTATTCGACGTGGGTGGCGTGCTGGTGCGGCTGCGCTACCAGCCGTTCGTCCGCTATCTCACGGAGGCCGGCATCGACCTCACCGACCTGCCGGGCTGGCTCGCGACCATCGACCTCGACGCCCACGAGCGCGGCGAGATCACCGGCCAGGCGCTGCTCGAGCGCATCGCCGGGCAGGCGCGGCGGCCCCTCGACCCGCGCGACCTCGAGCGGCGCTGGCTCGACATGTTCGAGCGAGCTGCCGAGATGTTCGACCTCGCCGAGGGACTGATGCAGGACTACCGAGTGTATCTGCTCTCGAACGTCGGCGACCTGCACTGGGCGCACCTCGATGCCGCGTACGGCATCGAGCGCGTCGGCCATGGGGCGATCGCGTCGTTTCGTGTCGGGGCCGTGAAACCGAACGCCGCAATCTACCGCGAGGCGGAACGGCGGCTCGGGCTCGAACCGGCCGAGACCGTGTTCGTCGACGACCTCGTGCGCAACGTCGAAGGCGCGCGGGCCCGCGGCTGGCAGGCGATCCACCACCAGAACCCGAAGGCCACGCGCCGGGGCCTGCGCGAGCTCGGCGTGCGTCTCCCGGACGTGTTCACGGAGGGTTGATCGTGCAGGCCATCCCGGTCACCGTGCTGCTGCTCGCCCTGTCGAACGTCTTCATGACCTTTGCGTGGTACGCACACCTCAAGAACCTCAGCGGCAGCGCCTGGTACGTGGCCGCGTTCGTGAGCTGGGGAATCGCGCTCTTCGAATACCTGCTGCAGGTGCCGGCGAATCGCATCGGCTACACGGTAATGACGCTGCCGCAGCTCAAGATCCTGCAGGAGGCGATTACGCTCACGGTGTTCGTACCGTTCGTGGTCTTCTACATGCGCCAGCCGCTCAAGCTCGATTACCTGTGGGCCGCGCTGTGCATCATGGGCGCGGTCTACTTCGTCTTCCGCAAGTGAGCACCGCGATCCACCGGCGCGTCGCAGCCTGCCGGGCCGCGGCCGATCCCACCTGCATCGCGCGCCTGGCTTCCGGGTGGGCGGTGATGGGCGATCCGCAGGTGTTGCCTGGCTACTGCCTGCTGCTGCCCGATCCCGTCGTGCCGCACCTGAACGCGCTTGACCCGGCGGCGGCGGCCCTGTTCCTGGCCGACATGGCGCGTCTCGGCCAGGCCGTCTTCGAGGTGACGGGCGCGGTTCGCGTCAACTACGCGATGTTTGGCAACCTCGAGCCGGCCCTGCACGCCCACGTCTTTCCGCGCCGCGACGACGAGCCTGTGCACCTGCGCACGGCGCATCCCTGGGCGTACGACTGGACGGCGGCCCGTGGTTTCGACGCGCGTCAGGATGGTCCGTGCCTGGTCGCGCTGCGGAATCGTCTCCTGAAGTCCGCCTGATTCCGGCGCACACTTCGTGACGGGATGCGGAATTCCGCTCGAATCCGCACGCTCTCCACTGGCCGGCGCGCCCGCACCGCGTAATCCTTGGCATCATGCGTCCAGTTCGCCCTCGATCGGCCCGGCGTCAGCACTTCTCCGCACTGCAAGTCGCGGCCCTGGTGGCGCTCATCGCGACGGTCGCGGCCGACGCGGAGGTCTACCGCTACAAGGACGAGCGCGGCAACTGGGTGTACGCGGATCGACCGCCAACGTCGGGCCAGGCCGAATCCGTCCGTACGCGGGCCGAGACGGCTTCCCCGCGCATCGTGGTCGAGCCACGCGCGAAAGCCGGTGCGCTCGGGATGGTGGCCGTCAACGAGTGCCGCTGCCCGGTCGAGTTCGCCATCAAGGTGAAGGGGGCCGACGGGGCGGAGCGCATCGCGCAGGCCGTCGTCCCCGAGCGCTCGCAGAAACTGCTGATCGAGGTGCCGACGCCACCCGGCACCGGGAAGTTCTCCTTCGACTACGGCTATGTGATCGGTGACCCGGGCTCGACCCACGCGCCGACGCAGCCCTACCGGGCCCCCTTCGCGACGGCGCGGAGCTTCACGGTCTCGCAGGCGCCGCCCTCGGCCGTGACACACGTGGACCTTGCGAGCCGCTACGCCGTCGACATTGCGATGCCGGTCGGGACGGCAGTGCACGCCGCGCGCGAAGGCCTCGTCATCAACGTGGCGCACAAGTTCTTCGCCGGCGGGCTGAAGCCCCAGCTCGGGGACGAAGCCAACTTCGTGCAGATCCTCCACGAGGACGGGACGACCGCGATCTACGCCCACCTGCAGATGGATGCGATCCGCGTGCGACCGGGCCAGCGGGTGGAGCGCGGCCATTACATCGCCAATTCGGGCAACACCGGCTTCTCGAGCGGGCCGCACCTGCACTTCGTGGTGGTGCGTAACGCCGGTTTTCGAAGCGAGTCGGTCCCGGTCGCGTTCGCGGGGCCCGGCGGCTCGAGCGTGTCCGCGCGTACCGGACAGCCGCTGACGGCCTACTGACTACGTTTGCGCCTCGCCCCCGCGCAGCTCGCGGACGAGTGCGGCGAGCGTGGCCAGCGGCGCCGAGCAGGTCATCCCGCGACAGAGATAGGCGACCGTTCCGACCTGGGCCGTCTTGGCGGCGAGCCCGGGCGGCAGGTCCTGCAGGTCCGACGGAATCGCGGCGACGAACCGGCGCGGGTCGAAGTACTTGTCGAGCTCGCCGCGCCACGTTTCGAGATCCTCGGCCGGGCCGCGCAGCACGACGATCGCGGGCGGTGAGGTCAGCTCGTCCAGCGCCATCGCAAGCGTCGTGTGAGCGTGCGGATACTTCTCGAGCATCGGCCATGCCGCACGCAGGGTACGTTCCGCGGCGTCGAGGTAGCGCGTCTCGCCCAGCAGGAAGCCGAGTCGCAGGAAGACACGGGCGGCCACCCCGTTGCCCGACGGCGTCGCGTCGTCACCGAAGGTCTTCGGCCTCATGATCAGCGACTCGTGATCGTCGGCCGTGAAGAAGAACCCTCCGGCCTTGTCCTCGAAATGCGCGAGCATGGCGTCGGCGAGCTCGGTCGCCCAAGCAAGCCACGGGGCGTGCCAGCGCGCCTGCAGCAGCTCGAGGAGTCCCCAGGCGAGGTACGCGTAGTCGTCGAGATAGGCGGGGAAACGCGAGCGGCCGTCCTTGTGCACCGCGAGCAGGCGGCCGCAATACCAGGCGTGCTCGCGCAGGAAGTCGACGGCACGGGCCGTGGCGTCGATGCAGTCGTCTCGCCGGAGGGCCCGCGCCGCGGCCGCGAGCCCGGCGATCGCAAGCCCGTTCCAGCCCGTGAGGATCTTCTCGTCGCGCGCGGGCCATGCGCGGGCATTGCGGACGGCGAGGAGCTTGCCTCGCGCGGCGTCCAGCCGTTCGCCGGCCTCGTCCTCGTTCAGGCCCGCGTCCGCGGCGACCGTGGCCATCGGCTCGAACACGTGCAGGTGCCAGTGCCCCTCGAAGTTCGCTTCGCGGTCGAGGCCGAAGCGTCGCGCGAGGACACGGTATTCCACCGGCTCGAGCAGGCTTTGCGCCTCGGCGGGAGTCCAGACGTAGAAACGTCCCTCGTGCCCCTCTGAATCCGCGTCGAGCGTCGAGTAAAACCCGCCGCCCGCATGCTGCATGTCGCGGAGCATCCAGTCCGCCGTCTCGGCGGTCACGCGCCGGAAGAGCGGGTCGCCGGTCGCGACCGCGGCCTGCGCGCTCACGGCCAGCAGCTGGCCGTTGTCGTAGAGCATCTTCTCGAAGTGCGGGATCATCCAGTACGGGTCCACCGAGTACCGGCAGAAACCGCCGCCGAGCTGGTCGTAGAGGCCGCCTTCGGACATGCGGGTGAGCGTGAGCGTGGCCATGTAGAGCGCCTGGAGGTCGGGCTCGTCGCCGTCGGCCGTCTCGCGCCACGCGCGCAGCAGGAACTCCAGGTTCGCCGGGTGCGGGAACTTGGGCGCGCCGCCGAAGCCGCCGAACCGTCCGTCGAAGTCGCGCTGCAGCGTCGCACGCGCCGCAGCGAGCGGGGCGCGGGTGAGCACGGTGCCTGCCGCGGCGGGCGGGGGCAGCAACTCGCCGAACACCTGCACCAGCGCGGCACCCTGGCGCTCGATCTCGGCGCCGTGCTGCGCGTAGTATTCCGCCACGCGCTGCAGCACGTCGCGGAATGCGGGCATGCCGTATTTCGGTTCTCCCGGGAAGTACGTGCCGCCGAAGAAGGGGCGGTTATCGCGCGGCGAGAGGAACATCGTGAGCGGCCACCCGCCGCCGCGCTGAGTGAGCATCTGGTGCGCGGTCTGGTAGATGCGGTCGAGGTCGGGACGCTCCTCGCGATCCACCTTCACGTTGACGAAGAGATCGTTCATCACCGCGGCCGTCGCGTCGTCCTCGAATGACTCGTGCGCCATCACGTGGCACCAGTGGCACGCGGAATAGCCGATCGAGAGCAGGATCGGCCGGTCCTCGGCACGCGCCCGCTCGAGGGCCTCGGGGCCCCACGGGTACCAGTCCACGGGGTTGTCCGCATGCTGCAGGAGGTAAGGGCTCGTCTCGGCGGCGAGCCGGTTGCGGTGCCTCGTCGTGTGCGCAGGGTGCATGCCCGGGTGCTCGGATAGAATGCCGGCACTATATCGGAACGAGCGAACGCGGATGACCCACGCCCCGGATGCGACGAACGCAGGCCTCGAACTGCCCGAGCTGCGGCTGAAGTCCCGGGAGGACCGTCGCCTCGCCGCGGGACACCTCTGGATCTTCAGCAACGAGGTGGACACGGCCCGGACGCCGCTCACCTCATTCGCGGCCGGGGCGCTGTGCCGCGTCGTCGGCGACCGCGACCGGTTCCTCGGCTACGCCTACGTCAACCCTCATGCGCTCATCTGCGCCCGGATCCTCGCGCGCGATGGCCGGTTCACGCCCGGCAAGTCGCTCTTTGTGCACCGGCTGCAGGTCGCGCTCGCACTCCGCGAACGGCTCTACGCGGCGCCGTACTACCGGCTCGTCTACGGCGAATCCGATGGCCTGCCGGGCCTCGTGCTCGATCGCTACGGCGACCTCGTCGTCGGCCAGGCCGGCACGGCCGGCATCGAGGCGCTGAAGGACGAAGTGGTCGAGGCGGTACGCAAGGTGATCGACCCCGCGGCGTTCGTGTGGAAGAACGACTCGGGCGCGCGCGAGCTGGAGGGCCTGCCGTCCTGCGTCGAGACGGTTTTCGGCACGCCGGGCGACCACTGCTGGGTCGAGGAGAACGGCGTCCGTTTCAAGGTGCCGGTCGGGGCAGGGCAGAAGACCGGCTGGTTCTACGACCAGTCCGCGAATCGACGTGCGTTCGTGAAATACGTCGCGGGGCGGCGGGTGCTCGACGTGTTCAGCTACCTCGGTGCCTGGGGCCTCGCGGCGGCGAAAGCCGGGGCGAGCGAGGTCGTGTGCGTGGATTCCTCGGCGCCGGCGCTCGAACTGCTGACCGAGTCGGCGGCGCAGAACGGCCTCGCCGTGCGCACCGTCCGCGACGACGCCTTCGACGCGCTGGCGGCGCTGCGCGAGGCCGGGGAGCGCTTCGACGTGGTGGTCGTCGATCCGCCCGCGTTCATCAAGCGCCGGCGCGACTTTCCAAAGGGGCAGGCGGCCTATCGCAAGCTCAACCAGCTCGCCATGCAACTGCTGCCTCGCGACGGGATCCTCGTTTCCTGCTCCTGCTCTCACCACCTCGCGACCGACGATCTCGTGGGCGCCGTGCAGCAGGCTGCGCGCCACCTGAACCGTTTCGCGCAGATCATCGAGGTCGGCGGCCACGCTCCGGACCACCCGATCCACCCGGCCATCCCCGAGACGCGATATCTGAAGTCGCTCGTCTGTCGCATCGTCCAGGAGTGAGGCCAGTCAGCCGGGCGCGTCGGCTCGGCAGCCGCTAAAATGGCGGCCTCATGTTCGTCTACCCCAATCCCGACCCGATCGTGTTCTCGATCGGGCCGCTGCACGTTCGCTGGTACGGTCTCATGTACCTCGTCGGCTTCCTCGCCGCGTGGTGGCTCGCCCGGCGCCGCGCGGCGGGCCCTCGCTCGTCGTGGTCCCCAACCGACGTCGACGACCTGATCTTCTACTGCGCCGTGGGCGTGATCCTGGGTGGTCGGCTCGGCTGGATGCTGTTCTACGGGACCGAGGTCCTGGTCGCGGACCCCCTGAGCATTCTCCGCATCTGGGAAGGTGGCATGTCCTTCCACGGCGGGCTCGCCGGCGTGCTCGTGGCGCTCGCGGTCTTCGCCAATCACCGCGAGCGGGCAACGGCCGACGTCTTCGATTTCACCGCGCCGTTGCCGGCGATCGGCTTTGGCGCGGGCCGGATCGGCAACTTCATCAATGGCGAGCTCTGGGGGAAACCGACGGACGTCCCCTGGGCCGTGATCGTCGATGGCGTGCCGCGGCACGCGTCGCAGCTCTACGAGGCCCTGCTCGAGGGCCTGGCGCTGTTCCTGATCATGTGGTGGTTTACCGCGAAGCCGCGCCCACGCTGGGCGCCGTCGGGGCTGTTCCTGCTCTGCTACGGACTGTTCAGGTTCGGCGTCGAGTTCGTGCGGGTGCCCGACGAGAATCGTGGTTACCTGCTCCTCGGCTGGGTAACGATGGGCCAGCTCCTGTCGCTGCCCATGATCGTCGCCGGCCTGTGGATGCTCGCCGTCGCCTACCGTCGTCGCGAGCCTTCCGGCAACTACACCTGAGATGCAACAGTACCTCGACCTGATGCGCCACGTGCTCGAGCGTGGCGCCCGCAAGACCGACCGCACCGGCACTGGTACGATCGCGACGTTCGGCTGGCAGATGCGTTTCGACCTCGCGGCAGGCTTTCCGCTCGTCACCACCAAGAAGCTGCACCTGAAGTCGATCGTGCACGAGCTGCTCTGGTTCCTGCGCGGCGAGACGAACGTGCGCTACCTGCGCGAGCACGGCGTGACGATCTGGGACGAGTGGGCCGACACCGACGGCGAGCTCGGGCCCGTGTACGGCGTGCAGTGGCGCTCCTGGAGGGGCGCCGACGGGCGCACGATCGACCAGATCCAGGCTGCGGTCGACCTGCTGAAGCGCGATCCGCACTCGCGGCGCATCATCGTCAATGCGTGGAACGTGGGTGAACTGGACCGCATGGCCCTCACGCCGTGCCACGCGATGTTCCAGTTCTACGTGGCGGACGGCCGCCTCTCGTGTCAGCTCTACCAGCGCAGCGCCGACATCTTCCTCGGCGTGCCGTTCAACATCGCCTCGTACTCCCTGCTGACCCACATGATGGCGCAGCAGTGCGACCTCGGGGTCGGCGAGTTCATCTGGACCGGCGGCGACTGCCACCTCTACGTGAACCACGTCGAGCAGGCGCGCCTGCAACTCTCGCGCGAGCCCCTGCCACTGCCGCGACTCGAGATCCGGCGCCGGCCGGACACCATCTTCGAATACCGCTACGACGACTTCGAGGTCGTCGGCTACCAGTCCCATCCCGCCATCAAGGCGCCAATCGCCGTATGAAGAAGACCCGCAAGACTCCCCGACCGTCCGCTCACCACCACGCCCACATGCGCCACGCCGTCCGCTCGGCCGACGCGCACTCCGCCGATTTGCCGCTGTACAAGGTGCGACGCTCCGGCATCCACGGCAAGGGCGTCTACGCGGCCCTCCCGATCCGCAAGGGCACACGCATCGTCGAGTACCTCGGCGAACGCATCAGCCACAAGCAGGCCGACGACCGTTACGCCGAGAAGGGACAGGACGACGGGCACACGTTCCTCTTCGTCGTGAACAGCCGCGTCGTGATCGACGCGGGGGCGGACGGCAACGACGCGCGCTTCATCAACCACTCCTGTGCGCCGAACTGCGACACGGTGATCGAGAACAGCCGCGTCTTCATCGAGGCCCTGCGCGACATCGAGCCTGGCGAGGAACTCGGCTACGAGTACGGACTCACCTGGGAGAGCACGGACGACCCGGACGAACTCGCCAACTACGATTGCCGGTGCGGGGCGAAGTCCTGCCGCGGGACGATGCTCGCCGAGGAGCCGCTCGACAAGGCCCGGCGCAGGACCCGCGGCAGGGCGAAGAAGAAGGCGAAGAAGAAGGCCGGGAAGAAGGCGGGCCGGGGCGCCGGGCGTCGGGGCCGGTGACCCGCGTCTCGATCGTCGTCGCGACCGACGACCACGGCGGGATCGGCTACGAGGGCCGGCTGCCGTGGCACCTGCCGAACGACCTGAAGCGATTCAAGGCGCTCACGCTCGGCAAGCCGGTCATCATGGGCCGGCGTACGCACGAGTCGATCGGGCGCCCGTTGCCCGGTCGCACGAACATCGTCGTGAGCCGTCAGCCCGGGCTCGAGATCGCGGGCTGCACGGTCGTCCCGGGCTTCGAGGCGGCGCTCGCCGTGGCGGCCGGAGCGGAGGAGGCCTGCGTGATCGGGGGTGCCGAGATGTACCGGATCGCACTGCCGAGAGCCGACACCCTGCACCTCACGCGCGTCCACGCCACGGTCGACGCGGACACGCATTTTCCCGCCATCGACGCCTCAGAGTGGGAAGAGATCGCCCGCGAGGACTGCCCCCCGGACGAGCGTCACGCCCATGCGTACAGTTTCGTGACGCTGCGTCGCGTGCGTTGACCTCGCCGGCCGTCAGGCCGGGTCCGTAGTGAACAGACGCAGCACCTCGGTGCGGTCCGGCGGCGCAATCATGCGGTCGAAGCGCAACCCGATCCTGCCGAGCAACCGGATCGACGGCTCGTTGTCGATGGACGTGATGGCGAGGAGGCGGCGCACACCGAGTTTCCCGAACGCGTACGCCTTGACCGCGGCGGCCGACTCGAAGCCATACCCGCGGCGGCCGTGCTCGGTCAGGAACGCGAAGCCGATGTCCGGGTCGTCGAGGTAGTCGCGCTGCACGAGTCCGCAGATGCCGAGAGGCCCGTCGTCCTCGCGTAACTCGACGAGGTAAAGCCCGAACCCGTGGCGAGCGTAGCTCGCGGCGGGGCCGTCCGCGACGTATCGGCTCGCATCCGCTTCGCTCCGCACGCCGCGGTCGCCGATGTTGCGGATGAAGGACGGGTCGTTCAGCAGCCGCAGCATGAAGGCGGCGTCGGCCACCGGCGACAGGTGCCGCAGCCGCAGCCGGTCCGTCTCGAGCATGTGCGGCGCCAACGTGACCGCGAGGCTCACGGCGTCCGCCGGAAGTCGAGCGTGAAGGCCTTCGCCGCTCCGTCGCTGACGCGCACGGTCATGCGTTCCGGCGCGGCGTGCGTGTACTCGAGTCGTCGCGGAAAGTCGTGACGCGGATTCTCGAACACGAGTTGCCCGGTCGCGCATGGCGTGAGCTCGAACGGTACCGGCAGCGCATTGTGGGCGACTATGGCGATGTAATGGACGGCCGAGGTCATGGCGACCAGCCGCAACGACTCCCCGCCCTTGCGTTTGCCGCTCGTCGCCGTCCAGGTGCCGATCAGCCAACCGGCGGGCCCGAGAGTCGAACAGCCCTCGCTCGCCTCGGCGAAGGTGGGCGCAGCCGTGGACGCGATCGCCGCCCCGAGGGTACAGGCCGTGTTCCGGGACGAGCTTCTCACCGGCATCTGGTGGACCTCCGCGCCTGCGTGCCGCCGGCCGGTCGTCGCCGCCGTGTGGCAGTATAGTGGCGTGGCCCCCGATGTGGGGCGGGAGGCGTCATGAGGAACCTGGCAGTCCTGGTTTCGACGGCGGTCCTGCTCGCGGCCAGTGCGTCACACGGTGCACCTGCGGCCGAGCCGGCCGCAAGTGCCGCGGCGGGCGGCGAGCCCGTGATGGCCGTGTGGGTCGAGAAGACGGTCGATTTCCCGTACAAGGGCCTGACCGCGTACTACTCCTGCGACGGCATGCGTCTCAAGGTCTCCGCGATCCTGAAGATGATCGGTGCCCGCGAGGGGTTCAAGGTCGACGTGCGCATGTGTCCGAATTATCCGCGGCCCGAAAACATGCCCTGGGTGTACATCACCGCCGCCATGCCGCAACCGGCCACGCCCGAGCTGCTCGCCGAGCTCGCGAAGCCCGACGCGAAGCAGGAACTCGTGGCGCGAGTGAAGGGCCAGGGCTCGCCGGTCGCGGAAGCCACGGCGCAGTTCCCGGCTCGCTGGGAGCAGGTGCGGATCGTCGGCAAGCCGATCGGTCCAGTGCAGGCGGGTGACTGCGAGTTGATCGACGAGATGGCGCGGATGGTGTTCGTCCAGCTGGGCGCGAGGATCGTCGAGAACACCACGGCCTGCGTGCCGAAGCAGGTTAACCCGGGCAGCGTACGCCTCACGCTCGAGGTCCTGAAGCCCGTGCCCCAGCCGTGACGGAGCGTCGTTCGATCTTCATCACGGGTGCGGCGTCGGGCATCGGTGCGGAGACGGCGCGGCTCTTTGCCGGGCGCGGCTGGCGAGTGGGCGCGTCGGACGTCGATGCCGCCGGGCTCGCATGCCTGCAGCAGGAACTTGGAGCGGAGCGGGTCGCGACCTTCATCGCCGACGTACGGGACTTCGAATCGCTCGAGCGCGCACTCGTCGGGTTCACCACAGCCTCCGGCGGCGGCCTCGACGCGATCTTCGCCAATGCCGGCGTGCTCTCCATGGGACCGCATCCCGAGATCACGCGCGAGCAGAAGGCGCTGATGGTCGACGTGAACGCGCTCGGCGTCGTGCACACCTTCGACGCGGCCTTCCGGTACCTCGCGCGGACGCCGGGGTCGCACGCCGTGGCGATGTGCTCGACCTCCGCGGAGTACGGCGCGCCCGAGCACGCGGTCTACAGCGCGACCAAGTTCTTCGTGCGCGGCCTGACGGAGGCGCTCGAGGTCGAATACCGCCGGCACGGCATCCAGGTCTCCTCGATCTTCGTAGCCTACGTGCAGACGGCGATGGTGCTCGACGCGCCCGTGAAGGCATCGTCGATCGAGCGCCTGGGAGTGAAGGTCAGGCCCGGGCAGGTCGCCGAGGCCGTCTGGCGCGCGGTGCACGGCCGGCGCCTCCGCTGGCGGGTCGGCCTCGACGCGCACGTGCTCAACATCGCCGCGCGCGTGCTCGGCTCGCGCATGGCGGGCCTGTCGGCCTGGATCACCCGGAGCTGAAATCCACCGGCGGCCGTGTGCTCGGCACGAAGACGGGCGGCGACGGCACGTCGAGGCGCTGAGCGCCCAGCGTACCGCCCCAGACGCAGCCCGTGTCGATCGCGAGCACGCCGCCCTCGTCCAGGTAGCCGAGTGCCGACCAGTGCCCGCAGACGAGGCGCGCGCCCGCCCAGCGCCGTCCGGGTGCGCGGAACCACGGCAGCGCACCCGGGGGCAGGCGGTCCGGCGGTCCCTTCAGTTTCAGGAGCAGGCGGCCCTTCGCGTCGCAGGCCCGCAACCGGGTGAGGGCGTTCGTGATGAAGCGCAGCCGGTCCGCACCTTCGAGCTCGTCCCGCCACAGGTCCGGCTGGTCGCCGTACATCCGCGCGAAGTGCTCGCCGCTATGCTCGCTGCGCAGCGCGGTCTCGAGCTCGGCCGCGCAGTGCCTTGCGAGCGGCACGTCCCACTGCGGTGGCAGCCCGGCGTGAATCATCGTGGCCCCGATCGCGGGGTCGTGATGGAGCATCGGTCGCGACTGCAGCCAGTCGAGCAGGCGTCCGCGGTCCGGCGCGTCGAGCACAGACTGCAGGCCCGCGTCGTCGCCGCGCAGTTCCGCGTGGCCACGCGCGACGGCGAGCAGGTGCAGGTCGTGGTTGCCCAGCACGACGACGGCGGCGTCCCCGAGACGCTCGACGAGTCGCAGGACCCCGAGCGAGTCCGGCCCGCGGTTGACGAGGTCGCCGACGAACCAGAGGCGGTCACGGGCGGGCGAGAAGCCGATACGGGCGAGCAGGCTCTCGAGCTCGGCGGCGCACCCTTGCACGTCGCCGACGGCGTAGATCGCCATCTTCGGTCAGTGCAGCAGGCCGGGCATCGCGAGCGTGAACGGCGCGATCGGAGCGTCGAAGTGCTCGCCGTCGTCCGCGACCATCCGGTACTTGCCCTGCATGGCGCCCACTGGGGTCTCGAGGATCGCGCCGCTCGAGTAGCGGAACCCTTCGCCCGGCTGCAGGTGCGGCTGCTCGCCGACCACGCCTTCGCCCACGACCTCCTGGACCTTGCCGTTGGCGTCCGTGATGACCCAGTGACGGGTGAGGAGCCGTGCGGGCACGGAACCCTCGTTGCGTATCGTGATCGTGTAGGCGAACACGAAGCGACCGTCGCTCGGGTTCGACTGGTCCTCGACGTAGTTCGAGACCACGTCCACGCGGATGCGGTAGGGGGTGTCGGGGGTCATGCGCGATCGACCGCTCGGGCCGCTCACTCCTTGTGCAGGCGGACCGCCAGCACGTCGCAGGGAGCCGCGTGCAGCACCGTGTCCTCGGTGAAGTTGAACAGGATCGAGACCCCGTGCCGCTCGCGGCTGCCGATCACGATCAGGTCGACGCCACGCTCCTCGGCGACGCGCACGACCTCGGACTTGATGTTGCCCGTCAGCACCAGGCGCTCGGCGCCTTCGAGGCCGAGCTTGCGCGAGAGCTCCGCGAGGCGCACCGTCGCGCGCTCGACGAGTTCACCCTCGATCTGCACGGCGGGCAGCAAGGCCTCGCCCATCGGCTCGACCGGCACGTACTCGACCACGTGGAGGAGGGTCAGGCTCGCCCCGCACTTCTCGGCCATCGTCCTCGCCCGCTCGGCGATGGTCTCGCTGTCGTCGGTGAGGTCGAGGCAAAGCAGGAATTTCCTGTAGTCGCGCATCGGTGTCTCCTTCGGACGCGCCGTCCACGCAGGACCTGATTATAGGCCGCGGTCGACGCGCCACCAATCGCGCGTGCCCTCAGCCCGCGACACGGGCCGCCAGCGCCGCAAACCGTGCGGGCGACAGGGTCTCGGGCCTCGCGCGAGGGTCGACGCCCGCCTCGGCGATCGCGGCGGCGTCGAGCAGGCCCGACAGCGAGTTGCGCAGAGTCTTGCGTCGCTGGGCGAAGGCGGCTGCGACCGTGCGGGCGTACGCCGCCCGGTCCGCGATCGGGAAGGGCGGCTCGGCGAGCGGGTGCAGGGCGAAGAAGGTCGAGACCACCTTCGGCGGTGGCGAGAACGCTCCCGTGCCGATATCGAACAGAGGCTCGACACGCACGTGCGGCGCGAGCATCACCGTGAGGCGCCCGTAGTCCTTGTTGCCGGGAACCGCGGCCATGCGCGTCACGAGTTCCTTCTGCAGCATGAAGTGCATGCTCGAGAACGCGTCGAGCTGGTCGATGAAGTGGAACAGGAGCGGCGTGGAGATGTTGTAGGGCAGGTTGCCGACGAGCCTCAACGGCGGCCCGGCCCCGCGCAGCGCGCGAAAGTCGACCTCGAGTGCGTCGGCCAGGTGCACGCGCAGTTCGCCGCTGCCCACGCAGCGCTCGCGCAGGCGCGGCACGACGTCCGCGTCGATCTCGACGACGTCGAGCGCGCCGGCGGCCGCGAGCAGTGGCAGGGTAATGGCCCCGCGTCCCGGCCCGATCTCGACGAGACGGTCGCCCGGGTAGGGCGCGATCGCCCGGACGATCCGGTCGATGGTTCCCGGGTCGTGCAGGAAATGCTGGCCGTAGCGCTTCTTCGCCCGGTTCACCGGCGGGGCCGTCGCGCGACTGTCGCGGCGAGCCGGAGTGCCGCGACGAGGCTGCCGGGGTCGGCGCGACCGGTGCCGGCGAGGTCGAGCGCGGTCCCGTGGTCGACCGACGTGCGTACGATCGGCAGGCCGAGCGTGACGTTCACCGCGTGGCCGAAGGCCGCGCGCTTCAGCACGGGAAGGCCCTGGTCGTGATACATGGCGAGCACCGCGTCCATTCCCTCGAGCCGCTCCGGCAGGAAGCCGGTGTCCGCCGGGAGGGGGCCCTCGAGGCGCAGTCCGGCCTTGCGCAGGCGCCCGAGCGTCGGGGCGATGGTCTCGATCTCCTCGCGGCCGAGGTGACCGCCCTCGCCGGCGTGCGGGTTGAGCCCGAGGACGAGGATGTGCGGACGGCGGATGCCGAACACCCGCCGCAGGTCGCGATCGAGAATCCTGAGTACGGTCTCGAGGCGCTGCGCCGTGATAGCCGCGGACACGTGTGCGAGCGGAACGTGGGTCGTCGCGAGCGCCACCCTGAGCCCGCCGCCCACGAGCATCATGACGGGCAGCGTTCCGCCGCAGCGCTCCGCCAGGTACTCGGTGTGCCCGGTGAAGGGCACGCCCGCGTCGTTGATCACGCCCTTGTGCACGGGTGCGGTGACCATTGCGCCGAATTCGCCTGCGAGGCAGCCCGCGACCGCGCGATCGAGCAGTTCGAGCACGTAGCGGGCGTTGGATGGGTCGAGCCGGCCGGCGCGACACGCGGCGGCCATCGGCACGTGCAGCACCTCGACGCGTCTGTGCAGCGTTGCCTGCGGGTCGTAGTCGGGCAGGCCCGCCATGAGCCGCCGCGTCCCGCGCACGCGACCGAGGAGCGCACGGTCGGCCAGCAGGACGATGCGTGCATCCCAGCGTCGCCCGGCAATGGCGGCGCAGAGGTCCGGTCCGATGCCGGCCGGTTCGCCGGTCGTGAGCGCGATGGTCGGGAGCGTGCGGCTCGCGCTCACCGGTACTCGACGTAGGCTTCGTCGCGCAGGCGCCTCAGCCAGATTTCCGTCTCTTCCTCGGCGCGCGATTCGCGCAGCTGCTGCACGCACTTGTTGCGCGTCACGTCGTCGGAGGCGTCGTAGGTGCGGCGGCCGAGCACCTGCACGATGTGCCAGCCGAACTGGGTGCGGAACGGCTGGCTGATTTCGTTCACCTGGAGGGCGTCGAGCTGCCTGGCGAACTCCGGCACGAAGGTGCCCGGCACGGCCCAGCCGAGGTCGCCGCCACGCGCGGCCGAGCCCTTGTCCGCAGAAGAGACCGAGGCGATGGCGGAGAAGTCCTCGCCCGCCAGCACGCGCTCGCGGATCCGCGTGAGCTTCTGTCGTACGGTCTCGTCGTCCTCGACGGCCGTCGGCTGCATCAGGATGTGGCGCGCGTGCACCTGCTGCACCAGGGCGGCCTGCTCGGCGCCACGCGTCTCCATCAGCTTGAAGATGTTGAAGCCGCTCGGCGTGCGGATGAGTTCGGTGACCTCGCCCGGCTTCATCGACGGGATGACCGTGGCGACGATGGAGGGCAGCTGGTTCGCCTTGCGCCAGCCGAGCCGGCCGCCCTCGAGAGCCGTGCCGGCGTCGGAGTAGGCGACCGCGAGATCGCCGAAGTCCTCGCCACGTCGCGCGCGCTCGTACACGCCCTGCGCACGTGCGGTCCGCTCCTCGACCTGCTGGGGGCTCGCCGAATTGGGCACCGAGACGAGGATGTGCGCCACCTCGTATTCCCGTTCGTCCTCAGGCGAGGCACTGGCCCTGGCGACACACTGGTCGAGCTCACGCGGGGAGAAATAGATGCGCGAATAGACGTCGCGCTGGCGTAGCTGGCCGAGCAGCATCTCGCGTCGGATCTCCTCGCGGTACGCACGGTAATCGATCCCCTGCTGCTCGAGCGCGGCGGGCAGGTCGCTGAATTTGACACCGTTGCGCTGCGCGAGCTCGGTGAGCGACTGGTTCAGCTGCTCGTCGGAAATCTTGATGCCGGCCCGCGTCGCGCGCTGCACCTGGATCTCCTGGAGGACGAGGCGCTCGAGGACCTGCTGGCGAAGGATGTCGCGAGGCGGCTGCTGTTGCCCGGCCTGCTGCAGGCGCGTCGAGACGAGCTGCATCTGCTGGTCGAGCGAGCTCTGCAGGACGATGCCGTCGTTGACGACCGCGACGACCCGGTCGAGGGAGACGCCACGCGGCACGACCGGCGCGGCGACGGTCGTGGCCGGGGCCGGCGCCTGGGCCACGGCGGCTTCGGCCTGGGTTGGCGCGGTCTGGGCGTGGCCGGCCGCCCCGGCCAGGAGCAGCACAATCGCAAAAAATCGCTTAAAAATCAATGGCATCTCACGATCCGGGCGCGGACGGGAGCGCGGAGTATCCCCGAATCGCGTCTCGCAGGAAAGCTTCGTTGTCCACTCCGACACTGGACAGTCCCTTGAGTTCCAGCTGGATCCCGAGCGAGGTGTCCGAGTCGCCCGTGCGGCTGCTGACGAAGCGACGCGTGATGAACCTGAACGACCAGCAACAGGACGAGTACTCGAAGCCGACGAACTGGTCGAGCGTCTTGTCCTCGGCGAGCGAATATACCCAGCGGCCGAAGAGGTGCCAGTCCTGCGCGACGGGCCACGCCGCCGAGACGTCGAACTGCTCGAGCAGGTCGCGGCGGTAGCGGTACGACGCGTTCAGCACGCTGTCGCTCGCAGGGCGGTACTGGACGCCGACCTCGGTGCGTTCGGTCTGCGATGCGCCGGTATCCCACTGGTAGGCGAGGCGCGCGTTCCAGTCCTTGAACGCGTCGAGCTCGAGTTCGGCAACGAGGTCCGAGGTCGAGGCGTCGTCCGGAGCCTCGCCCGGCAGCGTCACCCTCGGGGTCTCGAAATAGAACTGCTGTCCGAGCGTCGCGCTGAGGTACTGGCGTCCGTTGCTCGCGTCCAGCAGCCGGCTCGTCAGGCCGACTGCCATCTGGTTGGCGTCGCCCACGCGGTCGGCGCCGACGTAGCGGTTGGTGCGGAAGAGCTCGACCATGTTGAGGTCGGGCGTGGCCGTGTCGAATACCGGTATCGCGTCCTGGTCGCGATAGGGCACGTAGAGGTAGAGCATCCGTGGCTCGAGCGTCTGCACGCGCTGCTGCTTCGACCCCGCGGCGCGCTCGAGGACGAGGCCCGAGTCGAGGCTGAGGACCGGCAGCGAGCGCGAGAGGCTCTGATCGGCGCCGGGCCCGGTGTTGCTGAGCGAGTACGTCGTGTAGCGCCACGCTCCGTTGCCTTCCAGGTAGGCGCCGCGCCGGCCCGTGCGCCAGGAAATCCCGGGCTGCGCGTCGAACCGGATACCTTCCGGGCCGAGCTCGCGATAGAAGTTCGTCGCCTCGGCCTCGAGCCAGGAACCGAAGCCGAAAGGCAGGTCGGTCCAGCGCCCGGCCGCGTACACCTGCGGCAGCAGCGAGTAGGGCCGTTCGTCGTCCGCCAGCGCGCTGTCGATCACCTGGTAGTTCTGCGTGCGGCCGATCAGGGTCCAGCGCTCGGTGTCGCGACGCAGTTCCGCGAGCTGGTTCAGGAACACGACGCTCGTGCCCTCGAAGCCGACGCCGAAGTCCTCGAAATATGCGTCGTCGGTCACGTACCCGGCGTTCACCAGGCCGCGGAACCGCGGCTCGAAGTGCGTCACGTTGCGCCACCCGTAGAGGCCGCGCGCCTCGTCGCGCTCCGAGTCGTGGGGCAGGTACTGGAGCTCGAAGGCGCCACGGCTCCGCTCCGTGAGGTAGCGGAACTCGGGGTCGATGCGGTAGCCGCGCGAGGAGAACCAGCGCGAAGTGAATGTGGCGTCGTAATTCGGCGCGATGTTCCAGTACCACGGCACGACGATCTGCGTGCCGGTCTTGCCGCCGCTGCCGAACGCCGGGAACAGCAGGCCCGACTTGCGCTGGTCGCCGACGGGAAAGGAGATCCACGGCGTGTAGAGGATCGGCACGCCCTTGAAGTCGAGCCGCACGTTGCGGCCGGTGCCGAGCCGGCTCTCCTGGTCGAGCGATATGCTGTCGGCCTTGAGCTGCCAGTCATCGTTGCCCGGCGGGCATACCGTGTAGCGGACGCCCTCGAGGTCGAGCACGGTCTCGTTCCTGAGCACGGCCGAGCGCGCCGCGCCGCGGCCCGAGCCGTCCACGAGCTCGAAGGTCGCGCTCCGGAAATCCCCGCTGCCGTCTGCGAAGGAGCCGCCTTCGCCCGTGACGCGCACCGTCGGGTCGAGGAATTCCGTCCGGCCGATGACTGTCACGCTGCGCTTCTCGGCGTCGATGCGGGCCTCGTCTGCCGCGAGGAGCCGCTGGCCCATGCGTATCGTCACGTTGCCCTTGAGCAGCGCATCGCCGGCTCGGCCGAGTTCGCCCGTGTCGCTCGTGATCTCGATGTTCGGGTCGTCGGGATCCGCCGCGAGCAGTGCTTCGAGCCGCGGGTCGGTGGTGACCGCGATGCGGCAGGATGCTTCCTCCGCCGAGTGCGCCGGCGTGCAGACGCAAGAGAGCAGGAGGAGCGGGAGCGGCCGTCGCCGAGCGAGCGCGATTCGGGCGGACGGCTTCATCGTTGCGATTATAATTGCGCCGCCCGCATCCAGCCGACTTTCCGAGGTCCGCCTTGCACGATACCGGCCGAGACGATCCACGGCTCGCCTTGCTGCGCCACTGGCTCGAGGAGGGTCTCGGCTGGCGGGGCTCTGCTCTCGCTCCCGCGTCCGCCGACGCGAGCTTCCGCAGGTATTTCCGCGTCACGCGGCCGGAGGGCACGTTCGTCGCCATGGACGCGCCGCCCGACAAGGAGGACGTGGGTCCGTACCTGAAGGTGGCCGGCATGCTCGCCGAAACCGGCGTGAACGCGCCGCGCGTGCTCGCGCGCAATGCGCAGGACGGGTTCCTCCTGCTCACGGACCTCGGGTCCGTGACCTACCTCGCCGCGCTCGAGGACCGCTCGCTCGCCGCCACGTTGTACACCGACGCGATCGAGGCGCTGGTGCGCATCCAGGCGCGTGGCGCGGTGCACGCCACCGGGCTGCCGCCCTACGACGAGAAGCTGCTGCGCTTCGAGATGAGCCTGTTTCCCGACTGGCTCCTCGCCCGGCACCTCGGCCTCGAGCTGTCCGAGGCCGAACGACGGGTGCTGTCCGGGGCGTTCGACGGGCTCGTGACGGCTGCCCTCGAGCAGCCGCGGGTGTTCGTGCACCGCGACTACCACTCGCGCAACCTGATGGTCTGCGCGGACGCGAATCCCGGAATCCTCGACTTCCAGGACGCGGTGCAGGGCCCGGTCACCTACGACCTCGTGTCGCTGCTCAGGGATTGCTACGTCGCCTGGCCGCAGGAACGCGTGGTCGAGTGGGCACGCGAGTTCAGGCGGCACGCGCGGGCCGCAGGCATCGACGCGGGCGACGACGAGGCGACCTTCATGCGCTGGCTCGACCTGATGGGGGTGCAGCGGCACCTGAAGGCGAGCGGCATCTTCGCGCGGCTCTGGCACCGCGACGGAAAGCCGGGTTACCTGCCGGACGTGCCGCGAACGCTCGCCTACATCGAGCAGGCGTGCGCGCGGCACGCGGAGTTCGCGGCGCTCGGGAAATTCGTGCGGGAGCGCGTGCTTCCCGCGATGCAGGCGAGCCTCGGGGCGGCGAGCGCGTGAAGGCTATGGTCCTCGCGGCGGGGCGCGGCGAGCGCATGCGCCCGCTAACGCTCGAGCGGCCGAAGCCGCTACTCGAGGCTGGCGGACGGCCGCTGATCGTGCATCACCTCGAGGCGCTCGCGCGCGCGGGCATCCGCGACGTCGTGATCAACGTGTCGTGGCTCGGAACCCAGGTCGTCTCCGCGCTCGGGGACGGCAGCCGCCACGATGTGCGCATCGCCTACAGCGACGAGGGTCCCGAGCCGCTCGAGACGGGCGGAGGCATCTTCCGGGCGCTGCCGCTGCTCGGCCCGGCGCCGTTCCTCGTCCTGAACGGCGACGTGTGGACCGACTACCCCTACGCACGGTTGCGCGCCGTGCTCCGGCCCGCGGACCTCGCGCACCTCGTCCTGGTCCCGAATCCGCCGCACAACGCCAAGGGCGATTTCGTGCTGCGCAACGGCCGCATCGTCGAAGACCCGGGCGAGCGGCTGACGTTCTCCGGCGTGGGCGTCTATCGCCCGGAGCTCTTCGCCGGCTGCCGCGATGGCGTGTTCAAGCTGGCGCCGCTGCTGCGCGAGGCCGCGCGCTCGGGCCGTCTTGGCGGCGAGGTCCACACGGGTGACTGGCTCGACATCGGCACGCCCGAACGCCTCGCCGAGCTCGACACTCGTCTCCGGGGAGATGCGCGCTGAATCTGTCGTTTCCTCGACAGCGAAATCCTGGTTCCGGGTGAGCTCGGTTTCACGGGACGCCGTGAACCCGTCCGTGAGGGCTCCGGGCGCGGCGTCCCGGCAAACCCTCCCCGGGGCCCGAAGCCGTGGTCGGCTGAGCACGCAGGGACCTCGGACCGTACAATGGGGCCCCAGGCCGGCACGAAGAAATGAGCGACTTCAAAGGCATACCCGTGGTCACGACCGCTGCACGCAGCGGCGAGAAGTACGTGACGCCGCAAGGCACCACGGCCATCAAGGACGGCATCAAGGCCCGCGGCGCACCGGCCCCGCTGCCGACCGGCCGCAAGCCGTCGTGGCTGCGCGCGCCGATGCCGGGCGGCAACGGCTTCGACAGCGTGCGCCAGACGGTGCGGGAGCACCGGCTCGCTACGGTGTGCGAGGAAGCCAGGTGCCCGAATATCGGCGAGTGCTGGAACGCCGGCACGGCGACGCTGATGCTGATGGGTGAGGTCTGTACTCGGGCGTGCCGATTCTGCGCCGTCGACACGGGCAATCCCCGCGGATGGCTCGATCCCGAGGAACCCGCGAACGCGGCGCGCACGGTGCAGCTCATGCGGCTCGGCTACGTGGTACTCACCTCCGTCAATCGCGATGACCTTGCCGACGGCGGCGCGCGACACTTCGCCGACTGCGTCCGCGAGATCAAGTGCCTGAACCCCGCGACGGCCGTCGAGGCCCTCACGCCCGACTTCCAGGGCGTGCTCGCAGACGTCGAGACGGTGGTCGACAGCGGCCTCGACGTCTTCGCGCAGAACGTCGAGACGGTGCGCCGGCTGACGCATCCGGTTCGCGACCCGCGCGCGTCGTACGAGCAGACGCTCTCCGTGCTCGCGCACGCGAAGCGTCACCGCCCGGCGGTGCTGACCAAGACGAGCCTGATGCTCGGGCTCGGCGAGAGCGAGACCGAGATCCTCGCGACGATGGACGACCTGCGCGCGATCGGCGTCGACCTCCTCACGCTCGGGCAGTACCTGCGCCCGACGGTGAACCACCTTGCCGTCGAGCGTTTCGTGACGCCCGACGAATTCGACGGGTATCGCGAGGCCGCGCTCGAGCGCGGGTTCGTCGAGTGCGTCGCGGGCCCGCTCGTGCGCTCGAGCTATCGCGCCGAGCAGGCGCTCGCGCGCAACAACGCCGGGCTCGGCACGGGCGGCGTCGCGCAGAGGTAAAGTGGCCGACGCGCTGCCCGTCCCCGTCCTGCGCTGGCTCGGGCTCGTCGACTACGAGCCGACCTGGCGGGCGATGCAACGGCAGGTGGACGAGCGCGGGCCGCATTCGCCGGACGAGTTGTGGTTCCTCGAGCATCCGCCCGTGTTCACGATGGGAATGAACGCGAGGCGCGAGCACCTGCTCGCGACCGGCGACATTCCCGTCGTCGACATCGACCGCGGCGGGCAGGTCACCTACCACGGGCCGGGGCAACTCGTCGTCTATCCGCTCCTCGACCTCGGGCGCGCGAAACTCGGCGTGCGTGCGCTCGTGGAGGGCATCGAGCGGGCGATCATCGCGACGGTCGGTGAGTGGGGCATCGAGGCGATCGGGCGCCGCGACGCGCCCGGCGTCTACGTCGGCGGCCGCAAGATCGCGAGCGTCGGGTTGCGCATCCGCCGCGGCTGCTCCTACCACGGGCTCGCGCTCAACGTGGCGATGGACCTCGAGCCGTTCCGGCGCATCAATCCCTGCGGATACGCCGGGCTCGAGATGACCCAGGTGAGCGAGCAAGGCGGGCCGTCGAGCGTGCTCGAAGTGGCGGCCGCGCTCGCGCCTAGGCTCGTCGAGTCGCTCGGGCTGCCGGACCCGGGTCAGAGCGCCACGAGCACCTGGCGGCAGGACGTGAGCTCGTTGTAGACGGCGTCGAGCTGCGCCTTGCTCTCGGCCTGCACGGTGATC
>Ga0114939_10000202_pt1 | contig 51517 bp, 41 predicted proteins | sample AshMeaCrysSpring_FD_87196 | JGI IMG/M metagenome (GOLD analysis project Ga0114939, IMG submission 87196) | Groundwater microbial communities from Big Spring, Nevada to study Microbial Dark Matter (Phase II) - Ash Meadows Crystal Spring | ecosystem: Environmental > Aquatic > Deep subsurface >...
ACAAGTAGCGAGATTACTGACCTTGCTATCCGGATGGTCCAGAAAACTATCCAACAGCAGACGCACCGAAGCGCCCCGCCGGGCGGCGGCTATCAAGGCTTCCAGTCGCGGATTGGGATCTACCACTGGGTCGCTATTGGTCGCTCCCCAATGGGGGCGCTCGGCGAGTTGTTGAATATAGACAGTATCCCCCTTCCCCGCCCGGTTGATCAACCCCAACAAGCCGTCGCTTCGTCGCATCACATTCTCCGGTGCCTGGCCCAATTCCCAGGCCTTGACGCCTTCGAATACAGCCACCTCCGGATAACGCACTGTATAGGTAATTCCGCCGGAATCAAGTAGAGGGACGAATCCCGCCGGCGGCCGGCCGTAGATCGGGTGATCGCTTGACCAGCGCAGGATGTCGGCGTGGTCGGTATCCAAATCGTCTGCGTGCAGGCCGGTCAAATGAGCGGAGATGGCCGGCTGGTCGGTCATGAAGACAATCCCACGGCGTCCCCAAGTCCCATCAGCCTTATTATCCGCCGGCATGCTATTGGGGCTAAAATTCTCACTGCTTATGACGGCGATACGGCGATCGACAACCAGGTATTTCGCATGCATGTAGCTATAGCGATCGTGGATACGTTGCGTCGGATCACTGATCATAAACCAGCATTCACCTCCAGCCGATTCCAATAAGCCGCAGAGGTAGCGTTCCTGGTCGCTTAAGCCGCCCGGAGGCGCGCCCTCCAATAAAACGACGACCCGAACTCCACGCCGAGCAGCCGCCGCCAGAGCCTCACCCACGCCTACATTTTCCAGAGTAAGCGAAGCCATATCAATCGACGCTTTGGCTTGATGAATCACCGACGTGAGCGCTTCGTAGGCATTGTCGGGGGCTACGGCGATGGTCAACGTCGCTGTTGAGGTGATCACGTACGGAAAGAAATAGCGTTCGCTGTCCCAACCGGGGTAAAGCACTTTTCGGCCGTCAATAATATCAGCCGTCATTTGTGCCCAATCAGACCCGGTATCAGTGTCGGGGACCGGCCGGCCGACGCCGGCTTCACGACGACGGAAAAGAATCTGCCCTTCGGCCGCGAATACCCCGGTGACTTTATAGGGTGTGACGGCCTCTCCCAACCAACCTTCCTGCTGCGTGTCGCCATTCAAATAGACCAACACGTCGATTACGCGCTCCTCGGCATCCAGCAAGACAACTTCATCGCCGTCATTGGCGAAACCCGGCCAACTCGGCGGCTGATAACCAGCCTCCTCACCGAAGGAAAAACGAAATGCATCATGGTCACGAGCCAGCCAGATCCCCTCGTTAGGGATCAAGGTGATATTCCCGGCGATCGTTGTAAAGGCCGCCCCGCCATCACTGATTGACCAGCCTGCAAGCGATACAGGGTCACTGCCGATGTTGAGCAGTCGCACAGCTTCATCCGCATCATCAAGGGCGTAGCCGTCAAACAAAACCTGATCGATGATCACTTGAGCGGAAGATGGCGCGGAGAGAGCCAAGGAGTATTGGCTCAAGACCAAAACTAACCACACAATCGCGGTCAGGGCGACGCTGGTCGGCCAGACCAACCCACGAACGCGTTCACCTTTCATTTTCTTCCTCCCAATCTCCTCACGAACGGCGATTTTCCCTGGCGAGAAGCACACCCGGGGTGAAGTTAATCATTACTCGATCGCCCTCTCGTTCGAAAGGACGCGACAGTCGACCGGCAGGATCGAAACTGATGGCCTCGGATAATGAAACACGAAGCCCGGCGATCGGCAGATCATAAGGTCTGCCCCAATCCGCTGTGCCGCGCATGAAATTGAATGCCTGCCGGGCAGTCCAGGCAGTTGACAAGCAAAAATCCTCGGGCTGCGGAAAGCTGAAGTAACTGCCAACACCTATTTGTGGCTGGGAGAATGTGATGCCACGAGTCAGATCATTCAGGACATCGTCTATCAATCTCAGGCCGGCCTGTGCCAGCAACCTGTCCGCCTGCGACCCACTACAACCATCGGGGAACGGTACCTCAGTCTGAGCAACTAAGTCGCCCGTATCCAGTCCTTCATCAAGCCAATGGATCGTCACCCCAGTTGGCGCGCCATCGCGCAATTGCCAAAAAAGTGGCACCGGACCCCGATACGCTGGTAACAGAGAGGGGTGGTAGTTTAGAAATCCTAAACGTGGAACGCGCAGAACAGATGCGGGAATGCGGCGGGTGAAGCAAGCCACGACGGCGACATCGACCTTCAAGGCAATAATAAGACGCGCCAGGGCCGGATCGTTTAAATCGCTGATGGCCCAAACCGGCACGCCGGATTCCCAACCGACACCTAACATATCAAGCGAGTCGCCAATCCCGGCAAGCGGCAATGACGAGTTGTCTGCCGGCCTTAACCTTCTGATGGCCGATGGTTGCTTCCCGGTTAAGTGCGGTACGGCATTGGCAGGAACGATAACCCCGCCAATATCTCTCCCGTTCTCAAGGCAATGGCGCAGCATAAGCGCCGAAACACCAAACGGCAGGCCTAAAAACAGTACTCGAAGGGGTTCGCGAGAGCCGGGCGAGGCGCTCATATCTGGATTATACTCGAAACAATGTCCACCCGGCAGCGGAACTCTGAAGCGCGGCTTAACAGAGCAGTTGACTTTTGCGGTCAGCTTATTAACGGCTTATCATTAGAGACAAACGATCGATCAACCAAGTATGCGGCGGCGACCGCCGGAGTAACGAATGCCAAGAGAAACAAAAACGATCACTGTCGTACAATGCGCCAAGCTGGGGGAAGAGCTTCCGGCTCTCGACAAGCCGCCCTTTCCGGGACCCTTGGGTCAACGCATTTTTGACAATGTCTCCAAGCTTGCTTACAGCCAATGGCAGGATCAGGCACGTTTGATCATCAATCATTACGGGTTAAATATGGCCGATCCCCGCGCGCAGGAGTTCTTGTTTGAACAGATGGAAGCCTTTTTGTTCAACGAAGAAGGTGGGACCGATTTAGCCGGCGCGCCAATTGCCGGCGGCAAGGGCGGCCCCGCGCGGAAATAATGTGAAGATGGCCCAAGGCGACATCTTATTATTGGCTTGCTACGAACTGGGCCACCAACCTTTGAGTCTGGCTTGGCCCGCAAGCCACTTACGCCAACAAGGTTTTTCAATTGAGACGGTCGATCTGGCCGTACAACCGTTTCCGCAAACGGCGACGGCGCGAGCGCGCTTCGTCGGCATTGCCGTACCCATGCATACTGCCTTACGAATCGGTGTGCGAGCCGCGCAAGAAATTCGTGCCGTCAATCCGGCCGCCCATATCTGCTTTTTCGGGCTGTATGCCTGGTTAAATGCCGATTATCTTCTGGATAACGTCGCTGATTCGGTGATCGCCGGAGAAGTTGAAGAACCCCTAGGTCGCCTCATTGAATATCTGGCCGGCCAGTGGGCTTCCGGCAACCACGAAACAAAGGTGATACCGGACGACATCCTGGGAATCAGCATCGCCGGCCGTAGAGCAACACCTTATCTGCACCGGCCAGCGTTGCCGATCCCGGAACGCGATGGTCTACCTGATCTATCTCATTATGCGCGCTATCTCGCAAGAGGCGAGTATCGCCTCGCCGGGTATGTGGAGGCCAGCCGGGGCTGCCTCCATAGCTGCCAGCATTGTCCGGTGGTTCCGGTCTACAACGGTCGTTTCTTCATCGTCCCGTTCGAGACCGTGATGGCCGACATTCGCAATCAGGTAGCCGCTGGGGCCAGACATATTACCTTCGGAGACCCGGACTTTCTCAATGGTCCGGGCCACGTAATGAAAATCACCCGCGCCCTGCATACTGAATTCCCTGACCTCACCTTTGATTTTACGACAAAAGTCGAACATATTCTGCAGTTTCGCCATTTACTACCAGAACTACGAGCCCTTGGCGCGAGTTTCGTCATATCAGCCTTTGAGCATGTTAACAATCAAATCCTGGGCCGGTTAAAAAAAGGTCATAGCCGGGCAGATATGGACGAGGCTCTGACCATTCTGAACGACGCCGGTTTACCCGTCCAACCAACCTGGCTACCTTTCACGCCCTGGACCACTCTGGAAGATTATGTCGACCTATTGGCTTGGATTCGCGCTCGCGATTTGATCGTCAACGTACCGGCGGTCCAACTTTCGATCCGCTTGCTGGTTCCCCCGAATAGTGCTTTATTAACCGCGCCCGACGCACCTGAATGGCAAGGTGAGTTAAATCCAACCAATTTCACATATGACTGGCGAAATCCTGATCCTTGCGTCAATGAAATCCAACAACGGATCGCCAAGCTGGTCGAGCGGGCCGATAGCGATCCTTATCATACCTTCGCGCAAATCGAAACGATCGCCTATGGGTTGGCAGGCTGCCGGCCACAACCCTACCCGGCCTTACGCCATATCAAGCCGGAACCGCCTCGGTTGACCGAAGACTGGTTCTGTTGAGCGGAACCAACGACCGGTCAGGTTGATCGGCTTACGATTGAAAAAACCCCACTGGCAACACCAGCCGGACAAGGAACAACATGAAAAAAAACATCCCTCTACTAGGCTTATCGCTGCTATTCCTGTTTGTTACGGCGATAACAGGCATCGTCCAGGCTGCGACCGACTGGCCAGATAAGGTAGATCCGCGGCTGACGAGTGCAATGAATCGTCAGCCCGAAGTTGAGTTCCTGGTCGTACTCGGAGAACAGGCGGATTTAACCGGTGTCGAACATTTACGAGACAAAGATGCGCGTGGTAATTATGTTTATCGAACCCTCGCGTCGATCGCCACAACGACCCAAGCCCCTATCCGCGCCTTGCTCGATGAGAATGGTGTGGCCTATCGATCCTATTGGGTCAACAATATGATCTGGGTTCGTGGCGATCGGGAATTGGTTCATCGGCTGGCCCGGCGTGGCGATGTCGCCAACCTTTACCTAAACCAGTGGCAAAGGATGGATCTGCCGTCACCGATCGCAAACGAACAGGGACGCCAACAAGTGGCCGGAGTTGAGTGGAACATTGCGCTGGTCGGCGCGCCAGAGGTATGGGCTAACGGATTCAACGGGCAAGGGACTGTGATAGGTGGGCAGGATACAGGTTACGATTGGACTCACCCGGCAATCATAGCGCAATATCGTGGGTGGGATGGGATGACGGCGACTCACAGCTTCAATTGGCACGATGCCATTCATGAAGACAATCCCAATGCCCCACCGGGTAATGTTTGTGGGTTCGATGCCATTGAACCTTGTGATGACAACGACCACGGCACTCACACGATGGGAACCATGGTCGGCGATGACGGCGGTGAACAAGCAATCGGCATAGCGCCCGGCGCCGAATGGATTGGTTGCCGCAACATGGAGGATGGCTGGGGCACTCCCACCACCTACGCCGAATGCTACGAATGGTTCATCGCGCCCTATCCGATTGGCGGCAATAGTTTCACGGATGGCGATCCATCTAAAGCACCAGATGTAATCAATAACTCATGGGCGTGCCCACCGGCGGAGGGTTGCCTCGCTGCCGATGTCCTGCAACAAGTCGTTGAAAATGTTCGCGCGGCGGGTATTGTGACCGTCCATTCCGCCGGAAACAGCGGCGCTCTAGGCTGCTCGACCGTAAACCAACCCGCGAGCATCTATGATGCTTCGTTTACCGTTGGCGCAACCGACAATAGGGATCAGATCGCTTTCTTCAGCAGCCGCGGGCCGGTGACCGTTGACGGCAGCAACCGCCTCAAGCCCGATATTGTGGCTCCCGGTGAGGGGGTACGCTCCAGTATACCGGGAGGCGACTATGCATATCTCAGCGGAACGAGCATGGCTTCACCCCATGTGGCCGGGCTGGCGGCGCTACTCATCTCCGTTAACCCGGCACTATCAGGGCAGGTAGAAAACCTGGAAAAAGCGATCACCCAAACCGCACTCCCTATAACGACAAACGAGGGTTGCGGTGGCAACAGTACGAGCGAGGTACCGAATAATGTCTACGGCTGGGGGCGCATCGATGCGTTTGCTGCTTATCAAGCTGTTCGTCCGATAATCGATCCATTTGTGATTTTTGTGCCGTTGTCATTCATCGCCGAATAACCATGATAATCTAATCACTCTCCCTTAATGTTTTCCGGCAAGCCGATAATCGCTACAATCCGCATCATCAAAACAACTGTTGGAGCAACCATGCACTGCATGATATTGGCTGGGGGCGAAGTGCGCCCCGAAGACCCACTTTATCCGTACACCGACGGAAAGCCGAAAGCACTGATCGATATGGGCGGAGTCTCCATGTTAGAGCGCGTGGTCAACTCGTTGCAATCATCTCCCTATGTAGAGGAAATTCTGGTTGTTGGCATCGACGATCAAACGGCCGCTGAATTTGGTTTCCAGTTCAAGCGCTCGATCCACTTTGTGGCGGACCAGAAAAGCATGGTCGGCAATATGCTCGCCGGAGCGGAGTGGTTTCGACGCAACCACCCCGAAACCGAGCAGGTTCTGGGCTGTTCGGCCGATATCCCAACCATCACCAGTGCTATCGTCGACCAATTCGTCGAGACTTGCCGTCCGTGGGATAAAGCCATTTATTACAGCTTTGTCAGCCGCGATGTCCTTGAAACACGCTTTCCCAATTCCAATCGCACTTACTCCCGTATCGGCGGGCTGGATGTAGCCGGTGGCGATATGGTGATGGCCCGCATTGAAGTCGTCGAAAGGAATCGCCAGCTGATTGAATCATTGACCAGCGCCCGTAAACACCCCTGGCGAATCGCCCAAGTGGTTGGCCTGGGGATGCTGCTAAAGTTCATCTTCCGGCGGGTCAGCTTTGAAGATATGGAACGGACGGCGTCACGAATCATCGGGATGCCGGCCAAGGTCATTCTATTCGACCATGCCGAACTGGCGATGGACGCCGACAAACCCCATCAGGTTGATATTCTGCGGGCTGAGTTTGCCCGCGGGTGAGCTGTCCTCAATATCGATAGAGTATTAACACCAGAAATATGAACAACAAATTTATCGCCATCGAAGGTGTCATTGGTGTCGGCAAGACCACACTGGCCCGGCTACTTCAACCATTCTATGATGCCAGCATTCTACTGGAAGTGGTCGAAGATAACCCGTTTCTCCCACGCTTCTATCAAGACCGCGAGCGCTACGCTTTCCAAACCCAGATCTTCTTCCTTCTCAGCCGGTATCAGCAGCAATACCAGGCTGTCCCCAAGGCATTGCGCCAGGGTGCGTTGATATCCGACTACACTTTCGCCAAGGACGAACTATTCGCCTGGCTAAATTTGAAAGATGATGAGTTAGCCATGTACGGCCGGGTTCACGCCGCCCTGGGAGAGAAAATCCCACGCCCTGATTTGATCGTTTACCTGCGCGCCGATCACGAGGTGCTGATGCGCCGGATCGCCCTGCGTGACCGGCCGTTTGAGCGCGATATCGACCCCGACTACATTCGTGAGGTTGCCGCCGCTTATGACGCCTGGTTATCGCGGTTGAATGACGTTCCGGTCTTGCTGATCGACACAAACGAACTCGACTATCTATCACGACCCGAAGACCTGAATTTTATCCGGCAGGAAATTGCGTCGGCCTTCGAACGGGTCGTGCCCCTAACTCCGAAATCAACAGTTGACCAACTGCAAACGCTTCAACAGGGACGTCTCGCCGCTTACCAGCAGATCCATCGCGACCTGGAGGGGTCCGAAGGTCTTGGTGTCGATCTACTCTCTATGTATTTTCAGCTGATTGAGGATGTCGGCCATCTGTCGTCCGATTTGATGAATATCTGGGCTGATGTGCACCGGAGCGCATCCAGCGGTCGTATCCTGGAGGAATCTTTCGCGATCGCCCTCGAATCGAACCGGGAATCACTTAGAGACGAACTGGCCGAATTGATGGGCCAACTGCTTAACATCGCCAACCAGGCCGGGATCGATTTGGAACAAGCCTACCTGGACAAGATGCGCCGGACCATTGGCCGGCTCTCCTCACCCACGCCGGCATGATAATCAGTTAACCATCTCAGCAGCTATATGAAAGTCGATGACTTCGATTACGCCCTGCCGGAAGCGTTTATCGCCCAGCATCCGGTGACGCCGCGCGATGCCAGCCGGCTACTCGTGCTTGATCGAACAACGGGCGAAATGAACCACCACCAGTTCCGCGACATTGATCGCTTTCTCCGGCCTGGCGATATCCTTGTCGCCAACAACACCCGCGTCATCCCGGCCAGGATATTCGCCCAAAAACCGACCGGCGGCCGTGTTGAAATTCTGCTCCTGGAGCGAAAAAATGATCGATCGTGGACAGGGTTGGTGGGCGGGCGCAATATTTATGAAGGACTGGAATTAACTCTCCTGGACCGCGCGGGAGGCCAGGCGGCTATCCGGGCAACCGTGAGTGGTGTGGGTAATGAGTCACAGCGTGATTTAATATTCAGCCAACCCGTCGAATCATGGCTCGAGGTGCTCGGCTACACACCTTTACCCCCGTATATTCACGAACCTCTGGACGATCCGGAGCGTTATCAAACAATTTTCGCGAATCCCGCCGGATCGGCGGCCGCGCCAACTGCCGGCTTGCATTTTACCCCAGACCTGTTGCTGGCCTTGCGCGATCAAGGTGTCCTATTGGAAATGTGCACGCTTCACGTCGGTCTGGACACTTTCAAACCGGTAACGGTTAACGTGGTCGCCGATCATGTGATACATAGCGAGTGGGCCCGGCTCACGCCTGAGTCCGCCCGGCGCATCAATGACGCCGTTCTCGCGGGAGGCCGAATGATTGCCGTGGGGACGACGACAGTTCGCGTACTGGAGACGGCCGCCCTGCGCTCGGCCGGCCTGTCTGGCAGCTATCGCGATATCAGTCAGCGCGATGCAACCGGGGAGACGGCTAACATTTGTCCGTGGAAGCCGGTCGCCGCGTTTGAAGGTTCAACCGACCTATTTATCTTCCCCGGCTATCGATTCCGGGCAGTGGATGGCTTGATCACCAATTTTCACTTACCCCGTTCCAGCCTGCTGATGATGATATCCGCCTTTGCCGGACGCGATCAGGTATTAAAAGCCTACGACGAAGCAATGAGACAGAAGTATCGCTTTTATTCGTTTGGCGACGCGATGCTCGTTTTATGAGCGCCCTCTCAAACCCTGGTCTTACAGTTCGTCAACACCTAATTCGAAAACTTTCAAGATCTGGCGCATGTCGTTTAAGTTATGCCCAGTGGTCAACAAGTAGTGATGCGAAGTGGCCTTGCGCACCAGTCGGTGGCCGTCGGGAACATGAATGACCCCGCCATTCAGGCAATCGGAACCCGGATACTCGGCATAGCCTTCCAACGTCCCCTCCACCGCCGTCAACTTTTGCATATCGGGATAAAGCTTGGCCAATGTCACCGGTCCGATTGGGAAGCGAGCATCGACGGCATGGGCATTCTCATCGACAATGGCCAACACCTTCGGGCGCATTGTCCACTCTGTGCCGAAGCTGGGCGGCAGGAGTCCGAAATAACCACAATGTGCCACCAGAACGTAATTCTCCTGGTTGGAATCAGCGTAGCCGCTGACATCGGGGAAATGTGGGATCCGCTCGTGCTTCAAGGCAGGCCCCGACATCAGGAATGGGTAAAGGTTAGTCATCATAATCGGCACACCGAGCGATTTGTGCAGGATGTACTTTGTGGCCATCGACAGAGTATCCGCCTCACAGCCCCATAATAATCTACCCTCTTCGTAGAGCATCATCCAAGCGAGGCATGGCGTGGTATCACTGAAACGGGACTCATTTAGACAGTTGATGCCGGCGCTGACGATAGACGGGTCGGCCGCAAGTTCGTCTTTAAGGGCTAGGTAAACCTTGACCGCGCTTAAGAGGGACTGTTCCGGCAAAGCAACCGGCCACTGCCACCTGCCCCACTCGGCTACCGCCGCCTCATTGGAAATCGCCCTGGCTCGCGCGCCGAACTCTTTGAAACTCTTCTTAACAATTGTGATACCGAATTTGTCGAGCAGGCGCCGGATCGCCTCGTCTTCCCACCAGTAGAATCGTTTGAAGATAGCCGCCTGGAAACCTTCCCCAGGGTTATCCTGAAACACCAGGAATTTACTTCTCCTCAGCTCACTGCGGGCGGCGGCCGCCCGGCAGAGCATCCTTGCCTGCGCCAGCGAATACGGGGCACTGATGGAGATCCTTTCCGATTCCAGATAAGCGACTATCTCCCAGTCCCACATATTCAATGTGCCGAATTCCGAGGTGACGACAAAGACAGGACGGTCGAAAGCTCGAAACTCATCCACACGGCGATAAGCCTCGCCTAACAATTGAGGGAATATCGCCGCATCGGCCTCGCTCGGCAATGGCGCTCCCAACGGAACCGGCGCTAAAAATTCGGCCTCGTCGACCAGCAGTTCAGTCAAGCGCGCAAGTTGAGCGTCAAAATCGCCATCTCGGCCAGGATCAAAATAGACGGGAGCCAGTTTAGATTTCATTTTCCCCTCAAAAATATTATTGTGTCCATCTCGACGCTCAAAATGAATTCCTTGTCCTGGGTTAATGGGCTTGTCAATGGCCATCATTCTCGTCGGTAAAAAACGAGTTATCCTATCATCTGGAAGAGGCACATCTCGAGCGTCACGCCATCTACACTAAATTTCATGTCACAATCGAGGAAGTCGAGAATAGTTTTTTATGGGCTGCGGTGTCTGATTTCAGAAAGCGTTGCTAACTTAAAACTAACGATAATGGCTTAGGATCAAAAAGGGTTTGTCAGCATGAACCACATCCTGTAAAATTTGGAATTGGCATCCTGCTGTACTCAGTAGGAATTGCCTACTCACGAGGGTTCGATCAATGCCTTTGTATACTTATCGTTGCAACGAGTGCGATCACGAATTTCAGGTACGCCAGCGCATGGTTGATGATCCTTTAACGGATTGCCCGGTTTGCGGTGGTGGGGTCAGGCGAATCGTTAGCTCGGTTGGCGTCGTTTTCAAAGGCAGCGGTTTTTATGTGACGGACAATCGTTCCAGCAACATCAACGGCAAAACCGCCAAGAGCAAGAATAAAGAGACAAGCAAGGATACGGGTGAAAGTAGTAGTAGTAGTAGCACTACCAGCACGGCCGCACCGTCGACCGATTCACCGACCAGCAGCTAGATTTGAAACCCTCTTGTCGCCGGAATTACTTTCTGGCTGAAATTCTGAACATACCCCTGTAGTTTACCGGTCAGTTCTGACCACTCTTCCAAGTGCATGATCCGGAGCATGTCTTCCGTGGAATCGGTTATGCCTTCGGCCATCTTTTGTTCACAATCACCATAGGCCGTATACCACACCTGAATTTCCGTGATTCCAAGATTATTCATTGCCGGAATCAGTTCATGGACTAAAAACTCGAAATATTCCGATTCCATTTCCTGCCGGACATCCCAACGCATGATCAGTTTTGCAGGCATAATCAAATTTCAGTCTCCGACCGAACTAAGCTAGGCGACGTTGAGGAACTCATCAATCACGGCAGGCAAGGACGACGACTTCAGTTTCTTCCGGCAGCGCATCCGGGCCAACGGCTTTGAAGCTATCCTCTTTCTTCACATCGGTGACGCCCATTTCTTTCAAAAATTTATCCAGCGGATCCAGCTTTATTGCCAGGTTGGGCAGTCGATAGTGCATCGGGATAACGATATTGGGTTCGATCATCGATACCAGTTCGGCCGCGCCTGAAGCACTCAGGCTGCTCCCACCTCCAATAGGCAGCAGCAGCACGTTGACCAGTTCTAAATCTTCAATTTGTTTCTGGGAAGGTACTGATCCGATGTCACCTAAATGGGCCACGGTTAATCCATCATAATCAAAGACATAGACGACGTTATTAAACGCGCCGTTCCGGCTGGGGGTTGCTATTCCCGTGATGAACACACCGCCTATTTCATATTCACCGGGACCGTTCAAATAATGCTCGAAACCGCTGACCGCCGGTAGATGATTATGACCGACGGCATCATGGCTGACCGTGACGACGTCGCTCTTTAACTTGACCTCACTCAGGCCGATGACTGGAGAAAACGGATCGGTGACAATCGTAGCATGCTTGCGTTCCGTTATTCGAAAGCAACTCATGCCATACCAGCTAATTTCCATGAACGCGTAGCTCCTCTACAAGAGTGGTTGGAGATCGGGCCTAGGGTAAGGATTAGTATTTAACCTGGACATTACGCCAGACAAACGCCTATGGTTGAACTCGTCACCAACAAAGCTGGTATTATAACTCATACATGATGGGCTACCAAGCATGATGAGTGACGGCTGGCGCAGGCTTGAAATTAATGGTGGGCAAATCCGCAACGACGTTGCTTGGCGTTTCAGTCTTCCGGCCGGTGTCACCGGCTATGCTGACAGCCAAATTGACGATTATGGTGCGCCCAATGCATTCTCACACCGAGCGGACACAGCAATGCGTTTACGCGCTCGATTTTCGCATCCGGTGAATGAATTGCAGGGAACCGCCGGCTTTGGTTTCTGGAACGCGCCTTACGGCGATCCCACTTCGTCTCGGCGACTGAAACTACCACGGGCAGCCTGGTTTTTTTATGCTTCCCCACCGAATGATCTGCCGTTTGCGCCCGGTTACCCCGGTCGTGGCTGGTTCGCGGCTACGATCAACGCCGCGATCGTCCCCATGCTGGCCATCATATCGTTCGCGCCGTTCGCGCTGATCCTCAATCAATTTAGGTCAACCCGCCAAACCGCCTGGTCAGCCATCCAAGCAGGATTAGGAATCCATCACAGCCCTCTTCAGGTCAATATGACCGGCTGGCATGATTACTACCTGTCGTGGCGGGAAGAAGGGTGCACTTTTGAAGTAGATGGCGAACGCGTCCTGGAGACCAGGCTTAGCCCGCGCGGCCCGATGGGGTTTGTTTGCTGGCTCGATAACCAGTACCTGATCCTTTCGCCGCGCGGTCGCATTCGCGCCGGGGTGTTATCCCTACCTCAGGAACAATGGATGGAGGTGGCGGAACTTCGCCTGGGTCCACATTGACGGGCTGGGAGCGGGTTTGTACAATGTCTGCCTACCTTCCCACGCTGAGCGGGCAGACCAGATGCTCAGTGAGCAATTAACAGACCGGGTCCTCGCTTTACCCAAACTCTATTCCCGAAATTCGCCGGGGTTTGGATTAAGGGGTAATACCCTGACAGGAAAAGGAAAAGGTGACTTCATGCCCAGTAAACTTGGACCACACTTCATCGGCACCCCCGGATTCCAACGTTGGCTGGCATCCGCTCCCCATGTTTTCAAATTCGACCCATCCAGCCTCGGCGCAGCCGCGCAGATACCGCCCGGTCACCTGGTGGTTGGCAAGCTCGACCAACTGGAAGAAAACCTGAATCTGACCGATTGGAAACACTACATGAAAGCGGGCCTCTCGGCACAAGCCACCGCCGACCATCGCTTTAATGTCCAGCGCAACATTTTTGTCGGTCCCAATAAGCCACGCGTTGACCGTTACCTGGTTAATCATCGTATTGATGTCTGGGAGGATGACAACGAAGTCGTGCCCGATGACCCGGACGAAGCAAACTGGTATGCTGATTATTGCATCGCGATGATGAAGCATTATCAATCGATCGGAAAACGCCGGGCTAATTTTTGTTTTGCCGTTGGCACCCCGGATATTAAACCGGGCGATCCGGCCGACATCTGGCCACATTTGTTGCCTGCCGTCCAACACGCTCGCGATCATGACCATTTTATCGCTTTGCATGAATACATGGGCTTTGAAGCCGATTACGGTGTCGGCTGGAATCAAGTTGATAGCCAGCGTCGCCCCATTCGTCGCTGGCACGGTCGTACTGACGCCGCCGGGAACCCTGATGAATCCTATCCATACGGTTACGGCGCATTGAGATATCGCTTCATTTATGACTACTATTTCCGACCCATGGGGTTGCATGACACGCCTTTGCTCATCACGGAATGCGGCTGCGATAGCGTGGAATCCATCACACCACAGGGAATCAGCGTCGGTACTTGGACTGAACAACAAGCCCATTGGGCGACCTCGGGAAAAGATCCGGAACATCAGTATGCAACCATGCTGCAATGGTATGATTCAATGCTCCGCCAGGATACCTTTGTCAAAGGCGCGATGATCTTCACAGTGGGTTCGGTCGGCATCTGGTCAAAGTGGGACATTGCCGGCACACGAGCTGAGGAACAGATTCTCCAGCATATCACTTCGGAACGTGATACAAGTGACAGTCATGCGCCGGAACCGATCAGCAGTGTGTCGGTGTCTATAACACCACCGGGCGGCGGTGAGGATCAGGCCGAGGCGGCCGGCTTCTCACCCAGCATCGATCTCGACCGGGTCGCACCGGGACAGGTGTTTCAAGGAACGTGGGTTTTTCGGAACAGCGGCAGCACGACCTGGGATCAGACATATCAGCTCGTTTACGTTGAAAATCCCCATCCGGAAACGGCCGAGTCCAACCGCCTTCCACTCGGCGCGCCGCCGGCACAGGCCATTACGGCAATCGGCGCGCCGCCGAAGGTCCATCCCGGAGAAGCGGCCAATCTGACCCTTACCTTCAAAGCGCCGATCAAGACCGACACCTATGGCACCAACTGGCAACTACAGGGTCCTGACGGACGGCGGTTTGGCCCGATTCGCTGGATGAGGCTTCAAGTCGTCGGCGCGGCCGGTAGTTTGCAATATGAGTTACTCGGCTTTCAAAATACGGCTGGGGATTTCAATAATCTTCAGCCGGGACGTCAATTTACCGGCACCTGGTCGTTGCGCAACACCGGCAGCGTGCCCTGGACGGGTGACTTCCGGATCGTTTATCGCGATCAGGGAACGGCCGATACGCAACAGACAGCCCGCGACCCGATGGGCGCAAAGCCGGTGTATTCGCTTCGGCAGGTTGCCAACCGCGAACGGGTCGAACCGGGCGATACTGTCCAGATCTCGCTCGAATTAGTGGCCCCGCTCCAAACGGGTGCTTACGCGTTTCACTGGCAATTGGAAACCAACCAAGGCGAATCCTTCGGCGGCACGCGCTGGCTACGCATAGGCGTAGTAGGTGAACTTAGCGGGGGAACATCCAAGCCTATACCAGTAACGAAAGCTGTCGAATTCGGTATGAATATCAACCCGGAAGCCCACCCTCTGGATATCGATCGATTAGCCGGGTTGGGCTGGGTTCGGTGGGTCTTTTGGGCTTCGCGCATCCAGCTAAGCCCGGAGCAAGCCTACCAACAACGCTATCGCAATTTGATTCAATCATATGCCGCAGCCGGCATAAGGTCCCTCATCATCTTACATCAAGACACCGAATGGGGAAACGCGCCTTGGAGTAACGGCGGATGGGAGCAGTACGCCGAGACATTCGCGCGCGCCAGCGGCCGGGTTGCCGCTGTCTGTTCAGAATTCGGCGATCAGGTTGCCTATCAGATCTTCAACGAACAAGACAGCGGTCCGGATAACCGCTCGGCAATCGGCATTCCCGCCGAACACTACGCTTTGATTCTGGACAAAGCCCAGGCCGCCATCCGGCAGGCTCACCCTGGAGCAAAGGTGATTTTGGGCGGTTTGAACACCGGGCCCGACAACGCCATCCGCTATGCGCGCGCTGTACAGACACGCCTGAATGGTCGATTGCCCGTCGATGCCCTTGCCGTGCATCCTTATGGCCGTTATGTTAAGCTGGCCCTCTTTAACTATAGCTCCATCGGCAAATTGTCTGACTCGCTCGAACGCTTCAAGACAGCCTTTCCCTCTACACCCTTGTGGATCACCGAAATCGGCGTGGCGAATGATACCCCCATCGGGCCTCAACATTATGAAGATATCGGCGTTTACATGCGTGAGATCGTCGATGAAGTGGCCGAACGCTTCGCCAGTCAGGTACCGGTCTTGATCTGGTTTGCCTGGACAGATTTGATGCGCAATTCGGGCATCCTGACCGCGGACAACAAACCCAAACCCCACGTCTATGATGCTTTCCTCAATATGAAAGCCCGTGGCCAGGAAAGGTTGGAAGCGCTGGCATCTGCCGGGCTGGAAAGTTTTACCAGCGTCACCAACGTCGAATTTATTTCCTTCGCAACGACCCTGGAAAACGCCAGCGCCGTCCCGGCGGGCACAATTTTCACCAATCGCTGGCGGTTCAAGAATACCGGCATAACCACATGGGATGATCGTTATCAGCTTGTTTTCGTACCGGATGGAGCGAACAGCGATCCGATGGTGGCGGTGACCTCCTTCCCACTAACGGAAGTTTCAACCCCAGCAACCGCACAGCCGGGAGATGAAGTCGAGATCACGTTGACATTGACCGCGCCGGAACAGTTCGGCCGCGTCTATCGTAGCCGTTGGCAATTGCGCGATCCGGCAGGCGCGGCATTCGGGCATTTGTACGCTGAAATAACGGTTGTCCCCCGGGCAACGACCGGCACTGGAGCGCGGACAACCGGCCTGACCTACCTTCGCGATCATACGATACCGGATGGAACACTCATGGTGGCGGGTAGCAATTTCCACAAGCAGTGGGCTGTACGAAATTCAGGCAGCCGCCACTGGGGTAGTGGGTTTCGTCTCGTTTTCATTCAGGGCGATGTTCAGATGAGTCAAGGCGTAGTCGCCCATATCGTGCCCGAGGCACGGCCGGGCGAAGAGGTCATTCTATCTATATCGATGACCGCGCCACCGGCCCGCGATGGCCGCTCGACCCCTTATTCCAGCCTGTGGCGGATGCAGGATGATCATGGCGCCTTCTTCGGCGATCCCGTATGGGCTAAAATTATCTCTTTGCCCGGCACCCCAATTTCCGGCGGCGAGCCGGTCAACGACCAAGGAACAGCCTTGAGTCGTTTGAAAAACGATCCATCAGCCTGGTATTCGCAGTTGGATTCGCGCTGGAGCCAATTACGACTTGGCCACGGTGAACAGACTATCGCGGCTTGGGGCTGCCTCATGACGTGCATGGCGATGACCTTGACGGCATACGGCTTGAGACAGAATCCGGCGGAACTCAATGAGCGATTAAAGGGGCTGGATGTGAGCGGCTTCATTGGCTCTAACGTGCAGTTTATCGCTCCGGCGGTCGCCTTACCCGGGCTGCGTCAAGGCATCAACTTACGTTCTTTTGAGGCTGCGTCGATACCATTCAGTGAATGGACCGGAGAAGATCCGATCCGACGCATTGACAAGGCCCTGGCCTCCGGATACATCGTCCTGGCCCAGGTCGATACAGTTCCTAATAACGGCTTATTCGATTCGAATGTCGAGCAACATTGGGTCATCCTCCTTCAACGCACACCGACAGGAGACGATTACCTGATTCTTGATCCGGTCATACCCGCTGAACAGATTAAGGATCAACCGCGATCGCTTATGCTTAAATACGGCAACAGGCTACCGAACAAAACAAATGAAGAGAATTTGATAGGGGCGATCAAGTCGACGCTGGTTTATTTTACATAATACGATGTTATACCACGGTGTTATGCTCGGCATAGACGCCAATCACCGGCATAATACCGGGACCATGCACCAATCTAGAATCAGTCGATTTGTGTTAGATACCAGGTGCGACTGTATCCGGGATATTGATCTGGTTCCGATGGAATACCGAGGGTCATCAATTCAAAGCCGCTGAGTCTGGCGAACTCCGAGAAATCACGGTCAAACACCTGATACTCTCCGCTACTGTTCAGACCGCGTAATGGTGAGAGTGGCCTGATGCTGCCTGGCCGAAAATCACGAAGGATGACCGAACAAACCGCTTCTCGCCCGTCCGGCATAACATATTCGATCACCGATTCCCCAAATGTCTGAAGGTTTTGTAACCGGTACAAATGGCCGCTCTGAATAATATGGCGAATCCGTTTATAATAGGCGATATAAGCGGCGCACTCGGCAAGCTCCACATCGCTCAAACCGGCCAGATTCGTACCGATTCCCAAAATACCGCGCATCGCGACATCAAATCTGAGAGCAAGGGGCCACACCCGGTTCGTTATCCGGTTCTGATTATGGGTAACCCAGGCCTCCATAACCCGTGCTGGATAGCAAAGACTGAAGCCCTCCTGAATCTGTATCCGGTCAAGGGCATCCGTGTTGTCGCTAACCCAGACCTGATCAGTCCGCGCCAATATACCCGCATCAACCCGACCGCCGCCACCCGAGCAACTCTGGATATCCAGATTCGGATGCCGGCGCCGCAAGTAGTCCATGATCCGGTAAACACTCTCGCAATGACGATACCAGATCGCTTGTCCGGCGACTGAGCCGGGTTCCGAGACATTGCGATTCATATCCCATTTGAAAAAATCGATCGCATTCTCGGTCACCAGGCTGTCCAGTGTAGCCTGTAGGTACTCCACCACTTCCGTCCGTCCCAGGTCCAATATCAGTTGATTGCGGGCTTCAGAGCGTTCGCGACCCGGAAAATGCAAGACCCAGTCCGGATGCATGCGATAGAGGTTCGAATCCCGATTGACCATCTCCGGCTCAACCCATAATCCGAATTTCATACCCAGCTGATGAACCTCATCGACCAGCGGCCTCAACCCCTTGGGAAATATCGCCGGACTGGCATACCAATCACCTAATCCAGCACGATCACTGCGCCGATCGCCAAACCAGCCATCGTCCAAGCAAAATAACTCGACACCAATGGCTGCAGCGCGACGGGCTAATGTCACTTGGTGGTCATAATCAAGATCGAAATAGGTATCCTCCCAACTGTTATACAATACCGGTCGCCAGGGCTGGCTCCCCCGCGGCGCAGGCAAGACGCGCTCAAGGAGAAAATCGTGCATCCGGCGACTGGCTCCACCCCAACCATCCTGACAGACACCACAGATCAAGGCCGGCGTGATGTGGGTGTCACCTGGGGCCAGGTTGATTTTAAAATCAAAGGGGTTATACCCGGCATGGACGCGGATTTGTCGTGTCGTTATTTGTTCAAAGGTGATTCGCCAACTACCGCTGTAGGCCAATTGTCCAAAATAGACCGTTCCACCCTCTTCGGTTGCCCGATCAGGCGTATTAAGCATGAAAAACGGGTTGGCCTGGTGTCCGGTTTGCACGCTACGGCTCTCCAAAATAAAGATCCCCTGATTCAGGTCTTGCCGAGTTGGCGTAAATTCCGCTGCCCAGGAACCGGATAAAGTTGTGAGTTGTATCGTGCCGGGCGGTACGTGAATGGAGGCAAAATAACACGTGTCGACGGTTACGGTATGATCGCCTTCGTTCTTAAGTTCAATCCATCGCTCCAGTATGTCGTGTTCCGGTGTTAACCGGTAATTGAGAATTACTTTGAACGGTTGTACCGGATCGATCAGGTGTACCCGGAGAGTCTCGCGCTCCGACATACGACCGGTAGGCAATCCGTGAGCCGGTGAAAGACCCGGCGATCCGGAGACAACAATCTCATGCTGATCGTAGCGCAGCCGGAGATCGCGAACCGGAAGGTGCGGGCTTTCGCCGCGGGCAAGCGGGGATCCGGCCGTTGGAAACGCAACCTTCAATGTTTCCTGATAGGTGGTCACGTCGCCGAACGCCAGAATCTCATCCGGCCGGTGCTGGGTAATAAAACTCAAGTGAGGAGGATAAGTTTGATACCGGATCGATCCCCGAATGCGTTCCGTTTCGGTCGCTGTTTCCGGACGAGGTCCCCAACCTAAATGAACCACTCGGCCGGCGCTGTCGATCTGAAACGCATAATAGCTATGCTTCAGGTGAAGGTTAAATGTGGAAGTTTCCGGGTTAAAATGGATCATGCCAAATCTTATCGTGTTTATGAGACAACGAAAATATCTCCATCAGCTTGTTGATTGCCTTATGCTCGTACCCCCCGAATGACCCAAAGTTCTGCCGGAGCGCCGCTTTGACACTCCCCTCCGGCCATGTTATACTTTGGCAGGTATTCCCCCCTGGTTCACCCGGAGGGATGGCAGAGCGGTCGATTGCAACGGTCTTGAAAACCGTAGTGGGCGCAAGTTCACCGGGGGTTCGAATCCCTCTCCCTCCGCCTGCCGTTGACAATTGAGTGTGATCGCGGCTTCACCCATCTTTGGGGAGGTGCCAGAGAGGTCGATTGGGGCCGCCTGCTAAGCGGTTACCGGGGTAAAACTCGGTCATGGGTTCGAATCCCATCCTCCCCGCTCCACTCATCCGGCGGTGAGATGAGCGTTGTCCGAGAGCCGCCGCCGTCAGGCTTACCGGCCGGTGCGGCGCTTGTCAACGGTCGATGATTCGGGTAATCTATCAGCATATGTATCGTGAGCGCCCTTAGCTCAGTGGATCAGAGCGTCTGGCTACGAACCAGAAGGCCGGGGGTTCGAATCCCTCAGGGCGTACCAGAAAGAGCGGCGCCATCCGGTGCCGCTTTTTTATTGAGGAAAGTCAACGAATGATCACTCCGGCCGGAAAAGAGTGCCGCTTTTATTACCAAGACTACTTCCGTGGCCGCTCAGAACAGGAATGCCGCCTCATCAAGGCCAATGCCCGCTCACCGAAATGGCAGCCCAAGGATTGCGCATCCTGCCCTGTGCCCGACATCTTGCAGGCTAACAGTAGTCCGGATCTGGTGCTCGAAGCGACGGTGAAACCCGGGTTGTTCGGCATCAACCGTCAGATATCAGTCTACGCCTTCTGCAGCCGCCACCTTATCGATGTCGATCAGCCGGAGGCAGGCTGTCCCAAGTGCGCCGCGGAACGACCCGGCCTGCGCGATATCTTTGAAAATTTAGATTGATAGCGTCCGAGGTTCCATGATCAGAGCGCTACTCCTCGATCTTGATGACACATTGCTGGGCAACAATACCCGAACCTTCATGGATCATTACTTCGCCTTGCTGAGCGAATATGCCGGTTCAATTCTGGATAAGAGCACGTTTCTTCCGAGTCTCATCCAATCCACCCAAGCCACCATCAAGAATACCGATCCGGCATTGACCAACGCTGCGGTATTCTGGGCTAATTTTGAGGCTCTGACCGGGGGGCGGCGCGACGAACTGGAACCTTTTTTCCGTCGTTTTTACGAGACGGAATTCCCGCGATTACGTGCCACCACGACCTACCGGCCGGCCGCAGCCGAGCTGGTTCGATCGGCTTTTGACCACGGCCTGATGGTCGTTATCGCCACCAATCCGCTCTTTCCCCAAACAGCGATCGAGCAGCGGCTGGATTGGGCCGGCGTGCCTGTGAACGAGTTTCCCTACGCTCTGGTAACATCCTATGAGATTATGCACGCTACCAAACCCCAACTCGCTTACTACCACGAAATCCTGGCCGCTGTCAACTGTTCGCCGGAGGAAGCGGTAATGGCCGGAGATGATTGGAAAAACGATATTGCCCCTGCCGCGGCTGTCGGCATTATGACCTATTGGGTGACAAATGGGGGCAGCGAACCACCCGAACCGGCTATGACCTGCGGGATAGGTCCACTTGAGGACCTCATGCATCTCGTGGCGGCGGGTGAAATCGACCGCCTTGCCCACCCATCATCGAGACAATGAAATCGCCTTTGTCGGACACGCCATCGCGATGATCAATCCCCCACCCATCCCGGATTTACTGGCTGAGTTACGTCGTTTTCGTACGCGGATCACCCGGCTCATGGACGATCTGCAAGTTGACTGGCATGCGCGACCCTCCGCTGGGGCATGGTCACTCACCGAGGTCGCCTGTCACCTGCGCGATGTCGAGCGGGAGGTTCACCAATACAGGCTGCGGGCAATTTTGGAGGCAGACAATGCCTTCATCGCCGGCGTCGATGCGGACGAATGGGCGAACATTCGCGACTATCAAGAACAAGATGGGCTCACCGCTACTCGCGATTTTCTCGACTTGCGCGACGAAACGGTGGCTATATTGGCCGGATTACCATCCGTAGCGTGGCGTCGCCAGGGGCAGCATAGCTTCTTCGGGCCAACAACCCTGCAGGAACTCGTTTACTTAGCGGTCCAGCATGATCGGGCGCATGCCCGGCAAATCGCTGAACTTACCGCGGGGCACCTCCCTGTTGAGGAAATCGAATAGGCGCGAACGCTGGGTCTAGATTGTTAGCTGCGAGCTTTCCGCTGCCAATGCTTTCCGAAGCGCCTTGATCGCCTCACGACTCTGATCATCATTAAAGATACTGAAGTGATGCTTTCGATATGCCAGCTCGCTGCAATGGTGAAATCGCCGTCCGCTAAGCCGATAGGCCGAAAATCCCCCTGTCCGTAGCCTGTCCAGGCGGAATCGACTTCGCCGAAATGCCGATCCGATAAGATCATACTCGGCCGGCGAGAGGGTGCCTCGCCCGACCTCTTCCTGAAGATATTTCTTCATCCAGCGTCGCTCTTGATGCAAAGCCAAAACAATGATGACGGCGGTCAGGATTAATCCACCCCAATCAAAACTGAGACCGGCCAGAAATCCCAACGTCGTCCCGCTGAACATCGCCAAATTGTGAAAGGCGTGGAGAAAAATCGCCAGGCTGAGGCCGGCCAACGGGGCCAGTATGCGCACAGCCCGATTGGCACTAAGGCGGGCTACAGCGATCCCCAGACCGGTCATCGCTGTGTAAAGGGCATGGCTCAGGCCAAACAATACCCCACGGATCAAAACGACCATATTCCAACCGGTTTGTCCATCCTCGATAAAGGCGGCCTGATAATAGAGAACGTTCTCGACCATGGCGAATCCCATACCCACCATCGCGCCATAGATGATCCCATCCAGCGGGCTATCCAGTTCCTGACGCCAGAAGAAAAGGATGGCGAATAGCGCCAGGCCTTTGGCGATCTCCTCGACAAACGGAGCGATGAAACCCCCAGAAACCAGATCAGCCGAGGCGTTGTCCGTCAATATATAAAAAGGAGCGCTCAGAACAGCATTGGATATGATGGCCAGTAACGCAGCGGGGATTGCTCCCCAGACAAACGCGGCCGAGAGCAACCACCACGGCTCCTTCTCATAGCGGTCGACCCAATAGATCAGTCCCACGTAGAAGAGAACCGGCAGCATCGCGGCCAAGATGGAGAAAAACAGGACGTTGTCTTCGGTGATCATTCCCTTTCATTCAGCCCAATCAGGGCAAGAACTCGAAAATTATACCCGATTTAGGTGAAGGGTCGCCCGCGGGTTATAATCATAGCCTTATGCCGCGGCAACTAGCGAACAGTGATCACAGCCGTTCGTCCAACGATGATCCCCGTCGGTTGATAATCGATATAGCGCTCGCTCGTGCCGCGACGGGTACCGGCAGCAGCGAAGCATTTATGCACCGGAGAACCGCGATGCAAACTTTTCCCGACCTTCGTCAGATACTTCACGAAATAGATTGGCTGGCTGTTGGCGCGGTAGCCGCCCGCGCTTATATGCCGGAAAGAACAACCCAAGACCTGGATATCCTCATCCGCGCCGTGGATGCCGAACGAGTCGATGCCCGTCTGCTTGATGCCGGCTTCCAAAAAGCGGCCGACTTGGGCATTCCCGGAATCGCCTACACCGCGCCGGACGGGATGGAGATCGATGTGCTTTATGGCACCCAGCCCTGGCTTGAAGAAGCGCTGGCAGCACCGGAGCGCGATCCGGCCCGATTTCCGGTTCTGGCCCTTCCTTACCTGGTCCTGATGAAGCTGCATGCCGGGCGGGTGCAGGATATCGCTGATGTGGCCACCATGCTCGGCTGGGCTGACGATACCGCTATCGCCGCTGTGCGGGCGGCCGTCGATCGATTCAGCGCCGCCGATCGGGAAGACCTGGAATCGTTGATATATTTAGGGCGGCGAGAGCGGGGCGTGAGCGACAGCAACTGAAATCATCGGTTCAACCAGCAACCCACAAATCCATACCGCTCAACGTGACTTCTTTCTTTATGGCCCAACCATAATCAGGTCCCTGATCGCCTCAAACTTCGCTTCGCCGATGCCCGGCACGTCCATAATCGCCTCAATGGTCACAAACGGACCGTTGGCCTCGCGGTAAGCGATGATCTTCTCAGCTGTCGACGGGCCAATACTGGGCAGCAATTCCAGATCGCGCTCAGTGGCCGTGTTGATATCGATAAGTCCCTGCGTTGTGATGCCTCCCATGCGGCTGCTGCCCGGTACGGTCACAGGTGCCGTGGCACTAATGACCGGCGGCGGGGTGTCTTCGTCAAGCGTCGGCACATAAATCTGCATGCCATCGGCCAGCCCCTGGGCCAAATTAACGGCCACCGGATCAGCCTCCTGAGTGAAGCCGCCGGCGGCTCGGACGGCGTCATCAATGATGCTCCCCGGCGGCAGGGTATAGACCGCTGGATGGACAACGGCACCACTTACATAGACACGCAGCGGAGGAAGGGTCGGCACAATGGACTGCTCCGTTGCCGAAGGTGCGGTCGTCGGCAGAGGTGGGATGATCTCAATCGGCGCCGGCAAAGTCTCGCGCCGGATCACGGCCAGTCCATAGCCCGCCCCGATCAGAAGGGTGCTGATCGCCAAGATGCCGACCAGTTGAAGCCAACCGATCTTCATGTTCCCCTCCTAGGCCGGGAACAAATCAGTAAAGCAAATCGATGAATGTCCCGGCGTCCATTTCACCGAAGTAGTCGTTGAGATCTACACCTTCTAGAGCAGCGAATAATGTTTCCCGAGCATAAGGAATGCCGGCCAGATGCGCCTCCAGTCCGGCGACATCTGCCTTTCCACTAAAATCGCCGTAGAGCTTGATGCTCCGAATTCGTCCCTCAGCCACGTCGATACGGGCGTCAACCTTGCCGATTGGAAAACGAGCGCTCTTTTGGACGTTAAATTGAGGCGAGCGGCCATAGTTCCAACTCCAAAGATTGTAGCGCGTCTCGGCGATATCTTCGATCTTCAACCAGTCAGCGCCTGTCAATGGATATGTCTCCGGTGATCCGCCGGCGAAAAGCCCATCCAGCAATGCCGTCCTAAGATCCTCGACGGTCATGTCATCCGGCAAGAATTCGCGGATGTTGGCGACGGCGTTGCGGATGGACTGGACCGCTTTAGATTCGATTTGCACCCGGCGCGGGTTAATAGCCCGCAACATTTCCTCCAGATTGGTATCGAACAAGAGCGTGCCGTGGCTGAACATTCGACGCGGCGTGGCATATTGAGCGTTGCCAGAGATTTTGCGATTCCCGGCGAAAATGTCGCTGCGGCCGCGAATTTCGGCCGGAACACCTAATGAGCGGAGCACACCTACAACCGGTTCGATGAACTTGGCGAAGTTGTGCAAGTCTTCCTTCCCGTTGGTAACGAAACTAAAATTCAGATTACCCAGGTCGTGGTAGACGGCACCACCTCCCGACAAGCGGCGTACGACATGGATTCGGTTAGCGTTCACATAGTCGGGATCGATTTCTTCGATGGTATTCTGGTTTCGGCCGATGATGACCGAGGGTTCGTTGATATAGAATATGAACAGCGGCTCCTCGTTTTGAACATGGCGCAACAGATATTCTTCAAACGCCAGATTAAGCCGAGGATCGGTAATTCCATTGTTGTCGACGAAACGCATAGCCTGATCCTATCACGCCAGGGGAAAGACTGCGACCAATAACCAGCCAAAAAACAGCGCATTACCGATGGCATAGCTCCACGGCCGGTCGAATACCGCCCCGGCAATGGCCATGATTGCCAGGATGATCGGGATGACCGGCATCAATAAAACGACGAAAAATAAGCTGGAATTTAGCAGAACGGTCAACCCCAAACCGGCGACGATGATGGCTGTCTGCGCCAGCCACCAACCGAAGCGCCGGCCGCCGGAAAGGTGGTGCTGCAACATTCCGACGGCCAATAACCAGGGTAACGAGGCCGAGGCCAAGAATGGCCAACGAATGAGGCGATCCGGATTCAGCCACCAGGGCAACCACACCGATTGCGCCATAATCCCGAAGGCGATGGTTAAAAAGGCAAATAAGACCAGACCCCAAAAGATGTCTTGGCCCGACAGCCTGGGTGGGCGGAATCCTGACAGCAACCAAACCAGGCCGAAGATCAGAAACCACAATCCCACGACTCCCCCAACCAGTAAGCCCCCCAGTCGACTGGTGTCGAAAATGCGGCCAAACAAGGTGATCACAGCAACCGCGGCAACGACGCCGAGCAACAGTCCCAGCCAATGCCAAGGTGGCCGCCGGACTGGCACAGCTGAAGGCGGGTTTACCGGCAAAGCTGGAGCGAGAGCCACCAGCAACATCAACCAACCGGCCAGGTGGGTCGCGTACCAAAACATGCGCCGATCTGGAGTGGCCGAAGCCGCAGGCAGGCCAAAGGTTTCATTCAACCAATCCAGCGCCGCCTGATGGCTGATCCGGCTAAACAAGATGCTTATATGCTCGACACGGGGGACGATCACCAGTTTGCGACCAAGACCGCCAGTGAGATCGTCGTTTTCGCCCCCGGCAGCCTGGAGTAGTTCACGGGCGTTAGCGGCAAATTGCGGCTCCAACAAACCCGCTTGTAGAAGAAAATTTCGAGGCCGTTCCGGCGACACGTCCGCGCCGGTGGGGGAAACGGCCACGGTCGCCCGATATTTTTCCCAATCCTCAATACCGGCCCGCATGACCGCCCCGCTCCCCATCGAATGGCCTAACAAGGCGATCCGAGTCATGTCGATTTCTGGTTGCGAGACGAGGGCTTGATAGGCCGCATCCAGGTTGCGCTGAAGACCGTCGCCTTGCCGGTCCAAACGCCCCCTGCTGACCCCATGACCATCAAAATCGAGCAGCATAACGCCATAGCCGGCACGAGCCAGGACCGTCGCATAGCCGAGCATCAATTGCTTGGACCCGGCGAAGCCGTGAGCAACCACAACCCCGGGAATATCGTCAGCGCCGGATGGGGCCAGGAAGCGTAACGGGACTTCTCCTTCCCCAGTTATCGATCGGACAGCGAGCCCGCGCTGGGTATTCAGAACGGCCCACCACGATAAACCGATCAGAAGGATAGCGACGGCGGCTGCGATCAACCTTGGGATGCTTAACCTAGTTCGGAGGGTCTGCGTTGTCGAAGACATGAATAGTAGTTTAAGATGCAAGCGGCGCTTCGTCGAGTGGCAGACACGAGGAAAATCTGCACAGGTTTCGGTCATGTGTTATGATTCACATCGTGCCAAAGCGGTTTAACCCAACCTGGATGTTATATGGCGCTTACGGCTTTACCGGCCGACTGCTAGTCGCCGAGGCGGTCCGACGAGGCCACCGGCCGGTGCTGGCCGGGCGTAATGCTGCCCTACTGGCCGAGCTGGGAACCAAATATGATCTCGACTGGCTGGCTCTTGATCTTGACTATGCGCAGCGGTTGCACAAGACTGTCGACCGCTTCGACCTTGTCTTTCACGCCGCGGGCCCGTTTATTCACACCAGCGAACCGATGATCCGCGCATGCCTGGCCGGCCGCACCCACTACATCGACATCACCGGGGAGATCAAGGTCTTTGACAACACTTTCCGCCATCATGAAGAAGCTCAGTCGCGCGGCGTTGCGCTATTATCCGGCGGCGGCTTGGATATCGTACCCAGCGACTGCTTGGCTCGATATGTGGCCGATCAAGTGCCGGAAGCCACCCATCTGATTACAGCCATTCACGCCTTGTCCGGCGTCACCAGCGGAACTGTCAAGTCAGGACTCGCCAACCTGGATGTTTCACCTATGGGCAGTCTTGTTCGGCAAAATCACCGACTCGTTCAACAACCTTTGGGTAAAGGGAGCCGCAAGATACGTTTTAGCGATAACCGCGAACGGACTGTATCGCCCTTCCCCTGGGGTGACCTCGTCACAGCCGCCCATACCACCGGCATTCCCAACATCACCAGCTACCTGGCTTTACCGCGAGTGCCGGGCTTACGTCTGCTCGGGGGTGCGTCGGCCAGACTTTTAGCCATGTCGCCCGTTCGAAACGTCGCGAACCGAGCGGTCTCGCTAACCTTTCGCGGCCCGGATGAAGAAGCCCAACGCACCGGCCGGACCTATCTTTATGCCAAGGCAACAAACGAGACCGGACATTCGGCCGAGGCCTGGCTGGAAACCGTGGAAGTCTACCGGTTCACGGCACTTGCGGGTATAAAACTTGTCGAGCGAATTCTGGCTTCGCCACTGAGGGGGGCAATCACGCCCGCCGGGGCGTTTGGCGCTGATTTTGTGCTTGGAATCGATGGAACGCAAAGATTCGACACGCTACCGGCCCGTTGACAACTACGGCGCGGGTGTCGGCGTTTTATAAGCTTCTGTCACGATTTCCACAGTCGCGAGCTTCCCGTCGGACACATCCACCCGTTGGCGGTATTCCACGCCTTGCACCTGTACATGAAGGTCGTACGAACCAGCTTCTACCGGACCAAAGACAAAATTCTCGCCCAGCGCAAGATCAGGCTGGATTAAATGATCCGGGTCGTCAAGATAGGTCCAGGTATTCAGGAACGGAGCATTACCGCGCCGGTCGATAAGGGTAACGGTCACCCCTTGCCAGGGGCGTCCATCCGTGTCGAGCAAGCGGCCGGCGATGATGCCACTTCCCGGCCAGGGTTCTATCCATAGGAGTGGGTTGCGCGTCGCGTCGAAAGCATTCTCACCCACACGCACCTCAAAATGAAGGTGGGGAACTGTGGCCACGCCGGCCGCGCCTTCGCGGGCGATCGGATCACCCCGCCGCACCCTTTGCCCTTCTTTCACCTGGACATCACTCACATGCCCATACAATAAATAAACCGGCTCCCCTTGAAATGCTTCATCAAGCTGGATGATGACCAACTGGCCGTACCAATCACACCGCCAACCAAACATCTCATCCACATCATCGCGGGCAACGATGACCGTTCCGTCGGCGGCAGCAACGGCAAATTCATCCTCATCATGGGCCATATCGAGGCCGTTATGGAGCAGGTATCGACCACTTCCGTCTGAACCATAAGGATAGCCTACATTTCGCGCAGCAAATGGTAGCGGATCGACCAGCGGAAAGGCTGGCGGAGAGACAGAGGGGTCCGGGTAAGGCCACGGATTGGGAGCTAAATAATAACTTAAATAGTCGGGTTTTTCCGGCGGTATCACTGGACAAGGTAACCCCTGAGCCACGATAGCCGTCGCTTTGGCCGTAGGCGATGGCGTGAATGTCGGGGCAGGGGTGATGCTTGGCAGCGGCGTGACGGTTGCCGTTGGTTGAAGAGCGATGGCTGTCGCCAGCAAAGTCGATATTGCCTTTATCTCAGGTGTGAATCCTGGGCTGTCATCACGTGCTACCACAGTTGGTGTGGCCTGTTTGGCCGACGATAGCTCTTGGCACCCAACCGATAGAATGATTAACTGGAATAGAACCAAAACGGCTACGAACCGATGTTGGACTCGATACATATCGTTGATTCTCCACCTTGGCCGGAGAGCGGTCAACTGGTGCTACGTATTCTAAGATATCGGGCAGTGGCCGTTGCGCCGATGAACAACATCCTCTATCATGCAGGGTAGACGAGCATGACCGAAAGCCTGACCCTCGCCCAACAGCACCTCTACACGTTTCGCGCCTGTCCGCGGCGATTTTACCTGCGATTTCTGGCCAAAGTCCCTTGGCCGGAGCCACCGCTTAACAGTGACCTGGAAACGGCTTACGAACGCGGCCGCCGCTTTCATCGCTGGATAGAGCGTCATTTTCTTGAGTTGCCGATCCAAAACGAAGGGCCAAATGACAAGGTCGTTCGCTTGTGGTGGTCAACCTTTAAACAACAAGGACCAACCCTTCCAAACGGACAGCGATATATCGAATTCAGTCTGACCGTGCCGATCGGTGGCCATTTTCTGACAGGTCGTTACGATTTACTGATCTTCGGCCGGCATTCTGATGGGAAGCCGTCGGCATTTATTTTCGATTGGAAAACCGGCGAGCCTCGTTCTCTGGAACGCTTGCGCCAGGCATGGCAGACAAGAGTCTATTTAGCCGTCCTGGCCGAAGGAAACACCAGAGTAATCGAGAGCGCGAGCGCGGCTCTCGACCCCGATCAACTATCGTTTACATACTGGTATGTCGAAGAGCCGCAAAAAACACGGGTGATTGGCTATTCCACAGCCATGCACCAGCAAAATTGGGCTGATTTGGTTTCACTTGTCGAAGAAATCGATCGGCAGTGGATCGAGAACAAATGGCCGCTGACTGATGACTGGACAGAATGCCGAAAGTGTGCCTACCGGGCACACTGCGGCCGTCAAGCCGCCGGTCAAGGACTGGTGGCATTAGCTGACGAGGAAGAATCAGACCTGGTTGATGATTGGCTTGAACCGCAGTGGAACTAAACCTTACGTTCTAGCCCTTGCCCCATGCGCGATGAAGATATCGACTTCCTGCTGAGTCCGGACGGGGAGGCAGCCTTACGCGAGCTGGCGAACGAATCCATCACCGAAAAAAACCATTTATTAATCGCCTCATACCTACGGGCATCCCTGTCCGCGGAACGAGCAGCGGTCGTCCTTGAAACAGCCCTGCTGCGGCAAAAAGCCCGCCGGAAGTTCAGCCGGGCGGAAGCCATGTTGTTCACGCGGGAAGGATTAGAACAGGCAACTGGCGAGATCGTCGCCGAATATCGCGCCCGCCGGTTTGGCGCAACCGGTATCACGACGATCGCCGATCTGGGTTGCGGCATCGGGGGGGACACGATCGCCCTGGCGAAGTTTGCCAAAGTCATCGCGGTGGATCGGCTGCGATTGAATGCGCGGCTGGCCAGGATCAATGCGGCCGCATACGGCGTCGGAGAAACGGTTTGGCCAGTCCAGGGTGATTTGGAACAATTGTCCCCGATCAAAGTGGAGGCGTTCTTCTTTGATCCCGCCCGGCGCACCCCCAGCAGCCCGCGAACGGCCACCTCACGACGCCTGCATTCGACCCGTGATTATCTTCCGCCACTCAGCCTGATCGATGCCTGGCGTATCCTTGTCCCAAATGGCGCGGTGAAGGTCAGTCCAGGCATTGATTACGCCGAGATTCCGGCCGATGCGGAAGTCGAGTTCATCTCTCTGAACGGTGAACTTAAGGAAGGCTTGTTGTGGTATGGTGAACTTCGCAACGGCTCTGGCCGTCGCGCGGCTTTGCTGCCCGGAGGACATACTTTGAGCGAGCGTGACCTCGAACCCAAATCGACGATCGCTCCACCGGCCGGCTTCCTGTATGAACCCGACGCGGCGATCATTCGCGCCCACCTCGTCGGACAGTTGGCCAATCTGCTGGACGCGGCGTTCCTTAACCCGGACATCGCCTACCTGACAGCCGAGACACCTCGCCTGACACCTTTTGCCCATTGTTATCAGGTTGAGGATTTCTTCCCGTTTCAATTAAAGCGTTTGCGGAGCTATCTTCGGAAACGTGATATCGGCCAGGTTACGATTAAAAAAAGGGGCTCGCCGCTCGATCCTGATGATTTGCGGCAAGCCCTTCGGTTGCAGGGAAAATCCCGGCGTATTCTTTTTTTGACTCAGGCCGCCGGCCTGCCTATCGTGCTGGTCGCCCGATCATGGTGTCTTGACGATTGAGGTTTAAGGCCACGCCACTTCGAGAGCGTGACACTGCCCGCGAGCCAGCCAGCCATAATCAGTATCAGGAGCCGGATTCACGATCTTCAAGTATACCGGCTCAACATCAGGGCCATGATAGTAGAGTACCTGGGCATAAACGGCCGGGAACGTGATGTCAATGTCATAAAACCAGCCGCTATCCTTCCACCCGTCATCGGCTTCCCATCCGGCCAGATATCGGCCGCCAACTTCCTGAGCGATATAAAGACCTCGACGAGCTTCATCGCCGGATACGTCAAAATTGATCCGCAAGCAAGACGGCAAGCGCGGTTCCTGGGTTGGTGTCGGGCTGGGTGTTGGTGTCTCAGTGGCGATGTCCGGTTCGGCCGTCGGCGTCAACACGACCGGCGTCGATGTCGCCGTCACGGTCGCCGTGATGGTTCCGGTCAAGGTAGCCGTGGGCGTGATGGTCATTGTCGGTGTGGCGGTAGGCGGCAGAGTTTCAGTCGGTGTAAGCGTCGGTGTGGGCGTCAGGGTCACCTTTTTATCGCACACATTCAGGAATATGCCGATGCTGTCTTCGGTTTGGTAGCTCAAGAAGCCGTTGTAGGGAATAACCAGCCGTCCCCGCGTGGTCATACCCTGACCCATTGTATAAATGACCTGGCCGTCGAGCAGGAAATAGCTGAGACGATCATCCTCGTCATCGTCGATCGTCGCGAAATCGACAACGCAACCTTCCTCTACCGGGCCTATCGGGCGCGATGAATGAGCCACCGGCTCCGGCGGGGTCGCGTCTCCGAGAACTGACCAGACCCGCTGGTTGCCATTCGTTTTATAGGTTGGGCCAGGTGCGAATTCAAACCGAAATGGCGAGTAAGATTTGATGATGAAGTTATATCCCTCGCCGACATTATAGGTGCCACGTTCACCCAGATATGTCAGGGCGGGAACTCCACCATTTGCCTCAACTTGCCAAACCTGAAAGAGCGTCAGGATGGCAAGTCCAAGACCCGTACAAATAAATATTATGGTTAAAACCCGTACTCCGTACTGCTTCATGGTACTACCTCAGTTGTGGACGGACGCTTCTTTACAATCTTAAGTTTAAGGGGACGGCACGGGAGAAATTGATATTTTTATACAGGAAAAGTGTAAAGCAGTTTACACTTCCGTGAAGGCCGGGGGAATTCGCCCCAGGACTGTAACGCAATTTTTAATTATTCGATTGCTTAATGAAAAGATCGAACTTGCAGCAATTAGCGCCGGCGGACGGGCCGGGGAAATTTCTCCACCGGCAGCCACGAACAACGGTTCGAAGAGGACTATCCTTTCTTCGAGATTTCTGCAGACGAGTGAGCTGTCGGGTCTATGAAAGGGGGATAGTGTTTAGCGATTTCGGATAGGCTCGCCGACTGCGCCACCAAATCATTGGCAGACGACTGATCTTTCCCCAAGACCCCACATAGGCACGACGATTGAAGACATCATAATCGTGGGCTTCAATATCATTGAGGATGGCCCGGTATAATTCCGCCGCCGCACCAATGGCGACTCGTCCCTCAGGATGAAGGAGACCGATCCCCGGCCAAGCCTCTGCATACAATTCCCGGTTCCGGGCGATTTGGAAACGCATGAATTCACGCCACCGCGCCGTGACCTGGCCGGCAGCCAAATCACTCTCTTCCAATCCAAACTCTCGCAGTTCATTCAAAGGCAAGTATAGCCGTCCGTTACGCCAATCCTCGGCCACGTCGCGTAGGATATTGGTGATCTGGAGGGCAACGCCTAACTTGACGGCATAAGGGATGGCCGCGCGATCGGAAAAACCGGTGATATGCATGCTCATCAACCCAACCGTTGAGGCGACGCCATAAGAATAAGCGGCCAACTCGTCAAAGGTTTCATAGCGATTCTGCGATAGATCGCGAGCGACACCGGTCAGCAACTGTTCCGCGTAATGCTGCGGAATGCGATAACGAATTCGGGCGTCGGCCCAGGCGATCGCAACCGGATCGTTTTGAGGGGGGTTATGGGAAAGAGATCGTTCCCGCCACTCTTCCAGCGCCGCCCGGACATCACCTTGAGGGCGGTCGACTACATCATCGGTCACTCGACAAAACGCGTACAACGCACGAACGGCCCGGCGTTTATCCTCCGGCAACAATCGGCTCGATAAATAAAAAGACCGGCTGTGCTGATAAGTTAGCTCCTCACAATAGGCATAAGCCGACTGTACCAAGTGCGGCTCGGCCAGAGCATCCGCGGCGTGGTGCTCAGTTGGCGGGTGATGGCCATTCAAGGCCAGATGTAGTAGGGAGTACTCCCATTGATGTGTGAGAACGGTCATATGTCATTTTCTCCGTAACACAACCACCCTACTAAACTACCACATGAATCAATTATTTGTCAATACAAATATAGACAATTTATTGACAAATTTTTGGCAATGTGTTATCCTCCTGTTAACACATGAACAAGCTAGTAACTACAGTTTAACAAATAACAATGATGTAAGAATGCCCGATACTTTGCCAACACATCATCGAAAGACATTGAAAACCAGTCACCATCCGGGCACATTATTCCATTATTCGTGGGACTAGACCAGTTCATTATTTTATGCAAAGTTCAGATTAACACGCCTATCAATCAATTGGTGATTGCTTCTCCCCGATGTCGGGGATTGCTCTGGGCCTGAGACTGCCGCATAGCAATGAGAACTATATGGTAAACGACGATCTACCCACCTACAACTTAAAAGCCGTTGTGCAGGAAACAGGGTTGAAACCGGACACTTTGCGCGCCTGGGAAAGGCGTTACGGCGTGCCGGAACCCGATCGAACTGGTGGCGGGCATCGCCTTTATTCTCAACGCGATATAAACACCCTCAAATGGTTGCTTGCCCGGCAAAATGAAGGCATGAGTATTAGCCGGGCAGTCGGTTTGTGGCAAAGTCTTGAATCCGAAGGTCGCGATCCTTTTCAGGTTTACCCTTTGTCTCAATCGGCCCAGACTGAAACCGCCTATCCGTCGGCCGAGTTGGGCGACACCGTCGTTGAACTTCGACGTGCCTGGGTCGATGCCTGCATGGCGTTTGATGAAAGGCGGGCCGAACTCGTTCTTACTCAAGCCTTCTCCTATTATTCACCAGAAGTTGTCTGTTTCGAATTGCTTCAGAAAGCCCTCGTCGAAATCGGCAACGGTTGGTACGAAGGTTCGGTCACGGTTCAACAGGAACACTTTGCCTCCGCCCTTGCCATGCGGCGCCTCGATTCGTTATTGGCAGCCACGCCCGCACCAACCAGAACTGGACGTATTATAATCGGCTGTCCACCGGGTGACAATCATACATTCAGCCCCCTCTTGATCACCTATCTGTTGCGACGACGTGGTTGGGATGTGGTTTATTTAGGTGCGAATGTGCCGACCAATCGTCTCCATGCCACAATCGAACAAACCAAACCAGACCTCGTGGTATTCTCGGCTCAACTTCTGGAAACAGCTGCCACGTTATTGGACGTCGCCCGTTATCTACGAGGGGTCGATGTTCCCTTGGCCTTCGGGGGTTATGTCTTCAGCAGCGTTCCCGAATTGAGGCAGCGTATTCCGGGCCATTTCCTGGGTTATGAATTGAATAAAGTTCCGCATGTGATTGAGTACCTGGTGATCAATCAACCGCCCGTTCCGGTAACCATTCCGGTATCTGAGGAATACCAGCTAGCACTACCTTATTTTCGCGAACGATCCGGATTGATCGAGGCGCAATTGTGGCAAATGGTCGATTATCATGAAACGGACAGTAGCCAGATCGCCGATGGTAGTCGCTATTTGACCCAAAACATCATCGCCGCTCTCAAACTCGGCGATCTTTATTACATTGGTTCAAATATACAATGGATCGAGGGCATGATGATCAACTACAACATGCCGCCTGACGGACTGCATAAATTCCTGCAAGCATATCATCGAGCGGCGGAAGATTACCTGGATGCCCCTGAGGGGCGGCCTGTTGTCAATTGGCTGGAAGACATTGTCAGATTATCAGAAGAATCTACCAAACAACTGGCTCACATTTCGTCCATTGCTATTTAGATTGCTCTCTCGCAGTCAGTATTGATTTCACACAAATTCCGCGATTGAGGAGTCATCGATGCGTTACATTATCACCGGCGGCTCCGGCGTCATTGGCAGCCGCTTATCAGCCAACCTCATTGCCGACGGCCATGTAGTTATTTCTCTAAGCCGCAACCCTTCGGCCCACTCCTTCCCAAAAGGTGTCCAAGGCGTCGCCTGGGATGCGCGAACAGCCAAAGGCTGGGAACAATATGTCGAAGGAGCGTTCGCGATCATAAACCTCGCCGGCGAAAACATTGGCGGCTCGGGCACTTTACCGACGCCTAACACATGGTCAGAAGAACGCCGGCAACGGATAAAAGAAAGTAGACTATATGCCGGTCAAGCCGTGGTCACCGCGGTGGAAGCGGCCAAGGTGAAACCGCAGGTTGTCTTCCAGATGTCAGGTATCGATTATTACCCACCCGGTGACAAGGTGATGACCGAGGAAAGCAAACGCGGATCCCAATTCCTGGCCGATGTCGTGGCTGATTACTGGGAACCGACCACACAACCTGTGGAAAAAATGGGTGTCCGCCGGATCGTCGGCCGCATGGCTCCACTGCTCAGCCTCGACACTGGTCCATTACCGCCATCTGTGCTGCAATTCAAGATGTTCGCCGGTGGCCGTCTGGGTAGCGGCAAGCAATGGCTGTCCTGGATTCATATTGAAGACGCCATTCGCGCGATTCGATTCTTAACCGATTTGGCGACCGCCGAAGGCACTTACAATATCGCCTCACCCAATCCGGTCACGAACGCTGAATTCACCAAGGTTTTAGGCCAGGTGATGGGTCGCCCGTCGCTCTTCCCCGTGCCCGAGTTTGCTTTGCGGACACTTTTGGGCGACGTTTCGGCCTTGGTCCTAGAAGGTCGTCCGGTTAGCGTTAAAAGATTGGAAGACCTTGGTTTCTCATTCCTTTACCCCAAAGTAGAAGCAGCCCTACGCAATCTGCTGAAAAAATGAACGGTCCGACTGTTGAATCGGCCTTCTTCAATGAGCCGGAGCACCAACCCTTCGAGATTGGTGAGGGGCCAAGCGGCGTTTTGCTGATTCATGGTTTTGTCGGCACGCCGGCCGAGATGCGGCCTCTGGGCGAGCGGCTTGCCGCCGCCGGCTATTACACCCGCGGTATCCTGTTGCCTGGATTTGGACCGGATATTCCACGGCTTCAAGAAACCCACCGCCACGAGTGGATCTCAGCCGCCGCATCTGCCTGGGAGCAAGTGCGGGCCAAGGGCGATACCTCGATCCTCATTGGGTTTTCAATGGGCGGCGCCATCGCGATGCACCTCGCGGCGACGAATCCACCCGACCTTCTCATACTTCTGGCTCCTTTTTGGAAAATGGGCGGTTGGCAATTTCGACTATTACCGCTATTGAAATATGTCGTGCCTTCAGTGGCTCCGTTTGAAAAAGCGAATTTCGATGATCCGGGCGTTCGCGATCAACTCGCCGCCATTGCTCCCGGCGCAGACTTGACCGATCCGGAAACGCAGCGCGTATTTCGCGAGGATGTTCGGTTACCCTTACGAATTCTCGATGAGGTTCGCCGCCTTGGTTTAGAGGCCGGGCGTCTGGCTCCCCGGATTGCGACCCCCACTTTGATCCTCCATGGAGAACAAGACCTCACGGTCAGCCCGATAACAACGCGCCAATTGGCTACTCGTTTTAGTGGACCGGTCACTTACCGGGAAGTACCGGGCGATCATGGCTTTATCCGGTTCACTGCGGATAGACACCATGATATCGCGGCCGATGTCTTGACATTTATGGATAAAAAGGGTCGTAAGGAAATCAGCCGCTAAACATCATCGATTATGGTTTTAGGATCCCATGCCGCTACTGAAAACAGAGAGACTGCCCTGTGGTGGATACGGCGGGATATGCGACTGGCGGATAACGAAGCGCTCGCCTTGGCGCTGTCTCACGCCGGCCGTGTCATCCCCATCTTCATCCTCGACTCAAACCTGTTGAATTCGCAAAAGAACAGTCAGAAACGTGTGGCGTTTTTGTTTGCCGGTTTGCGCGAATTAAATGAAGATCTGCAAGCTCGGGGTAGCCGCCTGATCGTCCGTTCCGGCCAACCGGCCGAAATCCTGGATCGAATAATGCACGAGACGGATGCTTCAGCCATCTACGCCGAAGAAGATTATTCGCCATACGCCAGAGAGCGGGATCAACGGATAGCCGCCGGCCTGCCGCTATACTTGACCGGCAGCGTCGCCATTCGTCCGCCAAATACCATTCTCAAACAAGATGGTACCCCGTATACAGTATTCACGCCTTTCAGCCGGGCCTGGCTGAGTTCGCCTTTGCCTCGTGCCGCACAACTCATACCTGCCCCGCAACGTTTGCCCGACCCGGGAGCGGTCAATAGCGAACCGATTCCGGCAGAGCCGCGCCTTCTACCGGACAACCCTTTTCCGTCTGGTGAAAAAGAAGCCACGCGGCGGCTCAGGAGCTTTGTCGACAATCTGATCGAAAATTATGACGACACTCGTAACCGGGTGGATCTCGCCGGCACCTCTCGTTTATCTCCCTATCTGCGCTTCGGGATGATATCGCCCCGCCAGACGGCTATCGCTGCTCTAGAGGCTAAAACTCGCTTTGAGGCAGGAAACAAGGGCAGTTTCGCCTGGCTAAACGAACTCATTTGGCGTGATTTTTACATCCATATTCTGTATCATTTTCCTCATGTCAGCCGGACCAGCTTTCGTGAAAATCTGAGGGATATCCCTTGGAGAAACGATCCAGCCGAATTCAAGGCGTGGTGTGCCGGTCAGACCGGCTACCCGATCGTCGATGCCGCCATGCGCCAACTCGCGACAAGTGGTTGGATACATAATCGGGCGCGAATGATTGCGGCCTCCTTTCTGGTTAAGGATTTACTGATCGATTGGCGTTGGGGAGAGCAGTGGTTTATGCAGAACCTAGTAGACGGCGATCCGGCCGCTAACAACGGCGGATGGCAATGGACAGCGGGAACGGGAACGGACGCCGCGCCGTATTTTCGAATTTTTAATCCCGTTACCCAGGGCAAGAAGTTTGACCCGCAAGGAGCATACATCAGGCAGTGGGTGCCGGAATTAGCCGCCGTGGATACTAGGTACATTCACGAGCCCTGGACGATGACCCCCATCGAACAAGAAACAGCCGGTTTGAGGATTGGAAGGAATTATCCCAGGCCGATCGTGGACCATGCCATTGCCCGCGAACAAACGCTGGCCGCCTATCAAACCGCCAAGGCTTTACATCCATGACCTACTTTGGTTTTTTATTGCGATTTTTAGTGATCCCAATCGCCATCATGCTGGTCGTGCACCTTGTTCTCTATTGGCGCGGCCGACGTCTGCCGGACAGTCTGCGCGGGATGCCGGCGATTCCAACCCTGATCGCCCATATTCTGGTGGCGCTGATCTACACAACACCTTGGGACAATTATTTGGTCGCGACTGGAGTCTGGTACTACAACCCTGAACTTGTCACCGGCATTGTCATCGGTTGGGTGCCTATTGAGGAATATACCTTCTTCATCCTGCAACCGATTTTAACCGGGTTGTGGTTATTCTTTATGGCGATGGTATTGGACCTGGGGAGTAGCGCCAACTTCGAGCGGCCACGACTACGGCGTTGGTCCGTCATACTCGTTGGGTTGGTATGGGTTGGATCGGTTATCCTTCTCTTATCAAATTGGGCTCCAGCCACTTATCTGTCGATTACGCTCGCCTGGGCGTTACCCCCTATCATGCTCCAGTTAGCCGTTGGAGCTGATATTCTCTGGCGCTATCGCAAGCTTGTCTTCTGGAGCCTGGTACCCATGACGTTGTACCTGGTCTTCGCCGATTCTCTGGCCATCGGCGACGGCACCTGGACGATTGACCCCGGTCAATCATTTGATGTATTTATCAACATTTTCGGCAACTTGTTACCGATTGAGGAATTTGTCTTCTTCTTGATGACCAACATCCTCCTTGTTTTCGGGTTAACGCTTGTGCTGGCCAAGGAAAGCCAGCTTCGCCTCTATGACGAGCTTATTCCCTGGGCAAAAAATCTGCGACGGCGTGGTGAACTTGGAATCCAAACCAAGGAAACGTCAATCGAATAAGGGTAAAGGAGAGGAACATGACACGCAAGCCCGATATCGCATTACCGGTCAACGGCCGTCAAACCCGTGGTTATCTGGCCAGACCCGGCAATAACGCTCCCTGGCCGGGTGTTGTCGTCATCCAGGAATGGTGGGGATTGAACGACAACATTCGCGATATAGCCGATCGCTTCGCTCGTGAGGGATTTGTGGCCTTGGCGCCGGACCTCTATTACGGCGAAACTGCCGATGAGCCTGATGATGCCCGGAAACTGGCCATGGGGATGGAATGGTCAGATGCCCTGGTCGTGATTCAGTCAGCAATAAACTATCTAACGGCGCTTGAGGATATCCAACCCAAAAAGATTGGGATCATCGGCTTCTGTATGGGCGGCGGCTTAGCCTGGCATGCCGCGGCAAAATTGGAGAACCTTGGAGCAACCGTGCCCTGTTATGGCGGCGGTCCGGAAATGACGGCGGATGAAGTCGCCCACATCACCGTGCCCGTATTGGCGATCTATGGTGATTTGGATAAAGGCGTCTCACCGGAGGTTGCTCACCGCCGGGCGGCGATGATGGATGCAGCCGGGATCGCCCATGAAACCGTCATTTATCCGGAAGCACAACACGCCTTTATGAACGACCAACGACCTGCATACAATCCCACGGCAACTGAAGACGCCTGGCGACGGATTATCACCCTTTTCCGCACATCATTGATCGACTAAAGGATTGTCGGGCGACGCCTCGTCTATCCAATTATCTGTTTAAGAAAAAAACACCCGCTCATCGAAAAGAGCGGGTGTTTTAGATAAACGGTTGTGCGGATTTATGATGCTAGTCCGCAGAGACGCCTAGTTCCTCGACCGATTTCTTGCGGCGCTTGCGGCCCGGCCGGCGTCGCTCTTGCTGTTGCAAGGCGCGGGTTTCCTCAACGAGCCGCATCCGTTCCTCTTCAAGGCGGGCCAATATCAGCGCGTTGCGTTTCCGTTGCTCTTCCGTCAGCACGACCTTTTTCTTAGACATCCTTGGTAAACTCCTTTCACCATTGATAATAAAGACATCGTTTGTCAGGCTAGCCGAGGTAAAAACAGTGCGCTCGGCAAACCTGTAGGGATTGCCGATTACACTCGATATAGTCTTTTTTTCGTTAAGGAGAGGGTGGGGAATGGGAGTTGGGCGATCGCCGTAGACACATTACGGGGTCGAGCTATTTCAGGCGGTAAAACGAAAAAACCAATAATGCGGTTTTTAGATGTCGATCTGTCGGCCGCTAAACCGTAACAAGTCACACACATAACCAATCGCGTGATCGCCGCGCATTCAGGTCTTTTCAAGACCACACTCTCTGAAAAATAATACACGGGCTATGCCGTGGGTACACTTCTTAATTTTCAACCCGTAGCTAAAAGCACCAAACCTCAAAAACAGGTCCCGATTCGAAGACCGGACAGCTACGAAACTTTGCGCCACATAAACCTAGGAAGGTTACCTTATGAATTCTATCACAAAGTTAAGGTGACTTCCAGTCTGATTTTCAACTAGAATTTGTACCATATGGCCAAAGCGATGTTTGTCTGGCTGGGATCAGGACGCGCCCGAAAACAAGGCGTAAGCCAAAAAGGGCAATTGATGGATCGAGCAGCGCGGGCCGGTCTCCCGGTTCCGGCCGGAGCGATCCTCTTAGACCCGTTCTACCGTTTGGCGATCGCCGAAAATATGGCCCGCGTCGAGCAGGAACGCGTGACGATAGTTGATCCAGAACTGCTCCATAATACGTTGCGCTACAGCGTTCGCCTGCCGCGATTTGATCATCCGATTACCGTTTCACCTCTATTCGATGAAGATGAATGGTACGATTCACCCCTCAACGGGAACGAGACCGATTTCGGCAATGCTAGAGATTTGGCCCGAGTCTTGGCACAGGTATGGACCGCTTACCACAAAAACAAACCGGTGGCCCGATACGATGTCTTGTTGATGGAAAAGGTAGAACCCAACCAATCCGGCGTCGTCATCAGCCGGGACGATGACGAGTTCGACTCCATGATTCTCGACGGTTCGCCGGTCAATGAACTCGACCAACGAATTCCCAAGGGTATCGATTTACCGCGCTTGCAACGATTCCAACTGCCGAAGTCCAATCGACTACCCTTCGAACGCCGTCTGCAAATGCTATTAGGCGGCGTTCGTCGTACATTTGGCGCCGGCGACTGGCGAATCGATTGGGCCGATGATGGCCACATTTGCTGGCTTCTGATGGTTTCGGCCGCGCAGAAATAATCCAACACGGTTAAGAAACCGGTCCTGTTCTTGCCTACACACTCTACAGGGTGCACAATCCGGTGAGTTGTATCCGCCAAGCTGTTGGCAAACGCTTTTATTCTTTGAGATTTGCTATGAAAAACTTGATTAAGCAGTCTATCCTCCTATGCTTGCTAATGCTCGTCTTTGTTGTTGGCTGTGTAGAGACACCAGGGACGATACCGACACTCGCTCCCGAAGCCGGTGTAACCCTGACCAGTGAAGCCAATATCACTCCACCCGAAGAAGCACTACCTCAGGCAACCGCAACACCAGGAAGTGTTGCCGAAGCACTCCCACCAACGGTACCACCAACACCCTTGCCGACAGCCACTCCAGCGCCCTCCCCTACGCCAACACCAGCCGCTCCGTCTGTTGATTCATACCAGATTGAAAATACCTATCCGCATGATCCGGCGGCTTTCACCCAGGGATTGGTCTTCGACAACGGGATACTTTATGAAGGCACCGGCCTGTGGGGCGAATCTACACTCCGCCAGGTAGCTTTGGAATCGGGGCTGGTTCTGCGCTCGGTGTCGCTCGAAGATCAGTACTTCGGCGAAGGGATCACCGTCTTCGGCGATCGCATCTTCCAGCTCACATGGCAGGAAGGAACGGGGTTTGTCTATGACAAGAATTCCTTCGAAAGGTTGCAAACTTTTACATATCCGCATGAAGGATGGGGAATCACCCACGATGGGCAACGCTTGATTGTCAGCGATGGTACACCGACGATCCGCTTCTGGGATCCGAACACACTCCAGGAAATCAGCCGGATTACAGTTCGGGATGAAAACGGTCCCATCAACCGGCTGAATGAACTGGAGTTTATCAACGGGGAAATCTGGGCCAATATCTGGCTGACGGACCTGATCGCCCGGATTGACCCGGCAACAGGCGCGGTGCGAGGCTATATCGACCTGGCCGGAATTCTGGACTCCAGCACGCTGTCCCAACCCGTTGATGTACTGAATGGAATCGCTTACGACGCAACCACCGGCCGGATATTCGTAACCGGCAAGCTATGGCCATCGTTGTTCGAAATTTCGGTTGTGCCAGGTTCTTGATCCCGCTTGAATTCAGATACACCTGTGGTATAATAAGAACTTACGTTCTATTTACTGGTCCTTCCCTTCAGGTTCATTGAGAGGCGCCCTATGTCCGAGTTCAAACTGGTATCCGACTTCGCCCCTACCGGCGACCAGCCCTTGGCGATCGATAAACTTATCGAAGGACTCGACCGTGGCGATAAATACCAGACCCTTCTGGGCGCAACGGGCACGGGCAAGACCTTCACCATCGCCAACATCATCCAGCAAACTCAACGACCAACGATCATCCTGGCCCACAACAAGACGTTGGCCGCTCAATTGTATAGCGAGTTCCGGGAATTCTTTCCCCAAAACGCTGTCTCTTATTTCGTCAGCTATTACGACTATTACCAGCCGGAAGCCTATGTTCCTCGCCACGATCTCTATATCGAAAAAGAAACCCAGATCAACGATGAGATCGACCGCCTCCGGCTACAGGCTATGGCGACCTTACGCAGCCGCCGGGATGTGATTATCGTCGCCTCCGTCTCGTGCATCTATGGGATCGGCAATCCGGAAGCCTGGGGCAACGTGATCCTCGATATCGAGCGCGGAGGGCAATACCGGCGAAATACGATTCTGCGCCACCTGGTCGATATTCAATATGACCGCAACGATATGGATCTAAAACGTGGGACCTTCCGAGTGCGTGGGGATACGTTGCAGATCTATCCGGCTTATGCTGAAACTGCTTACTCGATCGAGTTCTGGGGCGATATCGTCGAACGGATCGCCGAATTCGAGCCTCTGACCGGCGAAATACTTCTGGAACATACACACGTGTCGGTGTACCCGGCTCGAGAATTTATTACTGATGAAGAAAAGCTGTCACGAGCTATCAACGACATTGAGACCGAACTGACCGAACGCATTGCGTATTACAAGAAAGAAAACCGGTTACTGGAAATGCAGCGAATCGAACAGCGGACCATGTATGACCTGGAGATGCTCCGTGAAGTCGGTTTCACACCCGGTATCGAGAACTACAGCCGCCACCTGGATCAGCGCCCACCAGGCTCCCGCCCCTGGACGTTACTCGATTACTTCCCGCCAGATTACTTAATGGTCATTGACGAAAGCCACATGACGCTCCCCCAGGTGAGAGGTATGTGGGGTGGCGATCGCAGCCGCAAGGAGATTCTGGTTGATTATGGTTTCCGGCTGCCAAGCGCCCTCGACAACCGGCCATTGAACTTCGACGAGTTTGAGAGCTTGCTCAACCAGGTCATCTTCACCAGCGCAACGCCCGGGCCATTCGAGATGGAGCACTCGGCCGAGATCGTGAAGCAGGTCATTCGCCCGACAGGCATCGTCGACCCGGAGGTAGAAGTGCGACCGGTTCGAGGTCAGGTTGATGACTTGATCGGCGAGATCAACCGGCGAATCAGCAACGGCCAGCGCGTCCTGGTAACCACCCTGACCAAGCGCATGGCCGAGGACCTCAGTGACTACCTCTTGGAAATGGGTATCAAGGTCCATTATCTGCATTCCGAAGTCGCCACGCTGGAGCGAACAGAGATTTTACGTGACCTGCGCTTGGGTGTGTTCGACGTTGTCGTCGGCATCAACCTGCTCCGGGAAGGGCTGGACCTACCGGAGGTTTCCCTCGTGGCCATTCTCGATGCCGACAAAGAGGGCTTTCTACGGTCGGAAACGTCCCTCATCCAGACCATCGGCCGGGCTGCCCGCCATGTGGAGGGTAAAGTCATCATGTACGCCGATAAGTTGACGGATTCAATGGCCAAGGCGTTGCGGGTCACTAACGAACGCCGGGCCGTGCAAACCGCTTATAACCAGGAACACGGCATCGAACCGCGAAGCATCGTCAAGGCCGTGCATGTGCTGACCGATGATTTGAAAGCCCAACGCGAGATGGAGATGGCGATTGCTGAACCAGGCGCGTCCTATGTGACGACCGCCGATCTCCCCAAGGCGGAACTGGCCAAGATCATCACTGAGTTGGAAAAGCAGATGAAACAGGCCGCACAAGCGCTGGAATTCGAGCGAGCGGCTGTCCTGCGGGACCAGATCATGGAAATGCGGCAGATTATGGTCCTAAAGGAGGCCGGCGGGAAAACGGATCTCCCCGAATGGGAGCGCATGAGGAGGCTGGACGAAGCCGGATTAGCCTACGAACTGGACTGATCAACTACTTGTGTTCGACCAGATGCGCAACGGTCACGCCTGGTCCGCCCTCACCATCCTTGCCTTCTTCCCAGGCGCGAACCTGCTTGCTGGCGCTTAGCGTCTCCCGGACAGCCTCGCGCAGTCGCCCCGTGCCCTTGCCGTGGATGATGCGCACAAACGGCAAGCGCGCCAAAAACGCCGAATCAAGGTAACGATTTAGCCGTTCGATTCCGTCTTCCACCCTCACGCCTCGGATGTCCAGCTCCATTCCCGGTGATGGGTGAAGCGGCGGAATAGCCTCGATCTCTCGCTCCACGGGGGGGCGTTCTTTCAACTCCAGGTCATCAAACCCGGCGCGCATCTGTAATCGGCCGACGGCCACAACCACCTCGTTTTTTTCCAGCGATATGACTTCGCCCTTGACCTTGAGCGAGCGTACCTGGACAATATCACCCACCTGCAAAGCGCGCCGTTTGCCGCGTAGGCTATCCACCGGCTCAAGAACCTCCGGCGCCAGGATCTCTTGTTGCTCGACTTGAATCTCAGCCGCTTGTTTGCTGAGTTTCTTGACGGCATTCAGCGATGCCGCGTCGCGTAATTTGGAGCGGGTCTGGCGTATCTCCGCCTGTAACAGTTCGATCTGGCGTTGCATCTCCTGCCGCGTAGCATCAACGATTGATTGGCGTTCGCTCTCTATCTCTTCCATCCGGAGTCGCAAGCGGTCACGTTCAGCTTCGGCTTCCCGCAAGACAAGTCGCGTCTGGGCTTCCTCAGCGGCCATTTTTTCTCGCAGCGTATAAATCGAATCGAGTAAATCCTCAGCCTGGTGGCTGTCCGCGCTGACCTGTCTCATGGCATCATCAAGCACGGTCTCATCAAGTCCCAGACGGCGAGCGATCGCAAACGCGTTGGATCGGCCCGGCAACCCAATCGTCATCTCAAAGGTCGGCGATAGCGTGTCCATGTCGAACAAGAGGGAGGCGTTGGTCGCGCCGGGCGTTTGGCTGGCGTAGACCTTCAACTCTGGAAAATGGGTGGCGACGAAAGTGGTAGCGCCCTTGTCGCGCAGGAAATTGACGACCGCTTGGGCCAGGGCGGCGCCTTCTGTCGGGTCTGTGCCTGAGCCAAGTTCGTCAAGCAAGACCAGTGAGCGGTCGTCAACCTGGCCCAATATGCGCACGATATTGGTCATGTGCGATGAAAACGTGGAAAGACTCTGCTCGATCGATTGTTCGTCACCGATATCGGCAAAGACTTTTTCAAATACGGTCAGGCGCGCTTCAATAGCCGGAATATGCAACCCGGACTGGGCCATCAGGATCATCAGGCCCATTGACTTCAAACTGACGGTTTTACCGCCGGTGTTAGGCCCAGTGATCAGAACGATGAAGACATCCTCCTCTAGCGTCAGGTTCGTCGGGACAACGGTTTCCGGGTTGAGCAGGGGATGGCGCGCCCCTTTGATCCACACCGTTGAACCCGGATGCATGTTCATAGTCGGGGCTTGCCATTTCTCCCGTTCGTTGGCATGGCGTGGTGCCTGGGGCGGTTGGTATCGGCGCCAGGGAACAAACACCGGCTCGACCGCATCGGTCACAAGGGCATAATTGGCGCGAGCAAAGATCAGATCCAGTTCCGCCACACGCTCAACAACGCGCTTGATGGATTCACCCTGGTCAGCGATCTTTTCTGACAAGGCGCGCAAGATTCGTTGGATCTCCTCCTGCTCCTCAACCAGCAGGCTGCGATACTCATTATTGAGGTCCACCGTACCGATCGGCTCCACCCATAAGGTTGCGCCACTACCACTCTGATCATGGACAATTCCCTTCAACCGTCCCTTGGCGTCGGCCCGCAGGGGTACGACGTAACGACCGCCGCGCTGGGTGATGATCGGCTCTTGCAGATACTGGCTCATGCTGCTATTCAAAATCCGCTGCAGTTTTTCCTGGATGCGGGCATGGACGATTCTCTGCTCCTGCCGTATCTTAGCCAGTCGCGGGCTGGCGCTATCCAAAACATCTCCGCGTTCGTCGATCGTATTGCTAATCGCACTGACGATACCGCGGCATTCCTCGATCAGGGTCGCGATGGCTGCCAAATGTGGCACGCGATCCTCGAGCCGTATTAATTGCCTCTGCAAATTTCGGCCGGCGACGATCGTGGCCTGGATCGCCAGCAAGTCCTCCGGCAACAAGATGAACCCACGCATGGCATTATCGGCCGACCGCCGAACGTCTCTGGCCCCGCCTATCAAAACACCGCTATCGGTCTGGAATAATGACACGGCCTCGCGCGTTTCCGCTTGCCATTCCCGAGCCTGTTCGAGTTCATCCGTTGGGGTCATGGCCAGTACCAGTTCGCGACCGGCGCTGAAGCTGGTATAGCCGGCGATGATCTCGCGAACCTTATCAAATTCGAGAATTGAGATTGATTTTGCGTCCATCATATGCAACGTGCGCCGCTGATCGAGTTCAACACTGTGTGGTTGCGAAAAGCACCAACATGCTATACTATCCTTCCGCCTATGAGCGCGCAAAAGCAACCGGTTATTCGGCTGCGTAACGTCAGTAAACGCTTCTCCTTCACGCCGGATTCGCCTCAATCGGTACTCGAAACCATCATTTCCGTCTTTTCGCGACGGCAGGCCAAGAAACAGGAGCTTTGGGCGGTTCAGGATGTTTCATTCGATATCCTGCCCGGCCAGGCAATCGGCATCATCGGGCGCAACGGCAGCGGCAAGAGTACCTTATTGAAATTGATCGCCCGTATCATCCAGCCCACCCGCGGTGAGATCGTCGTTCGCGGTCGCGTCAGCGCCCTCCTGGAGTTAGGGGCAGGATTCCATCCTGACCTGACCGGTCGTGAAAATATCTTTCTCAACGCCTCGGTCCTCGGCCTGACTCAAGAAGAGACCGAAAAACTGTATAGTGAGATCGTGGCTTTTTCGGAACTTGGCGACTTTATCAATATGCCGGTCAAACACTACTCGTCCGGCATGTACATGCGCTTGGGCTTCAGCGTTGCCATCCACGTTCGTCCTGACATTCTAATCGTCGATGAAATATTAGCGGTTGGCGATCAGACTTTCCAGGCCAAATGCGTTGACCGGATCCTTGATATGAAACAGGCAGGGGTCACGATCGTTTTTATCAGTCACAATACGGCCACACTAAGCATCCTGTGCAGTGATCTTATCTGGCTCGATCAAGGTCAGGTGCGTCTTACCGGACCTACCGAGCAAGTGTTGGAGCAATATCGCGAAACCATCTTCCGCCAGGTTGGAGAGCAGATATCTTACCAGAACGATCTGGGTAACTTCAAGCGCTGGGGCAGCCGGGAAGTTGAAATCAATACAGTCCGCGTCCTGGATGGGGTCGGACGAGAAACCACGATCTTCAAAACCGGAGAGCCAATGGTCGTCGAAATGCACTATACCGCCCATAAACCAGTATTGGAGCCGGAATTTGGGCTCGCGATCTATCGCCAAGACGGGCTGCATGTGAACGGACCGAATACCCGAGCCGGCGGATTGCACATGGGCAGGATCGAAGGTCCGGGGATGGTGACATACCGGATAGAGAGTCTACCGCTTCTGCCGGCCAGCTACCGGCTGACGGTGGCCGTGCACGATAGTCTGCGGCCGGTTGCCTACGATTATCACGAGCAGGCTTACACGTTTCGAGTGCTCGAAGGCGGCACGAAAGAAAGTGACGGGATTGTGGCTTTTCCGGCGAATTGGTTCTGGCATCCCCAGCCGGCGAACACCGTGGAGTCACCACAACTTGCAGGCAAGATGAAATGATCGACACACTGGCAGCCCCTTCCAGCGAGCAACTGTTTCTCTCCACCACCAGTTCGACCGCCCGGTGGTGGATTCTCCTTGTCATAACCTTGCTGGTTGGATCTTCGTTGAGGCTGATCGGGCTTGGCTCTAAAAGTTTGTGGTTTGACGAAGCCTTCACCGTCATTCTCTCGGAAAAAACACTGCCTGAAATATGGCGCTTCCCACAAAACCCGGGCGACGATCCTCACCCTCGTCTTTTCAAGACGCTCCTGCACTATTGGATTCCCGTCTTCGGCCGCAGCGAATTCGCTGTTCGCCTGCCAACCGCTTATGCCTCGATCCTGAACATGGCTTTGTTGGGGCTGCTGGCGCGTCGCCTTTTTGATCGCCGGACGTCACTCATCGCTGTTGCCCTGCTGGCCCTGTCCCCTCTTGAAGTGTGGTACGCCCAGGAGACCCGCATGTATATGATCGTCACGACGATGGGTCTGGCTTTCGCCGTTATGTTGACGGTTAACCATTGGCTGGCATTGCCGGGCCTTTTGGCTGCCCTGACCATCGGTCTATATGTCGATTTACCCATGGTGCCGCTCAGTATCGGCCTCAGTGTCATCTGGTTCATCTTCTGGTGGCAACAGGGGCGCAATAGGCGATGGTTCGTCATCTGGTTCGCGGCAGTCCTTGGCAGCTGGTTGTTGTACTTGCCAATCATGCCGTACTTAACCTTTACGTTTAACGATCTAAACCGAATCTATGTCTTCCGGGAATTTAGAGATGCCTTGGGTTTGCCAAATTTCGCCCCCTGGCATTACCTTGTCGGCTTAGCCATCATCGCCATGCTTCTAGGATTGGCGGCGATTATCGCCCAGCGCTGGCTGCGCCGGTCGGGCTTTCGCCGTTGGTTTGGCCCGCTGGCCGTCTTCATCTTCGGGTTGATCACCATGACCACCCCGATTCCGCGTCTTTTTGCGATTGAACGGGTTATGCTGACCGGCTGGCCCTATGTCGTTCTACTGATCGCCTGGATATTAGTCAATGACGAAAAATTAAAACGGTATGCCCTAATCCCGCTACTCGTCATCTCCTTGGCGGCCTCAATTGGGGCTTTGCTCGTACCGAAGGACGATTGGCGAGGAGCCGTGGCGTTCATACATGCCAAGGCTGACCCGGACGACCTGGTTTGGATCGAGCCGCATTGGAATAAAAGGGCGGTTGAATATTATCAACTGCCGAACGAGACAAAAACTGGTACAGTTGCGATGCTTCAGAAAGTTGTCACGGGTGACCGGGATATATGGATAATCGCCGAACGCTTCCCGAATTTATCCGCTCCTTCTTCAGCCAGCGAAGCCTGGCTGGACGACAACCTGGAGTTAATATTCATCGAACCATTCTATCGTTTGGAAGTACGCCACTATAAGCCTTGATCCCGGTCACGGACGACTTCATGTAAAGGAAACGTTGAAGAAGATGGAAAAGAAACAGCTTCACCGCCGGAATAATTTAATTGTAATACTGATCGTGTTTATGGCTCTTACGGGCATCGCCGGAGTAGCGATGAAAACCGCGGCTGACCGTGGGGAGTTTGACCCGCAGGCGCCACTGATTAGCCCTGGCACGAACGAAGATGGGTTCGCCCCCACAACCATCGATGATACCGTGGCAGCCACCAACTGCCGCTATGGGGTGGCGTACGTGATGGGCGACTCGCTTGAATGGGTTTCAACGTTGGATGCGGGTTGGTACTTGAACTTCCTGTACACTGCCCCCAAAGTGCGCAGCGCCGAGTTTGTTCCCGTGTTGGGATTGAAGCAGGCATTTGTGAACGGCGTTCGCCAGCCTTATGTAAATTTCTCCCCTCCACTTAGTTACTACTATCGAGACGAAAACGACCGCGTCCAACCCGGGCTGGGAACGTTAATCACCCAGAACCAGGGCCGTCTCTGGCTGGTAGGCAATGAACCGGATGTGGATAACATCATCCAAAGCAACACAATGCCCGATGTCTATGCGCGGGCTTATCATCAGGCGTACTACTTCATCAAAAAAGCTGACCCAACCGCCAGAGTGGCTATCGGCGGTTTGTCGATGATGACCCCGGGTCGCCTGCAATATCTAACGAAAGTTTGGGATACCTATCGCAATCTCTACGGCACCAATATGCCGGTCGACGTCTGGAACATGCATCTTTACATTCTGGAGGAGCGTAACCCCAACAACCCCAACCAGTATGGCGACGGCAAGATCGCCCTGGGAACCGACCCGGCGTTAGCTAAACTGACATCGTTCGGCGATGATCAGTTTTGTCCGGCGTTAGGGGCACCGGACACGGCCGCTAATGATCCCCGGTCAGATGTTTATTGTCGATCCGAGCACAACAGCATTCGAATCTTTCGGGATCAGGTTTACATTATGCGCCAGTGGATGAAAGAACGAGGCCAGCAAAACAAACCGCTGATCATCTCGGAATTCGGCATCCTCTATCCTTACCT
>Ga0114939_10000205_pt1 | contig 51019 bp, 39 predicted proteins | sample AshMeaCrysSpring_FD_87196 | JGI IMG/M metagenome (GOLD analysis project Ga0114939, IMG submission 87196) | Groundwater microbial communities from Big Spring, Nevada to study Microbial Dark Matter (Phase II) - Ash Meadows Crystal Spring | ecosystem: Environmental > Aquatic > Deep subsurface >...
CAAAAAACGGTAAAATTGTCAGTCGTAAAAGTTCTTTAAAGCAAGGAAAAAGAGGAGGGGTCAGTATCACCGAATTGAGGGGTCAGTATCACCGAAATATGCAGGCGCCCGTCATTCCATTGTAAGCACCGATGGCAGGATAATGGTTTTGGGTATTGGCGGGTTGATAGAAATTGATCCTAAAAAAATTTCCCGCAATAATATCCCACCTCAATTAAGTATCCGGCAACTACTGGTGGATGACAAATTATATCCATTAGGAATAAAGCATGTCATTCCTCCGGGCAACCACCGCTATATTTTTGAATATAGTGTGTTAAGTTTTACCGCACCTGAAAAAAACAATATCAAATTTCGCCTGGTAGGTTACGATAAAGATTGGATTGTTTCAAAGGGAGAGCAAAGGGCTTTTTATACCGGTTTGGAGCCGGGACAATACCGCTTTGAAGTGGTGGGTAGCAATAACGATGGGGTTTGGGCTACCTTGCCGGCTTTATATGTTTTTGAAGTGGCACCTATGTATCACCAAACGCTTTGGTTTAAGGGCTTAATCTTTTTAATTTTTTTTGCGGGTATTTGGGCATTCATACGCTGGAGAACGCAAACTGCCCGGGCTGCCAATCTTAAATTGGAAAAGCAGGTAGCCCAAAGAACAGCAGAGTTGCAAACTTCTCTTGAAAACTTAACTGCAACACAGAAGCAACTCATCCAATCCGAAAAAATGGCATCACTGGGAGAACTCACTGCAGGCATTGCCCATGAGATACAAAATCCCCTAAACTTCGTGAACAACTTCAGCGAAGTTAGCAAGGAGTTGCTGGTTGAAATGAAAGATGAGCTGGCAGTAGGCAATGTGCAGTTGGCAAACGAGATCGCTTCGGATGTAGAACAAAACCTTGAAAAAATACATCACCATGGCAAACGTGCCGATGCCATTGTAAAAAGCATGCTTCAACACAGCCAAAGAAGCACCGGACTAAAGGAACCTACTGACATTAATGCACTTTGCGATGAATACCTGCGCCTCGCCTATCATGGCCTGCGTGCAAAGGACAATTCCTTCAACGCAGCATACTCCACAAATTTTGACACCTCTATCGGTTTGGTAAACGTAATGCCGCAAGAAATAGGCCGTGTGTTGCTCAACCTCATCAACAATGCCTTTTACGCGGTAGCCGAAAAAAGCAAAACAGCCGGCCCCGATTATCAGCCTGCTGTATCTATCGCCACCAGGAAAATGGATAACCAGGTAGAAATCACCGTATCGGATAATGGCAATGGAATTCCTGAAGCCATCAGGGAAAAGATATTCCAGCCTTTCTTTACCACCAAGCCTACGGGGCAGGGGACTGGATTGGGATTGAGTTTAAGCTATGATATTGTAAAGGCACATGGTGGTGAGTTAAAAGTAGAAACGGAAGAAGGAGTGGGTACGAAATTTATTATTCAATTACCCATTAGCTAAACTATTGCTGATGAAAAATTATTTGTTAGGATTTATTTGTATTAGCACAGTTTTGTATTCCTGCAAGGAAAAACAGAAAAAAGATTTTTCCAGTCCAGGCATCAAAGCTTATACCTATAGCTATAAACCTTTGCCCGACACCCTATTGCCTCCCGAAATAGTTGAGCTTACCGGTGTAAATACACCTCAATCTTTTATCATCAAACCTACCACTGTTCCCCTGAAGAATCCCAACGGGGTTGAAAGTTTTTCTTTTAAAAAATTTGACGTGGCCGATGGGCTCTCCGGTACTGTTATGCCTTCATTAACCGTGGATCATTCCGATAATCTTTGGATGGGGGGGGCAAGGTATACTAAGTAAATATGATGGTAGCTCGTTCACTAATTTTTCAGAGACCAATGGTTTAGGAAGCCTGAGTGTTAGCCACCTGTTGGTGGATTCTGTGGGAACAGTTTGGGTAGGGACCTTTGATGGATTATTTAAATATGATGGTAAGCATTTCTCATCTGTACTGGAATCTAAAAAGGGCCAAACAGAAACTGAACAAAACGGAATTTATCATTTGAAGCAAGGGCCGGATGGTTCCATTTGGGCCGCAGGTGATTCAGATTTATATATCATAAAGGGAAACTCCATTATACATTATGGAAAAAAGGAAGGAGTGCCCCGGGGAAGTATTCTTGGGATTGCTTTTTTACCGGGTAAAGGGGCTCTCATTTTTACCAGAAAAGGAAATGTGTTGCTTCACGGAGACAGATTTGAACCTTTTACTAAAATCCCCACATTAGAAGGCTGGAGGCCTGTGCACCAGGACCGAAGTGGCAATATTTGGTTCTGGACAGGAGCTGACGGAAAATATCAAATGGCAAAGTATGACGGCAACAACACTGTTTATTATGGTGAGATGTCAAGTTCGGTTCCCTTTGATTTCGCAATGGTATATGAAGACCGGAAAGGAAGGGTCTGGTTGGGCACTCCTGGTAAATTAAACATCCTGAATAATGGAAAGCTTATAAGCTATTCCTTCAAGGAATTAGGAATCCCCTATGTAACTTCTATAACAGAAGATAAGGCCGGTAGCATTTGGCTGTCATCCTTTGGTGGACTATTAAAAGTAAGTACGGAACTGGTGGAAAAATTAGAAGTTCCGGTAAATGCTGCTGATGCTTCAGGATGGAAAAACCTGGTATTGGGAAAGGATGGGGTGAGATGGACATCCTTAAGACAAAAACTGATACGCTACAACCAAAACACAGCTATGGTTTATGATCTGAAAACAATCATTGGAGAGCAAACCGTTAATTGCCTTTATGCTGATAAAAAAGGAAATGTCTGGCTTTCTTCTTCAGAAAACAAAAATCAAAAATTGATTCATTTTGATGGTGAAAAGTTTTTAGTGTTCAACTCGGTAAATGTTACAAACCTCATATACTTATCTACTATTTCTGATGACCATGCCGGAAACGTTGTTTTCAATGGCAGTGGAGGGGTAGCCCTTTTTGATGGCAAAAAGTTTATCCGTTATGGGATCAATCAGGGTCTTCCAGACGCAGTAGAGAGTTACTTTGTTGATAGCAAACAACGAAAATGGGTGAGCACTTACACTTCAGGCGCATGGGTTTTTGCGGGTGACAGTGTTCTTAAATTCAATACCGGTAATGGACTCAACCATAATTCTGTCCAAGCCATTGCGGAAGATCCTTTTGGAAACATCTGGCTGGCAACTTACGGTGGTGTTTCCAAATTTGATGGAAGGAAACTAACCCAAATAGGAATGGCCGATGGGCTGGCCACTATAGTTAATGATATAATCATTGACGCTGCCGACAGCCTGATTTGGATTGCTTCCTACAAGGGTCTTACCCGTATTCCGTTTTCTGAAATCGACTCAACTTCCCCAAAGCTCACTACCTATTCTCCCCAAAATGGCTTTGAAATCATCAGCAGTTTTGGGACTTTGGGAAAGGCAAAGTTAGACTCAGCAGGCATCTGGATGGAAGATTTTGGCACGTTCAAAGTGCCAGTGCGTTTCAATTATAAACACACACTTGACATTGAACCCCCATCATTGGAATTAACAAATATCAGGATCAATAATACCAATATGCTTTGGAGCCAGCTTGCCAGGGCCGGAAATGTTAAGGAAGATAGTTTAATGTTTATAAACGAATCTGCTTTGAAGTTTGGAAAGGTTGTTGACTCAGAAAAGATCAATGAGCTTTTCCATGCCTTTGGGGAAATAGAAATGGATAGCCTGGCCAAAGGGAGCTTTATTCCTGAAAATCTCAGGCTACCTTTTTCCAACAATAGTATCACTTTTGAATTTGATGCTATTTCTCCTTCTTTTGGCAAATACACCCAGTACCGTTACAAACTCAGAGGATATGAAGAAAACTGGAGCCCGCTTAGCACAAAAAAGGAAGCTTTCTTTGGTAATATGAGTGAAGGAAAGTACACCTTTCTTCTCGAAGCAGTTACCTCGTTTGGAACCACCAGCGCACTTTCTTACAGCTTTACTGTATTACCACCCTGGTATAGAACATGGTGGGCTTATACATTATATGCGATAACGTTTCTGTCTGGAATTTTTCATTTTATCCGTTGGCGTACAAAAGCATTACAAAGAGAAAAAATAATACTGGAAGAAAAAGTTACATATCGTACTGCTCAATTAAATCAATCGCTTGAAAATTTAAAATCCACCCAAGCCCAACTCATCCAATCCGAGAAAATGGCAAGCTTGGGAGAACTTACAGCAGGTATTGCTCATGAGATTCAGAACCCATTGAATTTCGTCAACAATTTTTCTGAAGTAAACGAGGAACTTCTGGCAGAATTAAAATCTGAAGCGGAAAAGGGAAACCTTGAAGAAGTTAAATCTATTGCAGACGACCTGATCCAAAACGAACAAAAAATACACCACCATGGCAAACGTGCCGATGCCATTGTAAAAGGCATGCTGCAGCACAGCCGAAGCAGCGATGGGGTCAAAGAGCCAACCGACTTAAACGCCCTGTGCGATGAGTACCTGCGCCTTGCCTATCATGGCCTTCGTGCCAAGGACAATTCCTTCAACGCAGCATACTCCACAAATTTTGACAACTCTCTTGGCTTGGTGCAGGTAACGCCGCAGGAAATAGGCCGTGTGTTGCTCAACCTCATCAACAATGCCTTTTATGCGGTGGCAGAAAAAAGCAAAACAGCCGGCCCCGATTATCAGCCTGCTGTATCAATCGCCACCAGGAAAATGGATAACCAGGTAGAAATAAGCGTATCGGATAATGGAAATGGAATTCCTGAAGCCATCAGGGAAAAGATCTTTCAGCCATTTTTTACCACCAAACCTACCGGGCAAGGCACGGGATTAGGATTGAGCCTGAGCTACGACATCGTTACAAAAGGTCACAGCGGGGACTTGAAAGTTGAGACTAATTTGGGAGTGGGAAGTACCTTTATTATTGCATTACCGGTAGTCTGAATCACACCTGCCGGACTGATACCTTTGGACGGGGAACAAGAAGATTAAGCGCTTAGGCAGAGAATAACATAAAAAAATCAGGGCAATCCATTCCTCCTTACAAATCCGTGATTCAGACAAGTTAGGCCATTAAAAAAGCGCGCAGTAGCTATTGAGTTGCAAACGGGGGATGGCAAAGGCGCAGAATTCATGTTCAAATAACTTTTTGATAGGAAAGGCGAATAAATTTATTTATCTTACTATTTTACCCCCTGATAAATAAAATATATGCGCATTTATCGCTGCCTGCCAGTAGCCCTCCTGTGTATTTTATGTCATTTCATTGGATATACCCAGCATAATGCCAGGCTGATTCCATTTTATGACAAATGGCCGATGATGCAAGACAGGCAGGGCTATATATGGTATGCGGAAAATTCCGGCAGAATTGGAAGATACCTGGATGGCGACCGCCTGAGCGACGCGGATCTATTTGATGACTTTGCCGGATGCGATTATACCAATATTATCAAAGAAGATATCGAAGGGCATATCTGGATTGCCACCGGCTGCCGGTTCTACCGGTTCGATCCGGTGAAAAAGAAATTTGAAGATATCCAGCAGCAGATCCTCAATCAAACCAAATACAACCAGGCACATACTGAATCATGGTATGAAGATACCAGCGGAACAGTGTGGTTTGGCGGAAGCGCACTAATCAGTTATTCTCTGAAAACAAAAACTATTCGCGTGGCCAACAAAGATACTTCATCGAGTACGCGACCAAACATGCGATTCAATTTATTTGGCGGTGAAGGCCATACTGTTTGGTTTTCAACTTTTGGTATTGGGGGATTTGGTTTACAACAGTATGATCCTGCTAAACAAAAGATTATCCGGACATTAAATTTTGATTTCAAAAAAATGGATGTAGAAGGATTTATGTCGGTCAATGTGAAAACAGAAAAAATCATTCACGGCAGACCGGAAACCTATTTGGTTTATATAGGCGCCAGGCTTTTTGAATTTGATGCAAAAGCTGGAACGCTGAACCCTATCCCGGTTCCGCAAACATTTGGAAAAGCAATTGAAATAGGCAATAACGGTTTGTACAATTTTATTGGTACGAATAACGGAGCCATATTAAGATATCTTCCAGACAGTAAGAATTTCGAACTTATCTGGCAACATGCGACGAAAAAGCCGATAGAAATCATCTTTCCCTCCAGCAAGGGAAAGGAAGCCTTTGCCTATGCCGAAAATAACCTCATCCCCTTTTCAACGTCACCGCCAATTTTCAAAAGAGTGCTTGATCTGACAGATAGTACGCTACCAAAGGCATTCGGATTAGGATTGGACAATATTCGAGGCAAAACTTATCTTAATTATCAAGACAGTCTTGTTCCGGTAATTAAAAACACCAGGGAAGAATCGATTATATTTCAGCCAAGATTTCAAACTGAACAACGTTACCAGTATAAAGTCTGTGGCATCCCCGGCAGTAACCAATTCTGGCAATTGGTTATATATTTCGGGTTCCCGAATCCTGATAAGAATGCCACCCTTCTTTTGAGAGATAGCTCAGGTAATCTTATCCAAACATTTCAGTCATCGGTACTTGATTCAGTGTTGGCAAAATCCATTATTCAATCAATAGTCACTGATCTTAAAAAAAATGTTTGGATCCTGGCCAACAATGGGAAGATCTGCCATTTTAATCGCGTAAATAACGAATTCAAGCTGATCAAGGCAGACCTGAAGTTCATGATATCACCACCTAAAATGATGGTCGATTCAAAGTGCAATGTTTGGATAAGCAATGCTACCGGTGGACTGGTTCGATATGATTCTGAAAAGGAAAATTTCCAACTGTTTAATTATGATCCTACCGATTCCACCAGCATTGCCAGTAACCATGTAACCACTACTTATGAAGCTGCTGACGGTTCTATTTGGATAGGAACAAAAAATAGCGGAATTTCTGTAATGGACCCCGCCACAGGCAAATTCAGGCAATTAAATAAACTGAATGGATTACCCGAATTGACAATAACAGACATCTCTGAAAGCAAGAATGGCGTGATTTGGGTGGCAACCCGCCAGTATATTTGTCGCTGGCTACCAATCCAAAACAGGTTTATTGTCTACAGGAATGAAGATGGACTAGCTTTTGATGCTTCACGTGCAAGTGATGTTTTTTTCAGGCAAAGCGACGGGCAAATGCTGGTTAAAACCAGCACAGAAATCCTGGCCTTTAACCCAGACAGTGTTCTATCTTATCGATACCCGACTCCTTCTTTAGTGCTCACAGGATTTTCCATTGAAAATAGGCCTGTGGTAGTTGGTTCTGCGGACAGCATACTTCCCAGGGCCGTCAACTTTATGGAAAAGATTACCCTGAATTATGCGCAGAATAAATTCACCATTCAATATGCCGCTGTTGATTTTTATGGAAATGTGCAGTATGCCTACCGCTTGTCGGGGTTCGAAGACAACTGGCAATATGTGAAGAATAGAACCGAAGCTATTTATACCAACGTGCCGCCGGGAACTTATGTATTCGAGGTAAAGGTTGCCAATCACCAGGGATACTGGAGTGCATCCCGCATATTGACCGTAACAGTGCGTTCACCCTGGTACCGTACCTGGCTGGCATATATTCTGTATACGATACTGGCGGTTTCCGCTGTTTTATGGTTTATCCAATACCGGTCGCGCCACTTGAAAAAAGAAAATATCCGGCTTGAAGAAAAAGTAAATAAACGTACCAATGAACTTACTGAATCGCTGAAAGAACTGAAAGAAACACAGCAACAGCTTATTCAATCCGAAAAGATGGCTTCACTGGGTGAACTCACCGCAGGCATTGCCCATGAAATACAGAACCCATTGAATTTTGTTAACAATTTTTCCGAAGTGAACGAGGAACTTCTGCAAGAACTGAAATCCGAAGCGGAAAGTGGAAACCTTGATGAAGTGAAAGCTATTGCAGATGACCTGATCCAAAACGAACAAAAGATCCATTACCACGGCAAACGCGCCGATGCTATTGTAAAAAGCATGCTACAGCACAGCCGAAGCACCAGTGGCGCCAAAGAAGCCGCCGATATTAGTGCCTTATGCGATGAGTACGTCCGCCTGGCCTACCATGGATTCAGAGCAAAGGACAATTCCTTCAACGCAGCATACTCCACAAATTTTGACGACTCTATCGGATTGGTGAACGTGATGCCACAAGAGCTGGGCCGCGTCCTGCTCAACCTCATCAATAATGCCTTTTACGCGGTGGCCGAAAAAAGCAAAACTGCCGGCCCTGACTTTCAGCCAGCAGTGTCCATCGCCACCAGGAAAATTGATAACCAGGTAGAAATCACCGTATCGGATAATGGAAATGGAATTCCTGAAGCCATCAGGAAAAAAATCTTTCAGCCATTCTTTACCACCAAGCCTACCGGGCAGGGAACGGGATTGGGTTTGAGCTTGAGTTATGATATTGTGAAAGCACATGGCGGGGAGTTGAAAGTGGAGACAAAAGAAAAAGAAGGAACAGCCTTCACCATCATTCTACCTTCCAACCAAACCTGATTTTTCAAAAACTATAGCTATTTTCAGCCGCATGAGAAGAATCGCATGTATATTTTTTCTGGTGTTGATAGGGCTTTTTGCACAGGCGCAGTCCAGACGCATCGACAGCCTGAGCCAGCTACTTCAAAACAGAACTGAGGACACAAACCGTGTAAATACCCAAATAGCACTTGCCAGGGCATTGATGTACTCAAATCCAGATACAACGTTATTAGTGGCCAGAGAAGCACTTTCTCTGTCAAAGAAGCTGGGCTATAAAAAAGGAGAAGTCAATTCCCTGATATCCACTGCCAACGTATTTAATGTATCCGGTAACTACCCGAGAGCCCTGGAACTTTTCCTGGAGGCGCTGAAAATAGCCAATGAAACAGCAGATAGAATCCTGGAGCAGGCAGTTTTAACCAGTCTGGCCGACACCTATTTTTATAGCGGCGATATCAGCCGCAGCATCAGCTACTCTTACAAAGCCATTGAAAGCAACCGCAAACTCGGGCGCCTTGGCAACATGTACAATGGCATGATGAATCTTGGCGACACGTATGAAAAAATAGGCCGGCTCGACTCGGCATTAATCCTCACAAAGGCAACATACGACTACATTCTGCAAAACAAAGCCTACAATAGTTTTGGCATTTGCCTGGCCAACCTTGGGAATATTTACCGGAAGATGGGCAAGAACGACAGTGCCATGTACTACTACAGGGCTTCCAAAAGCTACCTCAGGGAATATCTGAATGATCCGGGACTTAGCGAGTCCTCTTTAGGCATGGCTGACCTGTTTTTGAAAGACGGGCAAAAAGATTCAAGTGTTTTCTATGCCAAAGATGCCTTTGCTATAGCCTCAAACATAGGGTACACAGAAGGTATCCTGCGATCCAGCACTTTCCTCGCCGATTATTACCGCTCGGTGCGCAACATCGACAGCGCTTTTGCCTATCAGTCCATCACCATCGCCGCTAAGGACAGTTTGTTTACCCAGCAAAAAGCAAATGAGATTCAAAGCCTCAGTTTTGAAGAAACCATGCGGCAGCAACAAATAGAAGAAGAAAAGGAAAAAGCCGCCATGCAACTAAGGCAAAACACCCTGATGGGCAGTATGGCAACCCTGTTTATCATCGCCTTTCTGCTTTTTCTTAACAACCGGCAAAAGAAAAAATCCAATGAACTCCTGCAAATTCAGAAAGAACAAATTGATGCCAAGGCCCATGAATTAGAAGCCCAGAAAGAAACCCTGCAGCAGTCGTACAACAACGTGGAGTTGCTGGCAGAAATTGGGCGCAAAATTACCTCCTCGCTTTCGGTAAGCACTATCATCAGCACGGTATACGACCATGTGAATGCGCTGATGGATGCTGCCGTTTTTGGGATTGGCATTTACCACGATCAAACAAAAACCATTGACTTTCCCGCCACCTACGAAAACGGGCAGGCTTTACCGGCCTATTCCAATTCCGTGTTTGACCAAAACAGGTTGGGCAGTTTGTGTTTCCAAAGCGGCAAAGAAATTGTGATTAACGACCTGAGCCAGGAGTATGCCGGCTACCTGCAACAATTGCCAGCTCCCATTGAGGGAAAGCAGTCTGCCTCGTTGATATACCTGCCGCTGAAAGTGAAAGAAAAAATGTTTGGCGTGATCACGGTTCAGAGCTTTAGCAAGAGTGCATATACCGACTATCACCTCAATATGCTACGCACCATTGCCATCTACGCTGCTATTGCACTTGAAAATGCCGAGTCGTTCAAGAAGCTCAGCGAAACGGTAAACAGCCTGCAGGAAACGCAAAAACAACTGATACAATCGGAGAAAATGGCGAGCCTGGGTGAACTCACTGCGGGCATTGCACACGAAATTCAGAACCCGCTCAACTTTGTCAACAACTTCAGCGAAGTGAGCCGTGAACTGATTGATGAAATGACCGAAGAACTGCGATCAGGCAACGCGGCAGTGGCAACAGATATCGCCAGCAGCATCAAGACAAACCTGGAGAAAATTGGTCACCATGGCAGGCGCGCCGATGCTATTGTAAAAGGTATGCTGCAGCACAGCCGAAGCAGCGATGGGGTAAAAGAGTCTACTGACTTAAACGCTCTGTGCGATGAGTACCTGCGCCTTGCCTATCATGGCCTGCGTGCTAAAGACAACTCGTTTAATGCATACTTCAGCACATCTTTCGACCCCAATATGGGCAACGTAGAACTGATGCCGCAAGACTTGGGCCGCGTACTACTCAACCTCATCAACAATGCGTTTTATGCAGTTGCAGAAAAAAGTAAAAATGCGGACGCAGGGTTTAAGCCGACAGTAACGATTAGTACCCGAAAAAAAGCGGATAAAGTTAAAATCATTGTTTCGGATAATGGAAACGGCATTCCGGATGCTATTCGCGATAAAATATTCCAACCCTTTTTTACCACCAAGCCCACAGGCGAGGGCACTGGGCTGGGATTGAGTTTAAGTTATGATATTGTAACGAAAGGGCATGGAGGAAGCCTTCATGTAGAAACTACCGAAGGGCAAGGCTCCGTATTTACTATTCAACTTCCAAATCAGACACCACCATAACAGGCAATAAGGGCAATGTTCTACAGTGCCAACGCCTGTGTTGCCTTACAATGCTCTCAAGTCTGCTTTGGGAGCACGATACATATTTAATTTATTTGTAATTATTAAAATTGCTCCAATTATAAACATTTTCAAATTGCACCCAACACCAAATATTGAATACTTCGTTGAAAAACACTTCAAATTTTATAGTCTATGGCAGGCTTGTATGGATACTGAAATAGCCTCACTGCTATCCATCGTTTACTGCTTCAGAAAAAATCATCATATAACCATGCTACGCTTGCCTGCTAAACTACTACTCCTTTGTTGTACTACATTTATAGTGGATACAGTATACGCGCAACCTGATCTTGAGCTCAGCTTTGATGCACCTGCCAGGCATTTTACGGCTGCGGCACCGTTGGGCAACGGCAGGCTGGGCGCCATGGCCTTTGGCGGCTATAACCAGGATCGCATTGTATTAAACGAAATATCTATGTGGCGCGGTGGTTTGCAAGACCCCAATCGCCCCGACGCCCATCAGTATTTGCCCGAAATACAGCGCCTGCTGCAGCAAGAAAAGAATAAAGAAGCACAGGAACTGCTGCAGCAACATTTTACCTGTGCCGGCGATGGCTCAGGTCATGGCAAAGGCGCCCGGGTAAAATACGGTAGCTACCAGGTGCTGGCCGATATGCTTTTTAATTGGCAGGATACAACAGGTGCAGTTACCAACTACCAACGAGTTTTGAAACTAGACAGTGCAAAAGCCATCACCTCCTGGATACGCAGTGGCATCATGTACCGGCAGGAAATTATGGTGAGTGCACCCAGCCAGGTAATTGCAATAAAACTAAGCACCAACAAACCTGGCGCTTTGTCGTTTGCCCTGAAGCTGGCTCGCAAAGAAGCTGCCGTATTTGCTGCCAGCAAAAACTCCTTGCTCATGACCGGGCAGCTCAATGGAGGTAAAGGCGATGAAGGAGTAAAATTTGCCGCACTTGCTTATGTGCAGCACAACGGTGGTACCCTAAAAACAGGTGTTGATGAGCTTATCCTTGGGCAGGCTACCGAATGTATAATATTGGTTGGCGCCGCCACCGACCTGAACTGGCCCACGGTTGAAAAACGCGGGCCAGACCCTTTGCCTGTTGCCCGGCAGGCTGTAGACCTTGCCGCGCAATTGAACTGGGCTGCCCTGCTCAAAAAGCATGTGGCCGATTACCAGTCACTCTTCAGCAGGTCGGCATTCAGGCTGGCAGCTAACGGAAATGCACATGTGGCCGGTATGAGCACGCAGCAACGCCTGCTTCGTTATGCCAGGGGTGAATCAGACAATCAGTTGCCGGTGCTGTACTACAATTTTGGCCGTTACCTGCTCATATCAAGTTCCAGGCCCGGTGGTATGCCCGCCAATTTGCAAGGCCTTTGGGCCGAAGAAATTCAAACCCCGTGGAATGGCGATTACCACCTCGACATTAACGTGCAGATGAATTACTGGCCGGCGGAGGTTACCAATCTGGCAGCTTGCCACGAACCCCTGCTTCAATTTATTGAGCAGTTGGTAGAGCCTGGTAAAAAAACAGCCCGGGCTTATTACAACACAGATGGCTGGGTAGCCCATGTTATCAGTAATCCGTGGAAGTTTACCGCACCTGGCGAACACGCAAGTTGGGGTTCTACCCTGTCGGGAGGCGGCTGGCTATGTCAGCATCTTTGGCAGCATTACCTGTATAATCCCAACAAATCCTACTTGCAAAAAATCTATCCTGTATTAAAAGGCGCTGCCCAATTTTATACCGGAATACTTATTGAAGACTTTGCAACAAAATGGCTGGTAACAGCGCCCTCCAATTCGCCCGAAAACGCCTACATCACCGCCGACGGCTTTCGTGGTCAAACCACCATGGGGCCAACCATTGACATGCAAATTGGCCGCGAATTGCTGGCCATCACCATTAGCGCTGCCACCCTATTGGGTTTGGACAAGGCATGGACCGATTCGCTAAAGGTGATCAAAAACCGATTGGCGCCAAACCAGGTGAGCACTACTACCGGGGGCATTCAGGAGTGGATAAGAGATTACCAGGAGGCGGAACCGCAGCACCGGCATGTATCGCATTTGTACGGCCTGCATCCCTACGACGAAATAAATGCCATGGAAACGCCCGCCCTGCTGACGGCGGCACGGAAAACACTGGATCGCCGTGGCGATGCGGGAACCGGCTGGAGCAGGGCATGGAAAATAAACTTTTGGGCACGGCTTGGCGATGGAGATCATGCTTGGCAGGTGCTAAAGGGGCTTCTGGAACCTGCCACCATAGCCGATGCCATCAATATGCGCAGCGGCGGCGGTACCTATCCAAACCTGTTTTGTGCACATCCGCCCTTTCAGATAGACGGCAATTTTGGCGGCACGGCAGCAATAGCCGAAATGCTGCTGCAAAGCCATGGCAAAAACAGCGTGATCAGGTTTTTGCCCGCCTTGCCGGGCGCACAGGATTGGAGCCAGGGAGAAGTGGTTGGCTTCAGGACCAGAAATGGTTTTGAAGTGAACTTTAGCTGGACAAACAGTCGGTTAAAAAATGCATCCATCAAATCGCTTTTCGGGCTGCGTGTATATATACAAATGCCCGCCCAAATGCATGTATATAACGAAAACGGCAAACGCGTACAGGTAGAAAACTCGGACAATCAAGTTGTATCATTTATTACCCAAAAAGGAAAGACTTACCACATTCGCTAAAAAAGAAAAAGGGATCTGATTTTTCATTGATACCAGCACATTCCTCTTCTTCAAAAAGGCAGATTAACCCCTGCCAAAATCTGCATTTTAGCCCGAAGTGCCTAACCCCGAATAACCGGGAGAGCATCTTGCAGGCACAAAAAAGCAAGCATGTGCCACAGCAACTCCGCAGAAGTTTGAAAAAATGAACTCCCTTGAAAAAGACCAGTGATCGCCCGAATGGCATTTGGGGTTGTTGATGTCAATCCTTTCTCCTTTGCCTCTGGTGGGTTGGTTGCTACCGCCGCATACACTCCAATTGTTATGGGGTTACTCATGATCAATCCCTTCGTTATTGCCTATGGTTATAACTTCCGCAACAAGCAGAAAATATTCTTTAGAACACTCCCAAAAACAACAAATACTTTCAACTACACTGCAATGGCTATATCAGTTGCACACAATGCTGGCGCTCATATTATCCAGACATTTGCAAATACCTGAGCGGTAAAATGCTGCGGAAATGAGAAGTTACTTAATCTGCCATCGTTCTTTTGCCTGCTTGAAACAATCAAAAAAAAGTGTTATGACACCTGCAATCACGCTTCGCATTTTTTCGATGAGTGCTTTCTTGCTTATAAAAGGACAAAGTGGAGCCTATGCCCAGGCCAGCTTGTTTGAGAGCGATGAGGTACTGCCTATAACGCTGAAAGGCTCGCTGAAAGGCCTTCTTAATGACAGAAGTTCGGATCCCAAAAATTTTCCTTTGGTGCTTTTAGTTGCCAACCCCGACAGCACTAATTTGGATATACCCGTAGAGGTAAAAACCCGGGGGCATTTTCGCAGAACACAGGGAAACTGCATGTATCCTCCACTTCTTATTCATTTTCCGGAAGACGGGCCGCACCTGTCATCCGTTTTTAAAGAACAAAAGAAACTGAAACTGGTAATGCCCTGCGTTGGCGATGATTATGTAGTGCGTGAATGGCTGGTGTACAAACTTTACAACCTGCTTACCCCGCAAAGTTTCAGGGCGAGACTGGTACAGGTAACACTTGCCGATGATAAAAAGAAAAAACCGGGAGCACCTTTTTACGGCTTGCTGCTGGAGGAAGAAAAGCAAATGGCACGTAGAAACAAGCTGATGGCAGTGGAACAGAAACTGACTCCGCAGCAACTGCCACCAAGCTCATTTTTAACCATGGCTGTTTTTCAGTATTTAATTGGCAACACCGATTGGTCAATACAGTACATGCAAAACATCAAGTTTCTTGCTACCGACTCGCTGGCGGTACCCACGCCAGTTCCCTACGACTTTGACCATGCCGGTATTGTAAGTGCACCATACGCAAAGCCGGCCGAAGAACTGCTGATGAGTTCCATACGCGAACGTCGCTACCGGGGCTATTGCATGGCCGACTTAAAAGCCTTTGAGCCTGTGCTTGACCGATTCAATAATTTGAAAACCGACATTTACAACCTGTATGCCAACTGCCCACAGCTGGATGAGAAGTACAAAAAAACCACAGCCCGTTTTCTAGATGAATTTTACACCACCATCAACAACCCTGAAGCCTGGCAAAAAGATTTTGCCTACCCCTGCGACAAAAATGGCACAGGTAATGTGGTGATTAAAGGACTAAAGGAAGACTGATCAGTAATATTTTGTATGTGAGTTGCATACAGCAGGCTCGGGCGGCGATTACCTGCCTTACCTGTTCCGTAAGTTCAAGGTGGCTAAAACCACCTGGGGTGGCCTGGTTGGTATACTAGGCTTCGCCGAATTTATTGATGGCGGTCGCGTAATAGCACTCAACCTGGCTTCTTACAATGAAAACGGCTTTGGCATAGAAACTTAGGAACCCCTTCCGATGTGGATGTGGAGCAGTGGCCTGCCGATGTTATCAAAGGCCGCGACCCGCAGCTGGAAAAGGTAATTGAAATAGTGATGGATGAGCTCAAAAAGAACCCGCCTAAGGGGATAAGAACACCCAAATATCCGGTGAGGGTAAGAAAGTAACCTATAACAGCTTGAAAGCAGCTCAGCGATTGCTTGGCATACCAATGATACTATTGGCCTAATTCAGGAACAGCGGTATCATGCAACATTTATTTGACGCTACGTATTCTATCACGGCTGTTGCTGCCCACTGTTGATGGAAAGGTATTTGTAGCACCAGCATGTTGCCACGCCATGCGGCATCACGTGCATATTTGTTATTCAACACTTGCGTTTTCGCAAAAGCCGCTGTAACCCTACTGTAATTTTAAGCAACAGATATGCAAAATAAATTTAAATTAAATTTATCAGATTAAATGGTTAAATCAGGATAATAAATCAGCAATGAGTGTGGTCATGCTTTATAAAGATTTGCATGAGTAGATTTGGCAAAACGACAAACATGAAAAAGTGGTCTTAAATAATGGCCGTTTCGGTAGCCCTGCTGGCTCCGGTGTTATTATTGGCCACTAAGAGGAAAGGCAGCGAAACAAAACCACCTGCCGATACGGTAGCCGTCGTAGCCATTGACGCCGCCAAGGTAGCCGCTGATTCTGCAATGCTGGTAGCAGAAGCTGTGGCACTTGCGGCACTTAGAGAGGATTCCATTAAAAAAGTGAAAGCAGATTCGTTGGCAGCATTGGCAAAAAAAGACTGCTACCAGGCCTGGTACGAAGTAATGCGCGCCCGGTGAGCTAAGCCTGTAAACGATGGTATGCAGCAGATTGTGATAGCGCTTAGTGACACCGTAAAATGCAATTGCTATATGGGTCAGGTAAAGGTGGCCGGAGGTAAAATAAAGACGCCGCTATATGTGCAGCAGGAAAACGGAGAATACCGGCCTATCCCGGTCATGGGCAAAAAAATTGAACCCCCATTTGTAGCCGCCATTGGCGAGGACCAGTTGTATTGCATTATGGAGGGGATGAGCATCATTTTCAGAACAACCGATAATGAGTATGGTATAATTTTCTTTTACAAGTTTGTGAACAAAAGCGCCCAAAGCAACAAAGCAGCACCCTCGCCTACTGACTTGATCAAAGACTGACATCACCAATTGTCCCGGCAAAAAGCCAGATCGAATAGTGATCTGGCTTTTTGTTTATTAGATTTTCGCGACTTTTTCTTTATGAAACGGATAATACCAGTATTTTGCTATCGTTAGCCCGCACAATAGCCCAATAATCAAATTTTGGATTCCCGCGCGGTTTGCTATCTTGTTACCGTTTAAAAAAGTGACCCTCTATATATGAAGATATTGGTGGTGGATGATGAAAGAGACGTGCAAATCCTCTTCGAACAGCGTTTTCGCAAGGAAATACGCAGTGGCGAAATGCAGTTCGCCTTTGCCTTTTCGGGCGAAGAAGCCTTGGACTATATAGGCGGCCACGAACATGAAGCGGTATTGATATTAAGCGACATAAACATGCCTGGCATGAGCGGCCTTGAGTTGCTTAAAGAAATTAAACACCGCTACCATCAGCCTCCACCCTACGTAATGATGATTACCGCTTATGGAGATGCTGAAAACTACAGCACCGCCATGAACCTGGGAGCCGACGATTTTCTTACCAAACCACTCGAGTTTAATTTGCTTCGCGAAAAACTGAAATCACTGGAATGATGGCCAAAATACTGGTAGTGGACGATGAGGCGGACCTCGAGGTACTGATAAAACAAAAATTCAGGCAGAAAATCCGTGAAAACCGGTACGAGTTCCTGTTTGCATACAACGGCGTACAGGCCCTGCAAGCCTTGCAAGAAAACACCGACGTGGATGTAGTACTCAGCGACATTAACATGCCCGAGATGGACGGGCTTACCCTGCTAAGCAAACTGGCTGAAGCAAACCTGATACTGAAAAGTGTGGTGGTAAGTGCCTATGGCGATATGGATAATATTCGCATGGCCATGAACCGAGGCGCTTTCGACTTCGTAACCAAACCCGTCAATTTTCAGGATCTCGATGTAACGATTGAAAGAACCATTCTGCACGTAGAACAAATGCGCGAAACGCTGAAAGCTATTCGCGAAAACAATATCCTGCGCATGTACGTAGACGAAGGGGTACTGAAATTTATGGGCTCCAAAGAGTTTGAAACATCGGTAATGGCCAGCGAAAACATAGACGGCACCGTGGTATTTATAGATATATGCGGCTTTACCCGCATTAGCGAAACCGAACCAGCCAACGAAGTGGTGAAGCTCCTCAACAGCTATTTTGATGTAATTGTAAAAGAAATTATTGATCAGGGTGGCCACGTAGACAAGTTTATGGGCGATGCTGTTATGGCCTTATTCCGTGGTGATTTCCACTTGGACAGGGCAGTAGATGCCGCACTCGCAGTTCGTAGAAATATCAGGACTTTGCCGGTAGCACTGGCTTTTAAGCCCGAAGTGGCCATAGGTATCAATACAGGCGAAATGATAAGCGGCAACATTGGCTCCGCCAATTTGCGCCGGCTTGACTATACTGTAATTGGCGATGTGGTAAATACCGCACAACGCCTGCAAAGCCTGGCACAACAAGGCCAGATTTTTGTGAGCGAACACGCGTATGAACTCATCAAAGAGTCCTTCAAATTCGAATACGTGGGCGAATTTCAGGTACGAAACAAAACTAAACCCGTAAAAGCATACCAGGTGCTGGAATAAAACCCACAAGCACCCGGTGGCACCAAATTAATGCTATGCTGCTGCTTCAAATAAACTGGTACATTCTGGGGCCGGTGTTGGCGCTTTCTGTAGCCCTTATTGCTTTTGTTATTTGGCGAAACCAGAAAGACAAGCGTATGCTGGAGCATAAACTCAACGAAGATTACCCAAAGCCTAAAGCCGCGGAACACACCGAAGACCCCGACGATTTAAAAGGTTCTTAGGCAACCCGAAATATTCTGCTACACTCAAACCTTCATTGCAAGGCACTATGATCTGATGCTTCGGGCCACATTTCCCGCAGCACCTCGGCAATCAAAGACGGCTCAAAACCACGCTGCAGCAAAAAATTACGCGTTTTACCTTGTTTTGCCAGTGGAGGCAAGCCTTTAAGTTGAGCCCTTTTTTGCCTGGCCAGTTTTTCCAGAACCTGCCGGTAAGCAACGGCCTCAATTTCCAGCAAGCCCTTCTTCACGCAGTATTCACTCACACCCTTTTGCCGCAGGGCATAGGCAATTTTTACCCGGCCCCACTGCTTTAGCCTGAAATGGCCGCCGGCAAACTGCTGTGCATATCGCTCCTCGTTAAGGTAGTTTTCCTCTATCAGGCGCATGAGCATTGTTTCCACATCGCTACGGTGCAATCCCAGGCTGTAAAGCTTTTCCCTTACTTCGGCATGACAACGTTCCTGGTAAGCGCAGTATTTTGTTATGCGTGGCCAGGCCTGTTGGGGGGTTAGCGTTGAATGCTTGGGCACCATAAAGACTAAATGTTATTGAGTTATTAACAGAATGGCCAACCGGCTTTGCGGCGGGGCAAATTTTAGCTTAGGTTTGCCCGGTGAGCAAATAACATAAAAATTATATCCGCTTGTCATGAAGTTCATTGTTTCTTCATCGGTTCTGCTAAAGCAACTGCAACAGATTAATGGCGTTATCCAGGCAAATAACGTGCTTCCTATTCTGGAAGATTTTTTGTTTGAAATTGACAAAAACACTCTCACCGTTACGGCCAGCGACCTGGAAACCGTAATGCGGGTTCAGGTAGACGTGGAGGCCCGCGAAAACGGTAAAGTGTGCATTCCTGCCCGAATCTTAATGGATTCGCTCAAAAACCTGCCCGATCAGCCGCTCACCTTTACCATCGATAAAAACCACGCTATTGAAATTACCAGCGACAGCGGTAAATACAAAGTGATGGGCGAAAACCCCGATAATTTTCCTAAAGAACCCGATAGCGACGATACCACCAGCTTTACCATGAGTGGTTATGGCCTGGTTACCGCTATTAATAAAACCCTGTTTGCCGTTAGCAACGACGACCTGCGCCCTGCCATGACCGGCGTTTTCTTTGAATTGTCGGAAAACGGGGTGCAGTGTGTGGCTACGGATGCTCACCGGCTGGTGCGCTATCGCCGTACCGATGTAAGCTGCCCCGTGGAAGATTCTTTTATAGTGCCCAAAAAGCCGCTGAACCTGCTGAAAAATGCACTGCCGGCCAACGGAGACGAAATAACCATCAGCTACAACAAAAACCACTTGTTTGTAACCCATGGTACCACCCAACTTACCTGCCGCCTCATAGACGCCCGCTTTCCCGACTACAAAGTGGTAATACCGCTGGACAACCCTTACCGGATGACCGTAGTAAAGGCCGACTTTCAGCAGGCGCTTCGCCGGGTAAGCATATTCAGCAACAAGAGCACAAACCAGGTAGCCCTTACCATTAATGGCAGCGAACTGAAGCTTGCCGCACAGGATATAGATTTCAGTTTTGAAGGCAACGAGCGGATGCCGTGTATGTATAACGGCGAAGACCTGGCCATTGCTTTCAACGCAAAGTTCTTGATAGAAATGCTGGGCGCCATAGATACCCCGGAGGTGGCTATGGAACTTAGCACGCCCAGCAAAGCAGGCTTGCTAAAACCCAGCGATCAGGCCGAAGGCGAAGATGTGCTGATGCTGGTAATGCCCCTGATGATAAATAGCTAAGGATAATTAGTTTTCCTGAAAAGCCCCCGGACGTTTAAGTTTCCGGGGGCTTTTTTACTTTTAATGCCTCAACGCTGTTTGCAAAATGAAAAATCCGTTCTACCTTTCTATAACTCTAATCTCAAAGCTATGAACCCTGTAATAGAGTACTTCTCATCGTTGGAGGCCAAGCCATTGCACCGTCTCGCCTTCCTCACATTGCCCATCCTTATCCTCTGGTTTGTTGAAAACGGCTTTCCGCTGGTGCGTATGCATTATAAAAAGAGCAAAGCCTACCATGCTGCAATTAATTTTGGCCTTACGCTCTGCCACCTGGTAGTGCATGCCGCGCTGGCCACATGGCTGGTACTGGTAAGCGATTGGTGCCAGGCCAATCAGTTTGGGCTTATCCATTGGTTTGCCATGCCCGTGTGGGCCATTGTGCTTACCGCTGTGCTGGGCCTCGACTTTTTTGGCGGGTGGCTGGTGCACATCCTGGAACACAAGGTGCCGCTGCTGTGGCGCATCCATGTGGTGCATCATGCCGATAATAATGTGGACGTAACCACGGGCCTGCGCCACCACCCTTTTGAGGCAATCAATCGTTGGATATTTTTTACAGCAGGCGCTTTTCTGTTGGGATTGCCCGTGTACGCCATCATGATATCACAAACGCTCAACAGTATGTTCACCATGTTTACCCATGCCAACATAGCGCTGCCCCAATGGCTCGATAAAGCCATCAGCTATATTTTCATAAGCCCTAATATGCATAAGGTGCACCACCATTGGAAGCAACCTTACACCGACAGTAACTATGGCACCACCTTCAGTATTTGGGACAGGCTGCTGGGTACTTACACGTTTTTGGAGCCCGAAAATTTGCGCTATGGGCTTGACCGCTACTACAATAACTCCGAAGATGAAAAGCTGGGAGAACTGATTAAAAGTCCTTTTACGATTGATAGAAACAACCTGCAGCAATAGCACTTGGCATTGGGCTTTTACCTGCAATGAGGCTTTGCAATAGGGCTATGATTTTTCCAGCCGCCCCCTGCGCTTTTTGCCCACATAGTAATCGAGCAGGTAAAGGCCCATGACCACATTCAGCATCATGAAGGCAGTAAGCAACGGCTGGTTTGCCCAGTCGAAGGAAACAAGCTTATCACCGGGTATCTTGATGTTCGACTTGCTGCCTTCAGACCAATTGACCGATGAAAAGGCATACACCATAATGCCCGTTAATAATGCTACAAACCCAAAGCCAATACCCCACACAATGTTTTTGTTGATGTATTGCTTTCGCACCGTTTGCTTCATGGTTTGCAGGGCAATGGCTTCCATCACATTTTTGGCAAAACGCATGGATGGCTCCATCAGTTCCTGGCTATGCAGCAGGTCATGAATTTCCCGTATTTCATTAAGTCGTGCATTCAATCTGGCATCCTGCGTCAATTCGTCTTCCAGCGCAACTCTTTCTTGGAGGCTCAGCAAGCCATCCAGGTAGTTCCACAACCGGTCTTCGGGATGGTTCATATCTTTCATGGTCCATGTTTTTTAATCGAGCCTTTCGGCAAGTTGGGTAGAAAATCGTGTTTCCAGCAGCTGCTTCAGCCGCTGCCTTGCCCGATGCAGTCGCACCTTGGCAGTATTGACATCCAGTTCCATAATCTTTCCAATTTCTTCCAGGCTTTGCTCGCCTTGGTAAAACAGGCCCAGCACTTGCGCATCCTGCGGAGCAAGCATTTCCAAAGCCTTCCGCACCATGTTGGCCCGCGTACGTGTTTCCAACTGGTTGGTGCGCATGCCCGAATCTATATTGTCGGCCCGGGCAAACACCCGATCATCATCCAGCGAAGCAATCTGCTGCTTTTTTTTGCGCAGGTGGCTCAGGCATAAAGAACTTACGATGGTATAAAACCAGGTGCTGAATTTGGCATCGCCCCTGAAGTTGCTCAGGTTGTTGTAAGCTTTCAAAAATGCACTCTGGGCCAGTTCTTCCGCATCCTCGCGGTTGTTAACGTACCGGTATGCAATGGTAAAGGCCATATTCTGATAACGCTGCACCAGCACACCAAAAGCCTGCTGTTCGCCCAGTAGCACGCGGGTTATCAATTCCTGATCTGTTGCTTTTTCTGCCATCCAACTACCATAAGACTACATGTAAGATAAGAAGGTTACCGCATTTTTAAGGATAACTCAATTATAACGCGCTAATGTGCTAATATGCCAATGTGCTTATTAGTGGAGGCACTGGCGGATTGGGCTTACGGCGATGAATGAATGGCTCAATGGCTCAATATCGCAATAACTCAATGGCGGAATAGCTTAAGTAGATTGAGGTGGAGAAATGAACTACAACTTCCTGGGCTTCATCTAAACAGCTCGGCAAACTGCCAAAGCCCTTAAATTCATGAATATTCAAACAATAAAACCACTAAACTCACACACATTCGAACACGCGCCTCCTAAACGATCGAAATCTTAAACTCTCAAACTCTTGAACCAACGAACTCAAAAAAAATCTCAAAACCCTGTAACCTACCCGAAAAGCATGTAGTCATATCAAGCGAACATTAACACAACACACTTTCATCAACAAAAAACAAAACACCATGTCTGGTCCTGAAATTCTCATTCCGATTACCCTGTTTGCCGGCGCCTTTGCCATGACCTTTGGTATTGTGTACCTGGGCACCCGCGAAAACCTGGCCATGATTGAAAAAGGCATGAACCCAAAAGAAAAAAACCGACGTCCGGCTCCGTTCCGAAGCCTGAAGTGGGGGCTGCTGCTGGTGGGGGCCGGTTTGGGCCTGGCACTTGCCTACATTTTATGCCAGCATGTGCTGCACGAAACCGAAAACCCAGCCCTTTATTTTGCCCTGATAGGTATTGGCGGCGGCCTTGGATTGGCAGGCAGCTACAAAGCCGAAAAAGAGTGGATAGATAAGCAGCCACCAATCAATTCATAATTCCAACATCACCAGTAGCAAACAATCATTAAGCCGCTTTCCGAATAACTCCGGAGAGCGGCTTTTTTATTCGCATCTGCGCCATCCACACATGCAGTTTTACCATTCCCAATTGTTGTAATAGCGTTAGAGCACTATTCCCGCCTCAGGAAAATAGTACAAATGCCAGCCAGCTAAATGCATAGGCAAGCACGGTCATATATACCAGCTGCACGGCGGGCCATTTCCAGCTGCGTGTCTCACGCTTTACAATGGCCAGGGTGCTCATGCACTGCATGGCCAGCAGGTAAAACACCATCAGGCTAATGCCGGTACCCAGGTTGTAAAGTGGCGTGCCATCGGGGCGGGTGGCTGCCTGCATTTTTTGCCGCAGGGTTTGGTCGGCATCTTCTTCGCTGTCGCCCACGCTGTACAAGGTGGCCATAGTGCCTACAAACACCTCGCGGGCAGCAAAGGAGGTAATAAGCGCAATGCCTATTTTCCAGTCGTAGCCCAAGGGCCTTATAGCAGGCTCAATAGCCTTGCCCAGGTAGCCGGCAAAGCTTGTTTCTAGGTGTTCGGCACTGTATTGCTTTTCAATTTCCGCCAGGTTTTGGGGTTGCTCCTGCCGCAGTTTTTCATAGCGGGCATTTAAGGCTTCCATGTGCTTTGGAGGACCATAGGAGCTGAGGGCCCAGAGCACAAGGCTTATCAGCATGATAATTTTGCCTGCATCGAAAATAAAGATGCGGGCCTTTTCCAGCATGGTATAGCCCACATTGCTCCAGCGGGGCCAGCGGTACACGGGCAACTCCAATATAAAAAAGCTTTTCTCCTGCAGGTTAACAAACCATTTGGCCACCCACGCCACGGCCAGCGCTACCAACACGCCCAGCAGGTACATAGCCATCATTACCAGCCCCTTAAGGCTCAGGAACCCCAGGTAGTTTTTATTCGGAATAATTAGTGCAATGAGAATGGTGTACACCGGCAGGCGAGCGCTGCAGCTCATCAAAGGGGTTACCAGTATGGTAAGCAGGCGTTCCTTGCGGTTTTCTATATTGCGGGCGCTCATGATGGCAGGTACGGCGCAGGCAAAGCCGCTAATCATGGGCATCACACTTTTGCCGTTGAGGCCCACTTTGCGCATGAGCTTGTCGGTAAGAAAACTGATGCGGGCCATATAGCCGCTATCTTCCAGCAGTGTAATAAGGCCAAACAAAATCATGATTTGTGGGACAAATACGAGGATGCCGCTCAATCCCGCTACCATACCATTGATAAGCAGGTTGCTCCACCATGCTTCGGGCAAAGAAGTGCTCAGCCAGCCACTTATTTGGCCAAAAGCCCATTCTATGCTATCCATCGGAAATTGAGCCAGCCAAAAAATGCTTTGAAAGAGCAAAAACAATACTGCCAGCAAAATAAGATAGCCCCATCGGCGGTGCAGCAGCACGCTGTCAAGCTTTTCGGCTATCAGGGTCTTTTTCAGCGGGTCGGCTTCAATCACCGTTTTTTGCATAACCTGACGTATGCGCTGATAGCGCTGCATAATTTCATCAGCCTGCGAACGGGTATGGTTAAAGGTGTTGCTTTCTTCTATCTGCTCAATCTTCTCCTGCAAGTCGGTTTCCAGGTCAAAGTTTTCGTGGTTTATGAGGTAATGCACAGCCCGGTAATCGCTAAGCTGGGGCAACAGTTGCTGTACCGATTCCACAGCAGCCGGTGCCAGGGCCTTATTCTCAATAAAATCGCGAGGGGGAAATGCATTAGCTCCTTTGGCTATACTTTCAAGAGCCTTTTTCAGCTGGAGAAACCCTTTGTTTTTGCGGGGGTTTACCGCTACCACGGGTACACCCAGTTCGCGCTGCAGGCCCTCAATGTCTATTTGGGTGCCCTTTTTCCGCGAAATGTCGAGCATGGTAAGGGCTACGACTACTGGTATTTTCAGGTCAATTATCTGGCTGCAGAAAAGCAGGTTGCGCTTCAGATTGCTGGCATCGGCCACCAGCACTACTATATCGGGCTGCACTTCGCGGTCCTGCTTCAAAAGCACCCGGTAGGCCACCCATTCATCGGCCCGCTTGGGGTACAGGCTATAAGTGCCTGGCAAGTCTATAATATCAGCCGTTACGGTATCGCACAGGCGGCATTGGCCGCTTTTTTTATCTACCGTTACGCCCGGAAAATTACCCACCTTTTGGTGCAGCCCGGTAAGGCTGTTGAACAGGGAGGTTTTTCCGCTATTGGGGTTGCCCACAAGGGCTATTTGTATGTGTTTGGCTTTCAAGCTATAATGTTCAAAAAGTGGCCAAAGGTAAAGGTGGCTGCCATGTGCCGTTTGCGCAGTTGGGAAATGGAAATGTATGAAATGGGAAAATGCATTCTTTCTTTAATTTCAACCTGCTTTGCCCGCAGCATTAGGCACCATTCAAATGAAATCAATTCTCCCACTGCTCCTGCTGCTTAGTTGTGCATCGCCCTACCTACAGGAGCAAAGCGACTTTGAAATAAACGCAGCCGATGCCGGCATTGTGCCCAACAGGCCGGTCTATTACTGCCGCCATCAACTGCTTTATTGATTCTGTAGCCACAGGCAGGCCCGTATTAATTAAGCTTGCCACAGGCCGCTACGATTTTTACCCCGACAGCGCCTACCTGGCCACTTACTACCTGAGCAATACTTATAATGTAAACCCCAGGCAGCTTGGAATACTTGTTAAAAACAAACGGCATATTTTGATTGACGGACAAGGATCCGCTTTCATCTTTCACGGCTACATGCAGCCCACTACCAGCGACAATTCCGAAAATATTACCCTTCAAAATATCTGCATCGACTGGGACAAACCTTTTCTGCCGAAGCCCGAGTGGTAGAAGCAACTGCCAAGCAGATGCTGCTGCAAATAGATACAACTCATTTCCCCTTTGCGGTGGCGCCTAATGGCGTAACGTTTGCTGCCAAGGGTTAGCAGGCCGGCTGGCGGGTGAGCGGAGGCTCGGGGCTCATTGAGTACGACACCAACCACGTAATACCGCCCCATACCGGCGACTTTGGCTGTATTAACGGCGACCATAAAAACGTAGTGTACCAATCAGCCGGGCCGGGCCTGCTGAATCTGCAAGGTGCTATTTCTAAAATACCTGCTGTAGGCAACTACCTCATTATGCGCCCCAGCGCCCGCGACCATGCCGGCATTTTTCTGCATCACAGCCGCCACATAAGCCTGCGCCATATAAATATATACCATACAGCAGGCCTGGGTATACTGAGTCAGTTCACCAAAAACATTACCATAACCCATGTAAACATAGAGCCTAGCCCCCTTAAAAAGCGCTATCTGAGCAGCCACGATGATGGCCTGCACTTTATGGGTTGCAAAGGCCAAATAACTGCGGACAGCTGCCGTTTTGGAGGCCTGATGGACGACCCCATTACCATCCATGGCACCAGCGTGGCCGTGATACAGCGGGTAAACGACAGCACCCTGCTGTGTCGCTTTGCACAACACCAAAGTACCGGGTTGCAATGGGGTATTGCCGGCGATACCATTGCATTTATCCAAAGCGGGCCTATGATAACAAAATCCTATTCGCTGCTTAAAAAATTTGTGCCAATTAGCACCGACAGCTTCCTGCTCCAACTTGCCAGGCCTCTCCCAACGCATATTGGACCGGGCAATTCGCTCGAAAACCTGGGCTGGACACCCCATGCCACAATCACGAATTGTGTGTTGGGTAGTTGCCGGGCTCGGGGTTTCCTGATATCCACCCCCGGAAAAATGCTTGTAGAACACAATTTTTTCGAAACCAGCGGCTCAGCCATTCTTATAGCCGGCGATGTCAACTACTGGTTCGAATCGGGGGCAGTAAAGGAGGTAACCATTCGCAACAACACCTTTAAGGCACCCTGCAACTCATCGCCATACCAGTTGTGCGAAGCTGTAATTTCTATTATGCCCGAAATACCCAAGCCCTATAGCAATAACCCTTTTCATCGCAATATTACTATTGAAGGCAACTGGTTTTTCCCATCCGACTACCCGGTATTTTATGCCTGTTCGGTGGAAGGGCTGCGCTTTGTAAACAACCAGATCAAACGCAGCTACCTATACCAGCCATGGCACGCCACAAAACACATGCTTACACTGAACGCATGCAAACAGGTGCAAAGAACCGGCAACACCATGGGCAGCGATGTACTGGGCAGGGATGTAGCATGGAAACGTATGCCGGCCGGAGAGCTTTTGCTGCAACCCGACATACATAAGGTGCCGCTATAAGCCATTGAGGCGGCGGTAACTGGAATTTCGTAACTTTAGCAAAACACGGCAGCATGAAATACAAGGTTCACCGCATAGAAGTGCAAAGCAAAAACATGCAGCAAACGCTGGAGGAGTACCTGAACAAGCTTCATGGCGAAATCATTTCGGTGGTACCCGATGTTCGGCCCGCCTTTATGCTGATGGGTGCAACCTCACGAGTAGAGTATTTGCTTATTGTGGAAAAGACACGGTAATAAAATCAGGCGCAGTCTATTTATGTACAAAGTAGCCCAAAGCCCCAGGTTGGCTGGGGCTGCAAACTATATTTGTAGCCATGCAGCCACCACTTGTAGTTAACGTTTCGCCCAAATTACTGGTAGGCCGGCGCCACACCACCACCCTGGTAGCCGGCAACACGGCTTTGCTTTGGAAATCGTTTATGCCCATCCTGAGCCAGGTGCCAAACCGGGTGGGCAACCACTTGCTTTCGGCGCAGATTTATTCAGTTCCCGATATGGATGTGCTTGCCGATATGCATACTCCTTTTGAGCAGTGGGCAGCAGCAGAAGTATCCGAATTGGGCGTACTGCCTCAGGAACTTGAATCTTTTAACCTGCCGGGAGGGCTATATGCTGTATTTGTGCACCGGGGCACTCCGGCCGACTTTTTCAAAACAGCACAATTCATTTATGAACAATGGCTGCCACAATCAGGCTACCTTCTCGATCACCAGCCGCATTTCGAGGTATTGGGCGACAAATACAGGCACAACCATCCCGAGTCGGAAGAAGATGTGTATATCCCTATCAGGCCTGTTTGAGGGGTTAATGAGCAGGCAATTTACTCGTACAGAAACCAGAGGCTACAAGATTTAAATCTGGCTGGAGCATAAAAAAGAGGGAACGTAAATGCGCTCCCTCCCTATTCGTTTTTCAGGTCTAATATTACTTCTCAGTAAAGCGCTTTTCCTTAATACGGGCACTTTTTCCACTACGCTCACGCAAGTAAAACAGGCGGGCACGGCGTACCTTACCTACTTTGTTCAGTACTATGCTTTCAATATTGGGGCTGTTAAGCGGAAACAAACGCTCCACACCAACACCGTCGCTTATTTTACGTACTGTAAAAGAGGCGGTAGCGCCGGTGCCCTGGCGCTTGATCACATCGCCTTTAAAGCTCTGGATACGCTCTTTATTACCTTCAACAATTTTATAATTAACAGTGATGTTGTCACCAGCTTTAAACTTGGGGTGCTGCCTTACCGGGGTAAGTTGTTCGTGCACAAAGCGGAGAGCCTGCTCGTTCATGGCTAAAAAATTTGGACGGCAAAAGTAGCGTTATGTACTCTTTTGCCCAAATAATTTTCAAAGAATAGTTTCAGGCTTACTTACTTGCTTGCTGGTTTGGCAGCTGGTTTGACGCCTGCTGCGGGCTTTTTCGGATCCAGGCTTTCCAGGTTTTGCTTGCCAATTACAAACTGTGGATGAATGGCCAATGCCTGGTTGTAATATTTGCGGGCTTCTGCGTTGTTTTTTTCCTGAAAGGCCAGTACACCTAGCATATTGTAGGCTGCAGCCAATACAGGTACGCTTTCTGTGTACCCGTTGCCAATATCCATAACGGTGCGTTGCTGTTTGGCCTGGGCCGAATCAGCCACCACTTTCAACAGGCTTTCGCGGCATTCCTTTTTGCGTTCCAGCATAAACTGCTTGGTAGCAAGTTGATACAAGTTAAAGGCCTGTGGGTTTTGGGTACACAGCTTTTCGTACCACTCCAGGCTGGTTTTGGTTTCGCCGGCACGGCCGCTGATATCGGCAAGCAGGTTGAGCGAAACCAAATTTTTAGCATCGCGGGCATTGATCTCTCCGGCAAGCTTATAGGCACCACGCAAGTTGTTGGTTTGATAATAGAGCAATGCCAGGGTATCTTCGTAGGCATTACTACCGCCTGCCATCAGGTAATTGGTTATGGCGGAGCATGAAGTGCCGAGGTCATCGTAAGCCAGGGACCTGCGATACAGAGCGAGATTTTCGTCTTGTTTGGCCTTCAGGGCTGTACTGTCGGCCTTTGGAGCCTGTGCCAGTGTGGCAATAGACACAACAAGGGCAAGGCCCGAAGTGAGTAAAAGCTTCATAGTGTTGGTGCGTTTGTTTTAGATTCAAAAAGGTATTGGATGTTTCAAAAGTGAGGCAAAATAAGGGATTAAGCGCATTGGGCATATAGTGACCGAAGGGCAGTTGTGAGTGGTTTGATGCGGGTTGGTTATCATTTTCCACATTTGATCACACACACTGATTTCTGATCTCTGATTTGTAAGCATTGAATAAACAATGCGTACCTCAACCTCAGTCTCAACCTTAGGCTCTCGTACGCTCATCTCTCACTTCTGTGCCGCCTCTTCCGGTTCAAACCTGTCTACACTTTCTATGCCACCCAACCCTTTCAGCCGGGTTACAAGCGCATCAAGTTCTTCCTTGTCGTGCACATATACTTTAATAATACCCTCAAACAATCCTTCGTGGCTTTCGATGGTTAGGGCGTTAATGTTGATCCGCAGTTCGCCGCTAATGACGTTGGTTATTTTATTGATAACCCCCACATCATCCAAACCAATAATACGGATACCGGTAAGGAAAGCGATGTCTTTATTGCGAGCCCATTTGGTTTTAACCACGCGATGCCCAAAGTTGGCCAGCAGGCGTGCCGCGTTGGGGCAGTTGGTGCGGTGTATCTTGAGGCCTTCGGTAGCGGTAATAAATCCAAACACATCATCTCCGGGTATTGGCTTGCAGCAGTTGGCCAGGGTGTACTTTATCTGGTCGCCGCTTTGGCCAAATATGATCAGTTCTGCGTCCTTTCCGGGGCCCTGATGCCGTGTGGTTTCTCCCTCCAGTTGACGGGTATCGGGCAGGGACTTGGGCCTTGGAATGTCTATTCGGTCGCCATGTACATTGAAATCTTTGAGCTCTTTCAGATCAATAGCCTTAATGGCAATTTGGTAAAACAGGTCGAGTTGCGAAGAAAGTTTGTAGAAGCTTGAAAGCGTTTCCAGGTTGGGCTGGCTGAAGGCAGCGCCAATATGCTCCAGTTTCTTTTGGAGTAAATATTTTCCATCTTCAGCAATCTTGCGCTTTTCCTCTTTTAGGGCGTCTTTTATTTTGCTTTTGGCCTTGGCCGTTACTACCAGGTTCAGCCAGTCATCGTTGGGCTTCTGCTTGCTGCTCGTGATGATTTCGATCTGGTCGCCGCTGCGCAGTTTGTGGCCAATAGGTACCAGTTTATGATTTACCTTAGCACCTATGGTTTTGGCTCCTATGGCACTGTGGATGCTAAAGGCAAAGTCGAGGGCCGTGCTGCCTACGGGCAACATTTTTACATCACCACGGGGGGTGTACACATAAATTTCTTCTGCCAGGAAGCTGGTCTTAAAGTCGTTGAGGAAGTCAACACTATCGGTGTCCTGGTTGCTAATGGCATCGCGTATTTGCTGAAACCATTTGTCGAAGCGGTCTTCTTCGCCGGAATCTTCTTTGTATTTGTAGTGGGCGGCCAGGCCTCGTTCGGCTATTTCGTTCATCCTTTTGGTACGTATCTGCACTTCTACCCAGCGCCCGCTCGGCCCCATTACGGTGGTGTGCAGGGCTTCATAGCCATTGCTTTTGGGGCGGCTCAGCCAGTCGCGCAGGCGTTCGGGGCTGGGCTGGTACTCTTCGGTTACGATGCTGTACACTTTCCAGCAATCGGCCTTTTCCTGTTCGGAAGGCGAGTCTATGATAATACGAATAGCAAATAAATCGTAGACCTCTTCAAAAGGCACGCCCTTCTTTTTTATTTTGTTCCAGATGCTGTGGATGCTTTTGGGCCTGCCATAAATATCGAAGTTGAGGCCTGTTGCTTCAAACTTGTCGCGCAACGGGCGAATAAATTCGTTGATGTAGCGGCTACGTTCGCGCTTGGTTTCGGCCAGTTTTTGGGCAATGTCGCGGTAGGCATCGGGCTCCATGTATTTCATGGACAGGTCTTCCATTTCGGTTTTAATGGCGTACAGGCCCATGCGGTGCGCTAGCGGGGCATATACCCACACTGTTTCGCTGGCTATTTTAAGCTGCTTTTCGCGCTTCATACTGTCCAGGGTGCGCATGTTGTGCAAGCGGTCGGCCAGTTTTATTAGTATTACCCTGGGGTCATCGGTAAGGGTAAGCAGTATTTTTTTGAAATTTTCGGCCTGCTGCGAGCCATTTACATCCAGCACATTGGCCAACTTGGTAAGGCCGTCTACAATGCGGGCTATTTCGTTGCCAAACTCGCGCTGCACATCTTCCATAGTTACCTCGGTGTCTTCCACCGTATCGTGCAGCAGGGCGCAAATGGTGCTGCGCACCCCCAGGCCTATTTCCTCCACGCATATCATGGCTACAGCCAGCGGGTGCAGTATGTAGGGCTCGCCACTCTTGCGCCGCATGGTTTTATGGGCATCGGCAGCCAGCTCAAAAGCTTCGCGCACAAGAGGTCTGTCGCCTGGCTTCAGTTTTGGCTTCAGGGCACGCAATAAGGCCCGATACTGCCTCAGAATTTCCTTTTTCTCCTGTTCCTCGTTCAGGTTGTACTTCTTTATTTCAGCTACAGCGGCTTCCATTACTTCGAAGTTATTGAAAAGCGCGATAGTGGTTGCATCAGCGCAGAATTATCAGATCTAAGCTGGCGATAATTACAAATTACCAAGTTTTCGCCTGATAAACGACCCAGATCTTGCTGTGTGAATTATTGAAACAATCGCGACTTCACGCCTGGCATGAATTACCCTGTAAATAAGTTTGAGCGGAAACCCGGTTATTAATGCCCGTCTGTAGTTACGGAAACCAATGCGACTATACCTGTTTGGGTTTTGCGCTTACTTATGAACAGGCTGGCTTAATTCTATTCCAAACTTGTCTGTTACCTGAGTAGAGATATCCAAGTAATAGGCTAATACCATATCAAGATCCATGAAGAAATCGCCGACAAAAACTACCTTATAAACCACCGTGCTCTTGTATTTTCGTCTTTATATAGGCATCAATTTCCTCAGGCGTATATGCCCGGCTTTCGCCACGCTCATAGCGCTCATATCGTACTTCCAGCATTCGCAATTGCTCTTCAGTCAGGTCTTTCGGCAGCTCATCCTCCGGCTCTTCTGCATCGGCATCATCATCGGGCAAACTGCCAATCATGATCTCGGCTATCCTCCGGCGTTCTTCAACAGGCAGGTCCAGCAACTCATTTATATTAATCGCCATAGCTTATTTCAATTTTGGTTTAAAGCTACCATTTAAGCTTTAAAATTCCTCCCGCTCCAGCATCAATATGGCGCTTTGTGGCACTATGAAATACTTTTCGCCCTCGTACATTACTTCGGTGGCGCCGCTCACCAAAAAGATGGCTAGGTCACCCTCGCGGGCCTGCAAGGGTATATATTTCACCTGGTCGTCTTCATTCTTCCAAGGTTCATCTTCTACCGGCATAGGTATAGCATAGCCCGGGCCTGTTTTTACAATATAACCCTGCTGCACCTTTTCCTTTTCCTGCACGCCGGGTGGCAGGTATAGGCCACTGGCCGTGCGGTCGTCGGGGCGGCTGGGCCGAATGAGCACCCTGTCGCCTATGATAATTAGTTTTTTGAGGCGCATATCGCTGGTGAGCATCATACCAAGTGAGTTATAGAGCTGCAAAGGTAAACGGCAGCATGGCTACCTTTGCCGCCGTGAATATGAAGCTTTCGGTTGCTGCTGCTTTTTTATGGGCTGTTGCCTTTTTAGTCGGTTCGTTTGCCGACCCTTACCAGGATGTGCGCACCGCATCGCAGCTTGGCAGCATGCTGTTTAGCGAAAAGGCCTTGTCCAAAGATTCATCGGTAAGCTGTGCCAGCTGCCACAAGCCGCAGTATGCCTTTGCCGATACCGCAGCCCTCAGCACAGGTATTTATGGCAAGCCTACCCGGCGCAATACACCCAGCGTGCTCAACATGGCCAACCGCAGCGCCTTTTTTTGGGATGGCCGTGCCGCCACCCTACAACAGCAGGCCCTGATGCCTATAAGCCACCCCCACGAAATGGGGCTGCCGCTGGAAGATGCCGTAACCCGGCTGCAGAAATCGCCCTTGTACATCAAGCTTTTCCGCCGCGTATTTAGTAAGCCGGCTTCGGCCAAAAACCTGGCCGAAGCCATTGCCGCCTTTGAACGCAGCCTGGAAACAGACAGCAGCAGGTTTGACATTTGGGATGCCGGCGATGGGCCTGAACAACTTACCGAAAGCGAAGAACGTGGCCGTAAATTATTTATTGGCGATAAGGCCAAATGCTTCGACTGCCATTTTGGGCCCGACTTTACCGGTGATGAGTTTAAAAATGTGGGCACCTACAACGGCAAAAACCTTAACGATGTCGGTCGCTTTGTAATTACTGAAAAGCCAGAACACCTGGGCGCTTTTAAAGTACCCGGCCTGCGCAATGTGGCTCTCACCGCCCCTTATATGCACAACGGTATGTTTACTACATTGGAGCAAGTAGTCGATTTCTACAACAACGCACTGGCCGTAGTGCCCAATGCCGTTAACCTGGATGCAAGCCTGCAACAGCCGTTGGGCCTTACACCGCAGGAAAAGGCCGACCTGGTTGCCTTTTTAAAAACATTGTCGGACAAGCGCTATTTAGCACGCTAAGCCCCACCCTTAACAAATTGTTGGACAGGCCCTAGCTATTTCCTATTTTTATTTGTACAAATACCATAAACAATGGAAACAAGGAAATACAAGATTTTGCTGTGCGAAGACGATACCAACCTTGGCATGGTGCTTAAGAACTACCTGGAGCTGAACGATTACGATGTGATACTGGAGCGGGATGGCCGCCTGGGCCTCGCCGCTTTTCAGCGCGAAAAGTTTGATATATGCCTGCTGGATGTAATGATGCCCAACATGGATGGCTTTACGCTGGCTGAGGAAATACGCGATGTAGACCCCGATATTCCGCTGTTTTTCCTGAGCGCCAAAACCATGAAAGAAGACATTATTCAAGGTTACAAACTTGGCGCAGATGACTACATAACCAAGCCGTTTGACAGCGAAATACTGCTGCACAAAATCCAGGCCATCCTAAAGCGCAACGAAGAGCTTAACCGGGAGCAGGAAAACATGCAGTTCGACCTGGGCAGGTTTCACTTTAACCCCAAGCTGCGCGAACTAAGCGTAGAGGGCCGCACCCAAACGCTGAGCCCCAAAGAAAACGAACTGCTGCGCATGCTGGCCGAACATAAAAACGATCTGCTGCCCCGAGAAAAAGCTCTCAAGAAAATTTGGGGTAGCGATACGTACTTCAATGGCCGCAGCATGGATGTGTACATAGCCAAACTGCGCAAGTACCTGAAAGAAGACGATCAGCTCGAAATCGTAAATATCCATGGCAACGGGTTCAGGCTGGTGGTAAAAGGTGAAGTTGAATAGCTTAATGCGCTAATTGAATTTTATGCAAAAGGCCGGGTGGAAAACGCCCGGCCTTCTTGCTTGCAACATACAACGCCAGCTCAACTGCCATTTTGTGTACTGGTTAATTTCAAACATTTTGTTAGCACCTTGTTGGCAAACGGTTAAATGAAAAACAGCCATGTAACAGTTGCCCGCTTTTTGGAGTTTAATACTACAAAGCGGAGGGTGCTATGCCAAGGAAATTTGTGACACGGGAGATTTTCCTCATCTTTTATTTTAGCTGGTTTGTGCTGGGCGGCATGCTGCTTGCCTGGTTTTCAACTTTTTTCACAAATAGTCCGGGCAACACAGAAGACATTTTATTGGCAGGGGCAGTAGCAGGTGTAGTGGCAGGCGGCGTAATTGCTGCATTTGCGCAAGTAATGGCGTGGTTACTGCGCCACAGGCTTCCACCCCATTTAAATACTGATTAGCCACCAGGAGGTTTTGCCTGAGGGCCACACCCTTACCTTTGGCTAATGGGCAACAACAACCTGGATGCCAACAAGGGCTCACTTAACGCTGCCGACAAGGAATACGAAAACACCATCAGGCCGCAGTACATTGATGAGTTTAGCGGGCAGCCGCAAATCATCGAAAACCTGCGCATTTTTATAAAAGCCGCCAAAATACGCGGCGAGGCGCTGGATCATATCCTCTTTCACGGCCCACCCGGCTTGGGCAAAACCACGCTAAGCCGCATAGTGGCCAACGAAATGGGCGTGAACATTAAGGAAACTAGCGGCCCTGTAATAGAAAAACCTGGCGACCTGGCCGGCCTCCTTACCAACCTGGAGGCCCACGATGTATTATTTATTGACGAAATACACCGCCTGAGCACTGTAGTGGAAGAATACCTGTATGCCGCCATGGAAGATTTTCGCATAGACATTATTGTGGACAGCGGCCCGGCTGCACGTAGTTTTCAAATAAACCTCAACCCCTTTACCCTTATTGGAGCCACAACCCGCAGCGGCTTGCTTACCGCGCCCTTGCTCAGCCGCTTTGGCATCAAAAACAGGCTGGAATATTACAACGCGGAAGTGCTCAAACGCATCATACTGCGGGCAGCCAACATTTTGAAATCTACCGTAAGCGATGAAGCCGCTGCCGAAATAGCCGGTCGCAGCCGGGGTACACCCCGTATAGCCAATGGGCTGCTGCGCCGCGTGCGCGACTTTGCGCAAGTGCTCAACGACGGGCAAATAGACATAGGCATTACCCGTCATGCGCTAAAAGCATTGAATGTGGACGAACACGGCCTAGATGAAATGGACAACCGCATCCTGCTTACCATTATCGAAAAGTTCAAGGGCGGCCCGGTAGGCATTACCACCATTGCCACCGCTGTAGGCGAAGAAGCCGGCACGTTGGAAGAAGTGTACGAGCCATTTTTGATACAAGAGGGCTTTTTGCAGCGCACGCCGCGGGGCCGCGAAGCCACGCCCAAGGCCTACCAACATTTGGGCAAGGGAAGGCCGGGAATGGCAACAAGCGGAATGCTGTTTGAATAAGTATTCTTCCCTGTTCATCGTGGCGCCTTGTGCAGGCAGGCCCCTATCTTAGCGGCTCAATCATGCTGATTATGCAGGTTCGCCATAAAGTGCTGTTGGTAAACATCGGGCTGGGCCTTGCCCTGGCACTAGCCTGGGGTATTGGGCTGGCCAAAGGTTCGTCGAATGGAAAAGACGTGATGGCTGCCCTGGCTTTCATTGCGCTGTTGGCCACCCCGGTAGACCTGCTTACCGGCCTTGTCTTACTGCTAATAAAAAAGAAAGAATGGGCAATCGGCTTTCTGCTAAGTGCCTTGTTTTTTGCCCTGGCTTTGGGAGGCACCTATTTGGTGGTACGCACCCAATAACCCAGGTATTATCAAAGCAGCATTACATTTTACTGGCGCAAAGCATATTACCTGCACTAGCCAAATCAAGAAAAACAGGCTAAAGGCGGCGTGCGGCTGGTAATACCCAACCGCTACGCGCATGGCAACAAAACGCACCTTTCCCTCCTGTACCTTTGCATGGATTTTGCACTATTAATTAAAACAATAAATAATACAACTATGCAATACAAACTTTTGGGCCGCAGCGGCCTGCGTGTAAGCGAATTGTGCCTGGGTACCATGGGCTTTGGCACCGCCACACCTTGGGGCGCTACCAAAGAGGTAAGCTTTCAAATCATGGAGTCTTACGGAAATGCAGGAGGCAATTTTTTGGATACGGCCAACCGCTATCAAAACGGGCAGAGCGAAGAAATCATTGCTGAATTTGTAAACCAACGCGACCGCGACTATTGGGTGATTGCTACCAAATACAGCTTGTACGACAACCTGACCAACCCCAATGCCAGCGGCAACAACCGCAAAAACATGATGCGCAGCGTGGAAGAAAGCCTGCGGCGCATGAAGACCGACTTTATTGACGTGCTGTACCTGCACATTTGGGACTGGAGCACCCCCATGGATGAGGTGCTACGCGGCCTGGACGACCTCATCAAACAAAGCAAGGTAACCTACGCTGCCATCAGCGACACGCCCGCCTGGATGGTAGCCAAAGGCCAAACCCTGGCCGAACTGATGGGCTGGAGCCAGTTTGTAGCCCTGCAGGTAGAGTACAGCCTGCTGCAGCGTACGCCCGAGCGCGACCTGATACCCATGGCGAAGCATTTTGGCATGACGGTAACGCCCTGGGCGCCATTGGCAGGCGGCGCCCTCACAGGCAAATACTTGCGCAACGACCCTGGCCGCATAAAACCCGATAGCAAGCGCCTGAGCGAAAATGCCGTGGCCATTACCAAACACGTGATTGAAATATCCGAACAACTTGGCGCCACACCCGGGCAGGTAGCCTTGCAATGGACGCGTCAGCAGGGCTTTAGCTGCATACCCATTGTGGGCGCCACCAAACTGAGCCAATTGGAAGACAACCTGAAAACCGCAGGCCTGCAACTGACTCAGGAAGCCATGGACAGGCTAAACGCCGCAAGCGCCATCGACCTTGGATTTCCAGGCGAGTTTTATAAAGAAGAAGGTGTGCGCCTGGCGGTGTATGGTGGCTTTGATGAACGGATAGAGAAACGGTAAGGCAGGCCCAATTGAGGATGTTCAGAAAATGATCTCTGCGAGATGGAAGAATAAACTGGCGAGGCTTTCGACTGACATCGACGAAAGGAACTTTCATTGAGTCCATCGTGGTGCTCATTGCAGGTTTGCCTATTGAGGAATAGGGATACAAGCACTCTCGCCTTCCATCCTATGATGGACTCTTTTGCCATCAACTAACTTTTGCTGGCAACATGCCAACAATGCAGCAGCACCATCAAGCTATTATCTGAGCCAAGCATATCCCTAAAAAGACAATCCTGCCGTATAAACAGCAGGATTGTCAAAATAAGCAACTGATAATCAGAATCAGTAATTCAAAACCTTGAATTCGGTACGGCGGTTCAACTTTCTGCCTTCAGGGTTATCCTTGCCGCCAAACTTGTTTGGCGCCACCGGCATAGACTCACCGTATCCCTTCGACACAATCCGGTCGCGGGAAATTCCTTTGCTCACCAGGTATTCAACGCAGCTAGCAGCACGCGCTTCCGACAGTTTCTGGTTATAACTATCAGAACCAACGTCATCGGTATGCGAACTGAGTTCAATCTTCATGCCAGGGTACTCCTGCATCCAATTAATAAGCGTATCAAATACAGGGTACGATTTTTTGCTGAGTGTGCTCTTGCCAAAATCGTACTGAACATTGCTTAAAACAACAACCTTGTTCACCTCTACCGGCTTGGGCTTCTCTTTGTTTATACACAGCGGGGCGGTGGTTAATGCCTCCAATTCATCATCGGCAGCAATATTCAGGCGTAGCGATGCCGCCTCATAACCTTCTGCCTTCAGCGAGGTTTCCACCGACTTAAATTCATCCATCACGAAGCTAAACTTACCATTGGCATCTGTTTGGCCGCTATACACCTGGGCACCCTTTTCATCTCTGGCCACAATGGCAACACCCGAAACAGGCCTACCGTCTTTGCAATCCACTACGCTGCCACCTATATTCTTCTTAACCCGCTGTTTGTTAAACGTATACAAATCCAAACAACATTCACTATTGCGATCGCTACTTAAGTAAGCCTTGCTCCATATGGATTTTGGATCAGTGCTCATGTAATATATATCGTCCTTCACAGAGTTGGCAGGATAGCCCATATTCACGGGAGCCTGCAGGGTTGCATTTATTTCTCCTTTGGAGCTAAACAGATCGTACCCACCCATGCCGGCATGGCCGTTGGATGCAAATACCAGCGTTTTTGATGCCTGGTGATAGAAAGGCGCTTCGTCATCACCGGCACTGTTTATGCCTTTAACATTAAACGGTGCTCCAGTGGGATTGCCGGAAGCATCGAGCGCTACAGCCCAAATATCCTTTTGTCCCATGCCCCCAGGCATGTCGCTGCTGAACAGCAACCATTTGCCATCGGTGGTTACAAAGGGTTGGCTACTGCTGGCGCCGGTGGCATTTACACTTGTTGCCAGCAACACGGGTGCACCCCAGTTAGCTCCGGATTTTTCGGATTTGTAAATACCCGCTTTCTTTTTGACATCTACAAGCTGCCATTTAGTAAAGTAGATGTAATTATTGTAAAAACTTGTAACCCCTTGTTCCATATTCGGATCAGCCGGCAAACCCAGCATTTCTGCTTTACTTCCGTCAACGATGCGGTAAACCTTATTGGTGTTGGGTTTCGTTTTGTTGTATTCAGCATCGGGGCGTGTAGATGTAAACACCAGTTGCCCAGCCATATCCGCCGGTGCATAAGTCGCGCCTTCGCTATTTAATGCGGCTTTGGCAATCGTGTACCGCGCCAGGTCGGTGCGTGCCATTTGCGCTTTTGCAAATTCTATACTCTTTAACTGCTTATTCGCTTCTGCTTTCTTTTCGGCATCGGTGCCGGAAAGGCCCACAAATTTTGTGTAAGCCGCAGCGGCTTCAGCAAGTTTATTATTGTATTGCAATGTTTTTGCATAGTAATATGTTGCATTGGCATTGCCTGCATCGCTGCTTGCTTTAAAGTGCGGCTCAGCCTTAGCATACTGGTGCAGCATGTAATAACTTTCGGCCAACTTATACTGTGCTTGCGCCTTCTGCGTGGCATCGGGCGCTCCGCCCTTTACCCGGTTGTTTGTATATGGATTGTATTCCGTTTTCTTCGCGACATCTGCACTCAACACTTTCTCAAAAAGCTGAGAAGCGGCATAATAATCGCCTTTGGAATAATAATCGTCAGCCGTTTTAAGACTAGCTGTTTGGGCAATGGAAGCGGCATGTAATGCAATACAAATACCGGCAACTCCTACTGTTTTTATCATTATCGTGGCCATTCTGATTGTAAATATTATTATGAACAATAATCAATTTGCTTGGTAGAACAAATGCGTCTTAGGTTAGATTATAGTCGGGGGCAAACGAAATTGCCATCCACCTCTTCTTTCTTCTTGCGCTTACCAATAAAAGAAACTGAAAACTCGAACGCATTTGTGCCGTTGACAGCGCGGCCAAGGTCGCTGATGTTTGCATCATAACTCAAGCCAATTACCATGCCATTAATCGTAAGACCTGCAAAAGGCGCCACAGCATCTTCATGGCGATAGTTTACGCCCAACATTAAATCAGAATTGGCGGCAACACGGAATTGGCTGTACAATCCAATCATGGATTCTTCGGCGCCAGCCTGCCTCATGTACAGAAAGTTGGGCGTAAGGCTAAACTGTTCGTTGATGGCAATACGTACACCACCGTGAAAGGAAAAGCGCATCGGCAACTTTGCATCACCCGTGGCACTGAAAGGATCATCAGGCTGTGTAATATGATTTGCCGAAGCGCCCAGGTACAGGTTTGCTTTTTTGCCCGGCTTCCCATCATAATAAAGCGCACCAACGCCGGCATCAAACACGGTGGAGGAAGTTTGCGCAAAAGTCTCCAGGCTTCCGTTGCCCGGGTTATAACCTGTAATGGGATTCCATTGATCACCAAACGTGAGTTTGCTCCTATCGAAATTTCTGCTCACAATACCGGCATTTACGCCAATCACTAAGTGTTGTGTGCCATTGGTACCCCAACGCAGTCCGGTAAATGCGGCGGAGCCATTGGCCGTCAAATAGTTATACCCACCATCGCCGGCAGTTTGGTTCAATACACTGCCGCCCCAGTTCATGCTGCGGTTTGTGGCAAAGTCGCCGCTCACGCCATACGTATTAAACGGCGTACCTACACTGCCCCATTGTGTACGGTAAATTCCCGTGAGTCGAACATTTCCGTCAAACGCCCCGGTAAGTGCCGGGTTCAGGTAGGTAGGAAACATGTAAAACTGCGAAAAATGCGGATCCACCTGCGAATATGATTGCATGCCCATGCACACTCCACAGAGCAGTAATACAACAGAAGTTAACTTTTTCATTTGCAGTAGTTGTTGTTATGAATCGATTTAATTGATTTTCGTTTTGCTTCTTTATCTTAACAATGTTACTGACCCATTCCTCCAAGAGGAACCGTCTTTCAAATCAATGATATAATAATAGGTGCCGGAAGGAGCCTGTTTTCCTTTTACACTACCATTCCATGGTTGCGATCCACCCGTTGACCTGTAAACAACACTTCCGTACCTGTCGTAAATTTCAATGGTTGCGCCAGGATAAAGTTCAATATTTTTAATTTTCCATACATCATTAATGCCATCATTATTAGGACTGAAGGCATTAGGGATAAATACGCCTTTCTGCACTTTTACGGTTAGCCCGTCGGAAGCACTGCAATTATTTTGGCCTGTTGCTGTTACGGTATAAACCTCATCGTTATCCGCATTGAGTAATGTGGGGCTTATGATATTTGGATTATCCAACCCGGTAGAAGGGGACCATCGTATAACAAAATCCGGTGCATTAACCGTAGCCTGAAACTGAACATTTGCACCTTCCTTCACCACAAAAGAAGGGCCTGCATCTACCAAAGGCTGGGGATAAACCTGCAACTGCCGGCTGAATGTATCAGACACACAACCCTGGCTGCTGCCAACCACAAGCTTAACCTGGAAAGTACCCGGCGTATTGTACTGCCTCGTAGGCTCCTGCTGCGTGGATGTGCTGCCATCTCCAAAATTCCACGACCAGGCATTCACGGTGCCGCCCGGAGCATAACTCTCATCTACAAATCTGGCGGTCATACCCTGGCACAGGCTGTAGGATGGCAAACTGAATGATGCCACCGGCTTTTCAAAAAACTTGTTGAATACCTGCGATACTTCCGAGGCGCAACCCTTATCAGTGAAGGCCGTGAGTGTTACCGTATAATTTCCCGGCTGCCTATACACATGCACAGGATCTTCATCTGCCGAAACGGGAGATCCATCGCCAAACTGCCAGGCATAGTTCAGGTGAACGCCGGCCGCTACTGTAGAGGTATTGATGAATGCCACCGCGCCACCTGGCATACATACCGACGCCGGCATATTAAACGAAGCAGTGGACATGGCATGAATAACCAATACTAAAGATGCCGTATCGCTTACACAAGCTTGGCCGTTTTTAACCACATGCTTCACTGTAATTGTACCCGGTGTTAAAAACCGCCTTGAAATTGGCTTATTATCAAAAACGGTCAATGTATCATTGTTGCCAAAGTCCCAATACCATTGGGTGACGCTTGCATCCGTATTCATTTCTTCAAAAATAAATGTGGTGCCCGCGCAACTATCCGGAGATGTAACCCTGAAATCGGGCGTATTCGGTTTGCCATTCAATACAAAAGACGCGGTAGAATCGGCAATACAACCTGCGGAATCAGCAGCTATTAGCAATACACTGTGTGCACCCGGCGTAAATACCTGCGAAACGGATTTTCCTTCGGCATTTTGGGTTGCATCAAACACCCAATTCCATTTATAAATGATACTGCCGTTATCGAAGGTATCCCTACCGCTAAACTGCACATTTTCCGACATACTGCAATTGCGGAAATCAATGCTGAATCCTGTATTGGCAGCAGGTTTCACTTCCACTACGTAAAGGACTTCTTCGGTTTGATTGCAGTTTTCAACTATCGGGCTGGTAGCAAGCAACGGCACTGCATGCATACCCGGCTTGCTAAACCGGTAATAACCTTGAAGGCTGTAGCGGTAATACACCATCCCATTCAGGATTTGCGAGCCAACAGGAACAGGATTGTTTTGCACTACATCAACCGCGGGCGCAATCGTACCAGCCAGCTTACTCAATTGCCAATTTAGTATTGTAGGTTGGTAGCGCATCAAAACGGTGAGTTGCACCGGTGTTTCTGCACATGTGTACAGGTTGTCGGCACTAGTGGCGCTATATTGGTTTTTAATACCCGGATACCCGTTAAGGTTATTAATATATGTACCTGCATTGTACCCATAGCTTTCGGCGCCGCCCATTCCGTAGGTGATAGCGGTGAACCCCGAATCGCTTTGCACAATACACTGTGCCTGCGCTGCCGGCCAGCGCTTTACTACCACAGAATAGCCCGGGTAATTGGGGTGTTGATACTCATCATCAAAACCACCTTTAACACCATCGATGGTGAGCGAAGCAATACCGTTGGTAGGAATAATGAGCGACAAATAATTGACTGCAATATTCTCTTTTGAATTCCGATAAAAGCCAACCCGCTTGATAGACTGTTCAATGGGGCTGATATATATCATTTCAGGATCGCCGGTACCCTTATAAGAACAGGAGTTTGCCGAAGGTATGTACTGCGCCACCAAAATGGGTTTGTCAGCTTCAATAAAATCAGCGGTATTGCTTTGATATTCGTAATAATAGCCATTCGATGTATTAAGGGCTACCAACTGCATACCATTCTTTCGCACTACAGTGGCCGGGTCTCTTACAAAAATTCGGAATACATTGATGTTGCGGCTTTTGGGAATATTATCCACGCTGGTGGGCGAAGTAAGATAGCGGCTACCCCAGGCTTGCAATGGAACTGCCTGCTGCATAATGTTGTCGCCGCTACCGGCGCCACTACCCAGGCAGGTAATTTGGGTGCGGCTGCTGCCGGAGAACAGTGCAATAGGATAGCATTCACCCGCACTGTTGGCAATGGAAGTAACGGTGGTACCCGAAACGTTTTGTCCCGATTCCTGGTCCATAGGTGCGCCAACCAATTGGTAGATCTCACCTTTTTGAAGTTCTACAATAATGGGCACACCTGCGGGATCGCCCTTGCGGGTATTAACGGTTGGAATAATCCTTACACGTGTATTATTGCGCTGCGCTACTACATACAACCATGAAAAACAATTGAAATTGGCCCCGTAGGTAGAAGAATAGAACTGTGGGGTATTAATGGAAATATAAGAATGCCCCCAGGTTTCCACAGGCATCAGCATTGTTGCCCCCGAACTTACATCGCCGTAAATATGTGAGTAAGCCACAATGGGCACATCGCTTTCAATATAAATGGCATGCTTTTTAAAAATGCCTTCAGAACCTGTTCCGCCCGGAAAAGATGGGGGCTTCGTGTACAGGCGGGCATCAAAAAATGAGGCAGGTACCGATTCAAATCCTTTGGGGATCAGTTTGCTGGTAATAACTGTATTTGCCGGCACATTGTATTCCTCGCGATAGGTAGTGCCATTGATGGTAACCACCACTTTCGCCGCTTCTTCCGCACTGAAGTACAGAATCATTTCCTGGCTGTTGTTGGTTTCCATAAACTGGTGATGCCCATACCCAACCCAAAACTCCTTTCCTTTATTGGAAAGTGTTTGCGCTTGCAATGGGAGACCATATAGTGATAAAACAGCCAGAAATAATATTTTTAGTGCTCGTAGCATTTCGTTTACTTCTTCAATCCCTCCTCAACTATTCGCAATGTTTTAATGATTTCGATTTCATTACCTTAATACAGTTATAGATCCGGTTAATGGCGCTTCACCCTGCTTTATGTGAATAATATAATAATACGTGCCGGCAGGTACAGGCCGGCCTTGTGCTGTGCCATCCCAGGGCGTTGAATATCCCTGCGATGCAAATACCTGCCTTCCGTAACGGTCAAAAACATACACGCTGGATTGCGGATAATCTGAAAGGTTTCTGATGACCCATACATCGTTAATTCCGTCGCCATTAGGAGAAAATGCGTTCGGAATAAATACTTTCTTCCGCACCACCACCTTCATTTCATCCTGTGCAGTACACAATCCCTGCAAATCGGTAGCAGTAAGTACAAACACCTGGTCTTGCGAGGCTACATAGGTAGGTTGCAGCAAGGTAGGATCGCTAAGCAGGCCGGCAGGTTGCCACAAAAATTTCAATTGCTGTGCATTGGTAGCAGTTGCCTTCAGCACAACGGCAGTGTTTTCATCGGTAAAGATGTCCGGCCCAGCGTCTATCTGCGGATTAATGAGCACCTCTACACTCTTGCCGGGAGTGGATACAGCTACGCAGCCATCTTTGTCAGTCACTCGCAAGGCCACCTGGTAAGTTCCAAATTTTGAATATGACTTTGCCGGATTTTGTACCGCGGATTTGGCTCCATCGCCAAATGTCCAATCCCAACCGGTGATACCGGCCACGGAACTGCTCTTATCTGTAAAGTTCACAACAGTTGCTTCGCACACCTTATCATCCGACATGTCAAAGTCAACGATCGGCCCTTGCGAGAACGTAGACGCAGGCAGTGCTTTTGTGGTATCGGCAAAGCAGCCAAATGCAGAAGTGGTCTTAAGATTTACATTGTAGGACTGAATAGCGACATACACATGTGAGCCGTTAACAGCGGTGGAGGTACCACCATCACCAAAGTTCCATTGATAGCTTAACTGACTGGCATCGCTAATGCTGCTCTTATTGGTAAATACAGCTTGTCCACCGGGCATACAAACACCTGAGGGCAGAGCAAAATCGGCTACCGGCAGTGGATTCACTACCAGCGGCTTCGAAAATACGGTGCTCTTGCAACCATCAGCAGTAGCTGTGGTAAGCGTAACGGTATAAGACTTGGCCAAAGTAAACGATTTGCTAAACGGAAGACCGTTGCTATACACTACATCAGGGTTGCCATCGCCAAAATTCCAGGCCCATGTGGTGATTTTTGCATTGACATCTACTGAAATATCAATGGTAGACTGATCGGTAAAAGTGGCTGCCTGATCGAGGCAGATACCGGCTGGTGCTGCAAAGGAAGCTGCAGACACTGCATGCACCCAAATGGTAGCAGCAGCAGAATCAACACAACCCTGGGTGGCAGTAAAAACATACCAAATGGTATGATTACCAACCCCGGCAGTTGCGGGGTTAAAATTACCCTGGCTGTCGGTGCCGGGGCCTTTGTAAATACCCGTTCCGGGCAGCCCGTTGGTAATGGCAGCTTTTGCAACCGAAACAGGTGCAGGTGTATTTAAACAAACCGGGCTTAACACAGGACCAAATTGTATAGCCGGCTTACCATACAATCCAATCTTCAGGGTGGAATCGGTAATACAACCCTTTTCGGTAGTAACCTTAAGCAATACGGTATATGAACCTTCGGAATATAGGTGCGAAGGATTGGCTTGCCCAGAAGTATTGGGATTTGAGGCATTGGCATTCGGATCGCCAAAATTCCACAAATACGCTTGTATGGCTTGACTTTCAGGAGTGACTACCTGGCTGGTAAAGTTTATCACCTTATTGCCCGGTAAGCACCCGCTCGGATCGCTCATGGTTACTGCCGGGTTGCCGTAAACAATCAATTGTTGTATAGCAGTATCACTTATGCAATTGCTGCTATCCTTCACCACGTGCTTCACCGTAAGGGTGTCATATACTTGGTATATATGTGAGGCGTTTTTGCCATTGACAGACAAGGTGGTGGTATCGCCGTTGCCAAAATCCCAGAACCACCGCTGCATGCCGGGCTGCGGGTTGGTTTCGGCAAATTGAATCGTGTTATTTACACAATTTGCATTGGTTGTAATGGTAAAAGCAGGCACGGCAGGCTTGCCGGTAAACGCAAATGATTTTGTTGTGTCGGCGGCGCAGCCTGCAAAATCAACCGCCACAATATTTGCACGATTAGTACCTGCCTGATAATTGTATGAAGTCTTCTGCCCGGTAGCTGTACCGGTGTCGGTACCGCTAATGAAGGTCCACTCCCAGCGTTGAATCAGTGATGAATCAGAAAACTTGGTCTTTCCTTCGAATTGCACGATTTGTGATGCCTTGCAACTCTCATACAACAAACTGAAGTCGGTGTGCAACGTGTCGTGTACTTCTATTTGGTAGGGAATTTGCTCGGTATTATCGCATTGTTCCACCGTTGGTTCCGAGGCGAATACCGGAATGGTAAAGTTGCCTGGCCTGGTAAACAAATATGAGCCCGGAAGCCTGTAACGGTAATAGGTGAGGTCTTTCAGTTTGGTTGAATCAACCGCCTTTGGAGCATTCAAGGTTACATCCGCTGCCGGAGAAATTGTGTCTGCCAGTTTGCTAAGTTCCCACAATATTTTAGTGGGCTTGTAGCGCAGCCACACAGACAATTCCACCGGTGTATTGGCGCAAGTGTACTGGTTGGCAGTATCGCTGGTATTATATTTATTCTTAAAGAATGGATATCCATTCAGGTTGTTGATATAAGTACCTGCATTGTACATATAACTTTCGGCCTGCCCCAAACCATACGTAAAGGCATTAAAGGCAGAATCACACTCAATACTGCATTGCTGCGGAGGCCGCGGATCGGTATTGGACTTCACATCCCAGCGACGAATAACCACCGAATAACCAGGATAATTGGGATGCGGATAGCTGCGCGTAAAATTGTTGAGCACACCGTCAATCTTTAGCGACGACAAACCGGCAGTAGGTAAGGTGACAGTCAGATAGTTGCAATCAACATTTTGCAAGGCGCTGCGCATAAACCTGGCCTGGCTGATGGCCTGTTCCACCGGGCTCAGGATCATGTAGTCGGGGTCTACCTTGCCTATAAAACTGCAGGCATTTTGCGAGGGTAATATTTGTGCTACCTGCACCGGTTGGTCGGCTTCAATAACATCTGCCGTATTACTTCTAAATTCATAAAAACTCCGGCTAAGTCCGGTAAGGGGCACCCCGTTCCTTATTACTACGGTTGCGGGGTCTTTAACCATTACACGGAATGTGTTGAAGTTCACCACAGAGGCATCACTTTCCGAACTGGTGGGAACGGTAAAGTACCGCTTACCCCAGGCCTGCTGAGGAAAAACCTGCTGGAACAAATGTTCGAGTGAGTAGGTGTTAGGATTTTGAGGCGGACATGCGATGGCAGTGGCACTACTGCCTACAAAGGCAGCAAACGGCAAACATTTACCATCCGAATTGCTAACCGAGGTAATAGTGGTTCCGTTTACATCGTGCATCGTTCCACTACCCGATTGGCCGGCTAAAAACTGGTACACCTCGCCCTGCTGCAAAACAACATCGAATGGCACATTGGCCGGCAAGCCACTCCGGCTTGGTACCGAAGGATTAATCCTGACCTTGGTATTGTTTTGATTGGCAATTATGTAGAAATAAGAAAAAGCACCGGGGTTTGTTCCTCCGCCCGGACCAACAAAACTTTGACTGGCTGCCAGGCATTGATAATGATACCCCCAAGAATCGGTTGGGAACAACATAGTTGCCGCAGAAGAAGCAGAGAAATACATTCGTTTGAACACTACGATGGGTACATCGCTTTGGATGTGAATGCCCTTATTTTTAAAAATACCCTCAGAATTGGTGCCGCCAGGCCAGTTGGAAGTACGGGTGTACAACATTGGTTCGTAAATGGTACCCGGTTCCCGATTTGGGCCAAGTGGCATTTTCTTTGATGTAACTACCGAGTTAGCCGGTACAAAATATTCCTCGCGGTAACCTGTGCCATCCAGCGTAACCACTACCCGGGCATCCTTTTCGGCACAAAAATCAAATACAAGTTTGGGCGAATCTGTTGGAAACCATGCAAGTACCTCCATTTGCAGGTGATGACCAAAGGCAGCCCAGAAATCCGTTCCCTTGTTGGAAATTTTTTGCGCCTCAACGGTTTGCACCCCCAGGAAAATAATTAGTATGGTAAAAATCCGATTCATTTATAGCACCCACTTGCCTGCGCTGCTCATCCAGCCGGTGTACCTGCCATTCAACTGTTGCATTTATCGCCTCAGTCTACCGGGCTCATTATTTTTTATTTGAGCCCGAGCCCCTTCGTTTTCAGAAGGGGCCCGGGTTGATAGTTATTGAATGCCTATCCGGAAAATTACCGGATCAGGTTAATGCTACCTTTTTTGTTCACTTCCTCGCCATTGTGCAACACTACCGTAGCAATATACATGTACACACCCATGGGCGCATCCTTACCATTGAACCTGCCGTCCCATCCGGTGTTCGGATCGTTGCCCTCATACACCTTCTGACCCCATTGGTTGAAGATTACGAATTTGAGCGTCCTGATACCCGTGGCATAAACCCTGATATTGTCGTTTCTGCCATCGCCATTGGGCGTAAAGCTGTTTGGTATAAATACATCTTCGGCATAGGTAGTACCGGTTACTGGAGTGGATATCGCTTGTGTACATCCGCCCAATGCCCGTACCTGAATGGTAACAGATTGGTATGGCGACAAGCCGCCTACTGTATGCGTAAGGCCGGTTGAGCCCGATGACGGAGCGCTCCAGGTGGTACCACCATTGGTAGTTACTTCATAACCGGTTGCATTGGTGACAGCATTCCAACGGAAGCGGATTGACCTGGTTCCAATGGAATCAACAGACACTACAGGTGATGCCAGGTTGGGAATAATCGTAACCGTGGCCGGCACCCTTTGTGCAATATCGCAACCATTTTGAGTGGCACTTGCATAAAACGTTGTTGGCGCGGTTACGGTTGAGGTAGTAAATGTTGGCCCTGTTGCAAGAGCTGTACCACCTGTTGCTACATTAAACCACGAGTATGTAACGCCTTGTACCGGGTTGCTTACCTGGAAGGTAACCGGCGTATTGGGACAAATAGCCTGTGTGGAAGTAACCAAAGTAAGAGTAGGCAATGCGTTAACTGTTATGTTCTTCTGCGTGCTGTTTACACAACCATCGTTGGCAATACCCTGCAGGCTAACCGGGAATATACCCGTGGTACTCCAGCGCTTCACCGGATTCTGAACATTGGAAGTGGTGTTGTCACCAAAGTTCCAGTTCCAGCGGTCAACAATAGCGCCATTGCCGGCAGTACCTGTACCGGTAAAGGTGGCATCGGCATTTATACAACCGGTGTAAGCAACTGTATAGTCAATAACCGGTGCTGCAATTACCTGGATATCTACAAACCCGGTATCGGCGCTAATATCGCATGATGCAGCGCTTACCGCATAGCTTGCCAGTACAGGTATACGGTATGTACCAACCTGCGCAAAACTCAGGTTTTGGTTAAGGGTATACCCGTACAATTGCTTGAAATTTACTATGATGGTATCCACTGCAACCGGGTTGTTTTGTGTAACATCGGCAGATGGCGTAATGCCAGAAACTGCGCTAAGCCTCCAGGTAATGCTCTTAGCCTGAACCGGCAGATATACCTTAGGCCTGAACTGGGCACCTACGCAAGTGTACGTATTGTCGCCCGGTGTAAGTTTCAGCACATTGCGGATGCTTGTTTGGGTTGCCCTTACTCGTGGCACTTGGAACCCTGCATTATACACGTAGCCATAGGTATTGTGCGGCTGATGCACCGTGGCAGTAAACTCCTGTTCACTTTCAATGGTAGATACACCCTCACCTGGAGCGAACATCCTCATCACCACAGTATAGCCTGCTTTCCGCGGATGTGCGTAGGTAGAATCAAAAGTATTGCTGCCGTCTATATTTAAGGTAGCTACCCCTGCATCAGGTATAATG